>Ga0210402_10000775_pt1 | contig 34591 bp, 26 predicted proteins | sample IncBWC7MmetaG_FD_161055 | JGI IMG/M metagenome (GOLD analysis project Ga0210402, IMG submission 161055) | Forest soil microbial communities from Barre Woods Harvard Forest LTER site, Petersham, Massachusetts, United States - Inc-BW-C-7-M | ecosystem: Environmental > Terrestrial > Soil >...
AAGTGCAGCAGTATCAGGACGCGGTGAGCTGGGCGGCGCAGACCGCGCTGCGCGACATCATCGGCCGGACGTCGCTGAGCGATCTGCTGCGCGGCCGGGAGAAGATCGAAGAGCAACTGCAGGAGCTGATCGACGCCCGTTGCAATCCCTGGGGCGTGACCGTGCAGTCGGTGGAGATGCGCGACGTGATCATCCCCGACGCTCTGCAGGACGCGATGTCGCGCGAGGCCCAGGCCACCCGCGAGAAAGCGGCCCGTATCATCCTCGGCGAGGCCGAGGTGGAGATCGCCAAGCTTTTCCAGACAGCGTCGGTCTCGTATCACGACAATCCGACCGCGCTGCATCTCCGGGCCATGAACATGCTCTACGAGGGCCTCAAGGAGAAGGGGGCGATGATGATCGTTCCCTCGACGGCGGTGGAGTCGATGGGGATGGGCGGCCTGATGGGCATGGCCGCCATGGCGCAGCGTCAGTTGACGGGGACACCAGAACCGGCGGCGCCGAAGGCGTAGCCGTTAGAGGGTTGCTGGGTGCGCCGAACCGCGAGACCCAGCAACCCAGGCAACGCAGGTCAAATGTCGGCCCAATGCCGGACCGTGCCGATTCGTTGCCGGACAGCACCGGCTCCAAGCCGGACAGCGCGAGCCGCCGGCTGGCGGCCGCTGCTCATTGCATACACGTCCCAGCTAAGAGCGGGCTTGCAAATTTTGTCGCGATCTCAAGCTCGCTTTCGGCAGGCACAGACAGGCGTGTCTTTGCCACATCGGACCCTGATGGCGAACGGACGGGTGTTTTGCTGCAAGGGAAGCTGTGCCTAACGCTTCCGCTTCTTCGCCGATCCCCGCTTCTGCTCGATCGTCCGGTAGGCCTGCTCGACGAGTGCTGCGATCGCGCCCTTGCCGAGCTTTGTATCGAGGCGAATCCCCACCCAGCCGCCCACCCCGACGTACGGCGGGACGAAGAAGTGCTTCGGATCGGCGGCGACGAGATCCTGCTGGGCGCCGGACGGGGCGGCGGCCCATATGGCGATGCGGCCGTCGCCGTGGTGGTTGTTGGTGAACATCACGAACAACCTGCCGTGAACGCGGAACGTTGGAGAGCCCCAGGCGATCTTCTCCTCGGTGTCGGGGAGCGACAGACAGATCTCGCGTGTCAGCGTTAGGGCGGCGTCCGGATCGCCTTGGACGACCGCTTTCAAAGGATGGATGGCCACCTTCGCGGAACTGCCGATCGCGAGCTTCGCATTCTTGCGGAGGTCGTCGTCGATCTCGAGCCAGAACCGGCGCAAACGCGGCACGACGGCGCTCTGGAACCCCACGCCGTTGACCACGCCAGCTACGCGATGCCCGTTTCGTCCGGCTCGGAGCCGTTCCGGTGGGAGATCCCAGCGCTCCTCCGGATCGAAAGGAACCTCGAAGGCCGCTCCCTTGTGCCCTTCCAGCAGTGTGGCAGTGAATCGCGCGTTTGCCATTTCGTCATTTTAATCCGCCGGCCTTTCGCGCTACAGTCACCCGGCAGTCCATCCCACCTTGCAGGAGCTTCCCAAATGCGCGTTCGTGCCTTGCTGCTTTCCATCCTCGTGCTGTCCGCACTTCCGCTTCTCGCGGTCGATATCCACGACACACGGCTTCTCTCCGATCCCGCGGTCAGCGGCGACCGCATCGCCTTCGCATACGCGAACGACATCTGGGTGGCGAACCTCGACGGCACGGGTGTGCGGCGGCTGACGTCGCATCCCGGCATCGAATCGGGGCCCCGCTTCTCGCCCGACGGAAAGTGGATCGCCTTCACCGGACGCTACGAAGGCAACACGGACGTCTATATCGTCCCATCCGAGGGGGGAGTGCCGAAGCGGCTGACGTGGCACCCGAGGGCTGACGTCGCGCTCGGATTCACCCCCGATGGAGCGAACGTACTCTTCACATCGCCGCGGGAGGTCCACACCGGACGTTACGTCCAGCTCTTCACGGTACCGGTTGGCGGCGGGATGGCCTCCAAGCTTCCCATTCCGCATGCGGCCAAGGCGGTCTTCTCATCGGACGGAAAGAAGATCGTCTACGTCCCGCTCGGCGACGCCTTCAACGAGTGGAAACACTACCGCGGCGGGCAGGTCTCGAACCTGGTCATTTTCGATACGGCCACCTACGCCACCGAGCACGTTCCGCAGCCGGCGGGCCGATGCAACGACACCGATCCGATGTGGCTCGACGGGAGGATCTACTTCCGCTCCGACCGCGACGGTGAGTTCAACATCTACAGCTACGACCCTGGCTCGAAGAAGATCACTCGGCTGACGAATCACACCGACTTCCCGGTCGTCAACGCATCGGCCGGCGGCGGCAAGATCATCTACGAACAGGCTGGTTACATCCATCTGCTCGATCCGAAGACGTCGAGCGACAGCCGCCTCAAGGTCGGCGTCGCCGCCGATCTCGTCGAGTCGCTGCCGCGCTTCGTCAAAGGGAAGAAATACATCCGCAATGCTTCCATCTCGCCCTCCGGCGCGCGCGTCGCGCTCGAATTCCGCGGCGAGATCTTCACCGTGCCGCGCGAGAAAGGCGATGACCGCAATCTGACCAACACCCCGGCCGCGAACGACCGCTCGCCGGCGTGGTCGCCGGACGGCAAGTCGATCGCCTGGTTCTCCGACCGCAGTGGCGAGTACCGCCTCTACATCGGCGACCAGGAAGGGAAGGGGACGCCGCGCGAGATCAAGATCGACGGTGCCGGCTTCTACGACGATCCGAAGTGGTCGCCCGACTCGAAGAAGCTCAGCTTCGCCGACAACTCCCGCTCGATCCATGTCGTCGACGTCGCTACCGGCGCCGGCGACAAAGTGTCGAGCGATGTCCTCTACGGCCCCGTGCGCGTGCTCAACCACTCCTGGTCACCCGACTCGCAGTGGCTGGCCTACACGCGCAATACGCCGACGTACATGAACCGCATCTATCTCTACTCGGTCAGCGAGAAGAAGTCGTACCCGCTCACCGATCCCTACACCGACGCCAGCCAGCCGGTATTCGATCCGAACGGCAAGTACCTTTACTTCCTGGCCTCGACGGATGCCGGCCCGGTCGAGGATTGGTTCGCGCAGTCGAACGCCGACCTGCGCTCGACCCAGTCGATCTACCTGGCCGTTCTGGCGAAGGGCGTGGTCTCGCCGATCGCGAAAGAGAGTGACGAAGAGTCGGCCAAGAGCGCTGACGAGTCGGCCATGAAGCCGGAGACGAAGGCGAGCGACAAGCCGGCCGATGAGAAGGCCAGCGCCGACAAGACCAAGAGCGCGGCCGCGAAGACGGTCAAAGTCGTCGTCGACTTCGATGGTCTCACGCAGCGGATCGTGTCGCTGCCACCGAAACCGGCCGGTTACGACTCGCTGCAGGTCGGCAAGAGCGGCCAGATCTTCTATCTCAAGTCGGAAGGCTTCAATCGCTTCGGCCCGGCGGAAACGAGCCTGCAGCGCTTCGATCTCGAAAAGCGCAAGGAAGAGGCGCTGCTCGAAAAGGTCGATGGCTTCCAACTCTCCGCCGACGGCAAGCGGATGCTGCTCGACAAAGACGGCCTGGCCCTCATCGACGTCGGCGAGAAGCTCGATCCTTCCAAGTTCAAGCTGGCCATCGACAAGATCCAGGTCAAGATCGATCCGCGTGCCGAATGGCGGCAGATCTTCGATGAGGCCTGGCGCATCAACCGCGACTACTTCTACGACCCCGACATGCACGGCGCCGACTGGAACGCCATGCGCGCCAAGTACGCGGTCTTCCTGCCCGACCTGGCGGTGCGCGGCGATCTCAATCGCGTGATGATGTGGATGTCGTCCGAGCTTTCCGTCGGCCATCATCGCCTCGGCGGAGGCGATTCCCTCGCCGATGTCGAGGCCATCCCAGGCGGCCTGCTCGGCGCCGACTACAAAGTCGAAAACGGCCGCTACCGCTTCGCAAAGGTTTACGGCGGTCTCAATTGGAACCCCGAGCTCCGCTCGCCGCTCACCGAGCCCGGCGTCGATGTGAAGGCAGGGGAGTATCTCCTCGCGGTCGACGGCAGAGATCTCAAGTATCCCGAAGATCTCTACAGCCGCTTCGAACAGACCGCGGGACGCATCGTCGAGCTGACCGTCGGACCGAGCGCCGACGGCAGCGGCTCGCGCGTCGTGAAAGTCGTCCCCATCGAAGACGAATCGAACCTTCGCAACCGCGATTGGGTGGAAGGCAACCTGCGCAAAGTCACCGAGGCCACGAACGGGCGCGTGGCCTACGTTTATGTGCCGAACACCGCAGGCGCCGGTTACACCTACTTCAAGCGCTACTTCTTCCCGCAGGCCGACCGCGACGCCATCATCGTCGATGAGCGCCACAACGGCGGCGGCAGCGTGGCCGACTACTACATCGACATCCTCCGCCGTCCGATGATCAGCCACTGGGCCATGCGCTACGGCGCCGACCTGAAGACACCGCTGGCGTCGATCCAGGGACCGAAGGTGATGATCATCGACGAGACCGCCGGCTCGGGCGGCGATCTTCTGCCGTGGATGTTCCACAAACTGCAGCTTGGGACCCTGGTCGGGAAGCGCACCTGGGGGGGCCTCGTCGGCATCCTCGGATTTCCGACGCTGATGGACGGCGGTCAAATCACCGCCCCGAACCTCGGCATCTGGACTCCGGAAGGCTTCGTGGTGGAGAACGAAGGCGTGCCGCCGGATCTCGACGTCGAACAGACCCCCGCCGACATCATCGCCGGACGCGACCCGCAGCTCGAGAAAGCGATCGAGGTGGCGATGAAACAACTGGCCGCCAATCCACCGCAGAAGGACGTCCGCCCGCCGTTCCCGAAACGGGCGCCGAGCGCGAAGCAGTAGAACCTCGATCCGCAGATGGCGCAGATGACGGAGCCTTCATCTGTGTTTATCTGCGTCATCTGCGGATCGTTTGTATTTTTTCCTCTCCTTCGGCGACTTCACACACAGAAGTCAAGAATAGGAGAGAAAATGAAGAACGCCCTCGATTACACCCTCACTGCGCAGCTCGGAAGCGCTCCGGCCAGTGGCATCGCCTGGAAGCTGAACGGCAGTACGGCTCCGCGATAGCGCTGTTTCGACGCTCACGTCGACCGGCAGCCACTTGCGGCCAGCGTTGCGCCCGATAGCGATCGACAACACCATCAACTTTACGGCGGCATCCAACCAGGACAAACCAGCCGCAGTGAACGGTACCGGAGGGCAATCGTGCCCTCCGGCACTGTCGCATCGGGAGGCACGTGGTCTCGTCCGACGGCGATGTGATCTCCTCAACGACGTGGAACGCGAACGATGTCATCGTGTACGACGTCATCGCGGCAGGCATGGGACCGATCGTCCTTTATGCGCGCTCGGTCGAGGCCGACCAGCGCGGCGCCTCGTTCCGGTTGTTCCTTCTCCTTCCGCGGCGGCGTGCGGTGCGCCGAGTAGTTGTTCTCTGTCAATGAGCGGTGCGGCGGTGCCTGGCAATCGCCTCACGCGGAGGAGAGGAAGGATGACCCGTTCACTCCATCCATGGATGGATTCGTGATAACCGGTCTGATCTTGTACTTCACCTCGCGTCGTGTTCACTCGATCCATGGATGTATTCAAGATCACCGGTCTGATCTTGCACTTCACTTCGCGTCGTGTTTACTCGATCCATGGATGTATTCAAGATCACCGGCCTGATCTTACACTTCACTTCGCGTCGTGTTCACTCCATCCATGGATGGATCTCCAATGCCACTCCCGACGCTCTCAAACCCCTCCCTCCGCGTCTCCGCGTGAAATGGTCCCCCTTACTGTGCGCGCTGCTGCGACATCAGCCGCACATCGCTGTATGCTGCGCTCCGGCAGGCGTCGAGAACCTTCACCACCTCTCCGTAAGCGACGCTCTGATCGCCGCGGACGGCCACCTCGCGGCCGGGAGATTCGCCGTGCAGCCGCTGTAGCTCCGAAGCAACCTGCTCCTGGCGGACGGCAACTGTGCCGAGATAGACCGAGCCGTCGTCCTTCACCGTGATCGCGAGCTGGTGCTGCCCGTCGCGGGCGCGCTCACCCTTCGCCACCGGCAGCTTCACCGGGACGCCGTTGACGATCACCGGCATGACCACCATGAAAATGATCAGCAGAACGAGGCAGACATCGACCAGAGGGGTGACGTTGATATTCGATTCGAACGCGGAATGCGAGCTGACGTACATGGCGATCCTCCCGCCAGGTTCGACACGCATATCGTCTCGAACGAAACCTGGTAGGTCTGCGCGGCAGAACGATCGAGCGAAGATGGTGGCGGAGCCTTGGGCAACCTGCGCCCCGGCGGTGCCGGCCTAGACCCGCCGGGCCTCGATCACGCTGAACATCCCGCCCGTGGGGATCACCCGCTCCACGGTGTACCCGGAGCGTTGCAGCAGCGCGGTGTACTCGCCGGCGGTCCGTTCGCGGCCGCCGAGCATCACCAGCATGTTCATGTCCATCAATGTCACCGGCGAGGGCTGCGGCGTGTCGGGGAGGAGCAGTTCCACGACCACCAGCCGGCTGCCCGCAGGGGCGGCGCGATGGATGCTCTTCACGATCTCCTCGCACTTGTCGTCGGGCCAGTCGTGCAGGATCGATTTGAGCAGATAGAGATCGCCATCGCCGGGAACGTTCGCGAAGAAGTCGCCGCTGACGAGCTCGATCCGCTCGGCCATGCCGCTCTCGGCCACGGCGTGCCGTGCTCCTTCGATGACTTCGGGGCGGTCGAAGATCACGCCCCGTGCGTTCGGGGCACGGCCGAGAATGCCGCGCAACAGCACTCCCTCGCTCCCGCCGACGTCGACGACGCGCTTCACGTCGCCTGGATCGTAAACGTGGGCGACATCCTCGGAGACGATCGCCGAGAGATTGCTCATCCCGCGGGCGAAGCCGCGTCCTTCCTCGTCGTTCTTCGCGTAGTAATCCCACGCGTCGAGCCCGAGCGTTTCCTTCGTCATCGATCCGCCGCGCTTTACACCATCGGCCAACCGGCCCCAAGGGAGCCAATGACCGGGAGCGGTCTCGGCGATGATGAAGTCGCGGAGCGAGCCGTGCGTACCGGAGCGGAGCGTGGTGCCGAGCGGCGTCAGCGCGAACTGGCCCGGGGCCGTCTCGATCAGCAGTCCGATGGTCGCCGCCGCGCGCAACAAACGATGCAGCGCATTCGCATCGGCGCTGCATTCCTCGGACAGGTGGTCGACCGAGCACGTTCCGGCGGCGATGAGATCGGCCACGCCGAGCTGCGCGACGGCACTGAGAACCTGCGACACCCACATTCCGGTCAGCATCTGAAGCACGACGGCATGCGGCGGAGGGGCATCGGAAGAATGCTGGGATTCAACGGACATGAAGATCTCCTTTGTTTGGAATCAGCTACGGGCTGGGGGTTATGACGGATTGCTATCGGGCCAACGCGTCGCTCAGTATCCTGGCGAATGCCTCGGCTGGACTGTCGCCGACGCGGTAATCCTCGCGCGGCATCACGTACTGGAAGATGGGACGGCCATTCTTTCGGATCGTTGCGGTTGCCGACCGGCTCTTCTTACCGAAGCCATGAGACTCCACCGAGCCGGTGAAGCGGATCTCGACCGGCGCCCCTTCGCCGACGCTGACGCCGCGCCCACGTAACGCATCGGACAGCTGCTTGATCATCTCCGCGTCGCCGCCGGTCAGGTAGACCCGCGTGACTCCTCCGATCTGCTGGCGTAGCGCTGCCACGGCGGACTCATTGGCGTTGCTGTCGCCTCGTTCCCGGAACGTCGGCGCCGCTGATGCCGGAACGGGCGCCGGTTCCGGTTCCGGCGTTTCTTCCACCGGTGCGGGCTCTTCGACGGTGGCAGTTCTGGGTTTCGGCGGCGCGTGTGTGGCCGTCGGAGGAGGAACGACCGGAGCGGACAGCGTCGTCAGCGTCGAGGTAACCGTCGTCGTCGTCCGAGTTGCCGTGTTGTCGATGATGACCGGCGTGGGCGGCGTGACGTCGACGCTCGTCTGCGATGGCGCTGCCGAGGCAGTGGCGGTCGTTGTCGTCGTCGCCATTGTCGACGTCGTTGCAGTGGTCGTAAGTGGCCAATGAATGTACTTCCTCATGACGAATACGCCGGCCGCTGCCATCGCACCGAGGACGACCAATACGAGGACGATGACCGCGATGATGGGGCCGCTGCCGCGTTTCGGGGGTGCCGTCGCTACCGGCGGTTGGGGGGGAGAAGTCGGCATCGCCATCGGCATCGGGTCGACGACGGTAGGCGGAGCCTCGAACTGTGGCGGCGGGGGAGGAGCAGATGGCACCGTCGCCGGCCGCGTCACCGATTGCGCTGCCGGTGGCGGGGCGGGAGGAGGGGCGGGAGTGACCGTGGGGGCGGCGGTTGACACCGGTGGGACGGGCACGGTACCGGTCCGTTCCGTGCGCATCGTGGCATCGGCATCGAATGGCGCTGCTGTTTTCGACGTTTCATCGGGCAGTGTCGGCTCGATCGCGGCTAGGGCATCGGAAAACTCGCGGGCGGTGTCGAAACGCTTGTTGCGGTCGCGCTGGAGCGCCCGCGCGAGCACGGTCTGCAGCGCCGGATTGCCCGTAATACGGTCGAGGTCGGGCGAGAGCAGATACTCGTCGCGGGAATGGTGAAGGATGTATTCATGCGGCGATGTGGCCTCGAACGGAGGCCGCCCGGTGAGCATCTCGAACAGCACCACCGCGAGCGAGTAGAGATCGGCGCGGCCGTCGATCCGTTCTCCGGAGGGTAGAAACCCGAGGTGGTCGGGGGAGGCGTAGCGGAACTTGCCGACGAACATCCCTGTCTGTGTCATGGCCACATCCGCCTCGGCTGCCTTGGCTACGCCGAGGTCGATGATCTTCACGAACTCGGAGCCGTCGGCGGCGTGCGTGATCATCAGATTCTCAGGGCTGATGTCGCGGTGGACGATACCGGCGCGGTGGATGGCTTCCAGCCCGGCCAGCGCCTGGATGGCGATGCGGACGGCGTGACGCGGAGCCAGCGTTCCGCGGCGCTTCAGGACCTGCGCCAGATTCTCCCCGTCGATGAACTCCCACACCATGTAGTGCGAGCCGTCAGGAAGTGCGGAGAAGTCGTGAAGCGTGGCCACATTCGGATGCTGGACCTTCGTGGCCATGCGCGCTTCGCGCAGGAAGCGCTCGTGGATGTCGCTGCTCTCCGAGATCTGCGCGCGGATGATCTTCACCACGCGCGTCGAGCCGAGGAAGGTGTGCTCGACCTTGAAGACCTCGCCCATGCCGCCGATTCCGAGGCGCTCGACGATCCTGTACTTGCCGTCGATCGGCTTGTCGGCGTACTCGCGCAGGAAGTCAGTCACCGGCTCGCCGCAGTGCGGGCATGCTTTGAACTCGCGGTCGATCTGGACACCGCAACGGATACAGGGAATCGTGGCCATGAGGCCCGAATGATAGCTCAGCGTGCCGGGCTGCTTTGCTGGCTCTTCTGTTCGGCGAGGAACGTACGGATGAGTGCGCGATCCTTCTCATCCTTGATCCGTGTGAAGAGCTTCTCCCCGAGGGCGACGATCGTCGAGGCCTTGTCGAACGGGAGTTTGGCATACATCGTCCCGCCTGGGAAATGGCACGGCTGGCACTTCCCCTTGAGGATCGGCTCGATCTGCGTCTCGAAATCGACCGGCTTCGTCGACGAGGCAAGGCTTGCCGCCAGGAAAAGGGCCAGTGCCAGAACGAGAGCCCGCATCGGATCAAGGTAGGTCGCGCCAGCGGAAACGGCACGCACAAGTCGGTTAACGAGCCAGTTTCTCGAGCGCCTCGCCTGCCAGCCGGAAGGTGTGCCACTCGTCCATCACCTCCGCCCCGAGAGACTTGTAGAACGCGATCGACGGCTCATTCCAGTCGAGCACGATCCAGTCGACGCGGCCACACCTGCGATCGCGAGCGATCTGCGCCAGACGGGCCAGCAGCGCTTTGCCGTACCCGCGCCCCCGGTACTCCGGCTTGACGAAGAGATCCTCGAGGTAGATGCCCGGCTGGGCGCAGAAGGTGGAGTAGTTGTGAAAGAAGAGCGCGAATCCGGCCGCCGTTCCATCTTCCTCCGCGATCAGAACCTCGGCGAAGGGAGTGCCGCCGAAGAGGGTGTCGCAAAGTTTCGCTTCCGTCGCCACGACCAGGTGGGCCAGCTTCTCGTACTCGGCCAGATCGCGAATGAACTGCAGGATCAGAGGGATGTCGGTCTCGGTTGCTTGGCGAATGTTGAACGTCATCGTGCATGCGATGATATTCGCCTCATGCGCAACTTGATGCTGCTCAGCGCGATCGTCGTGGCTTTAACGTTTTCGGGGCAACCAACGCGGACGTCGGGAGTCAGCACTCCGACCACCGATAACCGACAACCGACAACCGCAAAGCGTTTCGAAGTCCACGTCACGCCGGAAATGCTCCGCCATAGCCACATCGATGAAGCGCTTTACTTCACCGACACCGTATACGGCATGGCCATCCTTCTGCTTATCCTCGCCACTGGGTGGTCGGCCCGGATTCGCGATTTCGCGCACCGTTGGGTGCGATGGCCCTTTGTCGCGGCGATGCTCTATTTCGTTCTCCTCTCGCTGGTCTTGGCGGCGTTGAGGTTCCCGCTCGATTTCTACGGCGGCTTCGTCGTGCCGCACCAGTTCGATCTCACGGATCAGAGTTTCGCCGGCTGGCTTGGCGACTTCGGCAAAGGGCTCGGGGTGAATGTCGTCATCTTCACGCCGCTGGCGGCGATCGCGCTGGTCATCATCCGCCGGATACGACGCTGGTGGATCGTCCTCTGGATAGGAACCATCCCGCTGATCATCCTCGGCGTTCTGGCTACGCCGCTGGTCATCGATCCGCTCTTCAACGACTTCCGCCCTCTGCGCGATGCCTCCCTGCGGCGGGCTCTGCTCGACGAGGCGTCGAGCGCCGGCATCGAGCAGAGCCGTGTCTTCGAAGTGGACAAATCGAAGCAGACGAAGGAGATGAACGCCTACGTCGCCGGCATCGGCCCGTCGGCGCGCATCGTCCTGTGGGACACGATCCTGGCCAAACTCGACCGCGACGAGATCCTCTCCGTGATGGGCCACGAGATGGGTCACTACGTTCTCAGCCATCTCTGGCAGGGGATCGCCTTCAGCATCGTCATCACGTTCCTCGGCTTTTTCATCGCGCAGCGGCTCTTCGAATGGGGGCTGGCGCGTTGGGGCGTGCGATGGCGAACCGGAAACCGTTCCGATCCCGCCGCGCTGCCGTGGTTGCTCGCCGTCAGCAGCCTCCTGGCGTTTCTCCTCTCGCCGGTCTACTCCGGCTATTCGCGTCACATCGAGCATCAGGCCGACGTCTTCGGTCTCGAGCTGACGCACAGGAACGAAGCGATGGCCAGCTCGTTCGTCAAATTCGCCGAGGATTCGAAAGAGAATCCCCGCCCTCCGCGCTTCATCGAATGGTGGTACTACTCCCACCCATCCCTCGGCCGCCGCATCGATTTCGTTCTCGCGTACAAACCGTGGGAGAAGGGACAGCCAAATCAACTCTGGCACCGTTGAATCCCACTGCCCCGGCTGCGGCCTGTCGATGCCGCCGACCGGCGCCACGACCTACGACGGCTACTTCAACACCTCGCAGGAATGCTGGAGCGTCTTCACCGAGGTGATCGGCGCCGAGTTCAGCAACGCGGCGCTCTTCGGAAGGGTGCACCAACTGACGGTCGATGCCTACGCGGTGCAACACGCCGGCGGACGTCATCCGGACAAATCGGTCTGTATTCATCTGACGGGCTTGTACCTCGTCCTCGAGCGCGGCCTCCCGCCTCCCTCTGTCGCCCCGTATCTGCAAACGCTCGCCTCACGCGTCCACGAATGGCCCCACTTCGAACCGCCCTCCATCATCTGGCCGCGCACGATCTTCGACGTCGCCACCGCCGACGACCACACCGCCGCCGTCCGCGAATGGAGCACGGGCGTGTGGGCGGAATGGGGGATGCATCATCAGGTGATCGCGAACTTGTGCGCCGAGAGCTTCTTCACCACAGAGACACAGAGAAAAACAAACTCTCTGTGATCTCTGTGTCTCTGTGGTGAAAGCCTTTCGAAGGATTGGCCGGAAGGCGCTGAGTATAATCCGGCGGCTCGCCAGATCAGCGGCAGGCACCGGAGGAAGCATGGACGAACAGACGGGCGGAGCGGCCGAGGCTGGCAGCGCAATCGCCGGCACCAAAGACAAGCTCGAAGAGCTTTGCGTCAACACCATCCGCTTCCTCGCCATCGACGGCGTCGAGAGAGCGAAGTCGGGACATCCCGGGGCGCCGATGGGGATGGCCGACATGGCCTTCGTCCTCTGGACCGACTTCCTGCGCCACGACCCGAAGCAGCCGTCGTGGCAGGATCGCGACCGCTTCGTACTCTCCGCCGGGCATGCCTCGATGCTCCTCTATTCGCTGCTGCATCTCACCGGCTATTCCGAGATGACCATGGAGCAGCTACAGAGCTTCCGGCAGTGGGGCTCGAAGACCGCTGGGCATCCGGAGTACGGCGACGCTCCCGGCATCGAGGTCACCACCGGACCGCTCGGGCAGGGGTTCGCCAACGGCGTCGGTATGGGCATCGCCTCGAAGATGCTGGCGGCGCGCTTCAATACCGACGATGCGTTCAAGCCGGTTCAGAACTGGATCTACGTCATCTGCTCCGACGGCGATCTGGAAGAAGGGATCAGCTCCGAGGCCGCCTCGCTGGCCGGTCACCTCGGCCTGGGCAATCTCATCTACCTCTACGACGACAACGACGTCACCCTCGACGGCGACAAGCGCCTCTCGATGTCGGAAGACGTGAAGAAGCGGTTCGAAGCGGCGCACTGGCACGTGCAGAAGATCGACGGCCACGACCGCGACGCCGTGCGCAAGGCCATCCGCAAGGCGCAGAAGGTCACGGATAAGCCTTCTATGATCATGGCCAAGACGGTCATCGGCTGGGGAAGTCCGAAGTTCCACGGCACGTCGCGTGCGCACGGCGAGCCGCTCGGCCCCGAGGAGGCCGCGGCGACGAAGGTGGCCCTCGGATGGCCGGCCGAGCCGGCGTTCTACGTTCCCGACGAGGTGCGCGCCGAGTTCGCGCGCAAGGTCAAAAGGCTGGCGCGGGCGCGCAAGCAGTGGGAGAGCGGGATGGCCGAGTGGCGCGCGCGCAACCCGCAGCTCGCCGCGGAGTGGGACGCCTACTGGGCACATTCGCTGCCGGAGGGTTACGAGCTGCAGCTAGCGGATGCCGGAAAGACCGACAAACCGATCGCCACGCGCGAGTTGTCGAATCAGGTCATCCAGAAGATCGGAGACATCGCACCGTTCGTCGTCGGCGGTGCCGCCGATCTATCGGCATCGACGAAGACCAACTTCAAGAACGGCGGCTCGATCGAGCGGCCGAAAGACAACATCGACAATCCGCCGGCGTTCGATCTGTTCAAGGGAAAGAACCTCCATTTCGGCATCCGTGAGCATGCCATGGGGGCGGCGCTCAACGGGATCACGCTCTACGGTCCATTCCGCGTTCACGGCTCGACCTTCCTGATCTTCTCCGACTACATGCGGCCGGCAATCCGCCTGGCCGCGCTGATGAGGATCCCCTCGATCTTCGTCTACACGCACGACTCGGTCTTCCTCGGCGAAGACGGTCCGACCCATCAGTCAGTCGAGCAGCTTTTCTCGCTCCGCCTGATTCCGAACATGACCCTCTTCCGTCCTGCCGACGGCGTCGAGACCGGGATGGCCTGGGCGTGGGCGATCGGCAACAAGCATGAAGGGCCGACGATCATCGTGCTGACGCGGCAAAAGGTCGACATCATCCCGCATGCCGCCGACTTCGATCCGCACCAGATCTGGCGCGGCGCGTACGTGCTCGACGGCTACGCCGATGGCGATTTCACCTTCATCGCCACCGGCTCCGAAGTGACGCTGGCCGTGCGTACCGCGGAGCTGCTGCGCAAGGAAGGCATCCGCGCCCGCGTCGTCTCCGCGCCGTCGCTCGACATCTTCGACCGCGAACCTGTCGAATACCAGAACGAGGTCCTCGGCGACCGCAGCCGCATCGTCGCCATCGAAGCCGGCCGCTCGTCCGGCTGGTACAAGTACGTCAACCACGACGCCCTCATCATCGGCATCGACCGCTTCGGCGCCTCGGCACCGCTGGCGGATGTCGAGAAGCACTTAGGTTTCACGCCGGAAGCGGTGGCGGAGAAGGTAAAGGGGTGGCGGTAGGCGTTTTTCACGCGGAGACGCGGAGACGCAGAGGAGGTTGTTTGTTTGCATCCTCTCCGCGCCTCCGCGCCTCCGCGTGAGACTCGTGCCCCGCTACTACAATCCCCCATGCGCATTCGATTCGTCGCTCTGTTTTTGCTCCTGGCCACATCCGCCTTTGCCAACTTCCGTGAGTTCACCGACCTGCCGAAGAATCCGGAGTTGGAGCTGGCGGCGAAGAATGCGGCGGAGCAGACACTGAAGGATTTCCCCAAGCTGACGGCGGACAACCTGGCCATCAGCATCGTCGATGTGACGAAGCCGACCACGATCGATCGCGGGGACTGGCATGGCGACGCGCCGTTTTATCCTGCCTCGGTGGTGAAGCTCTACATCATGGCCGAGGTGTTCCATCAGAAGCTGCAGGCGGATCCGGAGGTGGCGCGGGCGTTGGGCGAGATGATCCGACTCTCCGACAACGACGCAACGGCATACCTGCTCGACCTCATCAGCGACACCTGTCCCGGGCCGAATCTCGAGGGGCGGGCGCTGGCGAAGTTCATCGACAAGCGGCGTGTGGTGAACCGCTGGTTTGCCACGATGGGCTACGACATCAGCGCCATGGCCAAGCCGTGGAGCTTCGGGCCGTTCGGGCGCGAAAAGCAGCTCCTCGGCGGGGATGCCCGGCCCAACCGCAACCGCTCCAGCGCGAATTCGTTTGCCTCCGTCATGCTCTGGATCGCGCGGAAGCGTGCTCTCTCGAGCGCCGACAGCGAGGCCATGCTGGCGCTGCTCGAACGTCCTCTGAACCCGCTGCGCGCGGACGAGAACCAGGTCAAGGAGTTCATCGGCGAGTCGCTGCCGGCCGGATCACGCGAATGGTCGAAGGCGGGATGGACCTCCGAGGTCCGGCACGATGCCGCGTATGTCGAGCTGCCGGGCGGGCGGAAGCTGATCCTGGCGATCATGACCCGAGGCACGGCGGACGACGTGAAGCTCGTTCCGGCGATCGCCAAGAGCGTGATCGGTCAGTTGGAGGGTGTTGCCCCGATGCCGCCGCCCACTAAGTAGTGCTACGCTCATCCCTCACGAAAATGGCTTGGTGGGTCTGGGTTCTCGCCGCGTTTCTGTTACTCATCATCGAGTTTCACGCCACCACGGCGCACATCGGCTTTTTTGCCGTCGGCGCCTTTCTAGTGGCGATCATCGTCGGTGCCGGCATCGCCATGCCGCTGTGGGGGCAGCTCCTGACGTTTTCGATTTCGTCGGTCGTCCTGCTGATCTTCGTGCGGCCGATCGTCGTTCGAAAACTCGGATTCAACATCACCAAGGTCGTCGACACATTCGTCGGCGAGCAGGCCGTCGTCCTGGTCGACCTGCCGGTCGCGGCTGAGGGAAAAGCGGAGATGCGGGGAAGTACGTGGACGGCGCGTAATGTCGGAGAAACGCCGCTGCTGAAAGGTCAACGCTGCGTCGTCGAACAGATCGTCGGGCTGACGATCCATGTCCGGGCGTCCTGAGCAACATCAACGGAGGAACTTCTCATGTCTACTCTTATCGTAGCGATCGTCGTCGTCATCTTCGCGATGATCATGATCGGGCGCATCGCGCGGATCGTGCCGCAGCAGAACGCCTGGGTGGTGGAGCGGCTCGGCAAGTACTCGAACACGCTCAATGCCGGCTTCCACATCCTGGTGCCGTTCCTCGACACCATTCGCTACAAGCACTCGCTCAAAGAGGTGGCGCTCAATGTACCGGAACAGGTCTGCATCACGCGCGATAACGTGCAGGTTGCCGTGGACGGCGTGCTGTACTTCAAAGTGCTCGACCCGGCGCGCGCCTCGTACGGCATCTCCGACTACACCTACGCCATCTCCCAGCTCGCGCAGACGAACCTCCGCAGCGAGATCGGCAAGATCGAGCTCGACCGCACGTTCGAGGAGCGGACGAACATCAACATGATGGTCGTTACGGAAGTCGACAAGGCCTCCGAGGCATGGGGCGTGAAGGTTCTCCGCTACGAGATCAAGAACATCAACCCGCCGCAGGACGTGCTTGCTGCGATGGAGAAGCAGATGCGCGCCGAGCGCGAGAAGCGCGCCACGATCCTGCAGTCCGAAGGGCAGCGCGACGCCGCCATCAACGCCGCCGACGGCGACAAGCAGCAGGTCATCAAGGCGTCGGAAGCGAAGAAACAGCAGGCTATTAATGAAGCCGAGGGGCAGGCCGCAGCCATCCAGTCGGTCGCCGCGGCGACGGCAAACGGCATCAAGCAGATCGCCGATGCCATCAAGACGCCGGGCGGTTACGAGGCCATGCAGCTCCGGCTGGCTGAGGAGTACATCAAGCAGTTCGGCCAGCTGGCCAAGAGCGGCAATTCGATGATCATCCCCGCCAACCTGAGCGACGTCAGCTCGATCATCGCCATGGCCACGAACGTGTTCCGGTCTGTGTCAGGGGATCCGAAGGTGCGGGCGACGCAGTAGAAGCGCCAGGCGCGGGTCGGTTGTCGGTTTGGGGTTGCAAGGGTTGCTGAGTTGCAACGTTGCTGGGTTACTCGTCAACCGCGATACCCAGAAACCGAGCAACCCAGAAACCCAGCAACCTTTAACCGACAACGCGCAGCGCTACGCCGTCCGTCGCCACCACGCGTACGCCGGCAATCCCGCGGCCAGGATTCCGAAGCCGATCAGGCTATTCACCGGCGACTTCACGATCGTGGCGATGACGACGATCCAGCACGAGGCGGTGAAGATCGCCGTCGTCACCGGATGTCCCGGCGTGCGGAAGCCGGCCGGTGGTTGCCGCCGGCGGAAAATGAACAGGGCCAGCCCGGTCAGACCGAAGAAGGTGAAGTCGGTCGAGACGACGTAGCTGAGGATCTGGTCGTACGTGCCGGAGAGCGTGATGACCACGGCCACGACCCCTTGCAGAGCGATGGCCACGACAGGCACCTGCGTCTTCGCGCTGATGCGCCCGACACTGCGGAAGAAGAGGCCGTCCGCGGCCATGGCGTAGTAAACGCGCGGCGCGGTGAGCATGCTCTGGCTGAGGAACCCCAGCGTGGAGATGGCGATGCCGGCGGCGATGAGGCGCGCGCCGCGCTCGCCGAGCGCGAGGCGCATTACCGCCGAGGCGGGCGTCGAGGTGTGTGCCAGCCCATCCGCGCCGAGCGCGCGCACGCAGATGAAGGTCACACCGACGTAGAGCGCGATGACACCGGTGATGCCAACCAGCAGGCCGATGGGGAGGTCGCGCCGTGGCCGCGCCAGCTCGCCCGAAACGAAGCTCGCCGTCTGCCAGCCGCCGTAGGCGAACATGACCGGCGTCATGGCCGCGCCGAAACGGATCAGTAGATCCGATGACATCGGCGCATCGAGCATGGCCCGCGCGGCCGCATGCGGCGCGGAGATCGTGGCGCCGGCGATGATCAGCATGGCGATCGCCGCGAGCTTGAGCAGCATCAGCACGCTCTGCGTGTTGCTTCCGCTGCGGACGCCGAGACAGTTGATCAGCGTGAGGATGAGCAGCGTGATCACGGCGATGGTCCACTCGGGGACGGCGATGCCGATCAGGCTGATGCTGTATTTCGCAAACGCTGCCGCGACCGCGGCCATCCCTCCGCTCTGCACGATGAGCAGAAGCGCCCAGCCGTACATGAATGCCACCGAAGGATGGTAGGCGTCCCGAAGATACGCATATTGCCCCCCAACCTCGGGGCGGAGCGCCGCGAGCTCGGCGTACGCGAACGCGCCCAGGAGCGCGATGACGCCGCCGGCCACCCAGGCCCCGATGATCATCGCCGGTGTGTGGACCCGTTGCGCGACGACGTAGGGGTTGATGAAGATGCCGGAGCCGATGATGCCGCCCATCACGATCATCGTGGCGTCGAACGCGCCGAGGCGGCGGGAGAGGGTGGGGGTCTCGCTCACGCGGCGCCGCCGGCGGCTGCCGCGGTCGGCGGGCATCGCACCGTTGCCACCACCTCGTTGCCGCATCCTCGGAACTCGATCGAGGAGAAGCTGACGTGGCGGGCCATCAGGATTCCGCGGCCGTGACGGTCGAAGGCGCGGCGAGGATCGATGTCGAGGTAGCGCGACCACTCGAAGCCGTTGCCGCGGTCGCAGATCGTGAAGCGAAGCTCATCGTCACCGCGAACGAAGCGGACGTCGACGCGTTTGCTGCGATTCTCGGGAAGCGTGAGCCGGCGCGACACTTCCGCCGCCCAGGCACCCTCCTCGAGCAGGACGCTCTTCTCGTCGTAGGTGATGCCGAGGTTGCCATGCTCGACGGCATTGACCATGAGCTCCGTCAGACCGATGACGGTCGACTCGGCATCGGGGCAGGCATTGGCCAGGACGGCGGCCAGCCCGCGCGCCTCCTCGATCGTGCGGTAGGTGAAATGGGCGTCGTCGAGGAGTTGCAGAACCTGCATCCCCCTGCGGACGCGGTGCTGCAGATCCTTCGCCGCGGCGCGGTCGCTGGCGGCGGTGCGGACGACGCTGAGCAGCATCTCAGAGTCGTATGGTTTGGTCAGGTAGTAGTAAGCGCCGGCGCGAATACCCTCGAGCACTTCCGCGCGGCCGACGAGGGCGCTCTGTAGGATGACCGGGAGGATGAGGAAGCGGTGATCGCCTTTGATGCGCAGCAGAAGCTCGAGACCGTTCATGCGCGGCATGCTTCGGTCGAGAAGCACCAGATCGAACCGGTCCGGTTGCGCATCGAGCATCGACCACGCCTCGACGCCGTCGCGCGCGAATTCGCTGGCGAACCCTTCGCGGCTCAGATGGGCGTCGAGCAACGCTCGATCGAGCTCGTTGTCTTCGACGACCAGCACATTCGTCTGCTCAGACATCGCGGGATGGTGACGATCATAAGACAAAAGAAGGCGAGTCAGGCTCGCGATCGGCCGTTATTAAGGAAAGTGCGAGTTCGAGCAGTCGGGAGTGGTTTCGAGCACCCCCGAGTGGATGCGACCAGGCCGTTTCGCCCTGCTCACCGGTTTGATGGGTTTCACCGGCGCCTTCTTTGAAAACACACATTCGGTCACCTGGGCCGCACAAGGCGGCCCGTCCGTCGGAACCGCGGCGCAGCCGCTGCTGTTCACACCCATCAGGTAATAGGCGAGAAAATGAGGCGTCGTATCCGTGCTCATCGTCGTGTTCAGGATCGTGAATGGCGCGCCGGGTTTGAAGACGATGTTGACCGAACCGGAGCTTCCGGCGTTCGCGGTTACCGTGATTCCGGTCGGGTCGACGGAGTGCATGGTCACCCAGGTATCTGTGCGTCCATTCACGTCGGCGATCGCCTCGGCCACCCCATGCTCCACGAAGATGTGTGCGGACGCCTTGTCAGTGGCGGCAGGGTTTTTGTACTTCGGCAGAATGTCGGTCATCGACGAGCAGCAGCAGCGCAGGTGGGGGATGGCGCCGACGATGTCGATGGGAGAAGGATCCGTGGCGCCGGTGAAGGTGATCGTTTCGAGATTGATCGGGGCACACCGGAGAGAGCCGGTAGGTCCGCACGTGGTCACTCCCGTCCATGTGCTGCTCGATACGTCGCTGGGACTGTACTGGATCATGGAGATATGACCGGCGAATGGAGTTCCGGGAAAGTGGGGCACGAGAATGTGCAGGCCGGCACCTGTATTCATCATGACCACGAACAAACCGACAAACTGAATGCTGGTAACGGACATCATTGACTCCCTTTCGTTGGTGACGTTGCCTGTTCCGTCGAATAGCCGAGGAGCTCGACCGGAGCCCACGATGCTGGATGGCCAAGGCGGGGATCGGTCCCGTGAGCCAGCTCGATCTGGGCGGTGCGCAGGGCGGCGGAAGGACTCGCGCCGTTGCGCAACTCGAGGTGAAGACGGTGGAACAGAGGAGCCGCCGCGTCGTCGTCAACCTCCCATAGAGTACCGATCACTCCTCGGGCTCCGGCGGCCAGAAAGGCCCGGGCGATGCTCGGCATCCCTTCGACGTGCCCCGATTCTCCGCGCATCGTCCCGCAGGCAGCCAGGAGCACCAGTGGTGCTTTTTCGAGCCGCAACGCCGCGATGTCCGTCGTGTCCAGATCCCCCGTTTCGTGAGGGTGGTCCGCAGCCAGATGGAGTGCTCCGAATGGATCGGTGGCGTCGCTTTCCGCGTGGCCGGCATAGTGGATCATTCCGGACATTCGCGCCGCGGCGACGAAGCGGGCCCGCGTGGCGTGGTCGCTCTCGAGAAGCGTCGAGGAGCCGTACATCGCGGCGATGACTTCTGCTTCCCGAGCGGCCTCGGGGAGAGAGGCAGCGCCCTCGTCATGCGGATCGCCGATGACCAGCACCGGCGCCAAAACCGCCGGCTGCTTCTTCAGCAGGAGAGCACTGGCGCTGGGTGCGACCGATAAGGCCATGTCATCGATGAGATAGTGTCCTCGCGGCGCATTCCAGAGCGCCGCCCATGGCACGGTGTGAAGCTGCCGGTCGGGAACGATGATCAAGCGATCCGCGCCAGCCAGCTCCGCGGCCACCGGCGCGATCAGTAGCCGATGGAGCGCGGCAGCGGAGCGGTACACCGCCTCGATGTCGCCGCGGTGCTGCACCAGGTCGACGCATTGTTCGACAAGCGCTCGCACATTGGCTGGTGAGGCCGGAACGCGAACGACGCCCGATCGCGAGGACGTGAAGTAGAAGGTGACGATCGCATCCGGCAGGAGCGCATATTCGACGAGGACAGTTCCCGGGGGGAGAGCGCCGCGAAGCTGCTCCGCGGTGGTAGCCATATCGAGAATCGTGGTGCGGCCCAATTGCTCGTACATGCTCCGTGCGCGGGCCCGGTCTGAATACTCGAAGGCGCGCGCCTGGTCGCCGTGACGGAGCAACAATCCGATCGTCTCCGAGAAAAGCGCGGGCTCCGAGTCATAAAAGGTTCCTCGCAAGCTCCGGTCGCTGATCGACGAGCGTTGCTTTTCGACGGCGGCAAGCCCAGCCTCGAAGTCGGCCAGGGCCGCGGAATCGTCGCCGCCGGAAACACGCGTACGGCCGCGCTCGAGATATGCCCTGGGAAGTTCTCCGGACAGTCCCTCGGATGTGGAGAAGGCAACGGCGTCGTCGAGCAGGCGAAGCGACAATCGGAAATTGGCGCGACGCTCAACGACCGCCTCGACGATATCGAGCGATACAGACGTCCTCCTCCGCATCGCGACGTCCGGTACCTTCTTTGCCGTGGCACGAGCCTGTTTAACCGCGACGCGCGCTCCACTCGTATCGCCGCTTTTCGCCAAGGCCTCGGCGCGGTAGGCCTCCGCCACGCAGACAGCGCTCGGTAGCTTGAGCTGGCGGAGGTCGTCCAGCGCGAGGTGCGCCAGCGACAGCACCTGGTCGACATTGCCCTGCTCCGTTTCCACATTCATGGCTGTATTGAGCGAATTGCGGATACGGTCGTCAGAGCCGGCGCGGCTGAGAACCTGAAAAGCGGCAACCCGCGCTTTCCACGCGGCGGCCGGTTGTGCGGCCCGATTCAGACAGCTCGCGATCAGCAGATCCATCTCGCCCCGGTTCTCCGTTTCTCCGAGGCCGGCGAAAATCCTCCGCGATTCGCCCGCCGTGCGAATGGCCGCGCTCCATTCGCCATCGCCGGCGTGGCAAAGGGACCGGTTCCAGCCGATTCCGGCCAACAGTCCGGGATAGCGGTCGTGGTCAAAACGCGCCGCCAGACGGTCGAGTGCGACGGTCGCCTGTACCGGCTGATCGCTGTCGAAGAGACATCCGGCCAGGTAATAGGCCGCCATGAGCGACGTCGGGCTGCCACCGCCGGCAAGGCGCTTTTCAGCCTCCTGGAACTTCTTCTGTGCATCAGCGATGCGTCGCTCGCGATAAAGCAGCCGTCCATCGCGATAGATGGCCTGTGCATCCGCCAGGGCGCGTACGCGAGCAGGATCGGCGGCGACCCGGTCGACAGCGGCGACGGCGTCGGAGATCGATTCGTCATGATTGAACTGCCCCAGGGCCGATCCCATCTCGCGGATTACGGACAGGAGGTCGGAGGCCGCGTTCGTCTTTCCCGCACGCACGGCGTCGGCCCAGTTGCCGAGCAGCGGCCCTTCGCTCCAGGTGCGCGCCTCCTGCGGATGGTTGCGGGCCAGCGCCGCGATCGGGCCGTGATCGCCATCGCGCAGAGCCAGCGATGCCAGATCGAGCTGCCGCTGAAACTCGTCCCGGGTCCTGACGACGCCCAGGCGGCCGAGGTGGTTCATTGCCTCACCCGTCCAGTGCGTCGAGGGATCGACGTCCGCGTAGCGTTGCCAGGCCCGGCGGGCAGCTTCCGTAATGCCGAGGGCCTCGACGATCAGTGCCCGATTGAAGAGCGCGTCGGGGAGCGCCGGCTCGATCCGCAATGCATGGTCGGCGTCGGCGAGCGCCTGCGGCAGCTCGTGAGGACGCTTCTCGCGCACCGCGTGCGTATAGCGGGCCGCGGCGAGATCGCTCCAATAGGCGGCCTCCCCCGGCGACTGCAGGACCGCGGATTCGAGTGCATCGATGGCATCGCGATCGCGTTCGATCAGAAGGTAGGCCGCGCCGGACTCGTGGCGGGCATACGCCGAGGGATTGTTGAGATCGGACTGGATCACGGTTCCGGCGGCGCCGGCCAGATCGAGGCGGGCGGGGTCCAGCAGACCTGCCGGCGTCGCCCGCTGCAACTGCATCGCCTGCCAGTCGAAACCGGTCAGGCGCGCCTCGATCGGGCGCGCCGACCGCGGTGCCAGCTCCCGAAGATGGTCCGATGCCGATTCCTGCTTTCGGCACGCCGGGAGCGCGATCACCAGGAAAACGGCCAGGATTGTCCGGGCTACTCGAGCCGATGCCGCTGTCAGTTCTCTGCTCATAGACGCTCCTTCCGATCCGGACACTTTCGCCAGAAGGGCCTTGTGCAATTAGTTAGATGGACGCGGAAGCAGGAATTTCCCCAGCTGCCGATGACCGGCGGTCTCCGGCGTACACTTCCGCCGTTCATGACACTGATGATCGAAGCGGTGGCCGCGGTGATCCTCCTCGCCGCGTTGGTGCTGGCGCTCGTCCTAGGCAAGCGGCACGCGCGCCGCCTGCAGCGCACCCGGCGAATCCATGTCGACCGTTTCAAGCTCAAGCGCCGGCACGCCGAAATCGAGCTCGAGGTCTTCGGCAGCCGCGATGTCGTCGATGCCATTCGCGGCTATGCCAAAGAGCACCACGCAACGATCGAGGAGGCCACACGCCAGGCGCGGACCTATCTTCGCGAGATCGTTCCGAAGTTCAACCTCCTCGCGTATTACCGCGTCGGGGCGCCGCTGGCGCGGGCCATCATGCACTTCCTCTACCGGCCGGTCGTCGAGCACAAGACTCTGCACGACTTCAACGCCACCGCGCCGAAGAATGCCGTCGTGGTCTATCTCATCAACCACCGCTCGAATGCCGACTACGTCCTGGTCGCGCATATGCTCTTCAAATTCGTATCGCTGTCGTACGCCGTGGGGGAGTGGGCGCGCGTCTGGCCGCTCAACCATCTCTTCAAATGGTTCGGCGGCTACTTCATCCGCCGCCGCTACCGCGAGCCGCTCTACCACGCCATCCTCTCCACCTTCGTCAGCACCATTACCAAAAACGGTGTGACGCAGGGGGTCTTCATCGAAGGAGGCCTGACCCGCGACGGCGCCTTCCAGAAGCCGAAGCTGGGCATGCTCGACTACATCGTGGCCGGCAAGCGCGACCCCGGTTTCAGCGCCCCTCTCTTCCTGATCCCGACCGCGATCAATTACGACCGCGTGCTGGAAGACCGCAACCTCACCGAGGAGCTGGTGGGGCGTGAAGACCGGCGGACGAAGGGCGACAAATTACAGACGACCATCGACTTCCTCTTCCGCAACCTGCTGCGCAGCGTCCTCAAACGGTTCAAGCGCTACGGCTACGCCGTGGTCACGTTCGGGACACCGATCGCCGTCGACGATTTCGTCCACGAACATCCCGCCATCCTCTCCCCCTCCTACGACGGCCGGAAGACCGCGCTGACGGAGCTGGCCGAGCTGGTGATGACGGAAATCTCGAATGCGCTGCCGGTCACGCCGGTCACGCTCCTGGCGCGCATCTTCACCGACCACTCCGCCGAGCCGCTGACCGACGCCGAGATCATCGACGCCATCGATCGGTATCGTGAAACGTGGCAAGACCGCGTCTGGCTATTACGCGAGAAGACCGGCGACGCCATCTGGCGCGCCGCCCGCAACGTCGTCAGCCTCCGCCACCTCATCCAACCCGCCGAACGCTGGCGCTCCGACCTCTTCGAAGGCAGCGGCCTCCCCGTCATCGAAGAAGCCTGGCAATGGAACCCCCGCGAGCTCCTCCTCCGCGACTACTACGCCAATTCGCTGATGACCTTCGCGGAGGTGAAGCGGCGGGGGTGGGTGGAGAGGAAGAAGGGGGAGTGAGCGGAGGGCAGGCATCCTGCCCGCTCCCGGCGGGCGTCCCGCCCGACGGTGGGGGGCGAAAGCAAACGTAGATGTCCGGCCAAGAAAGGCGGCCTGTCGTCATCCGCGTTCTTACCCGACAGCAGCAGTGTTGACCCTGAAATAAGCGAATCGGGGCGGCGTCGTGTTTTTTTGCCCAGCAGTTATGTTTGCGTTCGTCCACCACCGTCGGGCGAGACGCCCGCCGGGAGCAGGCAGGATGCCCGCTCTCCGCGGCTCAAACCCCCTCGACGTACGCCGTCTCGCCGTGCAGGGACAAGTCGAGGCCGTCGACCTCGTCGGAGTCCTGAACTTTTACCGGTGTGATCCGGTCGATCAGCCAGAGCATTCCGTAGGTGAAGAGGAATGCCCAGGCCGAGGAGATGGCTACGGCGGCCAGTTCCACCAGGAAGAAGTGGGAGTTCCCACGCAGGAGGCCGTCGACGCCGCCAGGATTGAACACCGTCGTGGCGAAGATGCCGCAGAGGACGATGCCGAGGAAGCCGCCGACGCCGTGAACGCCCCAGACGTCGAGCGCGTCGTCCCATTGCATCTTGTTTTTCAGCTCGACGGCGTAGAAGCAGACGCCGCCGGCGATGAGTCCGATGAGGCAGGCGGTAGCAGGCGAGACATACCCGGCCGCGGGCGTGATGGTCGCCAGTCCGGCCACGGCGCCGGTCAGAAGGCCGAGAAAGCGCGGCTTCCGGAACTTCCTCCAGTCGAGGCAGAGCCAGGCGATGGCCGCGAAGCTGGCGGCGATGTCGGTGTTCAGAAAGGCCACGGCTGTGACCGAGTCAACGCGGAACTCGCTTCCGGCATTGAATCCGTACCAACCGAACCAGAGGAGTCCGGTGCCGAGTGCCACAAGGGGGATGGAGTGCGGCCCGCGGTCTTCGATCTTGCGCTTGCCGACATACAGAACGGAGGCGAGGGCGGCGATGCCGGCGATGTTGTGCACCACGATTCCCCCCGCGAAATCGAGCACGCCCCAACTGGCCAGGATCCCGCCGCCCCAGATCATGTGGACGAAGGGGAAGTAGACGAAGATCAGCCAGAACGTGAGAAAGAGCATGTAGGCCTTGAACGTCACGCGATTGGCGAAAGCGCCGGTGATGAGGGCGGGCGTGATGATGGCGAACATCATCTGGTAGGCGCAGAAGACGATCATCGGGATCGTGGCGTTGATCGGGGAGGGCATATCGAGCGTGATCCCCGAGAGGCACGCCCAGTGGAAGTTGCCGATGATCCCGCCCAGATCGGTTCCGCTTTTCAGATTGCCGCTGAAGCACATCGAGAAGCCGAACGCCCACCAAAGCACCGTCGTCCAGCCCATGGAGACGAAGCTCTGCATCATGATCGACAGCACGTTCCGGCGGCCCACCAGCCCGCCGTAGAAGAACGCCAAGCCCGGCGTCATGAGCATGACCAGGCTGGAGCACAGCAGCATGAAGCCGGTGTTACCGGTGTCGATCGTCATGTGAGTCATGACCAATGATCGCACCTCCGTGACAGCCCGCGCTATCTCGATTTGTCAGGAAATGGTGGCCGAGGCTGGGCCAACCTACGAGGCGCGCCGTGCGCGCTGGCTGGGGAGGGAGGATTCGAACCTCCGAATGGCGGCTCCAAAGGCCGCTGCCTTACCGCTTGGCGACTCCCCAATACGGACGACGCGGAATCCTAAACGAAATAGGGGATTTGTCATTCCGAGCGGGGTCTCGAGGTCTCGCGGTCGCGCGGTCTCGGGGTGTTCGGCTTCACACGCCGCACTTGCAGTGGAACACCGCGAGACCGCGCAACCCCGGCACCTTCACCCCGGAAACAACTGACGTCTCCGATTCATCCGATCCGTTGCGCCCCAGGCGTACTTGTACTCCTCAGCGCCGCGGAGGAAGTCGAAGGTCGTGGCGCCGTCGAGGATCGCTTGCTCGATGGCGTGAGCGACGATGATCGTGCCGATGGAGAGCTTCTCCAGCTCCGGGTCATAGCCGCTGAGGTAGTAGTAGACCGTCCCCTGGAAAGCATAGCCGTAGAAGATGGCCACGATACGGCCATTGCAGCGGGTGGCGTACATCCGCAGGATGCCGGCCTTCAGCATCCCGCGGGCCACTTCGCGATGAAACTGCTGGCTGGCGTCGTCGGCGAGGAGGCCGGGGAGGCCGCTGCGTTGCCAGCGGGCGGCGTGGAGGTCGAATAGCGCGGTGAGGAGATCGTCGAGCGTCTCCTGCGTCGGTGTCTCGATTCGAACCTCGCCGAGCTTCTCCAGTGAGCGCCGGTAGTAGCGGATCTTTTTTCGAAAGTGATTCGACGTGAGGCTATCGAACTCCGACGGAAGCGCGAGCACAGGGCACGCCTCCTGATCCTCAACATTGTCGGACCAGCCGTCCGGCAGGGGGACATCGAGCATCGAAGACGACGCCGGCAGTTGCTGCAGATCCCACATCTGGCAGGGGAGCCGTGACATCTCGCCGATGACGAGGGAGGAATCGCCGAGGACGTCCAGATGGTCGCTGATGCCGGTGCCGAGGAAGACGCCGAGCGACTCGTCGGAATCGTCATCGCGGATGATGTAGAGCGGGGCTAGCGCATCGAGGCCGCGGTCGCCGCGGGCGGCGATCACGGCCAGATCGTTCGATCCGAAGGCGCGCCACCACGGCAGGAGCCACATCGGCGTCTGGAACGGCGTCGCGCCAGGGGTCATCTGACAGAGATCGAGCCAGTCTGCTTCGAGGGCGATGAGAGTTTCAGGATCGGTGATCACTTCGGTCGTCATGAGCGGCGGCGGATTGTATGCGGAGAGAGTAGATTCGTGGATCGGTAGATTAGTGAGGAAGCCTGCGAATCCAATCATCTACGAATCCACTAATCTACTGCCCCCCATGACCGACAAAGACTTCGTCACCATCGACACACCGCACCTCAACATCGAGGGGCGTTCCCGCGCCGGGCATGAGACCTGGTTTCGCGTACGCGAGCTGAATGCGGCGTTCGACATCGGGCGCTGTCCCGACCAGCTCATCGCCACGCCGCACATCTTCGTCACGCACGCGCATCTCGATCACGCCGTCGGCATTCCGTTCTATGCGGGGCAGCGGCAATTGCACCGGATGACCGGCGGCCGTGTGTACATGCCGTCCGGCGCGGCCGAGGGGATGCGCGAGATCATGACCATCTACGAGCGGATCACAGGAGCTTCTTTCGAGGAAGTTGAGGTGATCGGTCTCGCCGTCGGCGACGTCGTGCCGCTCGGAAGGACGCATGAAGTGCGCGCGCATCGGGCCACGCATCGTGTCGCCGCGAACGCGTACGAGGTCATCGAGCTGCGGCACCGGCTGCGGGACGAATTCATCGGCCGCGAGGAGCGCGAGATCAGCGAGCTGCGGCTCTCCGGCGTGAATGTGACCGAAGAGTGGCGAAGATCGATGCTCTTCTACACAGGCGACACCGACCGGGGGATTCTCGAGCAGAACGAGGATCTCTTCAAATCCGAGGTGCTGATGATCGAGTGCTCGTTCATCACCACCGGTCATGAAGAGCGCGCGGCGAAGTACCGCCACATCCATTTCGACGACATCGCCGCTTTCGCCGAACGTTTCGAAAACGAAACGATTGTGCTGACTCACTTCAGCAGGCGTTATTCTCGGACCGAGATTCATGATGAGATTCGCCGCCGTTGTCCGTCCGTACTGCGCGAGCGCATCCGCCTCGCGCTGCCGGAGCCGTATCAGAGGCTGTAAGCTGCGGCTCCGCCGCGTTGTCGGTGGTCGGTCGTTCAGCGCCAGGCGCGTTGTCGGTTATCGGTTGTCCGTGGTTGGCGTTGCCTTTGCGAATCCCCAACGCGCGAGCGCTGCAGACAACCGAAAACCGACAACCGACAACGCGGTGAAGCCGCATTTAGAAAGGGTCCCAACGATTAATGACGGTTCGACGCACGCGGTTCGTGGCGATAGCGCTCATCCTGGTTCTTCTCACTCCCATCGCCGATGCCGCGAAGCGTCGCCGCGGGAAATCGCGGAGGGCTGCCCCGTCACGGCCGGCCGATGCCGCAACCGGCACGACCCTCTCCGAGCGCATCAGCTCGCTCATGAACGGCTCAGTGGCCGGCAGTTCGGACGTCACTCTCCAGGTCGTCGACGTCGATACCGGCGCCGTCGTCGCCGAGCGCAACCCGAATACGCCGCTGGCCCCAGCCTCCAACATGAAGCTCTTCACCACCGCCTCGGCTATCGATCTGCTCCATCCCGATTTCCAAGTCACTACCACCGTCTTCATACGCGGAACCGCCGATCCCAGCGGCACGCTGAACGGCGATGTGAAAGTGGTCGGCCGCGGTGATCCGACCATCGGTGGACGGTTTCACGACGGTCATGCCACCGCCGTCATCGACGAGTGGGCCACCGATCTCAAGCGCGCCGGTGTGAAGACCATCCACGGGAATCTCATCTTCGAGTACGGCTACATGGACACCGAGTACATCCACCCTTCCTGGCCGGTCAATCAACTCGTCAACTGGTACGAGGCGCCTGTGTCGGCGTTCTCGCTGCAGGAGAATTGCGTGCAAGTGCGTGTGGCCCCGACGCGCCCGGGGAAAGCGTGCCTGGTCCAGTTCGAGCCGCCGACGTCCTACCTGCAGCTCGACACCTCCTGCACCACCGGCCGTGGCCTGCCCTTCATCTCGCGCTCCCGGAACTCGAACACGATCGTCGTCCGCGGCGGCGCGCCGTCGCGCGCCGGGGTCACCGAGGTATTCGTCACCATCGAGAACCCCGTGCAGTATTTCGCCACCGTGACGCACGAGACCTTCGTCCGCAACGGCATCAACGTGCAGGGACAGATCATCGTCACGCCGCGCGACGACCGGCCCGACTGGAAGGCGGTCTCGCAGCACACTACGCCGCTCAACATCGTCGTCGAGGTCATCAACAAGAAAAGCCAGAATCACTACGCCGAGGAGCTCGTGAAGATCATCGGTGCGGAGACGAAGAAAGAGGGAACGTGGGGGGCGGGGACCGGCGCGGTGACGGAGTGGCTGACCGGAAAGCTCGCCGTCCCCTCTGAGGAGTATCACCAGGCAGACGGCTCGGGGATGTCGCGCGACAACCGCGCCTCCGCCAATGCATTCGTCCACCTGCTGCGCTACATGTGGAAGAGCACCTACCGCGAGGATTTCGTCAGCTCGCTGCCGTACTCCGGCGATCCCGACTCGAAATTCGGCCATCGCCTGCGCACGGCGCCGTATGCCCGGCAGGTCTACGCCAAGACCGGCTACATCAGCGGCGTGGTTGGCTTGTCCGGCTACGTTCGCGGCGGCAGCGGCCGGATCTACGCCTTCTCCTTCATCTTCAACCGCTACCACGTCGGCGTCTACGCCGTGTACCAACTTCAGGACACGATGCTGAAAGAGATCATCACGCGGGGATAAACGGCGGCGAAGCCGCGTTGTCGGTTATCGGTGGCGTCGCCGCGGAGAGCGGGCATCCTGCCTGCTCCCGGCGGGCGTCTCGCCCGACGGTGGGGTCGAACGCCAACGTAAGTGTTGGCCAAAAACGGCGGCGCACGTTCGCGTATTCAGGTTCAACACTGCCGTTGGCGACGAAACGCGGATGGGCACGGGCCGCCGTTGTTGTCCGGACATTTACGTTCGCCTTCGTCCTCACCGCCGGGCGAGGATGCCCGTCGGGAGCAGGCAGGATGCCCGCTCTCCGCGTGATGCCACCGACAACCGATAACCGATAACCGACAACCCGCGTAACGCGCAACACGACGTAGCCGCTACTTCACCATCGTCACGAGCTTCTGCACGTCGGGATCGTTCGGCCTCATCTGCTGAAGTTTCGTCGCCATGGTGCGCGCTTCGTCGACACGGTGCAGGTCGATGAGCACGAGTGCTTCGTTGAAGATCGGCTGCCACTGGCCGGGGGCCATCTTTTCGGCGTGCTGGAACTCGGCCAGGGCGCGGTCGGGCTGGGCGGTCTGTCTGTAGCAGACGCCGAGGTCGATGCGGGTGCTGGCGTCGTCATGGACGGCCAGGGCGCGCTCCAGATATTCGGCCGCCTGCGGGAACTTCGCGGCGTCCATATACATGCCGGCCAGTAGCACCAGCGCATCGAAATTCTTCGGATCTTTGGCGATCGTTTCCTTCAGCGTGCTCAGTTGCTGCGTCACCGCCGCCATCGGATTGCCGCCCGTGGCTGGTGCTGATGCCGGAGCCGCCGGAGCCGCCTCGCTCGCCGTTCCGGGCTCCGCCGTCGCCCCGGCCAGCCTCGACTGGGCGACCTTCGGGCCGATGACAAGACTGCCGATGGTCAGCCCCAGCAGAAAGCCGCAGGCCGTGAAAATGATGGTTTCTCGTTTCATAAAAGAGCGGCTTCGCCGCGTTGTCGATTATCGGTTCTCGGTTGTCGGGCGCTATCGTAAACGATCAGCGCCATTCACCGCTCGCAGCGCCAGCAATACCGCGGAAACCACCCCTGTTCTATAATCACCCAAAGGAGCACACATGAGCGACGAACGTGTACTCTCAGAAATCCCCGTCATCGGTCGCATCGATCTTCATCAGATCGAGCGGCGTGACCCGCTTCCGTCCGATCGATTTATCGAGGCCATCGAAGTCGGCCTCACCTTCGACGACGTGCTCCTGCGTCCCGCCAGGTCCGACATCCATCCCAACTTTGTCGAAGTCGGCACGCAACTGACCAGCACCATCCGCCTGAACATCCCCATCATCTCCTCGGCCATGGATACCGTCACCGAGGCGCGGCTGGCCATCGCCATGGCCCAGCAGGGGGGGCTGGGCATCATCCACAAGAACATGCCCATCGACGCCCAGGCCGAAGAGGTCGACAAGGTCAAGCGGTCGGAAGCGGGGATGATCGTCGATCCCGTCACCATGCGGCCGTGGCAGACCATCACCGAGGCGCTCGAGGTGATGGCCAAATACAAGATCTCCGGCGTTCCGGTCACCGACGCCAACGGCAAGCTGGTCGGCATCCTGACCAACCGCGACCTCCGCTTCGAGACCCGCTTCGATCTTCCGATTGCCGAACGGATGACCAAAGAGGGTCTGATCACCGCACCGGTCGGCACGACGCTCGAGGCAGCGCGAGAAGTCCTTCACCAGCACCGCATCGAGAAGCTGCTGGTCGTCGATTCCAACGGCGACCTCAAAGGGCTCATCACCGTCAAGGACATCCAGAAGAAGCTCCGCTATCCGAACGCTGCCAAAGACTCCCTCGGCCGGTTGCGCGTCGGCGCCGCCATCGGCGTCGGCAAAGAGGGGCTCGACCGCGCCCGCGCGCTGATCGACGCCAAGGCCGACGTCGTCGTGATCGATTCCGCGCATGCCCACTCCGGCGGCGTGATGGACGTGATCCGGCAGTTCAAGAAGCTTTTCCCCGATACCCCTCTCATCGCCGGCAACGTGGCCACGTACGAGGGGGCGAGCGATCTGATCGCCCTCGGCGTCGACGCTATCAAAGTCGGAATCGGCCCGGGCTCGATCTGCACCACGCGCGTCGTCGCCGGCGCCGGTGTGCCGCAGATCACCGCGGTGATGGAGTGCGCCCGGGCGGCGGAGAAGTTCGGCATCCCGCTGATCAGCGACGGCGGCATCAAGTTCTCCGGCGACATCACCAAGGCCATCGCCGCCGGGGCGCATTGCGTGATGATCGGGTCGCTCTTCGCCGGCACCGACGAGGCGCCGGGCGAGACGATTCTCTATCAGGGCCGTACCTTCAAGGCCTACCGCGGTATGGGCTCGATCGGCGCCATGCAGGCCGGCTCGAAGGACCGCTACTTCCAGGAAGACGCGGATGAGGTGTCGAAACTCGTCCCCGAGGGGATCGAGGGGAAGGTTCCATATAAAGGTTCGCTCAGCGCCATGATCCCCCAGCTCGTCGGCGGCCTCCGCTCGGGCATGGGCCTGACCGGATCACGGACGATCGAAGACCTCCGCACGAAATCGCAGTTCGTCCGCATTACCGCCGCCGGCCTGCGCGAATCGCACGCCCACGATGTGGTGATCACGAAGGAAGCGCCGAACTACCGCATCGAATCAACGGATTGAAAAGCGTTTAACCACAGAGGCACAGAGATCACAGAGAAAAACATAACCTCTGTGTCCTCAGTGCCTCTGTGGTTAAAGCCTTTATAGGCCCATAATGTCCCCATGAAACCTCTGCTCGCCGCAATGCTTCTTCTCGGCACCGCCATCGCCCGCGGTGAGACGATCCGCTACGATCCGCCGAACGCCACCGCGCATCACTCCGTCGACGCGGTCGTGAGCGGCACCTGGCCGGATGGCTGTATCCCTTCGGTGAAAGGCGTCACCACTGCCGGATCGACGATTCTGCTCCGGCTGAATACAGTGGTCCCGCCCGACCTGGTCTGCCCCCAGGCGCTGACGCAATACACCCTGACCTTTCATCTGGAGGTCCTTCCGGCCGGCAGCTACACGGTGATCGCCTTGTCGGAAAAGGGCGACAACGTGTCAGAGATGACCCGGACCCCGCTCATCGTCCGCGACACGGAGACGCTGCACATCAAGCCGTATGCCGTTCCCACCACCGGCGGTCCGATCGTCATCGACAATCCCTCGAACGACGCCGTCGTCGCCACCGTCAACATCGGCGACGTGAACGTCCCCAACAACTCCGAGTTCGTTTCGGAGATCCACGCCAATGCCCCACCGCACGCCGCCGGCGCGGTGAATGTCGTCGTCAACTCCCCCGACGGAGCGGTGACCTCGAACGCGGCTCTGATTTACTACGATCCCGCCGCCGCCGACCCGGCGGTATTCGAGCCGATCCTCTATCCGATGTCGTTCCAGGGATTTGGCGCCTTGGGTTCGCAGTGGAAGACGGAAAGCTTCATTCTGGCCGGGAGCGCGCCCGCCTTTTTCCGCGATCCGCTCCCATGCTCGGGCTGCTCGACGGCGCTCGGCGCCGACGTGCAACTCTTCACCGATGACAATGCGTGGGGACATCTACTATACGCAATGCGGGGCACCACCGGCACCGTCGACTTTGCCTCGCGCATCCGCGACATCTCGAAGGTGTCGTCGGCGACCTCGGGCACCGAGGTACCGATCGTGCGCGAGCACGATTTCCGAGGGCAGTTGCGATTCGTCGGTGTCCAGGCCGACGGCCGGTACCGCACCACGCTGCGTATGTGGTCGCTCGGCGATTTCCCGGAGTACCTCGTGCTCATCGGATCGGGCCCGGCCCTGCCCCTCCACACCGCGAGAATCCCCGGGACGTCGATGTGGTTCGGCTCTCTCGATCTCACGCCGACCATCCTGCAGTCCAAGACCTCCCCGCTCAGCATCACCATCTTCCCCTCGGGCTTCGGCTCGAACCTGACGTCGATTGCCTTGCCTTCGATCTGGGGAATGCTGAGCCTCACGAACAACGTATCCCAGCAGGTGACGATCATCTCGCCGCATTAGGGCCGCCGGCACGGCCTGGATTTCTCACAGTCTGTCTACTCAACTTGCAACGCCCTTTCGTCGAGAGCCCCTATCCCCCGCGCTTTCAGCCGGGGAGACGGCTCTCGACGAGTAACACGGTGGCGACGATTCCAGTAAGTGTGAGAAAAAAACGCTCATTCGACACGATCGCAGGCGCGGGTGACCGATTTCAGCTCCAACGCTGTCCATGTAGGAACGCGAACGGCCAGAACTGGTAAGTCGGCGGACTCCGGGAGTCCTTTAGTGATCTCCGCGAGCCCACTAATGGGCTCCATGAGGCCATTCATGGGTTCCATTGGGCCATTCATGGCCTCCACGAGGCGCATTCATGGGCTTTACGAGGCCATTCACGGGCTGCATGAGGCCATTCATTGGCTCCACGAGGCCATTCATGGCTCTACGAGGCCATTCATGGGCTCCGCGAGGCCATTCATGGGCCCC
>Ga0210402_10000776_pt1 | contig 34570 bp, 32 predicted proteins | sample IncBWC7MmetaG_FD_161055 | JGI IMG/M metagenome (GOLD analysis project Ga0210402, IMG submission 161055) | Forest soil microbial communities from Barre Woods Harvard Forest LTER site, Petersham, Massachusetts, United States - Inc-BW-C-7-M | ecosystem: Environmental > Terrestrial > Soil >...
GGAGGGCGTCCAGATCAAATCAGCCGAAGAGTTCAAGCCTGCGCTTGAACGTGCGATCGCGTCGAATCGCCCAGTCGTGATCGATGTGGCGATGCAGAACGAACCGGTCCCGACGGGTGGGCATTGGAACATCAATGATATCTACTCTCCGGGACGCGAGGTGTCGCACCTGGCAGTCGAGGTCACGATCGAATGACCAACGCGCCGAAGCGCAGCGTAAAGCCCTTGCTGAAGGCGGTAGAGAGGCAGAACAACAGGCTGCCACCGTTGAGGTATACGTTCGTGCACCGATGCGAGACTTTGTTTCAACGACTGCAGCTCTGCCGGGGAACCCTTGATCGGACCCGCTCGCGGGAGCTCTCCCAGCTTGCCACTTCGCTTCAACCGCGCCCAATTCCCAAGACTCGAGCTCGGCATGCCCAGCCGCTTCGCCGCTTGGTTGATGCCGACCGACTCCGCCAACCGCAACGCCTCAAGCTTGAACTCATCGGTGTATCGCCGATTCGGGATCGTTTCCTTCGCCATTCCATCCTCCGTTCATCGGAACATGATCAAAACCCTGGTGTACGTCGAAACCGGGCAGCGTCAACCTGAACCTCATGAAGAAGAGACAGAAGAGGAAAAAAACCGTCAAGCTCGAGCGGCGCGAAGTTGATCAGCGGATTTCTCTTGGCACAGTCCCAGATCAGTTCACCCAGATCGAGTTCGAGAGCATTGAGCCGCCGAAAGATCAGACTCGTTTGGCAGCCATCCAGATGGTGTTCACACCTGAAGAATGCTTGCAATTAATTGCAGATTTCACGCCGCATCTGAAACCGGCGTTGGTAGAAACCATGGATCTGGCTCAGTCTGCGAATATTCGTAAGTCATCTGCGGTGTTCGTGTTCCCGAATGAGTCAACGAATTGGGTGTTCGAACGCTTGCATAAAGCCATCCATGAAACCAATGACGTTGTGTATGGTTTCGTGGTGAGTCAATTTAAAGAAGGTTTTCAGTTCACCCGTTATGAAGTCGGTGAGTACTACGGACCGCATTTCGATATTGGTCCGGGTAAGCTGACGGAACGTAAATTGAGCTTGACTGTTCAATTGTCGGCTCCTGAAGACTACACCGGTGGAGAATTGATCATTTATCCGGAGTTTGTGGCTCCCAAGGATCAGGGAACGATGATAGTGTTCCCGTCGTTCATGTGTCACAACGTCAATCCGGTGAAGACCGGCGTTCGTTACTCGCTGGTGAGTTGGCTGGCAGGGCCGCCATTCAAATAAGTTCACTTAGACTTCTCCTCGTGGCCGATGGCTCGGTTCGCACCGCAAGACTACCGAGAACGTGCAGCGCGAGGCCATGCATCCCGCGGACCAGTTCGAGGTTTTTGCGGCATTGGTGGTTGAAGGGCGCCCAGTAGAAGACATTGCTGTCGACTTCGGTGTCACGCCACCGGTCGTGGAGCGGCGCATGCGACCTGGCAACGTCTCGCCGCGTCTGCTGGCGGATTGCCGGGCCGATACCGTCACCCTGGATCAACTGATTGTACTGGCGCTCACTGACGATCATGAAGCGCAGGAAGCAGCTTTCTACGATGCATGGAATGAAAAAGGGCGATCTGTCCAAGTTCATTGAGCGCGCGGTACAGAAGGCAATACCGACGCAGACGGCGGCTGAGGTAAAATAGCGGAACAAGTGATGGAACAGTTACTGTTGGCTGGTGACATGCCTTACCGCACGGACTTTCTGGGAAAGATCAGGCACAAGCAGGCATCCCCCATCGCTCGCTTGGCGCGACACATGCAATCGTTTCGCTGTCGCACCGGCTCCTGAAGGAACGAAGACCCATGTCGGCCTACACCGCGGGCGTTATCGAACTCACCGAACAGAATTTCGCAGCATCGATCAACGGCCACCCATTTGCAGTCGTCGATTTCTGGGCGCCATCGAGCGGGCCTTCTCGCGCGTTCGCGCCGACCTTTGCCGCCGCCGCGGCGCGGAACCCCGATGTTTTGTTCGTGAAGGTCAATACCGAGGATCAGCAGGCGATCATCACGCAGTTCAATATCCGTTCGATACCGACGCTGATGATTTTCCGCAGCAACATCATCGTCTATGCCAAAGCGGGCGCGCTGGAGGCCAGGGCGCTGGATGAGGTGCTGGGCGTTACGCGAGCGCTCGACATGGAGCAGGTACGGCGCAAGGTGGCCAAAGTGGATGCGGTCACTCTGGGCGCCCCCATCGCGCCGACCACCGATGTCGACACGCAGGCTGCAGCGGACCCGAGTCTCCTCTCAATCGAAAACTTGCTACGCCCATCGCTTCGCGGACCAGGGTCAGCGTTGAAGGCCGCTATCCCGGGGCTGGCGGCCGGCGGGCTCGTCGCGATACGAGACGCCTTCGAGCCGGACTTTGCCGAGCGGATGTATCGTAGTCTCGACAGCGTCACCACTTGGCGTGTGCACGAGAACTACGCTGAGAAGTTTTGCTATCATCATCACAATCTCTACCACGCCGATCAGTTTCCGGCGGACGTCGCCTGGTGCTCCAAGGTATTCGACTCGTCGAGTTCGAAGGCATGGGCGACGCGGTTGTCCGGTCGGTCCTGTCCTGGACCGACGGAAATCTCCGCGAGCTGCTACCTCCCAGGCGACCATTCGCTCCCTCACAATGATAACGTGACCACCGGCAAACATTACATTCGTCAACTCGCCTTTGTGTGGCATCTGGCAAAGGATTGGCGGTCGGAGTGGGGCGGCGCGTTCTACTGGGTCCCGAAGGCATCCTACCTGCCGCCGGCCTTCAACACGCTATATCTTTTCAACGTGGGGCCGGAATCGACCCATTTCGTGACTCATGTCTCACCGTACGCTCAAGGCAAGCGCCTCGTCATCAATGGATGGTGGACGGGAATTACCCCGACAGGGGACCCGGTCTGGAAAGGACCCGACCGAATCGGCACTGGCAGTACGGAAATCCTGATCTATTGAATCAAGCCGACGTGACCGGCCACAGAGCGATCAGGCTAGGTCAGAACATTATCAAAATCCTGATGGACGTCGAAACCGGGCAGGATCAACCTGAACCTCATGAAGAGCCACAAGAGGAACAAATCAAGCGCGAAGGCGCCGATACCATCGCCCTCGACAGCGGGCCGGTGGATACCGAGCGCTGCCACCGGCACCATCGAGCCGCAGAAAGATCAGACTCATTTGGCAGCCATTCAGATGGCCACCTACACCCCGGGCGTTATCGAACTCACCGAACAGAATTTCGCAGCATCGATCAACGGCCATCCATTTGCAGTCGTCGATTTCTGGGCGCCATCGAGCGCGCCTTGTCGCGCGTTCGCGCCGACCTTTGCTGCCGCCGCGGCCCGGAACCCCGATGTTTTGTTCGTGAAGGTCAATACCGAGGATCAGCAGGCGATCATCACGCAGTTCAATATCCGTTCGACACCGACGCTGATGATCTTCCGCAGCAACATCATCGTCTATGCCAAAGCGGGCGCGCTGGAGGCCAGGGCGCTGGACGAGGTGGTGGGCGCTGCGCGAGCGCTCGACATGGAGCAGGTACGGCGCAAGGTGGCCAAAGTGGATGCTGTCACACTGGGCGCCCCCACCGTGGGCGCCGCCGTCGCGCCGACCACCGATGTCGACACGCAGGCTGCGACGAACGCGAGCCTCCTCTCAATCGAAGACTTTCTACGCCCATCGCTTCGCGGACCAGGGTCAGCGTTGACGGACGCTATCCCGCGGCTGGCGGCCGGCGGGCTCGTCGCGATACGAGACGCCTTCGAGCCGGACTTTGCCGAGCGGATGTATCGTAGTCTCGACCGCTGCACGACTTGGCGTGTGTACGAGAACTTCGAGGAGCATTTTCACTATCATCATCACAATCTCTACCAACCGGATGAGTATCCGGCGGACTTCGCCTGGTGCTCCGAGGTATTCGACTCGTCGAGCACGAAGGCGTGGGTGATGCGGTTGTCCGGTCGGTCCTGTCTTGGACCGGCGGAGGTCTACGCGAGCTGGTACCTCCCAGGCGACCATTCCCTCCCTCACAATGATGCATCGGACAGCGGCGCAAATTTCAATCGTCAAGTCGCCTTTGTGTGGCATCTGGCAAAGGATTGGCGGTCGGAGTGGGGCGGTGCGTTGTACTGGTGCCTGAAGGCATCCTACCTGCCGCCGGTCTTCAACACTCTATGGCTTTTCAACGTGGGGCCCGAATCGACCCATTTTGTGACTCATGTCTCACCGTACGCCCAAGGCAAGCGCCTCGCCATCAATGGATGGTGGACGGGACCGGCCGCGACAGGGGACCCAGTCTGGAAAGGACCGGACCGAATCGGCGCTGGCAATACGGAAATCCTGATCTATTGAATCAAGCCGACGTGACCGGCCACGGAGCGATCAGGCTAGGTCAGCTAGTGGCCCGTGGAGCATTTGTTTCGGCAACCGGCGCCAACCCTCATAGCGCTGTCAGTGCCAGCCGTAATCTGCTCAGAAGCGGGAAATCCTGGGCGACATTGACAAACCCATGGGATTGGAAAACCAATTAATGGGTGACAAGGGCTTATCACACCCTTCATGCTATACAGAGGAAAGGAGGACCTCCATGATCAGTCGAACGGTGTTGTTTAGCGCGGTTCTCTTGGCTGTTTCAGCCCCAAGCTACGGTCAAATTATCGAATTAACTCATAATGAGCCTTTTACGGGGGAGAAAATCTTCTGTGTCGAAGTGACGGGCACATTGGGTAAAGACGACTACCCCTTGATCTTCATCCTGTCGTTAGCGGACAAGGATGTTCCTATCAAGTACTTGTTCAATGGCAGGCTGATGAAAGATTTCACTGCAGATCATGAATTCAAAGGACGGCAGAAGGTCCCCGGCACAGGGAAATATTGGTTCACTTTTGTGACCAGCGCAAAAACCACAATCAGGAAGTTTGAAGTGCAGGGCGATTCCGCGGAGGGCAGCGCTACGCTCGGCCGCTGTACATGATTGCGAGACTCAAGACACAACATCGATCGCGATCATTTGCGACTGAATAACGAGACGGGCAAGCCTTTGCGGGGAATGAACCTGGTCGGTGTCGCAAGACTTACGCCTTGTGAACACAGCGGGCGGTGTCGAGAGGCGCGAAAAATCAGGCAGACCTCGTCATGAAAATGAGCCGCCTGCCGCCCGGCTGATGCGGGCATTTCAGAAAAGTGCGCCCCCGATCCTGAGGAGTCGCACCACCTCCCGGTGGCCATTCTCCGACGCCACCATCAACGCCGTGCCGCCATTACCCGCTTTGGTGTTCACATCGGCCTTGGCATCGAGCAGCGCCCGCACCACCTTCTGGTGCCCCTCCTGCGACGCCATCATCAACGCCGTTACGCCAGTGCCCGCTTTCGCGTTCACATCGGCCTTGGCATCGAGCAACAGCCGTGTCACCTCCTTGTCGCCATTCTGCGACGCCACCATCAACGCCGTGCTGCCATTACCGGCTTTGGCGTTTACATCGGCCTTGGCATCGAGCAGCGCCCGTACCACCTCTTGGTGCCGATTATTCGACGCCACTATCAACGCCGTGTTGCCGTTACTGGCCGCGGCGTCCACATTGGCCTTGGCGGCGAGCAGGGTACGTACCACCTCTTGGTGACCATTCTGCGACGCCATTATCAACGCCGTGACGCCATCGCCCGCCTTGGCGTTCACATCAGCCCTGCCATTGAGGAGCGCCCGCACTACCTCATATTGACCCTCCTGTGACGCTACGAGCAACGCTGTGAAGCCATCGTCCCCCTGGGCGTCCACATCGGCCTTGGCGGCGAGCAGCGCCCGCACTACTTCGTGGTGGCCCTTTCGCGACGCGGCCATCAATGCCGTGCTGCAATTACTCATCTTGGCGTTCACGTCTGCGTTGGCGGCGAGCAGCGCCTCCACCACCTCCTGATCGCCCTGCGCCGCCGCCAACATCAACGCCGTAACGCCATCGCCCGACTTGGCGTTCACATCGACCTTAGCATCGAGCAGCCGCCGTACCACCTCGCGCTGGCCTGCTGACGAAGCCACCATTAACGGCGTTACACCATCAACTGTCTTGGCGTTCACATCGGCCATGTCATTTCAATCCTCCTCATCGGACCGCTTCGATTCAGAGTCATATGCCGCGTCAATGACCGTCATCGCCGCGCCCGTGCCGGTGCGATGCTCATCACGGGTAAGGGTCCACCTGGCTCGCTTGAATCGAATAACTACTATCGACCTCGGCCGATCCGTCCGTAATGTAGACCGACTTTACGTTCGCACCCGCCGACATGCGGCCCGTCACCCAAACCGCATCGAACGTTCGCTTGATTTCGAAGGGCTTGTCCGCCTTTACGTACACGATCTGGTTCGGCGGTGGTGGCGGAGTGTGGATGCAGGCGCCGACCCATGGAACGAGCAGGAACTCGGTCACCCGATTGCCCGCGAATTCAATGGGCAACAGGTAGCCGGGCATGCGAACCAGCTTGCCGTTGAGAGAAGTGTTGGCAATGCTTTTCTGGTCCTCAAGCTTCTTGGCGGTTTCATCCCGCTTCGCGAGCAACGCGTCGATGGCGATGCCCATCTTCTGGAGCTTTGCCAACGACATTTTCTCGATGTCGATTTCCTGCGGCAGGAGCTTTTCGCCACGAGCTTTGCGATCACGAAATACCCCGACATCGGCCAGCATGTCGAGCTGTTCGACGGAGAGGCTGGTGAACGGATTTTCGGCCGGCGGCAGCGCAACGACAAGATCCGCCCAGGTAAGCACGCGCGGCGCGTCGGCCGCGTAAGCCGGCATCCAGACCACGGACAAAAACCAAAACAAGAGAAAAAATCTGGTCTTCGTCATCCAGCTTCCTTGTGTTTGCATGGCATCCGATACAACCGCGTAGCTCAACGAGATAGACACCGACCGCCTGCGAGGGTTTCATCGCTGGACGGCCGGCCGGGAGGAACGCAGGCTACATCAAAACCAAAAATAGAATATCGATTTATTTTCCGGGACGGTGCAACGATGTCAAGCAGTCATCGCCAGCGTAACAAAAATTTACTGCCCCAAGCGGTCAGCCGAACGGCGACAGACGATGGAATAACAACATTGCGTGTTGCATGGCCAAGGGTCGAGCCCTTGACCGTTCGGCAAAGAAACATAGGTACCCAATGCAATCGTATCAGCTTGAATTATTAACGCGCGCCGGGGGCATTTCGCGCAAGCGCCTTCGACGCTCACCGAGGCCTCTCACACTCTTCGCCGTCGCGTCGCATCGGGTGAACAGGAGGCGATGCGCGCTGCGATTTGCGAGGCCAATCTCGATGGAATCGCACCACCTAAAAATCGACGCCGAGCGCCCGGCGATGGGTTTCATCGCTAGACGACCCGGCGTCGGACTACGTTTGCAGCGTTAGCTCAAGATTCTGTATTACTTGCAGAGCGGGATGTTGCTCATCGCCACGAGACCGTCAGGTACAGAACGGTATCAACCCCATCGCCGATTTGATGCCGTCGACAAGCAAACGTTGGAACTGCGCCCTGCCTGGAACGCTGTTCGGGGGCGGCGGTAGCGACACGTCGGACGTGGCGCTACCGTCATGACCAAGCACCGTCAGCCACGCGCGGCCGCCGTCATAGTAGTGACACCACGTGATCGGCTCGAAGCCGCTGGTCTGGGCCGGGGGTAGGCTCGAATTGCCTGTGGTGTAATAACAAGGTAACCCATTACATTGGCTGGTCTGCGTGCCTATATCGAGATTAGCCAGGACTTTCACGCCCGTGGGAAACGGAACCATGGTGTACCACTCGTCCTGGAACCCAAACTCCGTCCCGGGCGGGCCGATGTTTGCGGTTGAAGGATCGACAGCGGCAATCTCGACATTCCCGGTTCGGAATCCGCCGTGGTCGAAGTAGTTGCCATTGCCCAGCAAGCCCTCGTACCACGGCCAGTTATATTCCGTACCAAACGCGTTATGAACGGCAACAAAACCACCGCCCGCACGCATATATTGCCGCAAGTTTATTTTGGCTGAATCGAGCTGCGCGGTCGTACTTGTCGACACGGCCATCGACGGGACAACATAGTTGCCATGGTTCCACATCGACTCGCGACTGCCGTCGAAGAAGATTATCGCAGCGTACTGGTTGAGATTGGTGAAGGCGTTGATGTCTTCCGTATAGTCGACGGCGATACCTTCCGCGTTCAGCAGGCGGATCATGTCCTTCTGAGTGTTGTTGTTGGCCACCAGCGGCGGATTCAGACCTGGTGGCAACTTGGTTCCAATGCTGGCGTGTCGCGGTCCGGCCGTCCGGGTAAATAGCAGCACCTTGCCATTGGGAAACTGAGTTGACGTCGCACGTTGCACACCCCAGTTGTGGTAGCACGACAACGCCTCGGGCGAGCTGCCAAAGGTGGAGCAAACCCCGTAGTTGTAGTTCTCTATCGTCTCCGGGACGTTATTGTAAATGCGCGTCACTGCGGGGTACGTTCCTGGCGCCTGTTGCGCGGATGCCGCAGCGGCGCCCAAGGCGAGAGAAGTTCCGATCATTACTTTACCAACTTGTTGCCAATTCATGATTCCTCCGTGGACTAATAGGTGGCGATAGGCTAGGCGACTTGGATGCGGCGAGACGGCTTCAGGTGCAGAAAGGCACTTTGCCCATTGCCGACAAGACTCCGTTCACGACCATGCTCTGGAATTGAGCGGCGCCCGGGAAATAACTGGCTCCTCCGGGCTGGTTGATCGGTAGCGAAAGGTCCGCCCACAAACGGGGATCCTGGCCCAGTGTAGTGACCCACGAGCGACCACCGTCGTAGTACTGGCACCAAGCGACCGGATGAAAGACGCCGTGCCCCGGGTGAACCGACTTCTTCGTCGTCAGCGAGCCTTCCAGAACCGTCGCGAGATACTTCACGTTGGTCGGATACGGGACCAAATTGTAGAAGGTGTCACCACCGACGCCGGCAGCACCGAGCGCGAACTGCGTTCCCGGCGAACCGACGCCGGCGGTCGAGGAATCGGACGCCTCGATCTGCACCGTCCCGGGCTGGATTGCGGCCGAATCGTAGGTGCTTGCATTGCCGAGCAGGCCGACATACCAATTCCAGTTGCGCTCAGTGCCTACCGCGTTGTGGATGGCCACGAAGCCACCGCCCTGGCGCATGTATTGGCGCAGATTCACGTAGCCCTGCGTCGTAAAAGCGGACGTGGTGGTCGAAACGGTGTTCGCCGCAGGAGCGACGGATTTGCCGTGGTCCCACAGAGCATCGCCGCTGTTATCGAGGAAAACTACCGCGCCCGCGGTGCTTCCTTGCCCCGGTATGTTCCCTGTGGTTTCGGCGATTGTCACCGTCGCAACGCCTGCCGCCAGGAGGAGTCGCTTAAGTCCGGCTTGCGCAATGTTGGTGGCATCTGGTGTACCCGTCGGCATCGGATTACCCAGTGCGCCGTTGCGCTCCGCTGCGGTTCGGGAAAATATGATCACCGAATTGGCATAAGTAAGGCTCCAATTGTGATAGCAACTGGCATAGGACGCTGAAGTGCCGTCCACCGCCTGGTAAAGGGATGGGCCATTGCAAGGCCCGTACGTGAATGTTTCAATAGAATCGTTGGTTGCGCCCAGCGACGGCGGGCTTCGCGCCGCAAGGGCGTTATCGACACCAGCGCTGATAGCGCTTAGCGCTAATCCAGCCGTGAGAATGGCTTGGCGGTACCGCTGCCTATTCATGACTCCTCCTGCAAGTGACAGCATTATCGAAAAACTCCGAAGACTTTATAGAATCGAGCGATGACCCCTGAAGGCATCGTACGCTTGACCGTCACGTGCAGAACGGTATCAACCCCATCGCCGATTTGATGCCGTTGACAAGCAAACTTTGGAACGCCGCCCTGTTTGGAACGCTCGGCGACGGCGTTGTCGTCAGGTCTGACGTGGCGCTGGCGTCGGTACCGAGACTCGTGATCCACGCGCGACCACCGTCGTAGTAGTGGCACCACGCGACCGGGTGGAACGTGGGATGACCAGGGTGTACTGCCTTCTTAGTGGCGAGCGTGTTCTCATCGACCGTGGCCAGGAACTTCACGTTCGTCGGAAACGGATCCAAGGTAAACCACGAGTCCTGGAAGGGAACCTGAGTTCCGGGCCCGCCGACACCTGCCGTCGAAGGATCGTCGCCTTGAATCACGATCGTCCCGTTCTGGTAGGCGGCAGAGTCATACAAGTTGGCATTGCCTAGCAAGCCGGTGAGCCAGTTGAATTCACTAACTCCTTCGTCCGCGTTTTGCCCAAGGGCGTAATTAACGGCCACAAAACCGCCGCCCGCGCGCATGTATTGACGCAACGCCGTTCTGCCTGCATCGAGGTACGCGGTCGTGCTCCCCGACACGGCAAGCGCCGGGACTAGCGCATTACCGTTGTCCCATAACACATCTTCGCTGGTGCTGAAGAAGATCAGCGCAGCGTACTGGTTGAGATTGGCCGTGGGACTGCTCAGGGAGTGGACGTCTTCCGTATAGTCGACGGCGATACCTTCCGCGTTCAACAGACGGATCATGTCCTTCTGCGTGTTGTTGCTGGCGCCTAGCGGGGGATTAAGCCCGGCGGCGAGCGGCGGCCCAAGGCTGGCTTGGCGCACTCCGGCCGTCCGTGTGTATAGCAGCACCTTGTTCGCGCGGACAACACCCCATTTGTGGTAGCACGTCGTGTCGCTGCCGAAGGTGGAGCAAACTCCGTAGTTAAAGTTCCCGATAGACTGCGAAGTGGCATCGGTCGTGACCGGCACTTGTGGGTACGTTTCGACCGGCCCCTGTTGCGCGGATGCCGCAGCGGCGCCCAAGGCGAGAGAAGTTGCGATGATCCCTTTACCAACTTGTTGCCAATTCATGATTCCTCCGTGGACTAATAGGTGGCGATAGGCTAGGCGACTTGGATGCGGCGAGACGGCTTCAGGTGCAGAAAGGCACTTTGCCCATTGCCGACAAGACTCCGTTCACGACCATGCTCTGGAATTGAGCGGCGCCCGGGAAATAACTGGCTCCTCCGGGCTGGTTGATCGGTAGCGAAAGGTCCGCCCACAAACGGGGATCCTGGCCCAGTGTAGTGACCCACGAGCGACCACCGTCGTAGTACTGGCACCAAGCGACCGGATGAAAGACGCCGTGCCCCGGGTGAACCGACTTCTTCGTCGTCAGCGAGCCTTCCAGAACCGTCGCGAGATACTTCACGTTGGTCGGATACGGGACCAAATTGTAGAAGGTGTCACCACCGACGCCGGCAGCACCGAGCGCGAACTGCGTTCCCGGCGAACCGACGCCGGCGGTCGAGGAATCGGACGCCTCGATCTGCACCGTCCCGGGCTGGATTGCGGCCGAATCGTAGGTGCTTGCATTGCCGAGCAGGCCGACATACCAATTCCAGTTGCGCTCAGTGCCTACCGCGTTGTGGATGGCCACGAAGCCACCGCCCTGGCGCATGTATTGGCGCAGATTCACGTAGCCCTGCGTCGTAAAAGCGGACGTGGTGGTCGAAACGGTGTTCGCCGCAGGAGCGACGGATTTGCCGTGGTCCCACAGAGCATCGCCGCTGTTATCGAGGAAAACTACCGCGCCCGCGGTGCTTCCTTGCCCCGGTATGTTCCCTGTGGTTTCGGCGATTGTCACCGTCGCAACGCCTGCCGCCAGGAGGAGTCGCTTAAGTCCGGCTTGCGCAATGTTGGTGGCATCTGGTGTACCCGTCGGCATCGGATTACCCAGTGCGCCGTTGCGCTCCGCTGCGGTTCGGGAAAATATGATCACCGAATTGGCATAAGTAAGGCTCCAATTGTGATAGCAACTGGCATAGGACGCTGAAGTGCCGTCCACCGCCTGGTAAAGGGATGGGCCATTGCAAGGCCCGTACGTGAATGTTTCAATAGAATCGTTGGTTGCGCCCAGCGACGGCGGGCTTCGCGCCGCAAGGGCGTTATCGACACCAGCGCTGATAGCGCTTAGCGCTAATCCAGCCGTGAGAATGGCTTGGCGGTACCGCTGCCTATTCATGACTCCTCCATGAAGTGAAACTATCGAGCTGAAGAGCTCAGGTCCACACCGCTGCGGGAATTATTGTGGCTGCATGCAGCCGCCCCGGAAGGGCAGGTAAGTAAGGGCATACGCCTACATCAAGATTTTTTACCCATCATTATCAAAAATAGAACGCCGCTCTATTATTGCATAGTGTGTATAACGATGTCAAGAATGACACGCAATGTTACAAAACACCGTTTACTGATCGACCGCGCCGCGGGGAGACGCAACGAACGTCATGGCTTGATTTCATTGGCTTAATTGCTTGGTTGCCCCGATGAATCGGAACGATCCTGGGACCGCGTGGGCACCTACGTGTGATGGCAGGCATCGCCGCTCGGACACTGAGCCTTACCCGCGATGTCGATTTCGGCCTAATGCGAACAAGACAGTCGGTATTGGATTTCAAGCGCAGGACGTGGCACTCGAATAACCCCAAGCGCCCCGTCCCAGCCCGTGAAATCGCAACAACCGTTACGAAAGCAAGCCGGCAGGGCTCTCCGATGACCGATTCCGCCGGGCGAGGAGCAAAACGGCGATCAGTGCCGCACCCAACAAGGGAATGGTACCGGGTTCTGGGACCCCCAATCGCGCGATGCTGAGGGTACGCCCGACCGGATTACCGACGGTGCCCTGGTAGAACGCCACGTCCTCTCCAACATTGGCACCTGACGTATCGAGCGTAAAGGGAAGTCCGCCCGAAATAACTTGCCCTTGGTAATCAACGGCACTTAGTTGGCCAAGCGGGTTGAAAGTCACGTCCGGAAAGCCCGAACCGAATCCAGTGTCATTCGCCAACGCGAATGACACCCCACCAACGGTGATGTTCAACGAAAGCAGCGGATGGGAAGTGGCGGGTGGGGGAGCGGTGAAATTCCCGACGCACCTCCCCCCAGGGCACGCGTTGCCGTCGACCGATATGGTTCCTCTAAACTCCTGACCCGTGAGCGGGCCGAATGTAAAGTCAAGATACCAGTTGTAAAACTGGGGGGAAGCCTGCGCGCTGCCGCCGAACACTGCAGCAAGCAAGCCAACGGCGGCGACTCGTACGCATAGCGACTTCATCATCAAAACCTCCATAAGTACCGATTTCAATTTCGATTGGGCGCACCATGCGGCGTAACCCATTCCGCCACCGAGTGAGGCGCTACGGTCGGTCGCAGCAGGGGCCCATCGTGGCACGGCGATTCAAAAGCAAGGATCAAGCCATTGAAAACAAAGATCGAATAATCAATGGAATGGCGATTTGCCAGGATACGCCCGCTGCGGGCATTGTAAAGTTTATCGACAATAGAACGGTGTTCTGCCAGCAGAACTCGGAGCCGTCGGCGTAGTTGGAAGCCGGTTCAGCGCACCGCGGAGCCTCGGCATCGACAAGAACGTGCGGCGCGAGGACAAGCTGGTTCGTTACCTCTGGGCGACCAAGGGTCGATTGCCCGAGGATCTGCAGTCGCCGGTGTGCGATTGTGGTTTACGCTACGTGGCAGCGGCGCTCGAAATTTCGAGATCGCCGCCGACCATTCCAAAGAATCAGTATTTCGTTACATCGCTCAGTATCTTCGTTCTGGACGCTGACCTTGGCGAGCGTCAAGACGAATGGAATGCTCAGTGGCAGAAACCAAAAAAGTAGTAGCGGCGGCTCGTCGCCCGGCCCATGTTTCTACGGGCCATCGCAAGATGCTGCGCCGTCAGCGGCTGTACTTAGGTTAGCGGTACCGGCGCTCTCACTGCTCAATGCCGTCTCGTGCGCCCTCCCGGAAGACACGGCAACCTTTCGGCACCACCCGTGGACCAGGAACACGCTCGAGCCCAACGGGCAGAATAACGTTCTACTGTCCATAAATCTTACAGCTTCTGCGGCAAGCGTATCCCGGTAAATCCATTATTCCCGGTAAATCCGCCGCGTTCATTCGAGCCCACTTGGCAGTGCTAGCGGGAACGGACTTCTTCACGGTGGAGGTCTTCATACTGCGCGGGCTGGTGACGTATTACGTGCTGTTTTTCATCCATCTCGAAAGCCGCAAAGTCGACATTGCAGGCATCACCGTCCACCCAAATGAGCGCTGGATGCAACAGATTGCCAGGAACATCAATACCGATACGCGATCGTTGCTGCGCGACGATTTCGTCGCATTGCCAGCCTGGTAGCTTTCCCGCGTTCCAGCGGCCGTCGAAACAGCAGATTGGAGATAACCGCAATGACCGGCTGCGCCGTGCCAGGGCGTACATCACGCTGCGATCGCCGGCACTGCGACGCGATGATCAAGTCTCGTGGCCGTCGTATAATTGCAGTTCCCCAAACGTTCAAGCAGGGGTCTCAAACCACGGATCTGGAGCACCACGGTAACCACCGCCGGACGGAGCAAGCCCCAGACTCTTCAGCCAACGGAGGTCGGAAATGGCGATACGCATAGGTGACGAAGCACCGGACTTCACCGCCGAAACCACGGAAGGCAAGATCAAGTTCCACGATTGGATCGGGGACAAATGGGCGATCCTGTTCTCCCATCCCAAGGATTTCACGCCGGTGTGTACCACCGAGCTCGGCTACATGGCCAAGCTCAAGCCGGAGTTCGACAAGCGCAACACCAAGATCATCGGGCTCAGCGTGGACCCCGTCAGCGATCACAAGTCCTGGGTCAAGGACATCGAGGAAACGCAGGGAACCGCGGTCAACTATCCGATGATCGGCGATTCGGACCTCCAGGTCGCGAAGGCTTACGACATGATTCATCCCAACGCGAGCGGCGGCAAACGCACCGCGGCGGACAACGCGACGGTCCGCTCGGTCTTTATCGTCGGCCCCGACAAGAAGGTCAAGGCGATGCTCGTCTATCCGATGAGTGCGGGCCGCAACTTCGATGAGGTGCTGCGTTTGCTCGATTCGCTTCAGCTGAACGCGAAGCACACGGTCGCGACGCCGGTGAACTGGAAGCCGGGCGAGGATGTCATCATTCCCACGTCGGTTTCCGACGAGGACGCCAAGAAGAAATATCCGCAAGGCTTCAAGACGCACAAGCCGTATCTGCGCACCGTCGCGCAGCCGAAGTAATAGCGCACACCACTGGAGGCAGGGTGCCGCGCGGCGCCCTGTTTCTTTATTTCCCTATGGGACCAGCACAACCTTGACGATATTGATGCGCCAAACAAGAACATTCAGATGTCAGAATTATTCAACGATGGGAAGGATGGCCTGGTCGTTTACAGCTTCATCTACGGCGAGTGCTTTCCAAAAAAATGATGACGAACCTGTCGATTCCGTTGCCCCTCATTCGACCAGTAGGTAGAGCCTGGGTTCAGCCGGTCGAAACCATCCGGATACCCCGCTCCAACCCCGAAACCTAACGGAGATATCACGATGCGATTCATGATGATAGTCAAGCACGCCGAGAAGCAGGGCCCTCCGCCCAAGCAGTTGATGGATGCTATTTCGAAGCTCGCCGAAGAGGAAGCCAAAGCTGGCACGATGCTCGGGAGCGGGGGGCTCGCGCCAACCGCGCAGGGCGCCCGCGTCCGCCTAGCCGGGGGGCGGGTGACTGTGACCGACGGGCCTTTCGCCGAGACCAAGGAGGTTGTCGGCGGCTATGCGCAGTTTGAGTTGAAGTCGAAGAAAGAGGCGATCGAATCGGCGGTGCGCTTCATGGAACTTCACAAGAAACACTGGCCGGGCTGGGAGGGCGAGACCGAGGTCCGTGAGATGTTCGGGCCGGAAGACTTCGTTGCCAAGGCTTAGGAGCGGTCACGAGCAGCGGATGGACGAAGCGCTACTCTTGCCATCGAAGCATGGCACGGGACTGTCACTGCCTTCCGCTGTTCCTTGACCTCGTCCACATAGTCTTCAACCAGGGCTATTCGGCTACCGTCGGTGACCACTGACGGCGCTTGCCCCCGTGGTTCGTCCTCGACGGCCGCTTCTTGATGGCGGTGCGCGTTCTATCAAGCCGCGTACGGCCACGCGTAGAACGGCCATTCATTCCAAGAACTCATGCTATGCATGCATAAATGGCGTTTGCGAGCGCCTTCGCCATTACCGACAATACGCGCTTGAGTCGGCGCGCGATCGGGTCAACGGCCCGAACCGGGACGCATGACGAAGGCGAATGCATGAATAGAGTTACATCGCTCCGTGGCGCGGGTCTATTGCTCATGGCCGCCATCGCCTGGGGCGGATTCTTTCCGGTCGCGTTGGTTGTCCTGCCAGTGCTCGATCCGTTCCACATGACCTCGATCCGTTATGGGATCACCGCGATCATCTTCGTCGGCTTGCTCGCGCTCGCGGAGGGACCACAAGCGCTGAAGCTGGAGGGACGCGGACTGCGGGCGGCGTTGTTAGGTACGGCGGGCTTCGCGGGACTTGGTCTATTTCTCTTCGTCGGGCTGCAACATTCGCGGCCGGAGCATGGCGCGATCATGATGGCCACTCAGCCGCTGATTGCCGCGGTCGCAGCTTGGTTGCTTCGAGGCGTCCGCCCGGCGCGAGCGACGCTGGCATTTCTGGGCGTCGCGCTCCTCGGCGTGTTGCTGGTCGTGACCAAGGGCCGTTTCACGGGCGTGTTCGTGGGCGGCACCGGCTTTGGCGATCTGATGATGTTTCTTGGCGCGGTGAGCTGGGTCATCTATTCGCTGGGCGCGGCAGATTTTCCGTCGTGGTCGCCGCTGCGCTACACCGCGCTCACGTGCATGCTCAGCCTGCCAGCAATTCTTGGCGTGACGACGATAGCAACCGCGACCGGTTACGTTTCCACCCCGAGCGCAGGCGACGTCGAATCGGTTGGCTGGCAACTCGCCTATATCATCGGGATCGCTTCCGTGCTCGGCGTGTTGTCCTGGAACGCGGGCAACAAGCTGCTTGGTGTGACCAACGGGATGCTGTTCATCAATTTCGTTCCGGTCACCGTGTTCGCGATTCGGATCGCGCAGGGACATCATTTCCAAGCAATCGAGTTCGTTGGTGCGGCGCTGGTGATCAGCGCGCTGATCGCTAACAATGTCGTCGTCAGGCAAGCGGCGGCACCCGCGCTACAAGACGCGAAGAAGACAGGCCGGTTTTCGCTACGGGTGCATGCCGGCGCTGCCAAGCCGGAAGGCTGTCGATAGCGTCGCGTGAGAATCGCATAAATCAGTCCGGCTCAGTGGCGCTCAGTACGGAAGCCACACCCGGAATTTCTTATCCGTCTCCACAAATTACAAGAGCCACTCGATGGGTAGCATCGACATGAGCCAGATTTCCACACGCTGCCAAAAGCTCGAGCCAGGTTCCGTGTCGTGCCGCACCCACTCCCCTTCCCGACGTTCGATCCAATACAACTGTCCAGCATCCGACAGCCGCACTTCGTAAGCACTCGAGAGAAAACGCCTGCTCAACGCGACTTCCATCTGATGCGCCAGCGCCGGGCTGTCGATGACAAAGCCCATTTCGGTGTTGAGCTTTGACGAACGCGGATCAAAATTGAACGAGCCGATGAAAACGCGCGAATTATCCACCGAAAACGCTTTCGCGTGCAGGCTTGAACCGGAACTGCCCAGTGGGCCAGCGCTTCTTCTTGGCGCGGCATCTGGCGACAAGCGCCGCAACTCGTAGAGCGTAATGCCGGCCTCGAGCAGAGGCTTGCGCCGCTTGGCATAACCGGCTTGCACGATGGGCACATCCGTGGACTGTAGCGAGTTGGTTAACACCTTGATCTTCACGCCTCGTTCAGCTACCGCCACGAACTCGTCAAACTCTGGGGCGGTGGGCACCAAATAAGGCGATTCCATATACACCTCGGCCGCCGATTCGCCAATGATCTCTCTCAACTTCGGGGCTAGGCGTGTTTCAGGCGCGACGAGACCGAGGCCTTTCCCGGGGTCGTCGCTGATCATGCGTGTCGCTGACCAATCCAGTACCAAGCTCCCCTGATCCATTTCATGGACGAACGACGAATTGCGTAAGGCGTTCATGTAAGCCACGGCTGCGGGATCCCGTTCAACTCGCTGCGCCGCCAATGTGAGTTCTGCGATCGCGGCGGGATTGGCGGCCGGTAACAACCGCTCGACGGGATACGACGAGTCGCTGGCCCAGTAACGGTCGAATTCCTTTGACACCTCAGTTACAACCGGGCCCACGGCCATTACGTCCAGGTCTACGAACGCTACAGGTTCAGGAACGCCAAAGTACTCATCACCGACATTGCGGCCTCCGATGATCGTCGCTTGACTGTCCGCCGTGAAGGACTTGTTGTGCATGCGTCTGTTCAGCCGGAAAAAGTCGGTGACGTAACCGATCCAGCGCGGATCGCGAATCACAAACGGGTTGAATAAACGAACTTCGATATTTGGATGAGAATTGAGCGAAGCGAGCAATGTGTCGAGCCCGGATGTATCGTTGTCGTCCAGCAATAGCCGGACGCGGACGCCGCGGTCTGCTGCTGAGCGCAAAGCGTCGAACAGCAAGGTACCCGACATGTCGTTGCGCCAGATGTAGGACTGAACATCAAGCGTACGTTCGGCGCCCTGTGCCAACAGCGCCCGTGCAGCAAACGCATCGCGCGCATCGGGCAGCGGGTAGATACCAGAGACTCCTGGATGCGAGTCGACCATCGGAGAAATCGCCTTCCCAAGCTTTGTATCACCGGTGTCGAGGAGGGCTGTCGAAGTGCGCCGGTTTTCAAGGGATGGCAAAGTGCTGCACCCCCCAATCAGGCCCGCGCCCAGGCAGAGAGCCAAAATGTATAGTGCGACGACTCTGCGTACGTTCATTGCGCCAAACATCGGTCAACTGCTCTCCGCGTAGATTTACATTGGCTAGCGGTAGCGGATTTTACCGCGATGCCTCGTGCCATCTGTATGGATGGTGATATACTGCCATATGGAATCCACCTGGATCTCAAATAAATGGCATCGACAACTGCAAAAGCGTCGGACACCGAGAAAATTACGATCAATCTTGGCCTCATAGATCTCGGCCAGATCGACCTTCTCGTCCAAGAAGGTTTCTATTCCAACCGCACAGATTTCATTCGCACCGCGATTCGGAATCATCTTGGGACGCATGCTGAAGCGGTCAGGCAGACCGTGAGCCGCAAGACGTTGGTGCTGGGACTTCAAGAGTTCACACGCGCCGATCTCGAGGCAGTAAAGAAATCCGGCAAGCGCCTGCGTATTCACGTGCTGGGCCTGGCCCGGATTGCATCGGATGTTTCAGCTGCATTAGCGTCAGCGACGATCGAATCCGTCTCCGTCCTTGGCGCCTTTCATGCAAGCCCGGCGGTGAAAGCTGCATTAGTCGATCGCATCCACTAAGGAAGAACAAATCATGAACGGAGAACCGTATTCGACCGTGCGCGAAGCGATGCGCCTTATGCAGGCAGGCGACCTGCTGGCTGCTACCACGGCAATTCAGCAGCAGCTGAGCGGCACGACAGCGACCGAGTCATCGATCGCAGCGAGGTCGCCAGACCCGGGCGCCATCGAAGGGACGTTCCGAGTCGTCGACGAAACGCCGTTGGCGACCGAAGATACGTCATCCGGAGGTTCCTCTGCCCGAGCTTCTACTCCGGAAGAACGAACGCAATTCAGCGAGCACACATATACCGGATCGGCTGGCACTCGCCGTTACAAGCTTTTCATTCCGAGCACATATACCGGACAGCCATTGCCGCTAGTCGTAATGCTACATGGCTGCACGCAGACGCCTGATGATTTCGCGACTGGCACGCGCATGAACATGCTAGCGGAGGAGCGAGCGTGCTTTATCGTCTATCCAGCGCAACCGCAAACCGCCAACATGTCGAAGTGCTGGAACTGGTTCCAGGCCAGCAACCAGCGCCGCGATCAGGGAGAACCGGCTATCATCGCCGGGCTGGTACGCGAATTATTGCTGACCTATGGTCTCGACCGCGAGCGAGTATACGTCGGCGGATTGTCCGCCGGTGGCGCCATGGCGGTCATTCTAGGGAGGGCATATCCGGAATTGTTTGCCGCCGTTGGCGTACATTCCGGTCTCCCGTATGCCGCCGCGCATGATTTACCTTCGGCGTTTGCGGCCATGCATCAGCGTGACACATCTGACCCCAGCGTCGCGCGCAGTGAAAAGCCCCAAGCATGGCGAGGCGGGACTCCCACGATTGTCTTCCATGGCGACCTCGATACCACGGTTCATCCCGGTAATGGCGAGAAGGTCGTCAGTCAAAGCGCCGGAGCGAGTGCGTTCAATGCCCGCGATAGCTCAAGCGCGGCGGCTGCGACCGTGGAGAGCTGCGCAGGTGGAACACCAGGTGGGTACGCTTACACCCGCAGGATCTTCAAAGACGGTAACGGGAAGATCGTTGCCGAGTACTGGCTCGTGCACGGTGCTGGGCATGCATGGTTTGGCGGCGATCCACGCGGGTCCTATACGGATATCAAAGGACCGGACGCGTCCGGCGAAATGATACGGTTCTTTCTCGAACGTGCGCGACCATCGAACTATTAGACGGCCCGTCCGCTGAGTAACCGGCCCGCTTGAGTCTAATTCGATCGGCGAAGATCAACGACCGCGTTCGGACCTACACGTGCCATGCTGCGCAGGCTAACAGACTTCGCTTTCATTCTTGCCATCACCTTCGGCTCGTGCCTGTTGTACGCCACGCCGCTTCATGATGCCGCACAGCTGGGAGATGTGGCACAAGCTGGCGCTATCATCATGGACGATCCGTCCTCGGTTAATGTCAAAGACATACACGGTTCCACGCCGCTCTCCATTGCCGCGCAGGAAGGGCACCTTGAAGTCGTGAAGCTGCTGCTGGAGAAAGGTGCGGCGATTGAAACCAAGACCAACTATCGTCGCGCGCCGGTCTCGACCGCCGCGTTCTACTCGAATCCTGCGATAGTGAAGGTGCTTGCGGTAAAAGGCACCGTGGAAGCTATCGGTGCCACGCCACTCTACATCGCCGCAAGGGAAGGGCACCTAGCAGTGGTGAAGCTGCTGCTGGAGAAAGGCTCGGCGATTGAAGCCGAGGCCGAAGATGGTTGCACACCGCTCTCGACTGCCGCTTTCAACGGACACGCTGACGTGGTAAAGCTGCTGCTGGAGCGGGGCGCCGCAGTTGAAGGCAAGCACAAAGATAGTGTCACACCGCTCGCGATGGCGGCACAGCAAGGACACCTAGAAATAGTGCAGCTGCTGCTGGAGAAAGGCGCGGCGGTCGATGCGAAAGACAACGACGGTTTCACGCCACTTGCGAGGGCTGCGCAGAACCGAGACGGCCTCTTAGCAAGGCACTTGGAAGTGATGAAGTTTCTGTTAGCGAAAGGGGCGAACCCTAATACACTGGGGTTCGCCCCTTTCGGGGATGGGAGGACCGCACTCCAGCTTGCAGAAGAACAAGGTAATACTGAAGTTGCCGAACTGCTGCGGGAAGCGGGCGCAAAAAAGAATCGTCTCTTCACTCCGGCAAGAGTTCCGTAAGGGTCTCCGTCAATGTTCAGCAACGCGAGCTTGTCGTCGCGGTGCTGGCATGGCCGACCACTAGCAGAGCCATCGTGAAATGCTCCCCAGGTCGACAGGCGCACAGGACATGGTGCCATCCTGCCTCGCGCCAGCAGTGCCCGAGCAGCGACGGCGGAGCACGCTTGAGCCTCCAGCGAAGCGCCGACAGCCAACGCATGAGCCCTGAGCGCAGGCGACCGACGCATGCGCTGTTGCTAATGCTCGTTCCACGCCTTGGGTCCTCGACTCCGGCAAGTTGGATCTCGAAACATTGGTCTAACCAGAATCCGCCACATCGGCTCGGTAGTAATTTCCTCGGGCTAAGGCGGCCTCCAGCCGACTTAAGCCACTGAAGTGTAACTATTTATGATGCAGTGACCAGCCGCTCAGGCAGCTTTCTACAAATAAACAACGCCATATCGTTAGAAGTAAGCGCCTTCGCTGCTCAACAAACAGGTATGACCACATTGCAATTGGTCGACCAGTGGTCATAAAATCAGACCGCAGTTCTAATTCTGGAGGAGCGAACATGGCACCAAAGATTGAAGCAGGAGCCCGCTGGCAGTGGCTCTCTGTGGCAAGGATGGCATCGACAATCGCGGGCTTGGCATTAGTGTCGGCGCTTGCGTTGGGTCAAAGTCTGCCCTGGATGAATCCGAGCCTTCCTCCCGAACAGCGTGCAGCACTGCTGGTCGGAGCGATGACGCTCGATCAGATGGAGCAGCAGCTGCATGGTCAATCAGGGCCCATACCCGAGGTTCCATCATGTGGCACCAATCCCATTCGTCACGTTCCGGGAATCCCCGCTCTCGCGATACCCACCTTCCGCATCAGCAATGGTCCGGTTGGGATAGGCCAAGGGGACTGTACGCCGGTGGCAAAGGCAACCGCCATAGTGACTTCGTTGGGACTGGCCGCATCGTTTGACCCGGCCCAAGCCACCGCCTATGGCGATCTCGTCGGGCGTGAAGGACTCAACGTAGGCATTCACGTTGTTGAAGGTCCGGGCATGGATATGGCTCGCATACCGCAGGGCGGTCGCAACTTCGAATACATGGGCGAAGACCCCTTTCTCGCCGGTTCGATGGCCGTGCCGTACATTCAGTCCATGCAGGCCCATGGCATCATCGGCATGAGCAAGCACTACGTCGGGAACGACCAGGAGACCAACCGGACCACCGTCAACGAGATCATCAACGACCGGACCTTGCACGAGATCAACTTGCTCCCGTTCGAAATGTCGGTCAAGGACGGCGGCGTTGCCGCGATCATGTGCGCCTATAACAGCGTGCAAGACCCGGAAGTCGGCCAGACCAGCGGCGCTTTCAACTGCCAAAACTCGTACCTACTCAACACCGTTCTGCGGGGCCAGTGGGGCTTCAAGGGTTACGTCCAATCAGACTTCGGTGCAGCGAAGAGTACGGCACCGTCGATGAAGGCTGGGATGGATCTTGAGATGCAAAGCGGTGTCTTCTATACCGCCGCTGCTCTTAACACTGCACTGGCCGCGGGCACCATTACCCTGAGCGATATCCAGACCGCACTCACGCGCCGATATACACAGATGTTTCGCGCCGGCGTCTTCGATCGACCGATCACGCTGACGCAGATCGATGCTACTGGAGACGGCCTTATTTCTCGCTCCATTTCGGAGGCAAGCTCGGTTCTGCTTAAGAATGCGAACGGATTGCTGCCGCTCGATGCCTCAAAAATTCATAGCATCGCGTTGATCGGGCAAACGCCGTTCTCTAATGCCTTTGTTGGCGGGGGCGGAAGCTCAACGGTGTCGCCGCTGTACGAGATTACCCCGCTGCAGGGCCTCCAGAACGTACTAACGCAAAAGGGCTCGTCGGCAACCGTGACGCTGCTCGTCGCCGCCAATAATGGCAGCAACAACGCCGCGGCGGCGGCGTTGGCGGCGGCATCTGACGTTGCGATTGTCATGGCCGGCGTTATCACCTCGGAAGGTTCCGATCGCCCCAATCTTTCGTTGACGAACAATCAGGATGCGCTGATCACGGCAGTGGCCGCTGCAAATCCGAAGACGGTGCTGGTGCTCATGGACGGTGACGCGGTGCTCATGCCCTGGGTAAATCAGGTGCCCTCCATTCTTGAGGTCTGGTATCCCGGCGAGGAAGATGGCAACGTGGTCGCCGACCTCTTGTTCGGAAACGCCAATCCCTCGGGCCACCTGTCAATCACTTATCCCGTGAATGCAGCGGACGTCCCGGCACACACCACTGCTCAGTATCCCGGTGTGACGATGCAAGCGCCCAACCCCAACGGCAATGGCCAAATCATTAATGTGCCCACGGCCACCTACTCCGAAGGGCTACAGACGGGCTATCGCTGGTATGACGCGCAGGGCATCACCCCGCTGTTCCCGTTCGGCCACGGCCTTTCGTACACGACTTTTGCGTACTCGAATTTTCAAGTAACGCCAGCGGTGAGCCTTGGAACGACGCCGTTTACCGTCCAGTTCATGGTGCAGAACACGGGAAATGTTCCCGGTGCCGACGTGCCGCAAATTTACCTCGGCTTTCTTCCAGAGTTCAGCGAACCGCCGAAGCGACTTGTGGGATTTCAGAAGGTCTCACTCAACCCGGGCGAGCAAAAGTTGGTCACTCTCTCGATCGACCCGAGCGCGACCAATCATCCGTTGTCGTATTGGGATCCGGCGGCTCAGAACTGGGACCTTATGCATGGCAAGCTCTCGTTCTACCTCGGTCGTTCATCCGGCAACATTGTGAACACGGCGTTGACGACCGTCGTGTTTCCCTCGAGCGGAATTGTCGGAGATGTCAACGGCGATGGGATCGTGAATTGTCTGGACCTTATGGCATTGAAGCTCGCTTTTGGAACACACACGGGCGATCCAGGATTCCTACCGACGGCGGATATCGACGGCAACGGCGTCATCGATGTTAACGACATGATTGCGGTCACTCGTCGGATGACGAGCTGCTAGCAGGAGAGCAAATCGGCGTTCCGCGTTTCCTTCGTTCACGTATCGGGCAGATCCCGGAGAACAACGTGCCGACCGTCGCCGAACTGAAAAAACGTGCGGATTACTACTCGCGTGAGTGGGCAATCCGCACGGGGGGAGACGCCGCTGACGACCGTGGTGACGTCGTCCCGGGCGTTGCGGAACGCCCGTACCAGCGACTCGCCAATGAGATCGCCAAGCTCGTCGGCGGTGGTGAGTTGTCCGGTGGCGATCGTCTACCATCGGAAAGAGTCCTCGCGAAGCGCTTTAAAGTCAGTCGGACTTCTCTCAGGGAAGCAATTATCGCGTTGGAGATAAGGGGAATAGTCGAAGTTAGAAGTGGGTCGGGGATTTACGTGCGGGAGCTAAAGCCATCTTCGTTTCTCCCTGATGGGTCGACAGGGCCGTTCGAGCTACTGCGAGGACGGCTCATCATTGAGCCCGAGATCTGTGCCGTGGCGGCATCAAAGGCAAAAGATCCCGACCTCGATAGCATTTATGCGTCGATAGTCAGGATGAGGGATACCGTGGGGGACAAACAGGCCAACGAAGTTGCGGATCGGGCGTTTCATGTAGCGATCGCCTCGGCGACTGGCAACGATATGCTGGCCCAGATTGTCGCCGGCGTTTGGGATCGCAGACGTGGTGAAATGTGGGAGAGGATCGAACAGCACTTTCATACGCCCGCGCTACGCGAAACAGCAGTCGAAGACCACAAAAAGATATTTAACGCCTTGCTCGCACACGATTCAGCCGGTGCTAAAGATCAAATGCGCAAGCATATCGAACGGGTTATTCGGGAGTTTGCAAAGGCCTGGTGACGGCATACGGTGGCTCTCTGCTCCCGCACGGTTTATTCACGGTGTTGAGCAGTGGGACCCCGCGGACGCACGGCAACGTCGGCCGCTTGAGTGCAGGAAATGGAATCCGTTCAGGAGGAAAAAATGCTTAGCTTAGATTTTTACGACCGCTGCATTAGGAAATTGTCATCAATCCTTGCGGGCGCTGCCGTGTGCTCGGTCTCATTGTTCATGTCATTCGAAGCGCACGCGGTGCCGAATCCGACCATCACAGGGCCAATACCGGCGACTGCGCCCCTGGGCGACCCATCGCACAATTACCCATTCTTTGCGACCACCTGGATACCTCCGAGTAGCGGTTACGTCGAGGAAGAATTTTTTATGGAGGGAACCGCGAGTCGGTTCACGACGCCTTCATTGGCTACCGGCAGCATCATTGACAGCGGTCACCCCTACAAAGTGAGAATGATCGTTCGCCGGCCGAGCTCGGCGGCGAAATTCAGCGGCAAGGTAGTCGTTGAATGGCTCAATGTCACCAACAATTTTGAGCTCGACGTTCAGTGGAACAGGGCCCACGATTACTTCATTAGACAAGGTTGGGCCTACGTGGGCGTCGGAGTTCAGCGCGCCGGTATCGTTACCGCGGGTACCGCGCTCAGGGCCTGGAACCCCAGCCGCTACGGCACAATCGATGTGACGCAAGGTGGCACGCTCAATGACGATTCGCTCAAATACGACATCTTCAGTCAAGCGGGACAAGCCGTACTGCATCCGGTTGGAGTGGATCCGCTCGGTGGTCTACCGGCGCGCCAGCTGCTGATCGCCACCGGAGATTCGCAGTCGACAAGCAATCTCGGGACCTACTTGAACTCGGTGCATCCGCTCGATCCAATCTATCAAGGATTCGAGCTCGGAGGTGTGCTCACGGTCCGCGTCCGCGACGACATCCCCCAGAAGGTTTTCAAAGTAATCAGCGAATACGATGCGAACAGCGGTGAGGTGCGAATTCGGCGGCCGGATACCGACCACTATGTCGCTTGGGAAATCGCCGGGTCGTCCCATACCGATTATCACAACTTCCTCATCAACGGGCCAATCCGGTTGCGAGATGAAGGGGTGACGGGGACGACCCCGGACACGCAAAACTGCATCGATCCGGCGCGCAGCAGGGTCAACCTCTTTCTCGTCCACCAGGCAGCGTACGATTGGATTTCTCGCTGGATATTGACAGGCCAGCAACCGCCGTCAATGCCACAGCCGTTGACAGTCCTCAACTTCAACACCACGCCGGTGACATTCGCCCGGGACAGCCACGGCTTGGCGCTCGGGGGTATTCAACTTGCCGACACGGCAGTGCCAACTGCGCTCAACAATGGCTGGAATGCGGGCGGCAAGCCGCCCACCAGCAATGGCAGTTGTCAGCAGGCTGGTACGCATGTTCCGTTTGATCAGGCGACTGTAACTGCGTTGTATCCCACCCTGAGCGGGTACATGTATCAGGTGCTGGTCACGGCCAAAAAGAATGCGATCGCCGGATATATTTTGCCGGACGATTTCCTCACACTCGTGCACAACGTAGCGGCGGAAGTGCTTGGAGAACCGCAGTCTGAACAGATCGAGGCTCAACAGCTTGGGCACCCGCCATTCCAGTTCTGACATTGTCGATCCATGCAGACGGACGTTACGTATTCTGTCCGTTGAAGGCCATGAGCTTGGATGGTACTCAGTTCTCCGGGGTGAAACGCACGTTCAGTATTCCGGGACAATGACCGTTTCCGCGGAGAGCAGGCATCGCGCCAAGCCGTCCACGATAAATTCCTTTGGCAGGTTCTTGCCGATAAATACCACGCAGCTTTCGCGCGCTTCGTCCTCTTCCCAACGTGTGCCCAGCTCGGTGCCCATTAGCATGTGCACCCCTTGGAGCACGACGCGTTCATCCACACCGGCAACCCACATCAAGCCCTTGTAGCGCATCAATTCCGGGCCATAGACCTGCAACACGGCACTGAGAAACTCGTCCAGCATTTCCATGTTGAAGGGCTGCTTGCTGCGGAACACGAAGCTCGATACTTCATCGTCGTGTTCGGTGTTCATGTCGGTGAGGAAGTCGGGTTCGATCTCCAGAATCGCATTCAAGTTAAAGCCGCGGATGTCGAGTAACCGCTCCAGTGGTGCGCCGCCGAAGCTCGTTGTCTGAATGCGCGCACGCGCGTTCATACGCATTAGGCGCTGCTTTAACAGTGCCAGCTCAGCCGGCGTTACCAGTTCAGACTTTGATATCAACACGCGGTCCGCGAAGCCTACCTGTTCTTGTGCCTCGTGGTGTTCGTCGAGTTGCGCCATTGCGTGCTTGGCGTCCACCACGGTGACGATCGCGTCGAGCAGGTAACTGCGGGCGATATCGACATCCACAAAAAAGGTTTGCGCCACGGGCGTCGGGTCCGCCAGCCCGGTAGTTTCGATGATCACACGATCGAAATGAACCAATTGCTTTTGTTGCTGTTCAGCAAGCTCGCGCAGAATGCGCACCAGATCGCCGCGAACGGTGCAGCAAATACAGCCATTGTTCATCTCGACGATTTGGTCCTGGTCTTGCACCAGCAATTCATTGTCGATGCCGATTTCGCCGAATTCGTTTTCGATCACAGCAATGCGCTGGCCGTGTGGCTCGCGCAAGATGCGATTGAGGAGCGTGGTTTTGCCACTCCCAAGGAAGCCGGTAACGATCGTAACGGGGATCAGGGACATCAAATCCCTCTATGTCTTTCCCGGGTACGCGCACGGACCATGGTGACGGACTTCAACACGGCGGAAATCTTGTTGTTGTGTAAAGGATCAACGTCCGCGGCCTCCGCACTGCGCGTCATTCGCCAAGCGGTTCGCCCGCTCCCGTTCTTTCGACAATCAGCCCGTACTGTTCCGGGCGCCGGTGCTTTTGGAAATTGAACACATGCTTCCTGAAATTGTCTGCTAAGCCGAGATCGCATTTAACGCTGATGACCTCGTCCGTCTCGGTGACTGCCTGGGCGGCGATCTCGCCGGTGGGCGCGACGATGCAGGAGCCGCCGATCATGTGAAACCCGTCCTCGAAACCGCACTTGGCGGCCGCTCCAATCCAAGTGGAGTTCTGGTAGGCGTTCGCCTGCAGCGACAGCAGGTGATGGAACATGCGCAGGTGCGGCGGCTCGTTCCAATGAATGTTCCACGATGGCGTGTTATAGCCCAACGCGACGATATCCACGCCTTGCAGGCCCATGACGCGAAACGTTTCGGGCCAGCGCCGATCGTTGCAGATGCAAAGACCGATCTTTGCGTCCATCGTCCGCCAGACCTTGAAGCCATCATTGCCGACGTTGAAGAATTTTTTCTCCAAATGCTGAAAGGGCGCTTCTGGCTTGTGCTCCGCATGGCCGGGCAGGTGAATCTTGCGATAGCGTCCGGCAATGCGCCCGGCCCTGTCCACTAGGATGGCGGTATTGAAGCGCTCGCCGCTATCGGTGAGTTCGGCGTAGCCGAGGTAAAAGCCCACGCCAAGCCTTTTGGCTTCGTCGAACAGTGGGCGCACCGAGGGATTAGGCATCGTCTTCTCGAAAAAGCGTTCCTCGGCTTCCGCCTCTGGCATCCAGTAGCGCGGGAAAAACGTGGTAAGCGCCAGTTCCGGGAACACCACGCATTGGGCGCCGCGTCCAGCAGCGTCGTGCAACAGGGAAAGCAGGCGCTTGACGACCGCCTCGCGCGTGTCGGCGAGATGAACAGGTCCCATCTGTGCCACCGCTAACCCAAACGTGTTGCCGCTCATGGTGTTAAGTCCTTTTTCAATTTAAGACGCGGCGCGAGCGAGCGTACGGCGGTCGAGGCAGATCTCTTGTAGGCTGATCAGCGGGCATCAAGGCCGAGCAGCGATTTGAGCATTCCCGCGCCTGGACTCGGCTTGCGGGCCAGACTCACCGGACCGGGCACTCCGCGCGGAACGAACTGGCCGCTGCCGCGCGCGGCGTGGAGCGCTCCTCCTTCGATGACCACTCTGCCGCGACTCACAACGGTCACCGGCCAACCTTTAACAACCCTGCCCTCGTACGGCGTGTAACCGACGTTGTCATGCATTATCCCGGCGGTCAGGGTCACGTTACGCTCAGCATCCCAGATGGCTAAGTCAGCGTCGGCGCCGACTGCGACCGTCCCCTTTCGATCTGCCAAACCGTACATGCGTGCATGGTTGGTGGCGGTGAGGGCGACAAATTCGTTGAGCGTGATGCGGCCCTTGGCGACACCCTCCGAGAATAGCAGCGGCAGCCGCACCTCGAGTCCGGGTACGCCGTTGGCCATGTCCTTGAAGGTGGTCTTGTCTCCTTTTGGCAGCTTTCCCGTCTCGTCGAAACGGTAAGGCGCGTGATCGGACGAAAACACCTGCAAGGTGCCGTCAACGAGGGCGCCCCATACCGCCTCCTGCGATGCTGCGTCGCGCGGCGGCGGGCTGCAGCAAAACTTGGCGCCCTCGAGGCCAGGCTTGTCGCTATCCTCCGCAGTGAGGAAAAGATATTGCGGACAAGTCTCTCCATAGACTTGCGCGCCCAGCGCCTGAGCCGCGCGAATGGTCTTTACGGCGTCGATGCCGGAGACGTGCACCACCAACACCGGCACATCGAGCAAGCGCGACAGCTGAATCACGCGGTGCGTCGCCTCACTTTCGGCAAGCGACGAATGGCTAATCGCGTGAAATTTCGGCGAGTTATGCCCGCGCTCGAGCAGCCGCTTGGCGATCCATCTGATCATTTCGTGGTTCTCGGCGTGCACCATTACCAGCGCCCGCTCGCGATCCGCCACCGCCAGCACATCGAGTAGCTGGCCGTCGTCGAGTTTGAGCAGGTCGTAGGTCATATAGACCTTGAATGACGTGATACCGCGTGCAATCAGGCCGGGCAGCTCGACGTCGAGGGCGTGCGGCGTGGGGTCGGAAATGATCAGATGAAAGCCATAGTCAATGACTGCCTTTTCAGCCGCCCGCTTGGCGTAGTCGTCCACCACTGCTACCAACGAATTACCCTTGTGCTGAGCAGCGAAGGGAATGATGGTGGTGGTGCCGCCGAAAGCGGCCGCGACGCTCGCGCTGTAGAAATCATCGGCGCACATTATGCCCATCGAGGAGAGTTGCTCGACATGGCAATGGCTATCCACGCCGCCCGGCAGCACCAGGTGTCCGGCCGCATCGAGGTCGCGCCGGCCCGCCGGCAGATTAACTTCCATCGCAATGATGCGACCGTCTCTAACGCCAACGTCGCAGTGCATCGTATCGCTTGCAGTGGCCACCGTGCCATTGCGCACGGTGAGATCGAATTCATGGGTCATGGAACGCCTGCGTGGCCGTGGAGCGTCAATTGTCCTAAAATCGGAACCGATGTGCGAAACGTAGACTTATGACCGACATCATTTATATCATCAACCCGAACTCCACTGAGGCGGTGACGCGCGGCATCGACGCCGCCATCGCTCCATTGCGTCTTGCGGGCGGACCGGTGCTCGAGTGTCTGACCCTGGAGGAAGGCCCGCCGGGAATCCAGAGCCAGCGCGACGTGGACAGCGTCGTCGGGCCGCTGTGTCGGCTGATCGGCAAGTTGGACGCCGGGGCAGCAGCGTTTGTGATCGCGTGCTTCAGTGATCCGGGTCTGCATTCGGCCAGAGAGACAACGCATAAGCCGGTGCTCGGCATCATGGAATGCGGCATCTTCACCGCTCTCACCCTGGGCCAGCGCTTCGGCGTGATCGCCATCCTGCAGAACTCCATTGCGCGGCACCTGCGCACTATAATCACCATGGGCGTGCAAAGCCGGCTCGCGGGTGAGCGCGCAATTGGAGTTCCGGTGATCGAACTGTCCGACGAGAGCAAGACGCTGACACGAATGATCGGCGCCGCCAAAGCCTTGCGCGATGACGGCGCGGACTCCGTCGTGATGGGTTGCGCCGGCATGGCACAGTACCGGGAACGAGTCGAGCAGGCAGCCGGTATTCCGGTAGTCGAGCCGACGCAAGCGGCGGTGGCCATGGCCCTCGGCCGTGTAAGGCTTGGCTGGTAGCTCCGGGGCCTGCTAACGACCTGTCCCTCGCGAATTTTCAATTCAAGTCACCATCGGCATCTGAAAAAGACGGCGCCAATGTTGTTGCCAAGCGCATCTATCGAACACGGCGTGCGTTGCTGGCGGCCGGCCCGACATTACCACGTTGATCGTCTCATGCATGACTAGCCAGCAACGTGAGGGGCGGGGCGGTCGGCTCGTGCTGTCAAGGCTGACGAAAAAGTATGCGAATCTTCCGGCGGTCGACGCCGTGGATCTGGACGTTGCCTCCGGAGAGTTCCTGACGCTGCTAGGCCCGAGTGGGTCCGGAAAGACGACGACGCTGATGATGGTGGCCGGGTTCACGCCGCCGTCGGACGGGGATATTCTACTGAATGGGCGATCGATCGCCAGCTTCGCGCCGGAGCGGCGGAATATCGGCGTTGTGTTCCAGAACTACGCGCTGTTTCCCCATATGAACGTCGCCGACAACGTGGCTTTTCCGCTGAAGATGCGGGGACAGTCGCGAGCGACCATCGAGAACAAGGTGCGCGATGCGCTGCGACTCGTGCGTCTGGAGGGCCTGGGGGAGCGGCTGCCACGGCAGCTGTCGGGCGGGCAACAGCAGCGCGTCGCGTTCGCCCGGGCGTTGGTGTTCGATCCGGATCTTCTACTGATGGACGAGCCGCTCGGGGCGCTGGACAAGAACCTGCGTGAGCAGATGCAGTTCGAGCTCAAGCGACTGCACGCAAAGCTTGGCGTGACAATCGTGTATGTGACGCATGACCAGGAAGAGGCGCTGACAATGTCCGATCGTGTCGCGTTGATGAATCGAGGGGTTATCGAACAGCTTGGGCCGGCGCATGAGTTGTATGAGCAACCGGCTAACCGGTTCGTCGCGGAGTTCATCGGCGAATCCAACCTGATCGAGGGGCGCCTCGATGCGATCGGATACTTCATGACGGAGAGCGGGGCGCGGTTTCCGGTCCCGGTGAATGGAGATCTGCGAGTGGGCGAACAGGGGCTCCTGGTTGTAAGGCCGGAGAAGTTTTCCCTGGTGCAACAGTCGCCGGGGGACCATGGCGTGATGGGCCGCGTCAGCGAACACGTTTATGTCGGTGATTTTACGCGCTACCGCGTCGAGATTCAGGGCGGCCTCAGTTTGACCGTCAAAGTGCAGAACAACCGAAGCGCCGTGCAGGCCAGGGAGGGGGAGGATGTCCAGATATTCCTGAACCCCGGAGATGCGCGGATTCTGAAAAACCTGTGAAGGAGATGGGCGATGAAAAGGCGTGAGATCCTCAAGGGTGCTGGGATCGTTGCCGCGGCAGCGGTGACGGGCCCATTTTTCCATGTGCGGCCAGCGCGAGCCGACAAGGGCGACCTAGTCGTGGTGAGCTGGGGTGGCGACTACGACCAGGCTCTGCGTGACTTCGTATTCCCGGCATTCGAGAAGGCAACCGGATACACCGTGAAACTCGATGCGCCCCCGGAGACGGCGAAGGTGAAGGCGATGGTGCAAAGCGGGAACGTAAGCTGGGACGTCATCATGACCGACACCCCGGCCGTTCAGGCACTGGTAAAGGACAGTCTGCTGGAGCCGGTGGACTATGCCGTGATAGACAAGGCGAGGCTGGGTCGCATTCCACGCGAGCTGCAGCAACAGTACGCGCTGGGGCAGCGAATCTACTCATTCAACATCGTCTACAACACCAACTCAATGCCGAAGGCCAAGCATCCCCGCAACTGGGCCGAGGTGTGGGATGCCAAGAACTTTCCCGGTGGCCGCACCTTCAATTTCCAGGGTGGCATTGCGCCGCAACTGGAGGCGGCGCTGCTGGCCGATGGCGTTCCGGTCGACAAGCTCTATCCGCTGGATGTCGAGCGGGCGTGGCGGATGATGGACAAGCTGAAGCCGATCGTGGCCAAGTGGTACACATCGCACGCACAGGCCATCCAGCTACTCAGCGCTGGCGAGGCCAGCGTCGGCAACACGATCGGGCCGCGCGGAATCACGGCCAAGAAGGCGGGCGCGCCCGTCGATGTCGAGTATAACCAGGGCAAACTCGCGTCCGACAACTGGTGTTTGGTGAAGGGCGTACGCAACAAAAAGGTAGCGATGGAGTTCATCAACACAGCGCTCGATCCGAAGATGCAGGCCTCGATCGCGCAAAAGGTACCTTATGGTCCCAGCAATACCGGCGCGTTCGAGTTCCTCTCGGCGCAGGACGCCGCCGATCTGACGACATCGCCGGAGAACATCAAGCAGCAGTTCTGGTGGAACACCGATTGGTGGAGCGCGCCGGGTCCGGACGGAAAGTCTCCACGTGAAGCTCAGGGCGAGCGCTTCGCGAAATGGATGATTAACAGCTAAGGCAAATGGGGCGGGCGGCGCGGTTCTGGCGTTCCAGGGAAGGCGCGCTGGTGCTTCCTGCGCTGGCTTTCTATGTGCTGGTCTATCTCTATCCGCTATCGCGCATCGTCGGCTGGAGCTTTTTCGATCCCGACTTCACGCTGAAATTCTACCGGGAGCTTCTGGCCGAACCCGCCTATTTCAAGGCGCTGCGGAACACCCTGGAGATCAGCGTGCTGGTGACGCTGATCTCGCTCATGCTCGGCTATCCGCTCGCCTATCTGATGACAACGACGTCGGCGCGGGCGCGGCGAGTGCTGACGGTGCTGATCCTGGTACCTTTCTGGACGAGCATTCTCGTACGGACCTTCGCCTGGCTGGTCATTCTGGGCAATAACGGCCTGGTCAACCGGGCGCTGCTCGATCTGGGCCTGGTCGAATTTCCCCAGAAGCTGTTATTCAATATGGTCGGCGTGCAGGTGGGGATGGTGCACGTGCTGTTGCCGTTCATGGTTTTCCCCTTGTACGGCGTAATGTCGCGCATCGATTTGAACGTGGTGCGCGTGGCCCGAAGCCTGGGCGCGGCGCCGAGAAAGGCCTTTCTGCACGTGTTCCTGCCCCTGAGCCTGCCAGGCGTGGGGGCAGGCTGCATTCTGGTGTTCCTGCTCGCCATCGGATTTTACGTGACGCCGGCACTGCTCGGCGGACCGGGGCAGATCACGCTTGCGACGATGATCGACATGATGATCAATACCTTCTTGAATTTCGGCTTCGCCGCGACACTGGGAGTCCTGCTACTCACGGTCGTCGGGGGAATCTTCGGGGTGTTCAGTGGACTGATGGGGCTCAATCGGATCGTCGGAACCGGGGAGG
>Ga0210402_10000777_pt1 | contig 34569 bp, 27 predicted proteins | sample IncBWC7MmetaG_FD_161055 | JGI IMG/M metagenome (GOLD analysis project Ga0210402, IMG submission 161055) | Forest soil microbial communities from Barre Woods Harvard Forest LTER site, Petersham, Massachusetts, United States - Inc-BW-C-7-M | ecosystem: Environmental > Terrestrial > Soil >...
GCGGCTCCGGCCAATGAAGGCGCAGGGACATCACTCGCATTGAATTTACACTGAGCTTACATTCAGTTCAAAGAAAAGAACTGTGGTTACTAACGATTCCGCCGTAGAATGTTATGTGTAACGCGTCCCCCCGATTCGCGTGAGAATGTCACTTCGATGACGCGGTCACTCAAGACACTTAGAACGGTACAGTGGTCGATGTTGCTGAGCATTCTGCTGTACGTTGCCGTTGGGGAGATTCTGGGACCAAACATCCGACGGATTGATCCTGCACTGAGCTATGTTTTCAGCACGCTGGCCGTAGGAATCGTGGGAACCATCTTTGTTGTACGCCGCACTCTCGTGTTACGAGCCGCGTCGACCTTGGCGACGCAACCCGAGGACACCATCAGCCTGAATCAGTGGAAGACGGGCTACATCACCACGTACGCTCTCTGTGAAGCACTCGCCTTGTTTGGTCTCGTCCTTCGCTTTCGAGGTTCGGAACTGCAGCAGAGCTTGTTGTTCTATATCGGGGGCTTTGTGCTGCTGTTCTTCTTCCGGCCACGGCAGCCCGCAGCGCAAGCGTCGTAGGCGGTCACCAGACTGGAAAAATCTTGTGGAGACAGCCGAAGGCGGCTGTCCCAGCAAAGTCTGGCGATCAGCCTATGTGGCAGCTGGCGAGGCCGCGCTTCTCGAGATACTGCTGGTGATACTCCTCTGCGGGATAGAACGTCACGGCAGGAACGATCTGCGTGGCGATTGGCTTGGAGTACCGATGAGCCTTCTCGAGCGCTTCTTTCGATGCCAGCGCTTGCGCCTGCTGCTCCGAGGAATGGAAGAAGATTGCGGTGCGGTATTGAGTTCCCCAATCTGGGCCCTGACGGTTGACCTGCGTGGGATCGTGGTTCTCCCAGAAAACCTTTAGCAGGTCTGTGTAAGGAATCTTTGCGGGATCGAATTCAACTTCTACTGCCTCGGCGTGGCCGGTGCGATCGGTGCAGACTTCTTTATAGGTCGGATTCTCGGTCTGGCCACCGATGTATCCCACGCGGGTTGAGTTCACGCCGGGTAACTGACGGAAGGTGGCCTCTACTCCCCAGAAACATCCTGCTGCGAATGTAGCCTTTTCCATTATGAGTAACTCCACGTCAAAAATCTTGCACGACAGAGGGCACGGAGGATCACAGACGCCCCTGTTCAACTAACCGTATTCTCGCTTATTGGATTCAGAAAGGCTACGAAAGTCACAGGTTTGTAAAAGGCTCGTGAAGATCTCTGCCGGGCAATTGACGGCATGGGGGAATCCGGGTAGAGTCCGGTCAGGGTCGTTCGGTAGGATACCTCTCTTGTCAGCCAGTCGATACCATCCCCGCTCGCGCTCTGTGCAGCACACTGCACTGCTGCTGGTGCTTTTTTGTGCTCAGGCGGCGCTGGCGGTTTCTGCATTCTCGCCACAGCTTCGATTGGGATATCGCACCGGGGATCAGTGGGAGCCCGCAATTGCCGCCGATGGCCATGGGCATGTTTACGTCCTTTATCCGCAGTATGGGACGGTGCCGGGATGCGCGACTTGCACGGCGCCCTCGATGAACCTGCTCACCAGCGACGACAACGGGGGATCGTGGCATACGTCCAGGCCACTGCTTCCTTTCCCTACGGGGCAATTCGATCCGCAGATTGTTGTAGATCCCGTGGACCGGCAGACCGTGTATGCCTCATGGCTGCAGAATAACAAGCGGGATATAGTGGTGGCGCGCTCCCTCGATTTCGGGCGCAACTGGTCATTTTCATGGGCCGAGCGGGGGCAGGAAGAGACGGACAAGCCGGTGTTGACCGTCCGCGGCGCGGATGTGTACGTGGGGTTTAACCGCGAAGAGAGGTTTCTGGTGGCGGCTTCGCACGATGCGGGCCAGACGTTTCGGATAGCCTTGGTCAATCCGAATGCTGAGCCGGGTTCATCGTTGGCCGGGGGAGCCACCATTGATTCCTGGGGAAATGTTTTTTTCGGATGGACGGCGTATGCGCGGCAGCAAATACGAACTCGGACCGTGAGTGTTTTGATTAGCCGCTCGGCGGACGGCGGTAGAACCTGGAACACTTTGCTTCTGGACCAGTCCAGCGCGCCTCCCGACTGTGAAGCGGAAGGCTGCGGAAACGGTTTTCTGGGGGCACAGATCGCGCTGGCCTCGGACACAGCAGGCGCGCTTTACGCGTTGTGGAATGCAGGCGCGGTGAATGGCGGGCCCGAGCGGATCTACTTTTCATTTTCCACCTCCGGGGGAGCGACGTGGTCGGCACGAAGCAGCGTTTCGGCTGCGGCCCGGGAGGTCGAGCATGGGTTTCCCACGATCGTCGCCGGCGCCGCAGGGGACGTTCGCATCGCATGGATGGATGCGCGGCTGAGCGAGACAGGGCGTCCTGAGCACGCGCTATGGAATACTTTCTATCGCTCATCGACGAACGGCGGCGCCACCTGGTCGGACGAGGCCCGACTCTCTGGGCCGGTGCGAAATTACGATTACATCCTTTCCACCGGATTTCGCTTTCCCTTCGGTGACTATTTCGGTCTCGCCATTGATAGCGAGGGGAATACCCACGCCGTCTGGGGTGAAGGACGGGACTATAAATCTCCCGGTTCGATCTGGTACACTCGCGGCCGATAATCAGTTCAATCCAAAACCTATAGTCTGACGGAGGTTCGATGCACTTCCTCGGAGTGAATCTTTTTGCCGTCTTGGTCTCTGCCATTGCCACAATGGTCGTGGGCTTCCTGTGGTATTCCCCGGCGCTGTTCGCCAATCCCTGGATGAAGTTGATGGGCTACGATCCGAACGACAAAGCGAAGATCGCGGAGATGCAGAAGAGCGCCGGACCTTCGTATTTCATGTCCCTGATCGCGAGCATCCTGGCGGCGTTTGTGCTGGGGAAATTGATCGCGGTCGCCGGGTTCTGGACGGCGATTGATGGACTGAAGATTGGACTGGTGGTGTGGCTGGGTTTTGTGACGACCGTGCAGTTCACGAATGCTCTGTTCAGCCGGCAACCGTTCCGGCTGTACATGATCAACACGGGATATCAGTTTGTTTGTTATGCGGCAATGGGGGCGATTTTGGGGGCTTGGCGCTGAGACTCGCAACGATGCAGGCAGAGACGTAGCAAGCTGCGTCTCCACAGCAACAATTATTCCAGTTGCATGCCGCCGATCAGGTCGGCGATGCGGGTGAGGTGGCGTTCCTTGCACCACTCCTCCACGCCATCTACGATCTTCTCGGTGGCGCACGGGTCCCAGTAGCTGGCGGTGCCGATCTGCACCGCGGTTGCGCCGGCGAGCATGAATTCAATGACATCTTCGGGAGTAGAGATTCCTCCCATGCCGATTACGGGGATTCTTACGGCATGAGCGGCGTCGTAGACCATCCGGACGGCGATGGGCTTGATGGCCGGTCCTGACAAGCCAGCAGTCACATTCGCGATGCGGGGCTTGCGCGTTTCCGGGTCGATAGCCATCGCCACGAATGTGTTCACCAAGGACAGGGCATCCGCGCCTGCTTCCTGCGCGACGTAGGCCATCTGCGCGATGCTGGTCACATTCGGAGAAAGCTTAACGATCAGGGGACGTCGCGCGGCGCGCTTGACCGTGGTCACGACCTCATCGAGCGAACGAGGGTCGCTACCGAACTGGATACCGCCGTGCGCAGTGTTGGGGCAGGAGACGTTCAACTCGTACGCGGCAATCCCCTCGCCTTCGTTCAGAATCTCGACCGTACGTTCGTAGTCCTCGCGCGCGTAGCCAAAAACGTTGGTCATGACGACGATGTTCTTCAGTTCCCGCAGGTGCGGCAGCTTCTCTTCCAGGAATGCCCGCGCGCCGATGTTCTGCAGGCCAATGGCGTTCAGCATTCCGGCCGCCGTCTCCCAGAGACGCGGCGGAGGATTGCCGATCATCGGCTCCACTGACAGGCCTTTCACCACGAATCCGCCAAGCTTGCTGAGTTCGACGACATCTTCGAATTCAACTCCGTAGCCAAAGGTTCCGCTGGCGGCGATGACGGGATTCTTCAGGTGAATCCCGGCGACATTGACGCTGAGATCGAGAGCCGGGCTCATGGTTGCTTTCCTTCGGTCGCTCCCCGGTGCGGCGGCGCCAGCGCTTCGGTGAGGACACGTCCGACGGAATGAGTGGGAGCATTGATACCCAGCAGGGATGCTAGTGTCGGTGCTAGATCGATGGTTTCGACGTTGGTGCGATAGGTGCCCGCCTGGAACGGCAGCCCGTACAAGGCGAGTGGAACGTGCGTGTCGTAATTGTACGGCGATGTGTGATCCGTGCCCCCGCCCGGGCCGACCGTGTAGATTTCGGGAACTCCCATGACGAACCAACTTCCATGCGGAGAATAGCTATTCAGATACTTGCGACCGAGCGGGGTATTGGGAGCCTCACCAGCCGCTAGTTGGAACTTGGTGTAGTAGTCACGGAGGCCAACCTGTTTCATGGCCTCTCCGACGGCGACCTCCGCGTCGCGCTCATGGACGTGAGCGGCGATGAAGGCGTCTTGGTCAAGCCATGCAAGTGGGTAGTCCAGCTTCACGTATGGCGCGGGATGTCCCGGGAAGAACTTGGCGGTGATGGCGGCGTTGATCTGCTCTTCGGCCTTGGGTGCGCCAACATTCGCGGCGGGAATGCGCAGCTTCTTCACCGCATCGGGCAAGGACGAGACACCGTGGTCGGCAGAGAGAGCAATCCAGACGTCGGCCAAGCCGACCTGATGCCCGAGGAAATTGAAGAAGTCGGCCAGTTCGTGATCAAGGTCGAGCGCCATTTGCGCCATCTCGGGAGAATCTGGTCCGACGCGGTGCCCGAGAATATCGTTAGGCGAGAGACTGATCGCGAGCAGGTCGGTCGCAGGACCGCGGCCGACATTTTCGTACACGACTAATTCCTTGGCAAACTCGAGCTCGTATTCGTTGCCGAAGGTGGTGCCACCAACGACTTCGTAGAAACCGGCTTCGGAACCGTCTTTGCCCTTGCGGTGGGCAGTCGAGGCGAGCAGTTCTCCTCGCGAGTTCTTCCATTCACGGTCCCAATATTTGGCCGGGCGGCTGGAGTTGAAATCCTGCACCCACCTTGGAAGATCGTTGCGGTAGTAGGTGGAGGTGACCCAGACACCGCTCTTCGGATCGATCCAGTAAGCGGCATCTCCAGCAAATCCGGCAGGAATGATGGCGCCGCGGTCTTTGAGTGAAACTCCAAATACTCGGGCCTTCCCTTGGGTGGCTAGCTTCAGCTCGTCGCCCAGCGTGTCGGCCATCAGATTATGAGGGGAGGCGCCGGCTTTGCCGTCGGGCAGGCCCACAAATTTGGTGTCGTCATCTTCGACAGACGTGACCATCTTTTTCTTCTTGGGATCCCACCATTCATTCGCGGCAATCCCGTGACCGTTGCTGTAAGCACCGGTGAACAGGGTCGAGTGGCCAGGAGCGGTCCGCGTGTTGGCATAGTTGTAATTGCAATTGGGGAAGTAAGCACCATGATCGAGCAGAAGACGAAATCCGGCGTCCCCGAACTGGTCGTGGTAGCGCTCGAGATAGTCGCCGCGGAACTGATCGATCACAATCACGACGATGAGCTTGGGGTGACCGTTGTAGGCGGAACTGAAGCTAGGGACGGGTAGACCAAAGAGTACCGAGATAACGATCAGTGCAAACAGGGAGCGCAGTCCGATTGACCTGGGGAACGATCTCATCGCGACCGTTAGTTTACACAGGCGCGGGGAATAAGCGAAAGGAGCAATCAGGGCATCAGCTGGGAGTCACGCGGAAGTCAAACCCGGGCATAATCTTGAAGGATTTGCGCCACCGCGTACGTTCGCCACGTTTGCGACTTTCGCTCGCCTCAGAGACGGCAAGAATCGAAAGCGGCTTGTTCCGTTCAGACCGGCCTTTACTGACGACTCTCAGCAGCACGGCGACCCCAATGCCCAGGGCGAATGCGAAGGCGACGAAATACCAGAGGGTGGGGAATCCAAGAACGAAAATCAGCGCACTGCCGGCGGCGAATAGCAGACCAACAAATCCGCCACCGAAGGAAAGCTTGTGCATGGTGATGCCGGGATGGCGTTTTTCGGCCATGGAGCACCTCTGTTTCAGATCATTCCACTAATTGCCCGATCAAGCAAGAGTTTGTGGGTCAAGTCGAAAGGCATAAACCAGGAAGGACACGAAGGGGCACGAAGGAACCACTGTTCGCTTCCTTGGTGTACCTTCGTGCCCTTTGTGGTTTATGCAGCGGCGGGCGTGCATTCTGCGGCCCGTTTCCGATAGAGTATTAAATTCGCAATGCTTGATCTGAACTTTGTTCGCGAAAACCTGCCATTGGTCGAGGAGAAACTGCGCCAGCGCGGCATGGATCCCGCTGGGGTGCTCAAAGACTTCCGCGAGGTCGATACGAGCCGGCGGCAGGCCATTACTGAGGCAGAGACCAGCAAGGCGCAGCGCAACAAGGCGTCGGAAGAAATTGCCAAGCTGAAGAAAAGCGGGCAGGACGCCAGCGCGGCGATGGCGCAGACGAAAGAACTGCGGGAGCGAATTTCTGAGCTGGAAAAAACTGCTTCCGATCTGGACGCGCGGTTGCGAGAGATTCTGGCCGGCCTCCCCAATTTGCCTCACGCGAGCGTGCCGGTTGGGCACAGCGCCGATGACAACGTGGAAGTCCGGCGCTGGGGGACGCCACCGAAATTTGATTTCACTCCCAAGCCGCATTGGGATCTCGGGGCCGATCTCGGCATTCTCGACCTGGAACGGGCTGTGAAGCTCACGGGCGCGCGCTTTGCGGTGTACTGGGACCTGGGCGCAAAGCTGGAACGGGCGCTGGCAAACTTCATGCTTGACCTGCATACGCGCGAGCACGGATATACCGAGGTGCTTCCGCCTTACCTGGTGAATTCCGATTCGATGTATGGCACGGGACAGCTGCCGAAATTTGCCGCTGACTCGTTTCGCGTGCCCCATGGAGAAAAAGATTTGTGGCTGATTCCGACAGCGGAAGTGCCGGTCACCAATCTCTTCCGCGACGAGGTGCTCGATCCATCGCGCCTGCCGGTTTCACTTACCGCTTACACACCTTGCTTCCGCAGCGAGGCGGGCTCGTATGGAAAAGACGTTCGGGGAATTATCCGGCAGCACCAGTTTCAGAAAGTGGAACTCGTCAAGTTTGCGCATCCGGATCACTCTTACGAAGAACACGAGAAGCTGACCCGCAACGCGGAAGAAGTTTTGCAGCGACTTGGTTTGCATTACCGCACCGTGGCGCTCTGCACGGGCGATATGGGAGCGGCGTCGGCGAAGACATACGATATCGAGGTCTGGCTGCCGGGACAACAACTGTACCGCGAGATTTCGTCGTGCTCGAATTTCGAGGCCTATCAGGCGCGGCGGGCGAATATACGGTTCCGTCCGGAGGGTAAGAACAAGACTGAATTTGTCCATACACTGAATGGCAGCGGATTAGCCGTTGGGCGCACCTGGGTCGCGATTGTAGAGAATTATCAGCAGTCCGATGGAAGTGTGGTGATTCCGGAGGTATTGCGGCCATATATTGGAGCCGAGCGGATCACACCGAAACGCTTCTAGCAGTTAACCAAACGCGAACCGCTGCGAGTATTGCCTAGAAGCTGATAGCTAGTAGCTTCTAGCTGGAGCTAGTAGACTTGCAGAGAGCAGAACTCACGACCGCGGTGCCCGGCGCTTCCCTGCCCATGAACGCCATCTGGCGAACAATTCGCTCGTACATTCTATGGCAGCACGAGCGGGGCACACTCCATTACGACATCATGGTCACGCTGATCCTGATCTTTATCTTTTTCTCGCCGCGCGTCATCAACTTCAATGACAAACCTGTCGCGCGCAATCCGCATCCGACTGAAGTAGTGGTCACTTCGGACACGGAGGGACGGCTGATTTATCAAGTCACGGCCAGTGCCGTCACGCCGGGCGACGACCGATCTGTGCGACAGCAGTTGTTAGATACTATCGAACCGATTTCAGGCGCCGTTTCGATCATCAGTTACGAGCCTGTTTCAGACCATAAGGGCAAAGTACAGAGCTACCGGGTTGTGGCCAGACGGGAGTAACAGGGCCCGCGGCCAGGGCTCGATCGGACCTCCTAATGAAACTTCATTCCCTTGTTCTTCCAGTGGCAATCGTCAGCGGTGCCCTCTCTACGTCGTGGATCTGCGCAGCAGACCACATAGCCTCAACGGCACCCGGCTTCGACTGCAGTCTTATTCACGCCGCCGCGACGGCTGCTCCCCAGACGAATAGTGATCCTGCCGCGTTAGCGGCAATTCTCAAAAAAATGGACGCGGTTTCCGCCAGCTTCCGCACGACGCAAGCCGAGTTTGAGTGGGACAACTTTCAGAAGGTGATCGACGAAATCGTTGACGTCCAGACTGGCACCATTTACTACCGGCGTGCCGGCAAAGAGATCGAGATGATGGCGGACGTCAAAAAAGCCGGGACCAGCGCCTCCGCACTAAAGCCAGAGCCGAAGTATGTGCTCTTCAGCGAAGGGAAGGTTCGCATGTACCAGCCCAAGCCGGACCAGGTAACGGTCTACGATTTGGGGAAAGACCGCGCCGATCTCGAGAGCTACATCGTGCTGGGCTTTGGAGGCAGCGGGCAAGAGTTACAGAAGGCCTTCGATGTGAAGTATCAAGGGACCGAGAATATCAACGGCGTCGCTGCGGCGAAGCTGGAGCTGATACCCAAGTCGGAAAGAGTCAGAAAGAACTACAACCGGATGATTTTGTGGATCGATCCTGACAAAGGCATCTCGGTGCAGCAGGAGTTCTTTACGCCGCAGGGGGATTATCGGCTGTGCAAGTATTCGTCTATCAAGCTGAACGAGAAGATCGACAACGACGTTTTCAAGCTGAAGACGACAAGCAAGACGCAAACCCTCTCGCCGCGAGGTTAAGAGATTGAAAACAAAGGGAAAGAAAATAGTTCCTGGATTTACACCGCGAAAGATATACTGACCAAACCTCTGTAGGATTTATTCATGGCCAAGGTTTTTACGATTACTGTCCCTCCTAAGCTGGGAAATAAGCGCCGCGAACGCACTTCTGATCCTCGTTACGTCGATGGACAACGCCTGCTAGTGGAAGCCATGAAATATCTGGCACAGGCGGACCCAGTTCGGAATCGGTCGGCGATTGAGCTGATCTCCGAGCACGTTCGGACACGGTTCCGGATGAGCGACTCGCCGCTGGGATAAAGGGGTAAGAAGACGCCCCGTCAATCCGCGATTCCCCCGTATCGTTATTCATCCATCAGTGCCAGCGAGATGTCGTCTTGGCCGGTGCGCCGTGTTCTGGATCGCGCGGGGCATGCGGCTGCGAGAAGAAAGGGACGGCCTTCGCCGTCCCCTATGTAAGACCCCTGCCCGCTACTAGAAGGCTAACCGAAGCGCGAACTGCATCACGCGTGGGTTGGTCAGTTCTCCGTTGAACTTTCCGAAGCCGGTGATGTCTACAAGATCCTGGTTCGGCAAGGAACCGGCGGCATCAAAGCGCACGGAATTGGTGACGTTGAAGACCTCCCAAGAGAACTTCAAAGTCTTGTCCTCTTTGAGAGTCCAACTTTTTGCCAGGCCCCCATCAATGCCAAAGTATCCGGGCCCGCGGAAGATGTTGCGCTGTCCGGCTTCACCGGCGTAGGTCGCACGGAAAGTCCTGCCGAACCCATCGCCCGCGAAACACGTGCAGGTAATGCTCTGTGCATTCTGAAATACGTTTGGATCACCGTTCTGGTCTTTGAACACCCCAGTCTTGGGCCTCGGGCCCGTCAGAACCGAAGTGCCTTCGAGTTCGAAGTCAGTAGCCCATCCGTTGCCGGCAAGCACGGAGAAGGGGAAGCCACTGGTCCACCGGTACAGCCCGCTCAGAGTCCAACCGCCAAACACTCCGTTCACGAAGCTGTTGCTTCCACCCCCCCAATGACGCCCACGCCCGAAGGGTAAGTCCCAAATGAAGTTCGCATTGAATTGATGAGTGGCGTCAAAGTCAGAAACGGCGCGCCACAGATTCGGTGAGAAGGCATTAATAACTTGGCTGTTGTAGGCGGCTGCCCCAGACGACTCGAACCCATTGACGCGTTCCGCGTTCGATCCAACGTCGATCGATTTCGAGTATACGTAATTTACATCGAACTGCAGGCCCGCTGACATTGCGTGCCTCAGACTCAACTGCAATCCGTTGTAGCTGCTATTGCCTCGCGTCTGCCAGCCATAGAGTGACGAGAACTGATCCTGATAGTACTGGAATGCGTTCGTTCCATTTGGTCCTGCGCAAGCTGGGAAGCAAAACGCGTCCAATATCTCGAGCGACAGCGTTTCGTTTCCTACAAAGCAGTTGTACATGTCGTAGATGTTCTGGGTGGCAGTGGCGTTTGCCCCTGGGTCCGGACCACCAGAGCAAGCAGTGCCATTGGTACCCGACAGGAGTCCCCCACCTGCGGCTGCTGGGAAGAGATTCTCCCAGTAGGGAATCGGCTGGACGTCGTTCGTCTGCACTCCCGCATACGCCATCTTGTCCAACATCTGCGTTGCGGCGAAGTAGTCCGTCTTGCTGGCCGGGTCAACCAGGTCAAGGGGCTGCGACAGGTCAATTTCCTGCAATAGATGGCGCGCGAAACGACCGGTGTAGGTAGCTTCTGCGACAAAGTTGTGGCCCAAGTCGCGTGTAATCGAGAAGTCCACCACGTGCGAATACGGCGTTTTCAAGTTGTCATCGATTCCCCAAGCAATTGCGAGGCCATACGTGTTGGGGTCACCCGATGGGGTGTACGGAAATCCGTGAGGACTTGGAACCCCGGGACTGGGAGGGAGAATGTGCAGCCCCTGGAAGCGCGGCGAAGTATCCACGGTGTTTACACCTGCCGGGTTGCTGATTGTCGTCGTCAATCCCCAGGAACCTTGCCGGTCGAAGGTGTTTACGACTCCTTCCCCGAAGTGATCGAAGTACAGCCCATATCCTGCACGGATGGAACTTTTGCCTGCGTCGCCAAATAGTTTGTGCATGAAGCCACTGGCGCCGTGGGGCGAGTATGCAATCGCAAGTCGGGGCGCGAAGTTGTGGTAATCCCAAGCCCAGTACGGTTTCTTGCCGTTCGCTGGCCCAGAAAGATCGAAGGTCAGATCAGGCTGAACCACGTTACCGGAAAGCATCCCTTTCCAGCGATTGGTGAACCACTGGTGCATATTGACTGTAGGCGAGACCTGGTTGCCGTTCGCTTCATACGGGGGTTGGAGGAGCGAGTACCGCAATCCAGCCGTGACCGTCAAATTAGGGGTTACGTTCCATTTATCCTGGACGTACATCTCGCCCTCGTAGTTGCGGAAGTGCCGGGGAACAAGGGCGCCGCTTGGAATCAGATTCGCATTCTTGTCCTGATTCGTGGTCGAATAGATCTGACTCATGACCCCCATCAACTGCATCGCGGCAAATGAATAGGACGTACCAAAAGAACCATCCACGACGGGATAGGTCGGGTCAATGGCAGGATCAAGGCTGGTCCCTGTGTTCGCGATGAACGAGGGATTCATCCAGTAAAGGTTTTCGTATCCTTCGGATAGGTTTTGGGCATTGGATTGACGGTTATTTCGGATGAACCGCCAATTTGTTCCAAACTGAATTGTCTGCTTCCCTTTTGTCCAGGATACGTCGTCAATGACGTTGTGCACTGGAACATTGGTGAGAATCGAAGGGGTTAGGCCGACGCTGTCGCTCAAACCGCGCAGGCGGTTAAATGGCTGATCGTTCAAACCGGAAACACCCAGTCCCTGGCGGATGAAAGCGTAACGCAGGTTGTTAATCAGGTTATTGCGCAGCAAAGCCGTGTAGCCTACCGCGATGCCCTTGCTGTTGTTCGTGTCGAAATCGTTCGCGGCCAGACCAGGGTACTGCGGCGGCGTCGAGGTGTGATCGTTCTGAAGGTTGCCGCGTACAAATAGCGAGTGGTTTCCGGTTGGCGTGATCCTGTAGTCGAGTTTGAAGATGTAAGTGTCGTGTTTGGTAGGATTGTTACCCGCGAATGTATATGATGCCGAATTCAGCCCGTCGCCACCGCCGCTGGTGGAATTGGGTGCTGGATAGTTCGAAAACATAGAAAGGATGTTAGGGTTTGGGCCAGGCCCCCACGGACAAGTTCCGGCACCTGAACAACCTTGGTCTATGGCACTAATCTGACTCGCATTCACCGTCACGACGTATAGTGGCGCGTAAGTAGGATCCTGCACGACACTCTGTACGCTAGAGTTGGAAAGGGTGCAATTTGGATCCGGGGTTTGTACGGTCTGGTCGGGGTTGCAAAGATACTTTAATTGGCCGGCGGCCAGGCTTGCGGTTGGTACAGTTCTGGACTCTTGCAGCTGGTCGGCGGTGCGTTGCCCTTCATAGGCGGCAAAGAAGAAGAGCCGATCCTTCATTAGCGGCCCGCCAATCGTTCCACCGAAGGTGTTGCGCAGAACATGCCCCGGTATATTCGGAAGACCAGCCTTCAATTGCGCCTCTTTGTTGAAATAGTCGTTGGCCACCGTGAAGGTTGGCCGGTGGTATTCATAGAGTGAACCGTGGAAGCTGTTGGTGCCGCTTTTGGTAACCAGATTGACTTGAGCGCCAGAGGAACGGCCCGCAGACGCGTCGTAGTTGCTGGTAGTGACACGAAATTCCTGGAGAGAGTCGAGGGTTGCGCGCATCGCCCCGGTGAATGCGAAGCCATTGAGTTGATCGTTGTCATCCAAACCGTCCAGAGTAACGTTGGTTTGATCGCTGCGCGCGCCGTTGACGGCACCGCCACGGCTGTCACTCGTCTGATCGACCTGGTTGCCAAGGTAGACCACACCCGGCTGTAAGCTCAGAATAGCAACAGGGTCGCGGCCTTCAGACGGTAGATCCGTCAGTTGTCGGGTGCCGAAATTGTTGCCGAGGGTAGCGTCCTGAGTGTTGACCAAGGGGGTTTCCCCGCTTACCTCCACGATTTCAGTGGTGCCCTTTACTTGCATCATGACGTCGAGGGTTGCCGGCTGGCTTACCTGCAGGGTTACCTTCTCCCGTTTGACCGTCGCAAATCCCGCGACGGTCACCGTCAAGGTGTAGGTCGCCGGAGGGACCTCAAGGAATTGGTACACACCGTCGCTGCCCGACGTTGTGGCTCGTGAAAAGCCAGTAGCAGGATTAGAAAGAGTGACGGTAGCTCCCTGGACCACTGCACCTTTCGGATCTGTGACGCTCCCGCGCAGCGAACTGGTCGCGGATTGCGAGAAAGTGAGCGCAGCGAGTGCGAGCAAGCTAACCAACAATACAGCTAGTCGCTGTGAGCGAGAACGCATGGAAATCCCCCTTCGCCGTAAAGGCGCTATTCCAATTACGTTTGCCCAGGTGTTTGAGACCACTAGACCCTGGGGACCCCTGATGGGGCGCTATTGTGCTCCCGCGACACAGAAATGTTCAAGCTGTATCTGTTGTGTAAAGCGTTTGAATGCTGGCGGAATCGCAGCACGCTGGCAACATGACCGTGGGATAGTTTTCAGGCGCTGAAATACGAAAGAATGCGAGGCTGCGTAGTCGTTTTCCGATTGAGCTAGAAAAACAATGAATCCGCCTATGCAGAGAATTTCAAGGCTGCGGGCACAATTCGGGCAAAAAGACGGGGCGGATTTTGTCCACCCCAGTGGCTAATTGCACTTCCCGTCAAGCAACGATCGCGAGTGCTACTGCAGCTTCCTGCGGTTAAAACTCGTACCGCAACGCGAACTGCATGACTCGCGGGTTCGTGAGCAGCCCGCTGAAGGTTCCGAAGGAACCGGCCTGATCGATATTGTTCGTCACCGAGTTCACATCGAATTCCGGATGGTTCAGCACGTTGAATACCTCCCAGCGGAACTTCAGCAGATGCGCTTCGGAGTATGGCATGGTCCAGGTCTTGCTCAAAGCGGCGTCCAGTCCGGCGTAGCCGGGGCCCCGGACCTGGCTACGTCCTCCGGCTTCGCCGGGGAAATCATGACGAAATGCGCCGATCCCGGTCGGGCCATTCGGATCAGGAAACAGATTCGGAACCTGATTCGGGAAGGCGCCGCTCTGCTTGGTCACTCCGGTCTTTGCGGGACCAATTTGCGTAGCCGCGCCGCCCAGTTGCCAGTTCGTAGGCCAGGTGCCTCCGTTGCCGATGGTCAGGGGGAATCCGCTGGTCCATCGGGCAAGGCCGGAAAGCTGCCAGCCCCCGATAAAGGCATTTGTAAGGCCGTTAGCATTCCGGGCCAGGAGCTTTCCCTTGCCAAAAGGCATCTCGATGATGAAGTTGCTGTTCAGTTGATGAGTCGTGTCGAAGTCCGAGATGCCGCGCTGCTGGTTCGGGTCCCAAGAGTTGATGATGTTTCCGCTGATGCCACCTCCTACGCCGTTCCAGGGTTGTACCCGCTCAGCGGAGGACGAAAGATCGATGGACTTTCCGTAGGTGTAATTAACGTCAAACTGTACGCCGTGCGACATCCGTTTGCGCAGTGTTAGCTGCAATGCGTTGTAGTTCGCATTTCCGATCGAGCGCCACGCGTACAACGAGTGGAACTGGCTGTTGAAGTACGCGTTCGGTCCAAGGACGGTTGCATAGTGGTTGAGTGAGCACGGATTGCCATTGGAATAGGTGCAGTTTGCCAGTCCAGCCTGCATGCCAGCGATACCAGCCACGCCCAACGCGTTGAAATCCGACCCGGCGTAGTCAATCGCAGAGAGAGCCGTGGTTTCGTTGAAAGTGTAGCAATTGTACAAATCGTAGGCTGCCTGCAGGGGATCGGTTGTGAACGCGTAAGGACCGTTCCCACTCACGTTCCCTGAGCAAGAAAGGTTGTACTGGTCACCGGGCTGCAAGGGCGCGATCATATTCTGCCAGTACGCAGCGGTTGGCCCGACCAAGGCGGGCGTGATCGAACTGGTTGGAGTACCTTGCGCCGACAACTCGGAAAAGCGGCGAGCCGCTGAAAAATAATTGACCTTTGATGTCTTGTCCACGAGATCCAGCGGCATGGCCAAGTCTTCCTGAGCCAGCAAGCGGTGCGACAGGCGTCCCACGTAAGAAACTTCCAGACTCAAGCCATTCGCCAACTCGCGACCGACCGATAGGTCAAGCGTGTACGAATAGGGCGTCTTGAGGTGGTCATCCAAGCCCCAGAAGATTCCGAGACCGGTACCGGAGGACGGCGGCGTATAAGGAAAGCCCCCCTGCGGTGTCGACGGCGCAAAGGGAGTTACGCCATCGAACAGAGTCGTCGGGACGGACGTTAGGCTCGTCAGCCGCGGAGCGTTGCTGGCAGTGGGGAGAACCGAGTTCGTCAGGTTTGTGGAGAGACCAAAGGATCCGTTCTGATCGAAGGAGGAGAGCAAGCCGGGCCCAATGTGATCGTAAGCCATTCCGACTCCACCACGAATAACGGTCTTGTCCCCTTCACCGACAAGGCGGCGCAACCAACCTCCATCCGGGCGCGGCGTGTAAGCGAAAGAGATCTTTGGCGCGAAGTTGTGGTAGTCCCAAGCGTAGTAACCAGTCCTGCCGTTTGCCGGCCCGGCCAGATCAAAAGACACTACCGGGGCCTGGTTTGAACCGATTCCGTTCCGCATTTCCTGCTGTCTCAGATTGAACCACTTCGCCATGCTAATGGTGGGAGTTACCTGGGTGCCTGTCGTTTCCCAGGGCGGAGAGAACAACGAATACCGCAAGCCGAGGTTGACGGTGAAATTGGGCTTCACTTTGTAAGAGTCCTGAATGTAGAACTCGTATTCATTGGCGCCCCAATGCCTTGGAACCGGAGCACCTTCGGGTAACGCGGTACCCGTCTTGTCGAAGTTAAAGAACGCGTTGTATTCGGTAACCATGCCGAGCAACGCGATAGCAGGGTAGTCGTACTGATTGTTGAAATCGTTACTCACCGCCGGGAAACCCCCGTTCGCGGGATCGAATGGGCTGGGAGTGTTGGCGAATCCCGCGGTGTCAAGAGCCGAAACGTTGGTGACGCCGTTCGGGAACGAGTTGATAAAATTGTTACGCGGGCTGCGGATGAATCGGAGATTCATTCCGAACTGGAAAGTGTGTTTACCTTTCACCCAAGATAGGTCATCGACAAGATTTTGGACGGTTGATCGAAAATCCTGGCCGCGCGTAACCGCCAAGCTGGAATCGATTGTAGTGCTGTTGTCATTCAGTCCGCGAAAGAAGATCACCGGAGTGGAATCGTTATTACCGGGCTGTCCCCAACTCTGACGTGTGTATCCCCAGTGAAAGTTGTTTAGCAACGTGGGCCGGAGAGTCGCGGTGTAGCCGACCGTGAACCCCTTGCTGTAATCCGCCAGGCTGGTCAGAGGAGCGCCACCGGGAAGATAAGGCGCTCCCGCCTGCACATCATTGCGCAGAGCGCCGCGCCAGAACAGGTTGTGGTTGCCGTTTTGCGTGAGTTTGTAGTCCATGCGGGCGATATACCAGTTTTTGTTCGTCGGGATGGGTCCGCGGAAGCGATAACCCAGGAAATTGAATGCGTCGCCCTGCGAGTTGTCGTTGGCGTGCGGGAAAGATTGCAAATAACTTGACGCGCCACAGCATATTACAGAGTCAGGCCCGATGCCGTGCGGATCCATGCTTGTCAGGTCATTTGCAGTGAGCCCAAAGATTCCGGCGGGAATGTTATACAGAGTTCCGCTTACGCCGGCGACCTGAGCGGCCGGACATTGCGATGCACTAGCGCACTGGTACTGAACAATCCCATCACGGAACGCATCGCTGGGAACAATGCGAACATCGCTTTCCTCTTCGCGCTGCCGGGCGGCTTCATAATTGGCGAAGAAGTACAAACGATTCTTGAGAATCGGCCCGCCGACCGAACCACCGAAAATGTTGCGAATGAGTTTGGGCGCCTGATTGGCAGCGCCGCTCTGGATCTGGGCCGACTTAACGAAGTAATCGTTGGCGCTGGTGTAGGTATTGCGGAGATATTCGTAGAGCGAACCATGAAAGTTGTTCGTGCCGCTCTTTGTAACCAGAGAAACCTGGGCGCCCGAAGAACGTCCGGCATCGGCCCCATAATTGGTCGTCGTCACGCGGAATTCTTGCATCGAGTCCAACGTCACTGGAAGAACAGACGAGAAGGCGTATCCGTTCACCTGGTCGTTGACGTCTACGCCGTCAAGGGTGATATTCGTCTGGTCGCTGTGAGCGCCGTTAACGGCACCGTTGCGAGTGTCGTTGGTCTGCGCATTCAAGCTTTCGCGGTGTCCGAAGTAGGTAACGCCGGCTTGCAACGTCAGCAGGTCGGGGACGTTGCGTCCTTCCATGGGAAGCTGCTTGACCTGAATTTCATTGAAGGCGTTACCGATCGAGGCGTCGGTCGTGTTAATCGCGGCGGCTTCGGCACTCACCTCGACGGTCTCTGTTGAGGTTCCAATAGCCAACTTCACGTTAACCGTCGCGGGAGTATCCACGAGCAGTTGAATTTGTTTCTGCTGGTACTTGCTGAATCCAGTCATTTCGACGGCCAAGTCGTAAGTGCCGGGTTGAAGCTGCAGAAACTCGTAACTGCCGGTCTCACTGCTCGTTGCGGTGCGCTGGATTCCACGATCGGAACTTGTCAACGTGACCATGGCGTGGGCAACGGCCGCGCCGCTTGAGTCACTCACCGTTCCGCGCAAAGACGTTGATCCCGTCTGCCCCGCCGCAAGGCTGGCAAATGCGAGCAACATACCGACAACAAACACAATTCCACACTGGTGACAGCGCATCGAAGCCTCCTTCACTTACAAGGCATAACAACTGAAATTTTGTTTACCCGCACCCTGGAGGGCAGGAGCACCTTGCATTGTGGTTGTGGAGAGAGATAGCAACTGCAGGGCCCAAGATGCACGATCGAATTTTCAGCGCGTTACATTCGTCGGGATTACTCGTGATACAGGTTTTCACATACGAAGAATCATAGGTTTAGCTATTCCATCTACATAACGTAATAACAAACTAAGTTAGACATCAGTTGACTGACATTCGCGCGCGAGAATGTTCGACTGCTCAACGATTCCCGTGCGCTGAAACAAAGCCGAAGCCGCAACAATCAGCGCGGGGAAGCATTCCAGCGTGTAGCGAGGCTCGGGATTTTCGAGACTCCCGAGAAAAAGAGAACGCAGCACAACAAACACGAGAAACATCGCGATCACAAATGTTGCGCGGCCGCGCACGAAGCCGGCCACACCCATCAGCACGTAAGCGAGGTTGATCACGCCAAACGCGAGACTCAATACGAGCCAGCGATGGTCGTCATTGAATTCCCACCACCGGGGATCGGATGGAAACAATTCGGTTCGCGGGCGCAGCCACATGTCCGCGATGCGAAGCGCCGGGAGCCACACGTAGTAGCGCAGAGGAGCAGCGTGGATGCGTTCCTCTGCCAGAGCGGCGAAGCGCGCGTCAATTTCCGGAGTCACGTCGTGGCTTGCGTTGTACTCGGAGAAGAGATCGGCGGTCTGTTTCCGTTGCTGGGGAGAATCGAAGGCGCGATTTGGAAGCCGGCTGAAGTCAATGTCTGAACCAGGGACCGGCCAGTAGATCTCCTGCACCGAAACGTAATCGGCCATCCATGTTTTTACCCAGCGGTTAAAACCTGGCATCACGGATTCGTCGGAATCGTTGGCATAACGTGGAGCGAGAGGTTGGAAGCGATGAAGCGTGTGGAGGTTCCGCAGCGTCCACGGAATCAGAGGTGCGAGAGCGCCGGTCGCTACGAGCACGCCGGCCAGAATGATTCCGGAAGGCGTAAGTGAACGCTTCGTGGAATCCGTCGGCCCGCGCAGCGACTTCAGCAGCAGCCACAAGAGATATCCGCCGATGGACGTTAACAAAATGCCGCCGTCGGGCCTGAGCAGAATGGCTCCTCCAATGGCCAATCCGCAACCAAGCCATGGCAGGCGTGATCCGGCGGATGCTTCGCCAATCTTCAGGCCACGAAATGCGAGATCAAAGGCCAGGGCGGTAAAGAATATCTCGAGCGTCTCGGTCAACGCAGCGGCGGCATAGTTCGCAAGGAAGGGGCAAATAGCGGCGAGCAGGAACGCGGCTCTCGCGGCGAGTTCGGAAAACAGGCGAAGAGCGATGTCGGCAATGAGGAAACAGGTCGCCAGATCGAAAAGCACCTGCACCAGCAAGACAGCTCGGAAGTTGTCGCTTCCGAAAACCCAGAAGATTGCGGCCAGGAACGCGGGATAGCCGGGCAGACGGGAGAGCGTCGGCATAATCGTGCCCGAATTCGTGATCCCGTAGGTGCCGTGCTGCAGCCAGTTTTTGGCGATGTCAGCATACAATCGGGAGTCATCGACTACGCCCGGAGCACAGAAAATCAGGAAGCAACGGAAAGCCAAGCCCGCCAAGGTGATCCCGAGGAAGAACCGCGCGTGCTTCCGAATCATTTCGCGCATCAGCGCCCCGCTGCGAATCATAGCGCGTCGGGCTACCCCGGCGGAGGGAAACTGCATCTTATGACTCTGAGCAGCTGCTCACCCTGCCTTTCCGAGAATTGACCGTGTGCCTGCAGCGGCATACGATGAAAACCGTCCCTCATGGCAGAACCTGTCTTTTATGATCCGCGTCGCGCCCGCTGGAAACGGCTGCGCCGTCTCTTTGACGTCACGGCTGTCTTGGTTTCCGCGCTTCTCATTTTCTTCGTCTATAGCGCTCTGCGCGACGAACCTTTGCCCGAACTTCTGTTTTTCCCGCAGAAGCGCCCCCTGAAGGCTCTCAAGGAGACGGAGAAAGAGAAAGCCAAGGAGCGCGCCAAGAAGGCTGCTGCCCGTTCACACCGCAAAACCAAGCTGGCCGCCTCGCAGGTCAAGCTGAATCAGGAAGAAGGAATCCGTGCCGCGTTTTATGTGCCCTGGGATGCTGCCAGTTTTTCCTCCCTTCGTTCCTACGCTCACCAGATCGACATGCTGTTTCCCGACTGGCTGCATGTCTTCACGCCAGATGGCCGCCTGCAGGGAGTCGACGATCAGACCAACAAGTATTTCGATGTAGTGCAAGGGAACAGCGCGCTGCCGGTCGATGACAAGGTCATGCCGTTTTTAAAGACGGAAGTTCCCGGCATGGAAGTCTTTCCTATGGTCAACAACTCCGATGGCGCGAACTGGGTGGACGTATCGGAGTTCCTGAACAATCCCAATGCGCGCGCGCTTTTCCGGAAACAAGCGGGACAGTTTCTGTCGTCAGGGCACTTCCGGGGACTGATGATTGATTTCGAGGCCTTCCCGCCCAGCGGCCAGCCTGGGTACGTCGCTTTGCTGCGGGAATTGTCCGCGGATCTGCATGCGCGCGCGCTGAAACTGTACGTCGCGGTGCCGCCTCACAACGAAGAATTCGACTACCACTCGATAGCGACGGCCGCCGACGGCGTCATTCTGATGAACTATGACGAACACTATCCGGGAGCGGCATCCGGACCTGTGGCCTCGCAGGACTGGTTCGAGCAGAACCTGAAATACGCAACTGGGGTGATTCCGAAGGAAAAAGTCATCTGCGCGATCGCAAACTACGGTTATGACTGGGTGCAGAAGCCGAAAAAGGGGACATTGCCACCTGAGATTCACGACAGCACCGTCAGCGTGCAGGACGCATGGCTGGCCGCGAGGGACTCGGACGAGGACGTGAATTTCGATGACGACGCGATGAACCCTCATTTCAGCTATCTCGACGAACGCAACCTGCGCCACGATATCTGGTTCGTCGATGCGGTGACGTCGTTAAACCAGATGCGAGCCGCGCAGTCGATGGGGATCAAGACATTCGCATTGTGGCGCTTGGGAAGCGAAGACCGTTCACTGTGGCGAGTGTGGGATATGCCGGGAGACACCGGGGCACCCGACAAACTGCGTGACGTTCCCCCGGGTGCCGAGGTCGACATGGAAGGCCAGGGGGAGATTCTTCGCATCGAAGATAAACCCGCTCACGGCACTCGCGACATCAGCGTGGACGCGAACAGCAAGATGATTGACGACGAAGTCTTTCAGACCTTGCCGGAACCTTATCGCGTAGCGCGCTATGGCTACTCGCCGAACAAGGTCGTAATCACATTTGATGATGGCCCCGATCCGGAGTGGACTCCGAAGATTCTCGACGTTCTTAAGGCGAAGCACGCCACCGCGACCTTCTTTCTGATTGGAATTCAGGCCGACAAGTTCTCAGGTCTGGCAAAGCGGATTAGAGACGAAGGCAGCACGATCGGGAATCACACGTTCACACATCCTGACGTCACGAACATGTCGACTCCGCTTATCAAGGCGGAGTTGAATCTCACAGAGCGGCTGTTCGCCAGCGTGTTGGGAGTGCGGACCACGCTGATGCGGCCTCCGTATGCCATCGACGAAGAACCCGACACGGCCGACCAGGTTCGCCCGCTCGAAATTCCGCAGGAGATGGGCTATATCACGGTAGGCAACCGGATCGATCCCAACGACTGGAGCGAGAATCCGCACCGTACCGCCGAGCAGATCACTGACTATGTGCTTGCGCACCTGCCACCGTGCCGGGTGGAGGACCTGCGCTGCGGCAATATCGTGCTGCTGCACGATGGGGGGGGCGATCGCTCGGAAACGGTGCGCGCTCTGCCGATGATCATTGACGGTGTGCGCGCCCGAGGGTACGAGATCGCGCCGGTCTACGAGCTCCTGAACATGAAGATGACGGATGTGATGGCCCCGCTTCCTCGTGGCGAGCGATGGGCGGCGCGGCTGGATCGGCTGGGCTTCTGGCTCTTCGATTTCGCTGTCGTCAGCATCACATGGATTTTCCTGATCGGCGACCTGCTGATGACAGGACGGCTGATCTTCATTGGAGCGGCGGCGGTGTACGACCGGGTGCATGAAAAAATATTCGGCAAGCCGGCTCAGGTTGCGTCATACAAACCGAAAGTCGCAGTGCTGATTCCTGCGTACAACGAAGAGAAGGTTATTGAGCGCACGGTGCGAGCGGCGTTGAACTCGAATTACCCGAACCTGCGCGTGATTGTGATTGACGATGGCTCGAAGGATCGGACTTTGGAGGTGGCGCGCAATGCCTTCAAAGAAGAGGCAGCATCGGGCAAGGTGCTGATTCTTGGCAAGCGGAATTCCGGGAAGGCCGAAGCGCTGAATTACGGCATCGAGCACATTGGCGACGCAGAGCTATTTGTAGGTATCGACGCCGACACCATTATCGCTGGCGACGCGATCTCCAGATTGGTTCCCCACTTCATCAATCCGAAAGTTGGAGCGATTGCGGGGAATGCCAAGGTGGGCAATCGAGTCAATGTGTGGACGCGGTGGCAAGCTCTGGAATACATCACCAGCCAGAACTTCGAACGACGCGCACTCGACGTCTTGGGAGCGGTCAGCGTCGTGCCCGGAGCCATTGGAGCGTGGCGTGTGTCGGCCGTGCGCGAGGCCGGCGGCTATCACATTGACACAGTCGCCGAAGACGCCGACCTCACGATGGCGCTGCTGCGCCGGGGTTACCGCGTCGAATATGAAGACATGGCCCTTGCTTATACGGAAGCACCGACGAATGCGAATGGCCTGATGCGCCAGCGGTTCCGCTGGTCGTTCGGGATTCTACAGGCCGTGTATAAGCATCGCGGCGTCTTCGCGCGCAAGGGTGCGCTGGGCTGGGTCGCACTGCCTAATATCGTTATCTTTCAGATTCTTCTGCCGCTGGTTTCGCCGCTTATCGATATTATGTTCGCAGTCGGCACCATCTGGTACTTCATCCAGAAACACTTCCACCCCGATTCGACCGATCCCGCCAGCTTCCACAAACTCGTGCTCTTCTTCTTTGCGTTCCTGGTAATTGATTTCTTTGCTTCGACGATTGCTTTTGCTCTTGAGCGGCGCCGTCCGGATGACAAGGAAGATCCCTGGCTGCTCAGCCAAGTCTGGCTCCAGCGCTTCGCTTATCGTCAGCTATTTTCGATTGTGCTGTTCAAGACGCTGAAGCGCGCGCTGGAAGGTCGCAAGTTCGCTTGGGACAAGCTGGAACGCACGGCGGCGGTGAAGTACGTGCCGGCGGAGACTCGCGATTCTGTAAACGTGCGCTAGCGCTACCACCCGTACTCCTTGGCCCCGTCCGGATCAGTTTCGGGGAGCGACCGACTTTGGCCGCGTTTGGCTGTTGACGCCCTTCATTCCACGCCCCTATTGTGTCGCCCATGACCAAGAGCGAATATCTCACCGAATACGACGGAATCGCCAAGACCATGCAGATGTACATTGATGGAAGCAAGCAAGGCAAGAGCGAACTAATGCGTCCTGCCTTCCATCCTGACGCGTCATTCTTCGGCTATGCAGGGGAACAACTTGCCACCGGAACGAAATTCCTTTTTGACTGGATCGACAAGAACGGTCCGGCTCCCAAGATCGAGCCACGCGTAGTGAGTGTGGACATACTGAACTCGATTGCCGTTGTGCGTCTTGAGGTCGCAGGCTGGTCCGGAAACCTGGCGGGTTCGGACGTCCGGATGTCCGATCTGTTCACCCTGCTCAAAATGCCGGGTGGATGGAAAATCATCCAGAAGGCGTTTCACTGGCACGCCTGAGACCGCAAGTATAGCGGTCCGGTTTCTGGTGTATAGTCTTTCGGCATATTCTTCCGCGGGGGGTTTTGGGGATGCCTGAGCGGAACACACCACAAAGAACTCTAGAGTCCTGGAAGCAGATCGCGGCGTACCTGGACCGCAGCGAACGCACCGTGCGGCGTTGGGAGGCAAGTGAGGGACTGCCCGTCCACCGTCGCGAGCACGAAAAGCAGGACACAGTCTTCGCCTACCGACACGAGATAGAGGCTTGGAGCCGGTTACGCACCAGGTGCCCCGGCGATACTTTGAGCGATGTAGCCGGGATCCTCCCCCAACTCAAACCCGCCGCCAACGCTTATCTTGCTGAACATGACGCCATTACCCGCACCATGCATTGCTACATTGCTGGCGCCCGCGCAGGCGACGGCGCACTCATGCGTCCTGCTTTTCATCCTTCCGCAACCATCTCCGGCTACTGTCAAGGAGTTGAATATAGCGGCTCGGTAGAACATGTGTTCCAGTGGGTCACCGCAAACGGCCCGGCTCCGAATATCAATCCTCGCTTCGCTCGCATCGAGATCATTGAGAGCATCGCTGTCGTTCATCTGGAAGTTCAACGCTGGTCCGGCAAGCTGGCGGGGGCCAATGCTCGAGCTTCTGATGTGTTTACCTTGCTCAAGTGTAACGGCGAATGGAAGATCACGCATAAGCTCTTCCACTGGCACGACCAATGATCCCTACTCGACTCTCACTTCCCCATGTAGATATCAGGAAACAACTGGCGTAAGTGCGCCACTTTTGGAGCGTCGTTGAAAACGATATACGGCTGATTGGGATGCAGGGCGGCATAATTCTGGTGATAGGCCTCTGCCGGATAGAAGCCTTCGAGCGGAACGACCTGAGTTACGATCGGGCTGGAAAATACCTTCGCTTGGTCGAGTTGCGTGATGTAGGCCTGCGCGATTCGCTTCTGTTCATCATTCGCATAAAAGATCGATGATCGGTATTGAGAACCTTCATCGGGGCCTTGACGGTTCAGCTGCGTGGGATCGTGCGCAACCGAAAAGAATACGCGCAACAACTCACCATAGGTGATCTGCGAGGGATCGTAGACAACCTGAACCGACTCGGCGTGCCCAGTGTCGCCGGTGCTCACAAGCTCATATTCGGCTGTCTTAGCCTTTCCGCCGGAGTAGCCGGAGGTCGCGGTAATCACTCCCCTGACGTGTTGGAATACGGCTTGCACGCCCCAGAAACATCCTCCGGACAGCACAGCCGTCTGCTGACCCGCGCTGGACGCACGTGCAGCATCGATCGCAGGCGCCGGTACCGCCGCTACGGCAGGATTTGCTTTTGCGTTGCAGGCTGTGACCCCCAGTGACGCCAACAGAACAAGGACGAGGTGAGTGGAAGATTGCATTCGGAACCTCCATCTTCTAGTACGCAACTCTTTCGCTGCTGGATTGGAGTCGGCTGGTGGGAGAAAAGTTTCAGGCTGTTGCCTGCAAGGACTCAAAAGCGCCGCGGCCCGATACACCTGGGCCGCTGGACAGCCGGCGGCTGTCCCCACATGGTTCTTGCCAGTCTAAAGACCCAGGGATTGGAGAGCTGACCGCAGCGTCGGGAAGCGGAAGGGGTATCCGCTGGTGATCAATTGGCCGGGCTCGACCCGCTGACTTCCCAGCAAGACAGTCTCTCCCATTTCGCCGAAGGCCAACTTCACGGCAAGAGCCGGGACGGGAAAAATCGCAGGACGGGACAACACACTCGCCAGGACCCGCGTGAATTCCTCATTGGTCACGGGTTTGGGAGCAACCATGTTCACCGGGCCTTGGACAAGATCGGTCTTTAACATGTGATGCATGGCTCCCACCATGTCTCCGACAGCAATCCAACTCATCCATTGGCGGCCGTCGCCGATGCGTCCGCCTACGCCCATTTTGAAGGGCGTAAGCATTTTTCCCAATGCGCCGCCTTTCGCGCTGAGCACTACGCCGGTTCGCATCCTAATGGTGCGGATGCCGGCATCGACAGCCGGTCGGGTTGCGGCTTCCCATTCGCGGCACACTTCCGGAAGAAATCCGCTGCCGGGAGAGCTTTGCTCGTTCAGCACTTCGTCGCCGCGGTCGCCGTAGTAGCCGATAGCCGAACTGCATAGGAAAACCAGCGGCTTGTGATGCGCCTTCGCCAGGGCCGCCGCGAGATGACTGGTACCCATGACGCGGCTGTCACGAATCACTTGTTTCTTAGCGGCGGTCCAGCGCCCCACGATGCTTTCACCGGCGAGGTGGATGACGGCATCGAAGCCGGAAACCGCTTCGGGAGAAACAGGTTGAGCTGGATCCCAGTGGATTTGGCCATCGTTCGTTGCTGAGCCACGCACCAGGCGGACGACCTTATATCCAAGCGTGTCGAAGGAAGGAACAAGGGCAGCCCCGATCGGGCCGGAAACACCGCTGACGAGAATTCGGGAAATCATGACAGAGAGAATGTCACTCTATCAGTTTGCGAAGCGTCCCAACAAACGTGAACAGATGAAACCTTCGATCAACGTTAAATTGGAGAAAAATCCGGGTGGAAGACCCGTCTTAGTTATTCCCCAGAACAGACCAGTGTTCGCTTTGGTTGAATTCCTGGCGGCGTTTGGCGCCTTCGGTGGCGAACCAGTTCTTCCATGTGGCGGGATCGTTCCCCACGTGCTCATTGGTGATCTCTCTCAATGCCTGATAAACCCATGAGCGTGTGGTGCTGTCGAGCGACGGATCATAGGCCAAATCGATCAGTCCAGGTACGGCCAGCATGCGCTGCTCGCGGGTCAGCATGCCAGACTTGGCGAGGCTGCATCCGGCGCGCTCACGCACTTCGAGAGAAGGATCATTCTGAAAAACGTCCAGGAAGTCTTTGATCGTGTCGTCGGTACCCAGATGAGCAATGCCTTCGACGGTCCAATGCCGCGTCTTCTCGTTGGGGTCGTGGAGGTAGCCTCGAAGAAATTCGTGGATCTTCTCCAGTTCAACGCCGCGATTGGCCAACATGCCGAGTTCCCACATGGCAAAGGGACGCCAGCTTGGAGACTTCTCTGCCTCCGCCATCAGGTGATCAGCGGCCTCATCCGTTTTCGAGATTTTGTAGACAGCGAGGTTGATCTCGATGGCCACGGCTCTCACTCGAAGGTCATTGGAGTAGAGCGCCGTCAGCTGCAGATCATCAATCTTGTTGGTGAAGTGCAGCTTGCCATGCCAGTCGTCGACCATCTTGTTGATCATGTCGGTGGCGCCGTGGTCGTGATTAATGGCAGCTCCGAGCAGGAACTCGGCCTGGACCTGCGGAGGTTGGGTCATGACCCACTCCTGGTTGTGTTCGGAAAGCTGCCCGTAATCCGCCGGGACTGCGTGCCCGGGAACGGGAATCTGCTCGCCGGAGGTGGCCGGTGGAGTGTTCTGCGACGCACATGTTCCCGCGAGAGCTATGGCAGCGATCACGAGCAGGAATGCCGTCTTCGAGCAGTTACGGTCAGTAAGTTGCACCATGGCTCACCTCGGGAAACGCTCAATTGAGCCTAGGGCGCGCCGTTCCCGCGGACAAATTACTCTGGTCATATTCGGATGAATCGACCGCGGGACGACTGTCTGAACGGAAGCGGCTGTCATTCGCGTTTATAATCGAAGTAGCGTCCCAACCGCCTACTGCGGAGCCCTCTTCCCTGGCGGGTATAATCCATCATGGCGAGCTTGCGCCAACAGATTGCAACGACAGCTCTCACGCTGACCAAGTTTCGCGACTTGATGAAGCGCATGCAGGAGAGCCGTCCGCAAGACGATCTCACCATCGTCAAGAAAGCCTACGACTACTCCCTCAAGCACCATGATGGGCAGACCCGCGCTTCAGGAGAACCTTACCTGGTTCACCCGCTCGAAGTCGCGCTGGTCCTCGCAGAAATGAAAATGGATCCGGTGGCGGTCGCTGCCGGACTGCTGCACGACTCGGTAGAAGACACGTCGGTCACGATTGCCGACATCCGTAAAGAGTTTGGCGAGCAGGTCGCGCACATCGTCGAGGGCGTCACCAAGATCAGCAAAATTGATTTCGCCACGCGCGAGGAGCAGCAGGCGGAAAACCTGCGCAAGATGATGCTCGCGATGGTGGATGACATCCGTGTGGTGCTGATCAAACTTGCCGACCGGCTGCACAATATGCGTACGCTCGAGCACCTCCAGCCCGACCGCCAGCACAAAATCGCCGAAGAGACGCTGGAGATCTACGCGCCGATTGCGCACCGGCTGGGTATGGGTAAGATTCGCGGCGAACTGGAAGACTTGGGTTTCCGCTTCCTCGATCCCCTTGGCTATGAGCAGGTGGAGAAGTCGGTCAATGCGCGGCGCAAGCAGGGTGAGGCGTTCCTCGCCAAAATGCAGGGGATCATCACCGACAAGCTGAAAGAGGCTGGGATTCAGGCGCGGGTCGAGAGCCGCATCAAGCGCGTATTCAGCATTCACAAGAAGCTGCAGCGGCAGCGGATTTCCGTCGACCAGGTTTACGATCTGTGCGCGATGCGCGTGGTCACGCGATCGCTGCCAGACTGTTACGCAGTGCTCGGGATCATTCATAACCTGTGGCGGCCGGTGCCGGGACGCATTAAGGACTTTATCGCCATGCCGCGGCCGAATTTCTACCAGTCGCTGCACACGTCCGTGATCACCGAGGACGGCACGCCATTTGAAATCCAGATCCGCACCGAAGAGATGCACAAGATGGCGGAGGAGGGCATCGCCGCGCACTGGAAATATAAAGACGGCCCGGTCTCGGCCCAGGACGAGCAGCGCCTGGCATGGTTGCGGCAGGTGGTGGAGTGGCAACGGGACGTCAGCGATCCCAATGAGTTTTTGTCGACGCTGAAAGTCGATTTGTATCCGGAAGAGGTTTACACCTTCACGCCGAAGGGCAAGGTGGTAGTGCTGCCGCGCGATGCGACCCCGATTGATTTCGCATATACGATTCACACGGAAGTTGGGCACACGTGCATTGGCGCCAAGGTGAACGGGCGCATGGTACCGCTGCGCTACAAGCTGCACTCTGGGGACATCGTCGAGATTCTCACCCAGCCGGGACACAAGCCGAGCCGCGACTGGCTGGGACTGGTCAAGTCCTCGCGGTCGAGGAACAAGATCAAGCACTGGCTCAACGTTCATCAGCGCGAGCGGGCGATTGAAATCGGGCGCAAGCTGATCGAGAAGGAAGCGCGGAAATACCGCATCGCGTTGAAGGAGATCAAAGACGAAGACTTATTGAAGGTCGCTTCCGGCTACGGGCTGGGCAAGGCCGACGACCTGATGTCAGGGATCGGCTACGGGAAATATTCGGCGCGACAGGTGTTGGCGCGGCTGTTGCCGGCCGGTGCGACTCCGTCGATCGCCGGCGATATCGAGTCTGAGGGGCTAACGTCTCAGCCCGGCGGCCTCACCAGCGTCGTACGGCGAGTTTTCGGAGATCACAACGCGATCACGGTACGCGGGCAGGGAGACATGCTGGTATATCGGGCGCGATGTTGTAACCCGATCCGCGGCGAAGGCATTGTCGGATACATCACGCGCGGCAAGGGTGTGGCGGTGCATTCGGTGAACTGCCCGAATGTGACGAATCTGCTTTACGAGCCGGAACGGAAGATCGATGTGGAGTGGGCCCGCGACGACAGCACGCCGACCGCCTATCCGGTGAAGCTTACGGTTTTCTGCGACGACAAATTTGGCATGCTTAAGAGCATCACGGGTGTAATCGGAGACGCGAAGAGCAACATTCGCAACATCACCGCCCATACCGCGAACAGCCAGGCGAGTGTCGAAGTCGTGCTCGATATCTCAGACTTGAAGCATTTGGAGCAGATTATTGTGGGGCTGCGGAAGATTGCCGGCGTGCACGAAGTACAGAGGCTGCAAAAGATCTAAACAGTTCTCAGTTGCCGGTTCTCAGTTCCCAGTCGGAACCCAAAATCCGATGATCGTTCGTATGTTACCCTGAGCCCGCAGCGATCTGTTTTCGCTGAGAACTGACAATTGGGGACTGAGAACTGTTTTCATGCGCGAAATCATCTCCACCAAAGACGCCCCGCAAGCGATCGGCCCGTACTCCCAGGCCATCAAAGCCAACGGATTTGTTTTTGTTTCCGGACAAGTAGCCATCGATCCGGCAACGCAGCAGGTCATTACAGGCGATGTCGCAGCGCAGACGGATCGCGTCTTGCGCAATCTTTCTGAGATTCTGGAGGCCGCCGGGAGCGGGCTCGGAAAAGTCGTCCGTTGCGGCGTGTTTCTGAAGAGCATGAACGATTTTGCCGCGATGAATCAGGTATATGGAAAGTACTTCAGCTCTGCACCACCAGCGCGGTCAACCGTTGAGGTCTCACGTTTGCCGAAAGACGTGCTGGTCGAAATTGATGTGATCGCACTGGAGTAGGAGATGAAACCGCAGAGGTCGCCTTCCGCTGCGCTTTTGGTTCCGCTCCGAAAAAGGGATTCATGATCAGAATCAGTGGTGCGGTAATTCTCCTCGCTGCCAGCCTCCTCTCTGCGCAGACATCGAATCACAAGACGCCCCCTGTCCGCGTTCCCAACACAAATGCCCCTACTAAAGTCACGGGCGACGGCGTCAAGACTGATTCCGGACTGCAATATTGGGACATCAAGGTCGGCACCGGAGAAGAGGCGAAGAGCGGTGGCCACGTGAAGGTGCACTACACCGGGTGGTTTACAACCGGAAAGAAGTTTGACAGCTCCGTCGACGCCCACCAGCCATACAGCTTCACGCTCGGGCAGGGGAACGTTATCAAAGGCTGGGACGAAGGTGTGGCGGGAATGAAGGTGGGCGGCAAGCGGCAGTTGCGCATTCCGCCGGAGCTGGCCTATGGAGAGAACGGATACAAAGGCATTGTCCCACCCAATGCCACACTGATCTTTGACGTGCAGCTGTTGGCCCTCACTCCGGCCGCTGCAACTCCAGCGCCAGCCAAGGAATAACTAACGCCGAGGACACTGAGACTTCCCAGACGCACTCTTCCCTAGCCATGGCTTGATGAATTCCGATCAGCTTTGCAGTGGATCGAACTCTAGGCTTTCACGACTTTACCGCTGCGCAGGCAGGATGTGCAGACGCGGATCCGCTTTCCCTGGCCATTGACCTTGGCGTGCACCGGACGCAAGTTGACGTTCCAGCGCCGCTTGGTGACGTTGTGGGCGTGGCTGATGCGGTTTCCCGCTTGCGGCTTCTTGCCGCAGATATCACATTGTTGTGCCATTGGACTGCTGCTCCCAGAAAGTTTCAGATCGTGTAGGGCAAACCTAGATTTTACAGGAAGATGAACAGATTCGGCAACGGCACCCTCGCGAGCGTCAAGGCCCTTGCGCTCATCAGTTCCGGCGCCCTGCTCAAGGATGATCGGACGCCGATTCCCAATTCGAAATTCGACCACGTGTTTCGTGAGGTCGGTCACAGACGCTCGTTAAGTTTTCGCTGAGGCTGAGACGTGGTCTCGCTCATCAACGCAGTGCCGAAGGCACGGTATGTGAAAGCCCGGCACGGAAGTGCCGAGTGCGGCGCGAGATGAGGAACAAGTCCTGAAAGGACGGCACGCTCACGGCTCACACCTTTCCGAATGTTTTGGTTCATTGCATCTTCAGCACCAAGAACCGATCGAACTCCATTCCCGACGATCTGCGGGAGAAGCTTTCGACGTATTTTGTGGGAATCGGCAAAGGCCACGACATTCCGATCCTTTGCGCCGGTGGCACTGCCAATCATGCGCACCTGCTCATCGCTTTACGGCAACTCTGCCGTTGGTAAAAGCAATTCAGGTCCTGAAAGCAAATTCCTCGCGCTGGCTTGGCGAACACGGATTCCATTTCGCATGGCAGGAAGGCTACGGCGCGTTCAGTGTGAGCGCATCGAATGCCGAAGCGGTGCGGCATTACATCGAGCATCAGACCGAGCATCAGACCGAGCATCATGCGAAGCATTCATTTGAGGATGAATTCGTGTCGTTGTTGCGGAAGTCGAACGTCGCGTACGACCCACAATTTGTGTTCGGATGAAGCCGCCGAGCGTGGCGTCCCTGACGGGACTCTTGCGTTTACGTGCAAGGCTTTCCCGGCACTACCGTGCCGGGCTTTCACATTCCGCCGCTACGTGGCTGGAGCAGAGCTGTTGCAGTGTCCTCGGCTTACCTCAATTGCTCATGTCAGTCTGCGGTCACGCTAGCCCACTTAGAATGGGCGGCGTTCAAAGCTGGGGCTCCGAACCTGGCCCAACCACGCATCTCCTTTCCGGCTTCCTGGGTCGTCCCTATGCGATACTTATCCCATGCAGTCCCCGCTTCAATCGCCTACTGCGTCTACCGATCCCAAGTCAGTCAAAGTGCATCTCACTACCGGGGCCGGAGTGGACATCGAATGGGGGGACGGGCATTTGTCGCATTACGGCTTTGTCTATCTACGGGATGCCTGTCCGTGCGCGATGTGCGAGGAAGAGCGCGGCAAGACCGGACGGCGTCCGGGCGATCCGGCAACGGCGAAACAGGGGGCTTTGCTGATCTTTAAGCCGACCGCCAAGCCGCTCTCGGCTGAGGGCGTGGGAAAGTATGCCATCAAGTTCTCCTGGAACGACAACCACGACCTCGGGATCTACTCATGGAAGTTTCTGCGGGAAGTGTGTCCCTGCGAAGAGTGCAAGAGGTCGCGGGCCGTGGTCTAGGCTCTGTCCGAATTTGGTCGAACGCTGGCACGAAAGGTGTCTAAATCCTTAGTGGCGCCATGAGTTCGTCAAAGTCCAACCCGGCTGTGCAGGCGGTCGCGAGCGAGATGCTGGCGGAATTGCACGCCAAGGCTGGCTGCGAACGAATTGGCCTGACCCGGGAATCCTTTTCTGTAATCCTCTGTGAAGTGGGATCCAAGTACGGCGCTTCCTCCGAGGATGAAGCGCGCACCTTCTTCCTGAGCCTGCGAGTCGATGAATTGGCCTTGGCCCGCGCCTGTGCCGCTGGAGAAAACTCTGCCTGGGAAATCTTCCTAACCAGGTACCGGGAGAAGCTGTATCTCTCGGCCCTGCGCATCGCGCGCGAAGACTCGGCTGCGCGGGAATTGGCCGACACACTGTACGCGGATCTCTACGGCACGACGACGCGAGAGGGCCAGCGTGTCTCCAAGCTCGCTTCGTATACCGGACGGGGATCGCTGGAAGGATGGCTCCGCACTGTTCTCGCGCAGGAGTACGTGAACCGTTACCGCCGCACGAAGAGGCTGGTCAGTCTGGATGAAGAGTCCGAAGAGGGCGTCCAGTTTCGTGCTCCTGATACCCAGCCTGTGACTCCCTCCGACAGCCGGCTGGCGCGCGCGACCGATGAGGTGCTGGCGGGGTTGCCTGCCGAGGACCGGATGGTGCTCAGCGCGTATTATCTGGATGATCGAACCCTGGCGGAGATTGCACGCATCCTGGGCGTCCACGAGTCGACCATCAGCCGCAAGTTGGATAAGTTGGCGAAATCGCTGCGGAAACAAATCGTTGCTGCGTTGATCAAAGGTGGAATGTCGCGGCGGCAGGCAGAAGAAGCCTTGGAAATCGATGTTCGTGACCTGCAGGTGGATATTCGGCGCAGTTTGGCGCAAGAAACCCCGCCTGCCGCGTTCTCAGAGAAGAGAGTGGAAGCTCGGGTTCCGGAAGGCGAAGGTTAGGTGAAACCGACGCGGCTGCGGTGTGTCCGGCAAGCGCGGGTAAGTTGCCTGCGAACAGGCGTTTAAGTCAAATGGAGAAAGTACCCAAAATCGTTGGAGAACGGCTGAAGGCTGCGGCGGTCGTGGTCGATCATCCCGACCCGAATGTGCTGACGGCGTTCTCGGAGCGTTCCCTGCCGGATCGTGAGCGGAGTCAGGTTCTCGAGCATCTGGCTCGGTGCGGCGAGTGTCGGGACGTTATTACGCTTGCGTTGCCTGCTGAAGAACCCGCCATCACATTGGTCCGTCCGGTTCGAGGCAGGTGGCTTACCTGGAACCAGCTTCGCTGGGTACTGGTGGCGGCAGGCGTTCTTGTCGTTGGATCGTTTGGAGTCCTGCGGTATCGCGCAAGTTCGCATCCAGAGACGGTTGCTTCATACGACGCACCGCGGGCGCAGGACATCGAGAAGGCAAAGAATCAGACTGAGCCATTGCGCGCAACTCCGGCAGCCGCGGTTAACGAGGCGAAGAAAGCTCCTCAGAACGGACTCCTGGATAGCGAAGTCAGGTCCAACCCTGCTCCTCAAGCAAAGGAGTTCGACCGTTTAGAGCAATTCGCAAAGTTGCAGCCGCCGGCGGGGGATCAAAGGCCTGACGCTGATGGCAGCAGGGGCAGGTTACGTCCTCAAACATTGGCGCACGGCCCCAAGGCAGCACCCACGCAACAGTGGCAACAGAACGTAACCGCGAATGCGAATAACAATGCCTATGCGTTTCAGTCGCAGGCGCCTGCTCCTACGGTGCCTCCGGAATTTGCCCGGAAGCAGTCATCCGATCAGGTTGTCGTCTCGGCCCCGGCACCCGCCCCTTCGACGGGAGGCTCAGCGATTGGAGGCCAGACCGACAAGAAAGTTCAGGATGTCGATACTCTCGCAGTGAACGGTCGCTCGCTAACGACCCTACAGCCCAGCGGAGCCAATGCCGGAGCAGAGGTTGCAAGAGCCAAGCCTGCCGAGGCGATGCCGAGCGCGAACGCCACGAAGCCTCAACTGACAGACGCTTATGCAGTGTCATCGGTCAATGGCAGCAACTTCTCGCAGACAGCGGCCTTGGCACCGGAGAGTGCGCGCTGGTCGATCAATGCCATCGGCAGTTTGCAGCGATCTCTCGATCAGGGCAAGAGCTGGCAGGATGTAGATGTGATCGGCGCAGCAGGAATCACGAGTGGAGCGAACATGCCCATGGCCATGAAATCCTCTCGCGAAAAAGCGCTGG
>Ga0210402_10000778_pt1 | contig 34546 bp, 24 predicted proteins | sample IncBWC7MmetaG_FD_161055 | JGI IMG/M metagenome (GOLD analysis project Ga0210402, IMG submission 161055) | Forest soil microbial communities from Barre Woods Harvard Forest LTER site, Petersham, Massachusetts, United States - Inc-BW-C-7-M | ecosystem: Environmental > Terrestrial > Soil >...
AGAACGACGTCCAGCCGTCCGTTCTGATTGACTTCCAGCGTGATGTCATTCTGGATGTTTTTCTTGAATCCAGTATGCTCCACGGTCAGCCGGTACACTCCCGCATCCACCACCGGAAACAAATAGGTTCCATCATTTTCCGTCTTAGCGGTGCGGTTGATGCCGGTCGCCTGATTGGTCAGCATGACCGTTGCGTTCCCCACAACTCCACCGGATTGGTCCTTCACCGTTCCCGAAAACCGCGCGTTGGTCTGCGCCCACGCGCCCGCTGCCATCAGCAGAAGCGCTGCCATACAAAAAAGAAAACTCCCTTTCACTCGCATCGTCGCCATAGACCCCTTCCTCTAGTGCCTTGATTGAAGTGTTGAACCGCAGTGGGACGTACTGCCCGAGCACAATAATCCGCGCGCGAATTATTGCGTCACCACTCCTCGACGGTATTCAGGAACTGCCAGGACCACTCTGTAGGTGCTATAAGTCCGTTTTTTGTTTGAATAGTTTTAGGCTAAGTCACAGGTCGGTGTCAAGCGAAGTTCTTTCGAGTCGCAAGGAATCTACGCGGTTTAAAGTCAGTCTGACCATCCCGGAGTTCAAGGCTTTTGCATCTTGGATGGCTGCAGGAAGGCCGCATCCGCTTTGCTCCAAAGTTTTTGCGCCGTGGCGAATTGCTGTTTGGCACTAAGGGCATTCCCTTGGTGCTCGGCTACCAACCCGAGAGCGAAATAGCCGCCTGCATAGCTCGGGTCGTGTCCTATCATTTCTCGTGCCGCCGACTCAGCAAGCGTCCAATCGCCGGCCTCGCGCGCAACACGCGCAATGTATTCGAGTTGGAATAGCGCCTCGCTCCAGGCATCCGGCCCGGTCACCGCAACAAGATCTTTCACTATTCTTTCCATCACCCGATTTCCTTCATCCAGTTTTCCATCGCGCAGCATGATTTCAGCGCGCAACAGCACGCTGTCGGACAACGATTTCAAAACTCCGGAAGGGATCTGCTCCGTCTCGCGCTCCGCGAGGATCAATTCACTCCTCGCATCTTCCATGCGATTCATCGCCAGCTGCGCTCGCCCCGTCAACGAGTGCCCGGCAAATCGCGGCATCGCCCACTGGCTGTTGACCAAATCCTGTGCGGCCACTAGCGCTTCTTGGGCTCGGCCGTGGTCTAGCAAGAACTCCGGCCATGCTTTGCGATTGTAGTCCGCGAAGTCCGTGTAAGTGGGCAGGGTAAACGCCTCTCGAAATGCCGCCTCTGCCGCCTTGATTTGGCCCAGAGCCTCATAACTCATAGCCAGAAGCTGCAGATTATGGGTATGGTGCCAGTCAAACTGCGCGGGAATGTTTTCTGTACGATAATAATTGTTCTCTAGCTCCTGGGCTTTGAGGAACTCCTCGATGGCTTGTTCTGTTTGTCCCACTCTCCGCAGATCATGTCCATGCATATGGTGTGCGTGAGGAATCGCGGGAGCCATGCGGACATAGATCTCACTTTGTTCCAGGGCATCCTTGGCCGGCCCATGGTTTTCGAGTGTATGAGCAAGGTAATGGTGCGCGGCAAAATTATCGGGAGATAGCCTCAACGCAGTTTGGTAGAAGGCAATCGTGTCCACTGTGCCGCCTTGTCCATGCGCGGTTGGAGTTCCCTCATCCGCGAACCCGCGTAGAATCCATAGCCATGGATCGTTCGGGCTGGCCGCAAGCGCGTCACTTAGCGCTTGTCGGTAGGCGAAGTACTTCTTGATGTCTCCGCTATCTTGCAGGTAGTCCATTTGCAGCGCTCGGAGTGCAATTCGGACGCGCTCCCGCTCGCTAACATTTGCCGTAAGTGATTTGGCCTTCTCTGTGGCGCCCGTTGCGGACGGAACATCTAACAATCCGACGTAAGCATCGCTCAATTCGACGTACGCCATCGCCATTGAAGGATCCAGGCGCAAGGCCTGGTTGAATGACCGGGCTGCCTCGATCCAAACGTAGGAATGCAAGTACGCCAGTCCTTGATCGTAATAGGCCTGCGCTTCAGGCGAGGTCGTGGTTACCGCTTCGTGGAGCTTCCCGATTCCTTGCCGCAGCGGAAGCGGGCGCTCAAGCACTCCTCGCGGAACCCAGCCAATGGCCTCCTTCGGCTCGTGACCTTCATGCTGAGCTTCTGCAAGCGGACCATTGCCCAAAATGCCGACGGCGAATGTCGTCAGTAAGAGTGCCCGCCGCATAATCCATCGCAGATTCACGATGTAACCGGTGTACCCGTATTTCGGAACAGCATCATTCTCAAATCTCCAGAATTTCCACATTTCTCACATAATAACCGGCTTCCAACCGGCGCGCGACGACGCCAGGATCAGCAACGCGCAATCGAATCATGTAAGTTCCAGGCCGCTTCGGTGCCCATGAGTGTGTCCAAAAATTCCAAGGATCGTTAGTTGTCTGCCGAAAGTTGTCCACGTCAACATAGTCTTCTTCCGGGTTGAACCGGATTTGCAGCTTCGTGACGGGAACTGACCCGCCCCAAAGGACTCCCACAACCCGGTATCTGATTGTTTCATCGATAGCCCACTTCTCAACTCGTATAGGCATCGCGGCTTGTTCGATAATGGCTGGCTCGTAGTCTCGCGCTAGCCGCGGCACTCCGCTTTGCATCGTTCTCGCCGCGTATTCCTGCATCTGCGAAGTGGCCGCCGCAATCTCATCAGGAAATGTGATTTCGTTCACCCATTTGATGCAGGTGCACCCATACCACCCGGGAACTACCAAACGCACGGGCGCTCCGTGATCCCTTGTCAGCGGGCTACCGTTCATTTCGGTCGCCAAGAAAGCTCCCGCCTTCGTCAGCTCCTCGGTGGTAAATACCCAGCTTGCCCCCGGAACCGAACTGGCCGACTTGGCCGCGTAACGATCAAAGCCTGAGATCAGCACGCGCTTCGCATGCGGCTTCGCTTTGGCTCGTTCGAGGACTTCGGCCAATGGAGTCCCCGTCCAGTTCGCTACGCTTATCATCCCGAAGTGAACGCTTCGCGTATTGCCAGCGCATTCCATCAAGTGAAGGCCTCGGGGCCCAGCCATCCGGCGCAACTCTTCGATGGAAAGGTCAACCGGTTTCCCACCTTGTCCGTTTACCTGCACCGACCATGGTTTCTGACTCTCCAGGAGATTGGATGCGCGTGTTCGGATGTAGAAGTGTTCAGTGGGAGTTGTGGAATCCTCAGCGGTCATCCCGGACAAATCCGTGTACAGCCGCCCATCAAGCTCTGCTCCGAATGCTTCGCCCATCGGCACACGGGCTTCGTCGACGAGGTCAATCTCGCCGAGCTTTTTGCCTCGCTGAAAGCCGTTCTCCTGCCGCGCCGCCGCGATCCGAGGCCGGATCAGTCTGTCCAAGCCGAAGAGAACCGCGCCGCTCGCCAGCGCGGCTGCCGAGAGCCATTGGCGGCGGTTGAATCGAGCTTTAGTGATTTCAAACATCCGTGCGTCGCACCTGGCCTTCAAACTTATTGCCCATCATCTTACGAGGACATTTTCCGTTTGCAAAATGGCAGATCTCCGCGGCAGTGGTTCGCACAGAAGGCCCTGGCTAGAAGATTAGATGGGCAAAAAAAGTGGCCCCCAAGCGAGTCGGGGGCCACTCTGAAAAAGCTGCGATCCCGTTAGAAACTAAACCGGATCGCAAACTCCATGTCGCGAGCTCCAGCCGAGCCAGTTTGCGGTCCCGCGGTCGTAGTGATGTTTCCGAACGTGCCAGGGCTCGTCGGATCTGTCGTAAAATTGTTAAAGTTGACGCTGTTAAACACGTTGAAAACCGTGACGCGGAATTGCAGTAGTTGGTGTTCGCTCCACGGCATCTTAAAGGTCTTATACAATCCCATGTCTGCATCAGCGTAAGCCGGTCCCGTGAAGTAGTTGCGCGACCCCGGGAGTCCCGGCAGAGTGAAGCTCACATTTGCCAGCGCCGCTTTGGCATCTGCGAACACATTTGGACGGCCAAATGTGCCGTTTCGAGTGATGCTGGTCTGAAACGGAGTAACCACGGTACCGGGTGTGGTCAGAAAGAAATTCGTCGGGAAATTGAACCCATTGGACGGGCTGAACGGAAATCCGGAGTGCCACCGCGCCGTTCCTGAGTACTGCCATCCACCGATAGCGGCATCCACGAACCGGTTAACGTTGCCCCCAAACCGGCGCCCGCGCCCAAAAGGCAATTCCAGGATGAAGTTACCGTTAAAGTTATGCTTCAGGTTGAAATCCGACAAGCCTCGTCCGAGCCGTAGATCAAACGGGTTCTGGATAAGTCCTGCCAGCGTTCCATTCCCGAGGGGTGAGAGGTCGCCATTTTCAGCGGTAGAATCGTTGTCAATCCCCTTCGAGAAAACATAGTTTACCGTAAAATTGGCAATTCCTACGTTCTTTCGGAGTGTCACTTGAAGGCTATGGAAATTCGAGTTGGCCCAATTCGTCCACCCCGGCAAACTCTGAAACTGCGGTTGGAACAGAACGAGGCCGTCTCGTTGGGGGTCAACGGTCGCGTTCCAAGGACTTGGGATGCCTCCCGGCGAAGGGTCCGTGTCTATGGGGAACAACGCGCAAGACCACGATTGGCCGGCAGCACGGACGCTGAACGCATAAAACGCTTGCGTCGGCGTAAGGTTTGCGTAGCCCGCGGTCTTCGGGAATTCGGCTGCCAAAAATGCCGGCATATTAGGGAGCATATTGTCAAAGAACGGAATCGATTGAATCGTAGCGACCTGCGCCACGTTCGTTGGACTTATGCTCGGACCTTTTGAGGGTGTGATATTCGCGATTGTTGCGATTTGCCGAAAAGCCGTGAAGAGATCGACACCGCTCTTCGGGTCTCGTATATCCAAGTATTGGCCGTAGTCTGTCTTCCCGAGCAAACGCCGCCCTAAGGTACCCACATAGGCTACATCCAAAACGAAGTGTTTGGGCAGTTCCCTTTGCACCGAGGCTGTTAGGTGGATCGAGTACGGCGTGCGTAAGTTTTGATCCACTGCAAACCCTAGCCCACTTACGTTGGAAGGCGGCGTGAACGGGAACGATGCCTTGGTCGGCGGTGTGAAGAATGGCGGACCTGCGTTCGGCAAACCCGTGCAGCCCGTCGCAGTACAGGAGCCCGAGAATCTCGGCGCGGTAGCCAGAGAGAACTGCTGCGAACCGTTGATCAAGGCCGTGGCTGTGCCCGGCGAGCCGCTTAGATCGCTGTCGATCGCCAGAGCTTGGCCAATTTTGTCGTAAAAGATTCCCGCCCCTAGCCGGAGCGAGCTCTTCCCGGGACCACCAAATACCGCGTTGAGGAGCCCGTCGCTATAATTCGGTGAATAGGCAAGTGCCACTCGCGGCGCAAAATCCTTGTGGTCTGGGTTATACCAAGAGGGTTGGCCATTGGCCTTCCCTGCCGGCGTCCAACTCAGAAGCGGGGAAGCATCCGACGGTCTTCCCGCGTTCATATCGATCATGCGCTGGTGGAACCATTGCATGATGTCAAACGTCGGCCGTACCTGAAAACCGTTCGTCTCCCACACGGGTGTCTCATACCCCCACCGCAAGCCGAGGGTAACCGTCAGATTTGAGCGCAGGCGCCAACTGTCCTGACCGTAGAGCTCGCCGACGCGCTCCTCGAAACTCCGCGCAGCGGGCGTGCCCGCGGGCGAAACTGTGCCCGTGCTTGGATCGGCAAAGAAAGTTGCGTTCACTTGCGTGATCGATCCTGTCAACATCATGAATGCGCGCGTTACTGCCGTGCCGTTCGCAGCCGCAGGTAATGTCGCGCCAGCTGCGCATCCCGCATTTCCGAGGCAGCTTGAGACATCGCCGCACAAACCGATGCAGAAGCCGTTGTTCACCGAATATGCCGGGAACGACGACGCCTGGGAAATGCGGTCATTGGTCACTAGCCGCAACACTCCGCCCATCTGCAATGTGTGCTTGCCTTTGATCCAGCTCACGTCATCGTTGATTTCGTGTACTGGCACCGCTCGCTGCACGGGGCGCGCCCCGAAGTTGAGGACGTTGTCAAACGAGCGCACTGAGAACGAGCCGCCCACAGTCCCGGATTGGGCTACACCTAACCTTGTGAAACCATAGCGTGCAGTGTTGATCAGGTTCGAAGTAAGCTGTCCCTGATATTGAATCGCGTAGCCCCGGCTATTGTTCAGCAGTTGCGACGCCGCGGATTCTCCGGGGAATTGCGCAGGGGTCAAGTCTGTTTTGAGGCCCTGCAGACTTCCTCGCCAGAAAATCGAATGGCGCCCGTCCTTCGTGAGGTTATAGTCGATCCGTCCGATATAGACGTTATTAGAGGTCTGCACAGGCGGGTTGAAGGTGAATCCAATGAAGTCCTGCGCTCCAGTCGGTGTCGCGTCTAATCCTTGCGTCGTGTCCGTCCCGTGCGGGAACAGATTCATATAAGGAACCATGGCCGTGTTGATTCCGATTCCCGCCGGGTCCAGGGATTTGATCTGCGCAGGCGTTATTCCTTGGAAGCCCGCCGGTACCGTGTGCGAACCAGCAATTCCGGCTACAGTGCCGCCTGGACACTGTGAGGCCGTCGCGCACTTGTAAACCAGCACGCCATCCCGCAGAAAGTCTGACGGTACGATGCGAGTCCCAGATGCTCCTACAGCCTCGCGGCGCTCCTCATTGTCCAGGAAAAAATACATCCGGTCCTTCTTGATGGGTCCGCCGAGGGATCCGCCGCCAATGTTGCGTTGGTCTTTGGCACGAGGAATGTTTGCCGCATTATTAAAGAACGAGTTTGCGGCCGCGCCTGTCGTGCGGTAGTACCACCGCGCATTCCCGTGGAACTGGTTCGAGCCGCTCTTGGTCACCAGTTGCACCTGCGCCCCGCCGACCAGGCCGTTCGTCGCATTCGCGTTCGTCGTGGTCACGCGAAACTCTTGCACGGAATCCAGGGTTACTGGCAGAGCGCTGGTAAACGCCGCCTGATTCTGCCAGTCGTTTGAATCCACGCCGTCAACCGTCACGCTGTTTTGGTTACCGCGAATCCCGTTCACCACGCCCTCGCGCAGGTCAAGCGTTGCTATCGAACCCATCGAAAGCCGGTCAGTGTCGGATCTCCCTGTGAAAACCACTCCAGGCTGCAAAGTGAGCAAGTTCACTACGTTGCGTGCCAAGAAGGGAAGGCTCTTTACCTGATCTTCGTTAAAAGCGTTTCCCACGCTAGCATCTTCCGTATTCAGTGTCGGTGCCGCCGACTCCACAATCACCCGTTCCGAAATCGCGCCGATCTCCATCCTTATGTCTAAGTTCGTTGGCGTCGCAATGAGAACACTCACTTTCGACGTGATGGAAGCCCTGAAGCCGTCTTTAACCACTTCTACTTTGTACGTTCCCGGCGGTAGTTGCACGAAATTGAATTCGCCGTTCTTGTCAGTCTCTGTGGTCCGTGCAGCGTTGCTGGCAATGTCAGTCACCGTGACTTTCGCGCCGCTGACAGCAGCTCCTGCCGGATCACTGACCGTTCCTGATAAACTGCCGACGTTTTGGGCCCACGCGCATGTTACCGCAAAAATAAATGTCAAAGAAGAAATCAGAATGCTGCGCTTAATAGAATCCCACCTCATGGACCACTCCTTTCGCGCACCCTAACCTAGTTATTTTTTGAGACGTACGCAGGTGGGCAGCACCAAGCCGACACAAACCGTGTGCGGCGCATTGTCGGGTCTTTACCTGGAAGAAAAAGAGAACCCCGAGCAACCTTCCCCACCACTCGACCGACCTTTGACTAAGCTTTTAGGCTAAATTGCCCGTCCGTGTCAAGGAAAGTTCTTCTAATTTCTTTATCAACTCTGGCTTATTCTAATTTTGGAATCATGAAGAAAGCGCTTTGGAAGGAACTGCTCTGCCATTTGAACGAATTAATCTCACAACTCTCGCGGCGAGAAGGGTTTCATCCAAGTTTCAGCAGCCTGGCCACGGTGATCGCCGGAATTCCGCGTATAGCCCCCAGGATCGAGTCCGACACCTCTCCGTCCAGTCTAACCAAAGAGACCGCCTCTGCTCCCTTGGACGCTTCGCGCCGGCCCAGGGCGAACGTCGCGATGTTCACTCCCAAGTTCCCCAGCGTGGCCCCCACCTGTCCGATGACCCCGGGCTCATCCCGGTTCCGTAAATAAAGCATCGTACCCGCCAGTTCCGCTTCCAGCGGAATCCCGTCTATCTGCAACACACGCGGGGAACCATCATGTAAAACCGTGCCTTCCGCGGAAAATCCTTGCGCCGAACCCGACTTTTCAGGTAAAGCCGCCACTTCCAGCGTATTTGGAAAGCCCCGCTCCCGCCGCCGCGTCTCTTCCTCCACGGAAAGTCCTCGCGCCGCCGCCACCGCAGGCGCGTTGACCACATTCACTTTTTCATCCAGCACCGCGTTCAGCATCCCCGCCAGCACAGCGCTGCGCAACAGGTGTGTCCCCACCTCCGCCACCTCGCCGGCGTACCGGATCCGTATTCTCGCCGGCCTCACTGCCACCGCCTGCGAAACCAGCGATCCCAGCCGCTCCGCCAGCGCCAAGTACGGCCGTACCCTCCGGTACTGGTCCGCCGATAGCGCCGGCAAGTTCACTGCGTTGCGAATCAACCCCTCCGCCAGATAATCTTTCACCTGCACGGCCACTTGCGTGCCCACTTCTTCTTGCGCCTCCGCCGTTGACCCCGCCACATGCGGCGTCGCAATCACGTTCGCCATGCCCAGCAACGGCGAATCCTTCGGCGGCTCGTGCACAAATACGTCGAGCGCTGCCCCACCCAGCTTCCCGCTCTTGAGTGCTTCCGCCAGCGCGGCTTCATCAATCAACTCACCACGCGCCGCATTGATCAGCCGTGCGCCGTTCTTCATTTGAGCCAGCGTCTCCGCATTGATTAGGTTTTGCGTCGCCGGGCTCAGCGCTGTGTGCAGAGAAATGAAATCGCTCTCCGCCAGCAGCTTCTCCAGCGGCACCAGTTCAACCTGAACCTCCCGTGCGGCCGCTTCGCTGATGTACGGGTCGTAACCCAGAACGCGCATGTCAAACGCATCCGCGCGCAACGCCACTTCGCTGCCAATCCGTCCAAGCCCGATCAATCCAAGCGTTTTCCCGCGCACTTCCGTTCCCGCCGCGGACGATTTCTCCCACTTCCCTTCATGCATCGCCTTGTCTAGCCTCGGCACCTGCCTCGCCAGCGCCAGCAGCAAGGCAAACGTGTGCTCCGCAACGCTGATGGCATTTCCTCCCGGCGTGCTCATCACCAGCACTCCACGCGTCGTGGCCGCATCCAGGTCAATATTGTCCACGCCCACGCCTGCGCGCCCCACAGCTCTCAATCGCGGCGCTTTATCCAGCAATTCCGCCGTAACCTTTGTCGCGCTCCTCACAATCAGCGCGTCTGCGTCCGCTATCTCCGCGTTGAGCGTGTCCTTCGTCGTCAGTACGATGTTCCATCCTGCTTTACGCAAGAGCTCCACACCTCGTTCGCTGATCTTGTCCGCTACTATGACTTTCATCGAGCCTCATCCAGGTTGGACTGATTTGTTGTACGCGCAGGCGGGCAAAATCCGCCAAAACTAGAACATCAACGGTAGCGAGCCGCTCGCAAGGTGTCAAATTGTGGCTTCCATGTCGCACGCGTGCCCTCTGCGTTAATCTTTTCCTTCTTCCTCTGCTATATTCAATCACCTGAGGAACATCCGATGAGTCTTGCCGAAAAAATCCAGAAAGACCTGGTCGACGCCATGCGCTCCAAAGACGAGCTCCGCCTCAGCGTCCTCCGCGGAATCAAGTCCGCCATCAAGTACAAGGAAACCGAAAAAATCCGCGCCCTCGACGAGTCCGAGTCCATCCAAATCCTGCAAACTCTCGTCAAGCAGCGCAGGGAGTCCATCGACCAGTTCGGCAAAGGCAACCGTCAGGACCTCGTCGACAAGGAAACCAAGGAACTCGCCATCCTCGAGTCCTATCTCCCCGCCGGCGCCAGTGACGCCGAGATGGACGCCGCCATCTCCAAGGCCATCGCGGAAACCGGCGCCAACTCCATCAAACAAATGGGCGCTGTCGTCAAAGCCGCCAAAGCCGCCCTCGAAGGTAAGGTCGTCGACGGCAAAGGTCTCAGCGACCGCGTCCGCGCCCGGCTCTCCTGACGTCAGATTCTCTTACAAATGTGAGGCTCGAATGCCCGATCCAGCCACGCCAAACGACCCCAACGCACGCGCCCTCGCGGTCCTTCGTATCGGCGTCGGCATTTTCTTTCTCATCTTCGGCCAGTACAAAGTCTTCGGTACCCAATTCACTCTTCACGGTGGCTTTCAATTCTGGATTAACCGCTTCCTCGAAGGCGGCGCGTATCCCTTCATGGCACCGGTCCTTCGCGGCTTTGTCCTCACGCACGCCACTCCCATAGCCTTCCTCGTCGCCTACGGTGAGTTCGCCATTGGACTAGCCCTCACCTTCGGCATCCTCGTCCGCACCGCCAGCGCCTTCGGCCTCCTCTTCATGCTAACCATGCTTTTCTCGTCCGACTACCCGGGCGCAACCGCCCCCGCCTGGCAATACTTCGGCGCAAGCCTCAGCCATTCCGTCTTCGCTCTCTGTTTTCTGGTTTTTCTGCTAGGGCGCAGCGCCCAGTTGTGGTCAGTCCCCGCCTGGCTCGCGCCACACAAGAATCAAAAGCCAGCGGTTTTGTAGGGGTGGGGCTTGTCGCAACGTCCGCGTTTCACTGCCCCGCCGGCTTCAAAACAGCCGTATTCCGTTCGTCGCCGGCGATAATTCGATACAGCTTCTTCAAATCCTCGACCTTGCTCAACGGCACACTCAGCTCCTTTACCTCGAAGGTCCGCGTATACCGCAGCGTGTTGCCGTCCACTTCCGCCTTGCTGTGGTAGCTCGCGAAGCTATAGTCAGCATTCACAGCCGGTGGCAGATCATCCACTTGATATCCGTCGGGCAGCTTGATCTCAAATGTATCCGTATCCCGCGACGGCCCCTCGAATTCGACTGGGTATTTCCGTGGCTCCTTCGTCTCCAGCAGACTGCTGGATTTATTCCCGATCACCCGCGGCCGCACCAGTAACAAATTCCCCGCCGTCTTAGCGTAGTTCTGCGCTACCAGTGAATAGTCGAATATGAAGGGCTGGTCCATCTGGTTGAGATTGGTGACCGATGCCTTCGTCAGGGAGTAGGTAGAAAGCGAGTTCGCCAGCAACGATTCGACAGGCTTAATCCGGTCCGCATCCTTGGTGACAGATCGCAAAGCCGCTCTCTGCGCCGCAGCACGGTCGCCCACTCGCACTTCCCTGACGTCACCGCTGAGCGTCCCCGTGGGATTCAGGGTCAGCTTTGCCGTCCGTTGCACGCCATTCAACAGCGCCGGCAATTTCGGCAGCTCGACCAGCTCGCCTCCCTCCGGAGTTACGAGCAGCGCATAATTTGCCTGTAACGCTCCCCTCAACTGTCCAATCGGCGTCATGTCATCCGTGGGGTCGAAAATCAAAAGCCGCCCGAGTTTCGGGTGCGCCAAAACTGCCACCAAGGAACTATCCTCCAATCCATCCGGCAGCTTGATCGCGAGGATTTCATGATTGAACCATCGCGTCGCCGGCGTTGCGGGCGTCACCGTCCCTCGTTCCGTGTTTACGGACACGTAATAAGACGTCACTCCGATCTCCTTCAACATAGTGCTCAGGATCGTCGCTTTGTCTTTGCAGTCTCCGTAGCGGTGGACAAAAATATCTGACGCAGGATGTGGCTGCCATCCTCCAATCCCCAGTTGAATCGCGACGTACCTTACATCTCTTTGCGCGAATTGCGCGAGCGCGCGCATTTTCTCGAGCTGCGTTGCTTTCGACCCCGTCAGTTCTGCCACCTTCTGCTTGATTTCCTGCGAGGCGTCTCGCCGCCCCAGGGCCAGCCCGTTCTCCCACCTTCCCATATCCATCCAGTTCTCGAAGCCCTTGCTCTGGCTGCCTCCCGGCGGAATCAGGGATACGATCATCTGTCCCGCAACACCTTCTCGCGGCGGCATGTCGTATTCAGGCCTGATGCCCTCTACATCCTTCACCACCCACTGCGACTGCGTTCCGGCCTCTGACGGTTTGGCTTCGGCATAATTCAGCCACGTCGCCTTGTATTCCCAGCCTTGCGGAAGCTGAAGCGTGTAGTGTGCCTCGCGAACTGGAATTTCCTCTCTCTGAAATGCCCACACATCTTGCATGACGTACGGACGCACTTCCTGATCGATCTCATAACCGACGATGTTGCCTGGATCGGCCGCAGGAATGGTCAGCACCTTCGTCTTGAAGTCGGTCATCAGCTCGCCGTCTTGTACCCCAAAGAGCGCTGTCTCCATGGCATCTTTGTCTTTCACCTCATAGTCTTTGCCCTGCGCTGGAATGCACCAGCCATGAATGCTGTTGATCTTGGTTTCAGAATCGAAATTCGCATATATCCTTCCGTATTTTCGCCCGTCCGGACGAAGTATCTTGAACACCCGGCGCTCTGTGCGCTTGATCTTCCCGTTCCCTTGCACGCTCAGAATTTCTTCGGAGTACAGCAGCACCGCGTCCGTTTTTTCATCGTGGGCCGGGAGCGGCGCGTTCACCAGCGCGTGCATCCACGCCGGAGCGTCCCCTGCGCGCGTGGCGTTCGCTCCCAGCGAGCATGCAAGCAGCGCGGCCCCCAGCCACACTCCACTGCTCAAATTAATTCTTCGCGGCAGCCGCGCCGGGCTGTAACACGATCTGTTGCTCATCACTCGTCCTCACTATCTGAAAGAAACTCCGCAGCGTTGGGTAGAGCTTGGTGTCCACCAGAAGGATGTCTACATCGAGCGCCCGCGTCACGTGCAGCGTGCCTTTGTTTTCGTCCGCCTTCAGCGTGTATTTAATTGCCTTGGCATCCTGAATTTTTGCCGGCGGCAGGCTGCTTACTTGCCAGCCAAGCGGCAACTCGATCGTGACTTCGTCGAATTTCTCGAATGGAAACTCAAAATAGACCGGGTGTGTGCGGTCCGCGTGGTCAAAGAGGTGCTTTTCCGTCGCGCTAAAAAAACCTACCGGAAGAAGAACGCGCCGCCCGGCGCCGGAGACCCATCCGGGAACCTTCAAGTCGTATTCCGCCACCAGTTTGTCCGAGGAGCTTCCCCACTCCGGCTTGTTTGTCAGTTCCACTTCGATGCCGGTAGGAACGTATTCCTTCACCGTGTCTTCCAGATATTTCTTGCGGCTGGCTTCGTCTTCATTCCGCTCATCGATTCGCCGGTACAGCGCCTCCAGCCCTGTAAATACGATCGTAAGTTTTCCCTCCAGCATGCCATCGTCCCGCAGCTTCAAATTCGCCTTGCGTTCGATTCGGGAGGCCGAACTGTCCGGCAGCGTCGTCTTCACCCAACTGCCGCCGTCCTTGTCCAACCGCAATCCTGTTACCGCCGTCTCCGACCATGGCAGCAATCCAAAGGGTGTAAAGGCCGTTCCCGGGTCGCAGTAAACCTCTTTCCCGTTCAGCTTCACGAGCACCACGTTGTCGTTTAGCTGATTCGGGTTCATCAAACCTGGGTTGAAAAAATAGTTGTTGCGCCTCGACACCAGCACAGGGTAGCCCTCAATGCCGGCGGCTCGCACAAGACCCAAAAACAACCAGTCGATCTGTCTCCCGTCCGCGTAACCGTGTTTCCACACATCTTCCACACTGTTTGTATCCTTCTGCTTCGCCCGCTTGGCCTCTTGCTCTGTTTTCTCGGCTTCGTAGGTCAAGTTACGGATCTGTTGCACCCTTGCGTATATCTTCTGCACCTTCGCTTCGGGAGTGTCATTTGGCGACACGATTTGCGACACCGCTTGCTCCATCGCTTTCCGCTTATCGACGAAGCCCTCCACTTGACCATTCAGTTTCTTGCCCTCTTTCTTCCAAAACTTGTCGGGCTCCTTCTCGTCGTTTTCCTGGGTATAGATAAATTCGACTCGAAACTTCAACTCGTTTGGCGGTGGCATGAAATCTTCCGCCTGAAAAGCGGGAATATTTTGGGTCTCCAACCGGATTGTGCCGTGGTCATCCTTTGGCGGAGCAGTTCCCGTCGGCAGTCCCCTCGGCCAGCTCCACCGCATTGCGTAACCGGAGAGGGACTTCAGCGAGAATCTTGCGCTTCTGATGAAGAGCTCGTCGCTCAGAATCCATGTGGACTCCCGGAAGTAAATGTATTGGTCCCATGTAGTCGTGTAGTGGTACTCGATGATGCTTCCCACTTGCACGTCCGGCAACGTGAAAGTCTTGGCTAGATACCTCAGCCCTTTTACCTTAACAACCGTTTTTTCGTACACTTTGCCGTCGAAATTCGCCACGCTGCCGTCCGGGCGGATCGTTCGGGCTTTTATCCCGCGGATATCGCCGCTTTCTTTGAAGAACGGGATCTCCACATCTGCGTTTTTCCGTCCTTCTTCCGTCAGAATCTTGATCCTCACATAGGTATATTCGTGAGACCCTTGATCGTTGCGGTCCACTTGCTTGTACAAATAGATGGCCGGCGCTCCGGGCGCTTCGGGCACACTGGTCATCTTCAGCTCTTCCTGCGAAATCGGCAGCCATTCGTCAGCCGCGCTGCTAGAGCTCACGCGATACCCCGCCGCTCCAAGCAAAATCACCGCCGTAATCAGGGATAACCGGCGAAGAGTCAAAGCGCACCTCCGGAACCGCATTTCACAGAATTGAATTTCAGGGACACACACGGATCGCAACCACGCAGGGAAAGACCTGGGACCTGCACCGCCGCGCTGGGAAGGGTCTTGGCGCATGAGCAGTGTTACCGACCTATGCCACTTGCTGCCGCGGACAATACAGGCCCGCCCCCCTCATGTCAATAGCCCACGCGTCCAGCGGCAATCGACCAAGTCACGTAAATCCAGCTTGTTAGCTAACTACGATATTCTCCTCCACGGCCGGGTCTTTGCCGCGCCATTCCATCCTGCCTTCCCTCTCAGTTCTGTGATACATACTGCTCAACCGAAGGAGCGTCCATGCGTAAATGGGGCCTCGTCATTTCCGTCTGTTACGCCCTGATACTGCTCGTCCTCATCCTGCCCATGGCTGTGGCTATCGTCGGGACTCGCCTCTCACCCTCCTATCTCTGGCAAGGCATCACGGAGGCCTGCCATGAATGGAGGGTCTGGCTCTCGTTTGGCATCTTCCTTTCAGGGCAAGCGCTCCTGCTTTTTCTCTCCGTCGACACCTCCTTCAAACACATCAAGCCCCGCGCTCACATCCTCGTCTCCTGTACGGTCGCCGCTCTCCTGATGGCCACCCTCACTGCTGCGGGCATCTGGTCTCTCGGTTTCGGAGTGTCTGGCGAGAAGTTTGGAGACACCTTCTTTCCCACGGAAGGCATCGTCTGGAGCTTCTGCTTGGGCCTATGGCTGGTCTGGGGAATTCTCTTCTATTTCTATTTTCGAGATTCTTCCGCTCTCGTGACCCGCCTCGTCTCCTGGCTCCTGAAAGGCAGCGTCCTGGAGCTCTTGATCGCCGTCCCTTGCCACATCATCGTTCGCCGCCGCCACGAATGTTCTGCTCCCATCGTCACCAGTTTCGGCATCGCCACCGGCCTCGCCATCATGCTCCTCTCCTTCGGCCCCAGCGTCCTCTTCCTCTACAAAAAACGCCTCGACTCCTACCCCCCTCGCCCCTCCGCGTAGCCGCTCGCCCGTTTCTGCCTCTTAGGCACGCCCGCACTCGCGCGTGCCACAATCCTTTTCCGGTAGTGGGTCCGTTTGAGGACCCACTACCCCCTTTCCCATAATCTTGACTTCTGGCCTGCCAAGAGCGTACTTTCCACCAATAACCTTCTCGGAGGGCCCCAGCCACAAATACAGCAGGAAGAAACTATCGAGCACCTGCAAAACTACATCTCGTCCAAATACCCCACCTGATATCTCTGCCTCCAAGCTGTTTCGGGAAGGCCAGTAGGACTTGGCCCGCAATCTGGTTCTCTTTGTTGACTTGCCTCCTTCCCCCAACCTAACATGGGCAGCAAGTGCCAGGCATCGACTCGCTTATCGGCCAAACTATCTCGCACTACCGCATTCTCGAGAAACTCGGTGGCCGTGGCATGGGGGTGGTTTATAAGGCCGAGGACACCCGGCTTCATCGGTTTGTGGCACTGAAATTCCTACCCGACAGTGTAGCGAAGGATCCTCAGACACTCGTGCGCTTTCAAAGAGAGGCGCAGGCGGCGTCTGCGTTGAACCATCCCAACATCTGCACCATTCATGACAATGGCGAAGAACGAGGTCAGGCCTTCATTGCGATGGAACTTCTGGAGGGCTCTACACTTAAGCATCGCATCGCCGGGCGGCCCATAGAAGTCGAAAAACTACTGGCGCTCGGCATCGAAATATCGGATGCCCTCGATGCTGCTCATGTGAAGGGCATCGTTCACCGCGACATCAAACCTGCGAACATCTTCGTCACTGAGCGCGGCCACGCCAAAATTCTCGACTTTGGGCTCGCAAAGGTCGCTTTTGCGAAAGTCGCGGGCGGCGGCAACACCATGGCCACGTTGGAAGTGGATTCGGCGCAATTAACAAGCCCAGGCACCGCGTTGGGAACCGTTTCCTACATGTCTCCGGAGCAAGTTCTGGGTAAAGAGTTGGATGCGCGTACCGACCTGTTCTCGTTTGGAATTGTTCTGTACGAAATGGCCACCGGATATCTTCCCTTCAAGGGCGAGAGCTCCGGGGCGATTTTCGACGCCATACTCCATAAGAATCCTGTCGCGGCCGTCCGGCTCAACACTGAGCTTCCCGCCGAATTCGAGCAAGTAATCCACAAGGCGATGGAGAAGGACCGCGACCTGCGCTACCAGAGCGCCGCAGAAATGCGCGCGGACTTGAAGCGCCTGAAACGCGACACGGATTCGGGCTGGCCGGTCGCAACAGCCGTCACGGCACACGGGGAACCAACGGCTCCGGCCCTCGGTTGGCCCGCGGCGCGAAGGTGGGCTGCGGCTGGGGCTGCGGTCGCCGTGATCGTTGTTGCTGTTTTGGGCTACCAATTCACTCGCCGGTTACCCCCGCCTCGTGTCATCTCGACCAACCAAATCACTCGTGACAATAACCGCAAAGAGGTAGTCCTCACCGATGGACCCCGTCTGTACCTTCAAGAGAGAGTGAATGGCCGTGCGGTATTGGCTCAAGTCTCGGCAGACGGTGGTGACGTGGTGCAAATTCCAACGTCCTTTTCCAATGCTGCGCTATTGGGCGTTGCTCCTGGGGCACTCCTCGTAGGGTCCTTCACTGGCGAGGGAGGGTTCGTTTCCGAAGGGGATGGTCCGCTCTGGACTGTTCCGTTGCCGGCGGGAGCGCCCCATCGGGTCGGCAGCTTGGAAGCTTACGATGGAACCTGGTCCCCGGATGGTCAGCAACTCGCCTACGCGCACGGAGGGTCCATTTACCTCGCACAGCACGATGGCAGCAGCGCTCGTAAGTTGACTAGCGTCGACGGGTTTATTATTGGGCCGCGGTTTTCACCCGATGGCAGCCGCCTGCGCTTCACAGTTCGAAGTGCCGACTCCCTTACGTCTTCCCTCTGGGAAGTAGCAAACAATAGCGCTGGATTGCGGCCGCTGCTGCCCGGCTGGCACCAGGAACTAGGCGAATGCTGTGGATCATGGACCTCCGATGGCCGCTATTTCTTTTTCGCAGCATATCGCAACGGACGCTCTGACATCTGGGCCCTCGAGGAGAAATCCGGGCTACTACACAAGAAAAGCAAGCTTCCTCTGCAAATCACCGCCGGCCCTATCAGCTATACAGCGCCGGTTGCTTCACCGGACCGTAGCCGTTTGTTTGTCATGGGTGAGCAGCCGCGGGCTGAATTGCAACGCTATGACCCCAAGCTGAAGCAGTTTGCGCCTTACCTCGGGGGCATTTCGGCAGGTGAGATTGATTTTTCCAGAGACCGGCAATGGATCGCGTACACGGCTTATCCGGACGACACAGTGTGGCGCAGCCGTGTAGATGGCAGCGAAAAATTGCAGCTTTCCTCACCGCCTATGCTCTCCGCAATGCCGCGCTGGTCCCCGGACGGGAAGCAAGTGGTCTTCGTCGGCACAAGTCCTGGCTCCGTTTCCAAACTCTTCCTTGTTTCTTCTGAAGGCGGCAACCCAGAAGAGCTGATCCCCTCCGACAAGCAAAACGAGGACGACCCTCAATGGTCGCCTGATGGCAGCTCGCTGCTCTTTGCCCAGTACGGGCAGTTCGGAGGCGGAGATCCCAGCAAGTACAGCATACAAAAAGTTGATCTCCGCACCAGGCAGCTCTCCACCTTTCCAGAAAGCATGGGCATATGCGCGCCACGTTTGTCTTCGGATGGGCGAATCCTCTCCGCCTTCACCGTGGACCTACACAAACTGCTCGTTTTCGATTTCACCGCTAGAAAGTGGTCCGAACTCACGACCGGAAAATCGTTGCAGTATCCCAATTTATCGCCGGATGGCAAATACATCTATTTCGAAGATCTGGGTAAAAGCGGTCCCGAACTCGATCGCATAAATCTCACTGACCGCAAGCGTGAACGCGTTCTAGGTCTAAAGGATATTCCACGTGTCTCTATGACCTCGTCCGGCCCCTGGAACGGCCTTGACCTTGACGGCTCGCCGCTCATCATGCGGGACGTTGGTATCCAGGAAATTTACGCGCTGGATTTGGAGTTCCCATGAGCGGCAATACCATTTCGGAAGCTACATTCCACATGCCTGGTTTCGACGTTTACCGCAAGCGATCCCTGAAACAGTCCGCGATTCGAAGCCCTCTTTACGAACCGTGATGCTGTATTTCACGCCGCCTTTGCGGGCAGGTGGCCCGCAGGACCAGATCCCGAATCTGCCATGCTCTGCCGATCTGACCAGGAAACCAAGGACCACTCACAAATCAAAACAACACGGAGGGTGCCCCGGGTGCCGCTGTTCTCACCTCGGTCCTTTGACCTTCCTCGCCCAGTCCTACGACGCCCCTGTCCACTCCCTCCTCGATTGCCCCTAAGCATGGTCTCTCATCCTTATATTTCCGTCTCACCAAACTACAAAATTGCCGCCAACTCCTTCTAACTCCTCAACTTGCCCACGTCTTATTCGAATGATAAGTACCCAGGTACTGTACCTTGACAGTAATCCACTTCCTTGCTACCATTCCCTATGCTTCGCCTTTACCCTGACCGAACCCAAAGATCCCGCCAGTCTATTTCTCGCCCCTGTACGTGTCGGGCGGAATTTATCCCGATCCGGTCGGAAGCCCGGCGTCTCGCTCTCTTCCCTGCGGCCATCCCCGCCCAGTTGAAGACAACTTCTCGACGGAGCCGACTCCTGTTCCTCCACCAGTCCAGAATCGCCAGTTCACCAGAGGCTAAGTCCCGTGGAATCCACACTTACGAAAAACACGCCTGTAACTCCTTTAGAATCCGCACTTCCAAAACGCAGGACTTAAAACCCTTTAGAATGAACACTTACGAAAAAACCCTAGTGGGGGAGGGGCCACAGTCAACCAGACACCCGACGAAGGGTGTCTGGCCCGAGCGACCATCGGGATCGAGGGACCTTTCTGCCTATCTGATGAGGATACCTATGCGGAAGAGCAGCGCGACGAGGGACTTCTCCGCTATGCGGATCACGGGCCAGTGTTCTGCTCAATTTACAAACCTTCCAACCATCAAACCTTTCAACGCCGCTTTTCCACCATTCACCGCTCACTCCTCGCTGCCCACTCCCTCCGAGAGAACTTCTACCCTCTCACCTGTGATTTACGGCATAATCCCGCCGCACAGACGCAACACCTGCAATCCATTGCACAATCGGGGAGGATTCAGTGACTGATCGTCCATGGAGTTCCACGGCCCCTCCAGGAGAGTTCCGCACCTACATCTCCGCGGAGGAGACCGTCAAGGAATTTACGATCCGCGCGGTCATCCTTGGCGCTTTGTTTGGATTGCTCTTTGGCGCGGTCAGCGTCTACGTTGGTCTTCGCGCCGGCCTCACCGTCTCCGCATCAATTCCCATCGCCGTCCTCTCCATCAGCATCCTGCGTGCGTTTGGCCGCTCCACCATCCTCGAGAACAACATCGTCCAGACCACCGGCTCCGCGGGCGAATCGCTCGCCGCAGGCGTCATGTTCACGATTCCCGCTCTCATCTTTCTCGGGTTCGGTTCGGAGTTCACTTTCTGGCGGATTTTTCCGCTCGCGCTCCTCGGCGGATGGCTTGGCGTGCTCCTCATGGTTCCGCTGCGCCGCCAGCTCATCGTCGGCGAGCACGGCAATCTCGCCTTTCCCGAAGGCACCGCTTGCGCCGATGTCCTCGTGGCAGGCGAGCGCGGCGGCTCTTTCGCAGGACGCGTTTTCTGGGGACTCGGCCTCGGCGGCGTTTACACCGTCTTCATGAACATCTTCCAGGCCTGGACCTCGCAGCCGGAAAGCCAGCCCAAATGGTTCCCCGGCGCTTCCTTCCGCGCCAACGTCACTTCCGAATATCTCGGCGTCGGCTACATCATCGGTCCTCGCGTTGCCGGAATTCTCTTCGCCGGAGGCATTGTCTCCTGGCTTCTCGTAATGCCCGCGATTAAGTTTTTCGGCCAGCTCTCGGGTCATGTCGCCATCTATCCCGGCACGATTCCTATCCCGGAGATGTCTCCAGACCAGCTTTGGCGAACCTACATTCGCCCAATGGGAGCTGGCGCGGTCGCAGCCGCCGGGGTCATTACTCTTATCCGTACCTTGCCCACGATCATTTCCGCGCTGCGTTCCGGTCTCAAGGATGTGCGTGCCCAAGGCGGCGGCCAATCCTCGGCTTCCAGCCGCATCGATGAGGACATGCCCATGCGCACGGTCATCGCGGGCTCGGTGGTCATCATCGTGATGCTTTGGGTTTTGCTCACCTTCCATCCCATGAAAGGCGCAAGCACTCTTTGGTATCAGAATCTGTTTGCAGCCGTCTTCGTCGTCGTTTTCGGATTTCTTTTTGTCACCGTCGCGGCGCGCATCAGCGGTCTCCTTGGAAACTCCTCCAATCCCATCAGTGGAATGAGCATCGCCACGCTCATGGCTACCTGCGCCATCTTCTTCGTCGCCGGCTGGACCGCGCCAAACTATTCCGTTCTCGCTCTCATGATAGGAGGTGTCGTCTGTATTGCCGCGGCTATCGCTGGAGCCACTTCCCAGGACCTCAAGACCGGCTATCTCGTCGGCGCGACTCCCTACCGCCAGCAGCTCGGCCTGTTGATCGGCGTCACCGTTTCCACCGTCGCCATCGGCGCCACGCTCAATTTGATGAACGTCGGCCTCGAGAAGTACGTACCCACGCAGATTCCCCTGAATATCGCGGCGCTTCCTTCCGGGGTGAAGATCGAAAGGGAGGGCTTCGTTTATCGCGGCAAAACCTACTCTCTCATCAACGCCCTCAGCTCGAACGTCATCCCTGATGGCGAATACCTCTACGACAGCGACACGAAACAGATCGAGATCCAGTGGGCGCCGGGAATCGGCAGCGACAAAGCTCCCGCTCCGCAGGCGCGCCTCATGGCTACCGTGATCAACGGCATCCTCAACCAGAAACTTCCCTGGCGCCTTGTGCTGATGGGCGTCGCGCTGGTCATCGCCGTTGAAATCCTCGGCGTGCGCTCGCTCGCCTTTGCCGTCGGTTCCTATCTCTCCATCGCCACCACCGCCACCATGTTCGCGGGCGGCCTGGTCCGCTGGCTCGTCGAAGCCTCCTCCAAGGAGAAAAAAGACGAAGGAGAAGCCAGCCCAGGTGCGCTCTATTCCAGTGGACTCATCGCCGCCGGCGGCGTTTTTGGCCTGCTTGGAATTGTCATCAATCTTTTCCAGGATCCGGAAATCGCCACCCACGTGCCCGGCTGGTTTGGCCGCATGTTGAATTTGCCCTGGCGCCCGGACCTTTTCTCCATCGGCCCGAGATTTTGGGCCGCGCTTGCGCCCAACGATAAGTTTCCGGTTCCGACCGGCGCCCAGTCGCTCTTCGGCATGTTCATGTTCCTCCTCCTGGCCGCCTCCCTCTTCCATTTCGCCCGCAAAAAACTGAATTAAGGAGCCACATACAAGGAAAAAATCCAACTCGAATCCAGCGATAGAAGAAAACATGTGGGAGAAAACGCCGCGAGAAATCAGGAATACCGGTGCGAGCGCCACTTTGACGAGCGCGTTCCAACGCCGTAAACTTTGAATATGGCAACTTCGTTCCGCGCCCGCCGCCACAACTTCGACTGGCGCGGCTTTATCACTCCCGGCGTTAAACTCCTCGTACTGATCTGCGCCGGGGTTTTCCTGGTCCAGACGCTCGTCGATATCTTCTTCGGCGTGAAAGTCTCCTCTTGGCTTAACCACTTCTTCGGTCTTGTCGCCCTCGGTCCCGTCCCGGGCCTCCGCCTGTGGCAGCCGTTCACTTACATTTTTCTGCACGGCGGCTTGTTTCACTTGCTGATCAACATGCTTTTTCTCTGGATGTTCGGCCGCGAACTGGAGCTGGTCTGGGGTAAAAAGCGTTTTCTGAATTTCTTTTTTCTCTGCGGAGTCGGCGCGGGCCTGATTGAAATTCTGGTTAAGGTCATTCCGATGACTTGGGGCCATCGGCCGTCGGACATTCCGACGATCGGAGCTTCGGGAGCTATTTTCGGAATTCTGATGGCGAATGCAATTTTGTTTCCCGACCGGCGCATCTGGCTCTTCCCGTTGCCGGTAACGATTCCCATGCGCCCGTACGTCGCGGTGATGGGCGCCATCGAGTTTTTCGGCACGATTGGATCTGGCGGCGACGCTGTTGCACACGTCTGCCACCTCGGCGGAATGCTGGTGGGATATATTTATTTGCGGCGCGGATCTTTTCTGTATAGCGTGCGAAATACCGTTTCGGACTGGCAGTACAAGCGCAACCGCAAACGGTTCGACGTTTACATCAACAAACACAAAGACGAACCGCCTTCGCGCCCCGACCGCTGGGTCAACTGATCCTTACATGAAAGTTGACGGAGCTAAGGCGAAGAGTGACGGGTGACCCGTGACTTGTGATGCGTGCAAACCACGCTAAGCGCTCTAGGCGGGGCCGCCGATGACGTGGAACTTCATGAAATTCGTGGTGCCACGAATGCCCATGGGCGTGCCTGCTACGATTCCGATGACGTCACCTTTGCGAACGAGGCGTTCTTCCAGCAGACGTTTTTCAGAAATGGCTGCGAGCCCGTCAATTTTGCGCACATCCGGAATATGCCGGGGCATCACACCCCAGATCAGCGCCATACGACGCCGGGTGTCCGCTTCCGGCGAGAATGCGATGATGGGCACGGAAGGGCGGTAGCAGGAAACCAGCCGCGCGGTGAAACCACTGTGCGTGAAGACGGCAATCAGCTTCATGTGCAGTTCGCGCGAGGCGTGGCACACGAGTTCCGCCACGGTTTCCGGCACCTTCAATTTTTCCATGGGCACGCGCCGCGGCGATTGCCAATCGCTGGCTTCCGCCTCTTCGATAATTCTCGCCATCATACTGACAGCTTCGACGGGATATTTTCCGGAAGCCGTTTCGGCGGAGAGCATGACAGCATCCGAACCGTCAAAAATCGCATTGGCCACGTCTGAGGCTTCCGCCCGCGTGGGCCGCGGATTCTCGGTCATGGATTCCAGCATTTGCGTGGCGGTAATGACGGGCCGGCGGAAGTGGCGCGCGCGGGCGATAATTGTTTTTTGCACGACTGGAACGCGCTCCGGACTCATCTCCACGCCGAGATCACCACGGGCGACCATCACGCCATCGGACGCGCGCAGGATATCGTCCAAATTTTCGATAGCTTCGGGTTTTTCAAGCTTGGCGATAACCGGCGTGGTCTTGCCTGCGCGCCGCACCAGCGATTTAGCGAGCAGCACATCCTCCGGCCGCCTCACAAAACTGACGGCGATGTAGTTCGCGCCATGCTTCAAGGCAAACGCCAAGTCTTCGCGGTCTTTCGGCGTGAGAGCGGGAACGCGCAACTTGATTCCAGGCAGATTGATGCCTTTGTGCTCTCCGAGGGCGCCGCCGTTCACGACTTCGCAAATCACCTCGGGGCTCCGCACCTGCAGAACGCGCAATTCGATCAAGCCGTCCGAGAGCAAGATGCGATCTCCGCGGTGGACTTCGCGTGGCAACGGGCGGAAGGTGGTGCTGACCCGCGTGGTGTCGCCCAAAACTCTCGCAGTTGTAATGACGAAGCGCTGACCCGCGCGCAATTGTACTGGCCGGCTTCCGGCGAGCGGCCCGGTGCGAATCTTCGGACCCTGCAAGTCCGCGAGAATGGCGATTGGTTTTTCTTGTTCGACGGCCGCGGCGCGCAACGTGGCGATATTCTGCGCATGTTCCGCGTGAGTGCCATGAGAAAAATTCAGCCGCGCCACATCCATACCAGCTTGCAGCAGACGGCTGATCATGCGGGGAGAGCGACTGGCCGGGCCGATGGTGCAAACGATTTTTGAATGACGAAAAACCATGCTCACTCTTGAAAAGAAGCTGGAAATCTTCCGTGCCGCACCAGAGCAGAAGGCGTGCCGGCCGCGGGACTAATTATCTTGTGGCGGCGAATTCTGAGACGATGCGCGCGAGGAAGCCGACGCCTTTGTCGAAGGACGCGAGCTGAATGCGCTCGTCGTCGGCGTGCATGCGGCGGGAATCCTCGTCGGTCATGGGGAACGGCGAGACACCGTAGGCTTGCACGTTGTGCAGCCGCAACTGAGCCGAATCCGTCGCGCCAGCTGATAAGAACGGCAGCACGGGAGCGCCGGAGAACTCCTGCGAAGCGGCCTTTGTGATTGTGGCATAGAAATCGGACTCAAGCGAAGAGGGCGGAGCAGCAAGGCCGGCGTCGGCCTGGACTTCGAACCGGATTTGCGGGTCGTTCACCAATTTCGTCAGCTCAGCCAGCAAGACGTTGATGGTGTTCTCCGGGAGGAGCCGGACGTTCAACATGGCACGGGCTTCCGAAGGAATGACGTTGGCACGGACGCCGGCCGAAAGCATGGTGGGCGCAATGGTATCGCGCAGCATGGAGTTCCAGAGGGGGTTGGTGTCGGAGACGACGCGTTGCGCGTGTTCGCCGCGGTCCGGAGTATCGAGCGAGCGCATCCACTTGGCGAGTTCATCGTCCTCGAGGGGGGCCAGCTGTTCGAAATAGCGGCGAACGATAGCTGTAAAGTGCACGGGTGCAGTGTACGCACCGATCTTGGCGACAGCGGAGGCCAAGTGGACGACAGCGTTGTCCTTGGTCGGGACCGAGGCATGGCCCGACGGCCCGCGCGCAATCACCGCGACGTTCACAGGGACTTTTTCGCTGGCTTGCACGGCAACAAATTGCACTTTGCCCTTGTTCAGGACGACCCTGCCGCCTTCGTTGATGGCAAAGCCGGCGGCAAATTTGTCCCAGTATTTTGAGATGAGCATCTTAATGCTCGCGTCGCCACCCTGTTCTTCATCCGCCGTGGCCAGAAAAATCACGTCGCGGTTCACGCGGGCGTTCGAACGCTTCAGAGCAATGAAGGCCGCGAGGTTAGCGGCAAGCATTCCTTTGTCGTCGATGGAACCACGACCGTACATGTAGCCGTCCTTAATCAGGGCTCCGAAGGGATCAACGGTCCACTTAGACTTGTCGACGCCAACCACGTCCATGTGCGCCACCAAGAGGAGGGCACGAGACGGGTCCGGCATGGCCGCGCTGCGGAGCCGCGCCACTAAAGCGCTGCGGCCCGGCGCCAAATCCAATAATTCCGGCGTCATTCCTTCCTTGGTCAGAATGCCGGCAATGTATTTGGCGGCGGCTTGCTCGTTGCCAGGAGGATTGGTGGTATCGATGCGGATTAGGTCGGCGAGCCAGCCCTCCGCCTCCTTGGCCAGTGCTGTGGTATCCCCGACCGGCGACTGCGTCGTTTGGACAGCCGGCATAGCGGTGGATGGCACCTGCGCTCGAAGAGACGAGCCCCCGGACATCACGAGCAGGGACAGTGCTGCGGCGGGCACTAGAATAAGCATTCTGCAGTTCCAATTCACGAAAACATCCTCCGTCATGCATCTTAGATGCGGCCCAGGGAGGCCGGCTCAGCAAACGTTTTGCGCTTAACGCGCTTCATACTACCATGCAGGTGTGGGGGCTTGACCGCAGGCTTGGGAGTGCGTTGCGTAAACCCAAACGCCGCGCAATCTTCCGCGGACGTATGGAGTCGCAGCTCGGCGGTTGGCAATGAGTTTTAAGGCGAATCGAGGGATTAAAGCATGAAGACAATCATTTCTCTGGTTTTACTGACATTTCTGGCAACTGTAATTATCCTGCCGCTGGGAGAACAGAACGCCGCGGCGCAAGCGCCGACGGGTCCCCAAGGGGGTGCGCCCCCACCGACCGTGAAGCCGCCGCAAACTCCGGCTACGCCCCAGCAACAGGCGCCTCAGGCCGGGGCGAGCATCGCGGTGGAAGTGCCGGTGGTGACGCTCGATGTAATCGCCACCACGCAGCACGGCGACATCCTGACGGGGTTAAAGAAAGAGAACTTCAAAATCACCGACGATGGGGTGGCACAGACGATCACAAATTTTGGGCCCACTGAGGCGCCGATTACGATCGTCATGCTCATGGAGTTCAGCAGCCGCGGGCTATACGAATGGTTCGCCTACCAGGCGAAGTATTGGGCCGACGCGTTTCTTCCGAATCTCCAACAAAAAGATTGGGTCGCGCTGCGGACGTTTGACATGCAGGTCCACGACGAAGTGGATTTTACGCAGAACAAGGATGAGGTTCGCAACGCCATCTACCATCTTTATTTCCCCGGGTTCAGCGAATCGAATGTTTTTGATGCCGTTTTGAAGACGATTGACGACATGAAGGATGTGAAGGGGAAGAAATCGATTCTCCTGCTGGCCACAGGCGTGGATACTTTTTCGAAACACACCCTGGACCAAACGATGAAGCAACTGCGGCAGAGCGACGTAACGATTTTTTGCGTGGGACTCGACAAGCCGTACCTCAATTACATTGAATCGCGAGGCTCGCTTGGCTCGCACATGAATTATCTTCAGGGCGAAAACCAGATGAAGACGATTGCGAATTTGACGGGCGGTTATGCGTGGTTCCCGCAATTCGACGGCGAACTTCCGGGAATCTTCCACGACGTTGCTTCGTTCCTGAGGCACCAGTACAGCCTGTCGTACACTCCGTCGAGCGGCGGAAAAGACAACAAGTTCCACAAGGTCAAAATCGAACTTGTAGATGCCAATGGCGGCCCGCTGGAAATCCACAATCAAAAAGGCAAGAAGGAGAAGTGGGTGGTTTACGCGCGCGAGGGTTACGAGCCGCAAAAAGCAGGAGCAAGCGATTGATTTTTCTCAGGCGAGAGCAGCAAGAGCCGCAATTAGGTGGCTAGCGCTCTTGCTAGTAGCCGCGCGCGAAATCAATCTGGTTGAACATTTCGCGGCCGTCAAACCAGCGTTCCAGCAGATCCATGAGCAAAGCCGTTTCGCGATGCCAGAGGCGGTCGCTGACGGCGCTGGTGTGCGGGGTGATGAAAAGATTCGGCGCTTTCCAGAGCGGACTCTCGGGAGGAAGCGGCTCGATGGAGGTGACGTCGAGTGCGGCGCCGGCGAGAGCGCCTTTTTCCAAAGCGAGGATGAGCGCGGCTTCATCCAGCAGCGAGCCACGGCCGATATTGATGAGGCGAGCGCCGGGCTTCATCCGCGCAATTTGCGCAGCGCCCATCAAGTGGCGCGTTTCGGTTGTTTCCGGAGCGGCGGTGACCACGTAGTCTGCGAGCGGGAGCACTTCTTGCAATTGCGAGGCGGGGACGATTTTTTCCGCGTGCGCGGTGTCGCCTGCGCCGGAGCGCGTTACGCCCCAGACGCGCATGTCGAAGGCGCGAGCACGCTTGGCGAGTTCGCGGCCGATCGAACCGAAGCCAACGATGAGCAGGACTTGGCCGCTGAGTTCGGTGAGGCGCTGCGGCTTGTCCCAGATGTCCTGCTGACCCCAATGCGAGCGGTCTTGATGGCGCGTGGAATCCGGAAAATTGCGAGCCAGCGCCAGAAGCAGCCCCATGGTGTGCTCGGCCATCGGCGGGGAAAAAATTCCGCTGGGATTTGTGACCACGATTCCGGAATCGCGCAGCGCGGGATACATCAATTGCGCCACGCCGGCGGCGGTGGAGTGAATCCACTTCAGCTTCTTCGCGTGCTGAAGCTGTTCGGCGCGGAGAGAGTAGCCGACGAAAATATCGGTGTCCGGCAACTCGGCGGGGAGTTCATCGTAGTCCGGCAAATGGACGACGCGCATCTCCGGCCAGCGTGCGCGGATGGTTTGGGACATCAGCGGCTGCGGACGCCAGAACGTGAAAGGATGCCAAACGCAGATGACGAGTTTGGTGTCGGCTGGCTTGGAGCGATTAGGGTTCATTCGCCAGGGCCGCGGTGTTTCCAATATAGGAGCAAGCCAAGGATGAGTCCCAGCCCGCCGGTGCCGAGGATGAAAGGACGCGAGAGCGGGAGAGCAAACCAGCAGATGACTACGAGGCCTACCGAGACGATTGCGCCTACTGGCGTGCCAGGGATGGTGATGGTGCCAAAGGATCGTGGCCGATTCTGCCCTGGCTCGGGCGGCTTTTTCGAGAGAGGTTCGTAGCTCAGGGTCATATTAGCGCCCTGCGGTTACGCGCAAATCTTGGCCGGTCATGTCCGCTGGCTCGGGCTGGCCGAGGGCGGCGAGCATCGTGGGAGCGAGGTCGCGCAGAGAGCCGCCCGGTTTCAATCGCAACGAATCGTTGTCGCTGACGAGAATGAGCGGCACGGGATTGGTGGTGTGATAAGTGTGCGGGCCGCCGGTGACGGGATCGATCATCGTCTCGGCGTTGCCGTGATCGGCGGTAATGAGCCAGACGCCGCCGCGCGGTTTCAGAGCTTGATAAATTGTGGCGAGACCTGCGTCGACGGCTTCGACTGCTTTGATCGTGGCTTCGAGGTTGCCGGAATGGCCGACCATGTCCGCGTTCGCGTAATTCATGATGATGGCGTCGAAGTCGCCCTTCTCGATGGCTTTTACTACCGTGTCCGTGATTCCCTGGGCGGACATCTCTGGCTTGAGGTCGTAGGTGGCGACTTTGGGTGAGGGAACGAGAATGCGCTCTTCGCCGCCGAAGGGTTTTTCGACGCCGCCGTTGAAAAAATAGGTGACGTGCGCGTACTTCTCGGTTTCGGCGCAGCGCAGGTTTTTGTACTGCAGCTCTTCGAAAACTTGGGCGAGGATGTGCTCGAGTTTTTCCGGGGCGATGACGTACTTCAGCCAGGGCCAGTTTTTGTCGTACTGGGTCATGGCAACGTAGAAAAGATTTTGGGACCGCTTGGCGTCGGCGATCTTGTCGAAGCCGGGTTCGACGAGGGCGCGGGTCATTTGGCGGGCGCGGTCGGCGCGGAAGTTGAAGAAAATCACGGCGTCGTCATCGTGGAGCGAACCTACCGGCGCGGCTGAGGCGCCTTCGTTCTTTGTGATGACGATAGGTTTGACAAACTCGTCGGTAACACCCTGTTCATAGCTTTTTTGAAGAGCGGCGAGGGGATCGTTCGAATGCGTTTCGGCTTCGCCGTGAACGACCGCGCGGTAGGCGAGATCGACGCGCTCCCAGCGATTATCGCGGTCCATCGCATAGTAGCGGCCGGTGAGCGTCGCAATTTCGCCCACGCCGAGTTCGCGCATTTTTTGCTGCAATTGGCGGACGTAGTCGCGGCCGCTGTTGGGCGGCGTGTCGCGGCCGTCCATGAAACAGTGCACGAAGACGTGTTCGACCTTTTGTTGCTTGGCCATTTCGAGCAGGGCGAAAAGGTGCTGGATGTGCGAGTGGACGCCGCCATCGCTCAGCAATCCGAGCAAGTGCAACTGGCGCTCACGTCCGCGCTCCATCGCCTGCTGAAAGAGCGGCACGTTTTGCAATTGTTTGTTGGCGATCAGAAGGTCGATGCGCGTGATGTCCATGTGGACGATGCGCCCGGCGCCCATGTTCATGTGGCCGACTTCGCTGTTGCCCATCTGGCCTTCGGGCAAACCGACGTAGGGACCTGAGGTGTGAATGAGCGTGTTCGGAAATTTTTTGAGCAGGCCGTCGTAGGCAGGTTTGCGAGCGAGAGCGATGGCGTTGCCTTTGGTTTCCGCGCGATAGCCCCAGCCGTCGAGCACGGTCAGGACAATTGGTTTTGGTCGTTGGCTCATATTGTTTGCGTGATGACTATCTCGCTGCAATCTCCCGTAATGCGGCGAGCAGGCGGTCGACTTCTTCCATCGTGTTGTAATGAACGAGTCCAATTCTCAGAAGGCCACCAGTGGCTTCGACACCGAGGCGTTCCGTCAGGTTCAGGGCGTAGTAATTGCCGTCCCAGGTGAAGATGCCGCGCTCGCCGAGGAACGCCGCGACTTCGGTCGGCGTGTGATTGGCGAGACGCAGGGAAACCGTTGAGCAGCGGTCGTTAAAACGCTTTGGATCGCTGATACCGAAAAATCTGAGGCCGGGAATGGCGAGCAGGCCTTCGACTAAGCGCGAGAGCAACGCCATCTCGTGTTGACGCGTCGCGCGATAGGCTGCGAGTAGCGCGCTGCGGCGGTCTTTTGCAGACGGATCACAACGACGGCCCAGCTCGGCGAGGTAATCGACCGCCGCGCCGATGCCCGCGATTAGTTCTTGAACTTGCGTTCCGGTTTCCCAGCGATCGGGGAGCGAATCCGGAGCGGGGCGCACCTTGTAAGGACGGAAGCGCAGCAGATGCTCGCGCTTGCCGTAGAGCGTGCCCATGTGCGGGCCGAAAAACTTATACGGCGAGCAGACGAGGAAATCGCAATCAAGGGCGCGGACGTCGATCGGCCCGTGAGGAGCGTAATGCACGGCGTCGATAAACATGAGCGCGCCCGCAGCGTGCGCCAGCTTGGTGATCTCGGCGACCGGATTGATGGTGCCGACGGCGTTCGAGGCGTAGCCGACAGCGACCAGTTTTGTTTTCGACGTAATTTTTCGCTTCAGGTCGTCGAGGTCGAGTGTGCAATCCGATTCACGAATTTCGACTTGGCGAATAACAACGCCCTTTTCTTCGAGGGCGCGCCACGGCGCGACATTGGCGTCGTGGTCGAGCGTGGTCACGACGATTTCATCGCCCGCATTCAGTTCGCGCCCGATTGCGCGCGAGAGTGCGAACGTGATCGTGGTCATGTTTTGCCCGAAGACCACTTCGTCCTTGTCACAGTTGAAAAAATCGGCCATGGCCGCCCGCGCGGAGACGATGATGGCATCGTTGCTGCGGCTGGTGGCAAACGCGCCGCAGGTGTTCGCATTCGACTTGAGAAAATAGCTCTGGACCGCGTCCATCACCTGCCTGGGCACTTGGGTGCCCGCTGGTCCATCCAGAAAAGCCGCCTGTTGACCATTCACTTGCAACTCGAGCGAGGGGAATTGCTCTCTCACCCAGCTGACATCCAGCGGCTGGCTCTCTACTCCCTGCATCATGGGTGTACTCATCGTTTTCTCCGTTCGCTAGTTTCTCACAGGGCGGGCCGATGACGAAGCCGCGAGCACTCGTGTTAGCATTTAAGCGGTTGTTCCTCACTCATGCCGCTTTGGCGCCGGCTACAAATCAAATGAGCGGCCGTAACCGGCCGGCTCCGCGCCACGATTTTCCACGAGGTGCAAAGTGTCCGAACCCTTGACGCCGACCGAGCGCACACGTGTTGTGCGGGAGCCGCAGCGGGGCGTCTACGACCGCGAAACGATTTACAGGATTCTCGACGAAGGACTCGTGTGCCACGTTGGATTTTCCACAGACGGCCAGCCGTTTGTCATTCCCACACTGTACGCGCGCATCGGAGACAAGGTTTATTTTCACGGATCGGCCGCGAGCCGGATGCTTCGCGGCGTCAACGAGGGCGCGAATATCTGTCTGACAGTCACACTTACGGACGGCATCGTGCTCGCGCGCTCGGTTTTCAATCACTCGATGAATTACCGCTCCGTTGTGGCGCTCGGGAAGGCCACGCTCGTCGATGCGGCCCAAGAGAAACTCGAAGCGCTGCGCGCCTTCACGGAAAAGATTTTGCCAGGCCGATGGGCGGACGCACGCCAGCCGAATGAGAAAGAGCTGAAGTCCACGAGCATTTTGCGGCTGCCGCTAACGGAAGCTTCCGCGAAAGTACGTGTCGGCCCGCCCGAGGACGATGCTCCCGATTACGCTTTACACGTTTGGGCAGGCGTAATTCCTCTACACATCGCCGCCGGTGCGCCGATTCGCGATGAGAGATGCGATCTCGGAATTTCTCTCCCGGCTTATGCGGCGAACTACAAACGGTGAACCATGAATGAATTTATTGCCGCACCCGTAAAACCACTTGTGGGCATCGCAGCCCTGGAAGCGCTCGACATCCGCGTGGGCACTATCGAGAACGTGGAAGAAGTGTCTCGCTCTGAAAAATTAATGAGGTTGACAGTGAATTTTGGCGATCACACGCGCACAATTCTTGCGGGAATCAAAAAAGAACGCGCCAATCCGCGCGAATTGGAAGGCCGCCAGGCTCTTTTTGTAATAAACCTTGAGCCGCGCAAAATGGCGGGCGAGCTTTCCGAAGGGATGCTCTTCGATATCGGCTACGCCGATGGCGTGACGCCGGCTCTGGCCGTTCCCGAGCGGCCGGTGCCCAACGGAACTCGGGCCGGTTAGCAACTCATTGGCGAACGGCGCGCAGAAAATCAGCCAACAGACCGTAACCGGTAGCCTCGACTCCAGGATTGTGCTCGACGAGGGACAAACCGAAAACGTCCAGGTCGAAGCGAATCGCCGAGCTGCTGCCCTCCAGATTGGCAAGCGGATCCGAGGCAAGCAGAATCTCCGGCTGCACGCTGCACTCCACGCCGTCGCCGCGGCGTTCCGCGCGGCAGACCAGCTTGTAGCGCATGCCCGCAGCTCGCACAGAGCGGATTTTTTCTTCGCTGAGCTCGCGAATGCCAGTGCGCTGCACGTCTTCAAGTCGCGCGTTCGCGCCCATCAAGACAATCGCCAGCGCCACAACCTTCACCGCCGCATCCCAGCCGTCCAGATCCGCCGTCGGATCTGTTTCCGCAATGCCCATGGCCTGCGCGCGCTTCACGGCTTCTTCCATCGAACGTCCTTTTTCGATTTCCGTGAGCACTACATTCGTCGTGGAATTCAACACACCGGAAAAACCGCGAATGTCCGTCGCAGGCAGGCCGTACGGGAACATCGAAAAGACGGGCACGCCGTCCATGACTGTGGATTCGTAAAGAAACTGTCTATTCTTCTCTTTCGCGAACGCTGTGAGCTCGTGGTAAGCGTGAACGATAGGACCCTTGTTGGCGGTGATGGCGTGCATGCCCAATTCGAGCGCCATCCTCAAATGCTCCGTGGCCGGCTGGCCGGTTTTGACATTGAGCGAGGTCGCCTCAAAGAGAACATCGGCGCGCGTTTTTTCGAGCCACTCGCGCAGGTTACGCGGCTGCGACGTGTTTCCGTGCTGAATCAGCGAGTGGCCGTGCAACGCGGCAAGGGGGTTTAGTCCATCGGGATCGGCGATCCAGCCGGTGCGGCGCGTAGCCACTCCTGTGAGCCGCCAGCGAATGTCATAGCGCCTGCGCAGATCGGTCTCTTTCGAAATGAGCAGGCGCAGCAGAGCGCGAGCAACGTTGCCCATGCCGACGATGGCGAGATTATAGGAAGGCATGAGCCGATCCTCCGGAAGGAAACAGCGAGACAGACAGGAATGTATATCCCGCCGTGCCGCAGCGGCGCAGCATGCTGCGCCCCTACAATGAGATGAATCAATGTGCCGCGGCGAGCTTTGCGGCAGCGTCGGAGATCAATATGGCTTCATCCTGAAGGCAATGTGCAACGACCAGAACGCCTTCATCGGCTTGTTTCCATTCCTTCTGTTCGATGGCTTCCCGCACATAGGGCATCGTCTTTGCGGCGTATCCTGTGTAAAAACCAGGCGCGTAAAGTTGGTGCCGGTACCATTTGCGATGCGGCAAACCTTCCGGCGTGACGAACTTACGTTCGCTCTCGATGAGCAGCCGGTTCACCTCCGCGAGAGAAGCGGCGGCCAGTGCAGCGCCTCCATTGGCATTGGCGTGCTCCAGCGCCTTGCGGTACTCTGCCGCACTGCGCGTTACGGCATCGGCGGCGTTCTCGAGAGGCGCGAAGTTCTGGTAGGGCGGAACTTCCTCCTTTTTCGGCGGAACGTACGTTTTCTTCGGATCGGCCGTCGCGGTGAAAACGCCCTCGTCAATTTCGCGGTTACGTTCGCGAGTCTCGTCCTGCATTTTCTTCGACAATTCCTTCAGTTCCTTCACATAAGTTTGCATTGTTTCCGCGAAGTCGCCGAATTCGAAAGGGAGGAGGTCGGCATCGCCGAGGCGCATCATGACGCTGCCGCCGGTTTGCGCGAGGGCGCGTCCATAGACAAAGGTCGTGTCCGCGAAATGTGTATACCAGTACATGTCGTCGTAAATCGAGTGATAGATCCCTCCACC
>Ga0210402_10000779_pt1 | contig 34540 bp, 24 predicted proteins | sample IncBWC7MmetaG_FD_161055 | JGI IMG/M metagenome (GOLD analysis project Ga0210402, IMG submission 161055) | Forest soil microbial communities from Barre Woods Harvard Forest LTER site, Petersham, Massachusetts, United States - Inc-BW-C-7-M | ecosystem: Environmental > Terrestrial > Soil >...
ATGTCGCGCGAAAATATTCTGCACCGCGTGCGAACCGCCTTGGGGCGCAGCGCCGGGCAATCCGTGGGCGACGTGCCGCTAGTGCGCATTCGTATCCCCGAAGTGGCGCCCGGTGTGGACCCCGAAGTGGAAATGGAAGCGCGCATCGCCGGCATGACGGCGCGCCTGGAAGCTTTGGCCGGAGTGGTCCGCCGCACCACCGACCCGCGCGGCGTGGTGGCGCAGGCCATCGCCGGGAAGACAGCGGTGGCTTCCAACGCGCCGTACCTGGCGGAGTGCGGCATCACCAGCCTGCCCGGCGTCCGCGCCGGTATCACTAACCTGGAGGAATTGCGCGGCCTCTGCGCCACCTGCGATTTCGGCATCACCAGCGCCGATTACGCCTTGGCCGACACCGGCACGCTGGTGATGTTGGCGAGCCCGCGGGAAGCGCGCCTGGTCAGCCTGCTGCCGCCGGCGCACATCGCCGTAGTGCCGCGCGCGCGAATTCTCACTGGCCTGGACGAGTTGTTCTCCATTCTGCCGCGCCCGGCCGAACAGACCAGTTCGATGGTGCTGATCACGGGGCCTAGCCGGACCGCCGATATCGAACAGATTCTGGTGCGGGGCGTGCACGGGCCGGGCCAAGTCATGGTAGTGATTGTGTAACTGCCACACTGTCATGTCTGACGGTATAAACCGCTTGGCGCGCTGTGTCTTCTAGGAGCGACGTCCGCCGAACTCCTCCGCGTTAGGCGACACAAATTCCCGGACGCTCATCGGCGGCCGGCCGGTCACCCGTTGGACGCCGTCTGCCCATCTGTCATAACGACCGGCCCGGTGCAACTCGCCCATCGCCAAAAGATGCCCCGTCAGATGCTCCGGCATATTTTGCCTTCTCAGCTTCTGTTCCCACTCCTCGGGGCTGATGTCAGAGTACGCGACCTCTCGGTTCAGCGCGTCCGAGAATTCGCGGGCGACGCCATCCATGTCCTGCGACTTGGGACCGGTGAGTTCGTAGATCAGGCCCAGGTGCGGCACGGGGGTGGGCGAGAACGGCAGCGACTACCTGAGCGACATCAGCCGCTGCAACTGGAGAGGTCTTGCCCCGCCCAAACGGCAGTTCAATGCGGTCCCGGTCGCGGACGCTCCGGCCGGCTAATTGCAGAAAGCTCTCCAGGAACATTGTCGGCCGGATGGTAACGACAGGCAGGCCCGACCACGCGAGCGCCTGCTCGCTCAACCAGTGCTGCCGCTGCTGATGGCTCGGGGTGGTGTTCTGGATGCTCATCTCGGAGACTGTCATCTGGGACATGCTGACCAACGCGCTCACTCCGGCTTCCCGCGCCACGGCCGCCATGGTCACGGCCGCCTCGAGGTACCCGGCGGAAACGGACATGCCGAAGTAGACCCGGCTGCAAGCCGCTGACGGCGCGATAAACATCACCCGGTTCGAGGAGGTCGCCGACCACCACATGGGCGCCCGCGGCTCGTAGGGACGCCGCCCGTTCGTCGTCGCGCCGCACCATGGCGCGAACCGGAAACCCTCGATCGAGGAGCAGGCCGGTGACAGTGCGGCCGACCGACCCCAGTTGGCCCGCTGCCCCGGTTACCAATATCGATCCGTTATCTACCATTGCGGCTTACCTCGTCGATGCCAGCCAACTGCCTGTTCGTATCTTATGATTCAAACCTCGGAGCCAAGCTGATTGATCATCGCTAAAAACACCATATCGCCGGCTTTCCGCCCGCGCCGGCCACACCATTCCCGGTACAAGCTGCCGTAACTGCCGGTGTTATAGTCGGTCTCCCGGAAACCCAGGCGGCGGGCAGTGCGGTCGATCCAGGGAGCCGTTCCCTCCAGTTCCAGGTAAACGCCGATGGGGGTCTCGTCAAGCATGGCGATGCCGGCGCGGCGCGGTTGGCGGAACTCGGTGCGGTATTTTTCGTAACGCCAGGTAGGTTGGAAGCCGAGCCGCCCCAGGATAGCCGCCATGGCGGCGGCGTCCGCCAACTCCACTTCCAGTTCTTCCCGGCTCTTGTGCCGGCCGGTCACGGGAGGGCCTTTGTAGGTCACGGTGCCCGTTCCTCCAGCCTCGCGCACGCGGAGCAAGGTAGCCGCCTGCCGATGAGACAGCTCCGGCGTGTCGAACACCGTGTTGACTTCGAAGACCCGCGGACGGGAAACGCGGAATCCCGCAGCCAACAGCAGCCGGCGCGCGGTTTTCGCATCGGCCATCTCCAGCTTGATCTCGGTTTCGTGGGAACTTTGAGCCATCCGGAAGCTAATGGGCGCGGTCGCCCGAGTGGTGGTCCAGAAAGTCCTGGTCGATGGCTTTGCGGCCGCGGAATCCTTCATCCACGCCGTGCCAGAATTCGATGGCGGGCTCGCCCAGTTTCCAGCAAAGGTAGACTTCCACGCCCCGAAGAAGCGTGGGAAAATCGACCAGGCCGATATCCAGGTCCTTCAGCACGCAGCCGGTTTCCTGTACCTGCTCGATAGCGCCCCGGAGCCCTGTGGCTGCCGAATCACGGCGGTTGCGCGACGCGATGGCGCGTTCCCGATCCACCGTGATGCCGCCCATCATCATCACGCGCTCGGTGAATTCCTGAATGGTTCGCTCGGCTTCGGCGTACTCGGACCGGGCGGCGATGGCATCGCGCAGCAGTCCGCCCACCTGGGGGATCAGGCTCTGGGCTTCCGCGTGGGTGAAGCGTCTGGGCATGGATGTTCTACGTGGCGTAATGGCTGGTCACGTAGGTATTCAGAATATCGATGAATTCAGCTACGATGCGGTCGCCCTTAAGGGTAGTCATCAGCCGCCCATCCACGTAGACCGGCGCCTTTGGCTCTTCGAACGTGCCCGGCAGTGAGATGCCGATGTTGGAGTGCTTGGATTCGCCCGGCCCGTTCACCACGCAGCCCATCACCGCCACCTTCATAGCCGCAACTCCCGGATGGCCGGCCTTCCATACCGGCATCTGGTCGCGCAGATACGTCTGGATCTGGTCGGCCATTTCCTGGAAGAAAGTGCTGGTGGTGCGTCCGCAGCCCGGGCAGGCGGTCACTTGCGGCGTGAAACTGCGTATCCCCAGCGATTGCAGAATCTGCTGCGAGACGATTACTTCTTCCGTGCGGTCCCCATTGGGCAGAGGCGTCAGCGACGCGCGAATGGTGTCGCCAATGCCGTCTTGCAACACCGGCGCCAGGGCGGCAGTGGTGGCCACGACTCCCTTGTTGCCCATTCCGGCTTCGGTCAGGCCAAGGTGCAGCGGATAGTCGCAAACCGCGGCCAGAGCCCGGTACACGTCGATCAGGTCCTGCACGCCGCTGACCTTGGCGCTGAGAATGATTTTATCGTGGCTAAGGCCATGCCGTTCGGCGGCCTCCGCGGACTGGATGGCGGAGGCCACGATCGCGTCGAGCGTGACTTCGCGCGCGTCCTTTGGCTCTGCCAGCAGCGAGTTTTCGTCCATCATACGGGTGAGCAGCGCCGAATCGAGCGAGCCCCAGTTGACGCCGATGCGCACCGGCTTGTTATTCTCGATGGCCACTTCGATCATGGTGCGGAAGTTGTCGTCGGTCTTGCGCCCGATATCGGAGTTACCGGGATTAATTCGATACTTGGCCAGGGCGCGCGCGCATGCGGGGTACTTCTTGAGCAGCAGGTGGCCGTTATAGTGGAAGTCGCCGATAATGGGCACGCGGACGCCGAACTGTTCCAGGGTGTCGACGATTTTCGGCACCGCGGCGGCGGCCTGGTCGGTGTTCACGGTCACCCGCACCAGTTCCGAACCGGCGCGCGCCAGTGCCATCACCTGATTGACGGTTCCGGGGACATCGACGGTATCGGTGTTGGTCATGGATTGGACCACAATCGGATAATTGCCGCCCACCTTCACACCTCCAACGTCCACCACAACCGCCTTACGGCGAGCTTTTACAGCCATTCAACCTCCATGGGAAACCCTAATTTTACCATCCCAAGTTGGTGTAGAGTGTTCTAGTGGGGCAGGTTGTTAGGGGTACCCTCTGGGTCCGGCGGATTGCTAATCCGCCTGCCGGGGTCGTCCTGACAGTCACCAGACGGGAGGATTCGCATGAAACACCTTCGCCCATTCCTGTTCCTGGCTTTCTTGGTTCTCGCCGCCTTTGCGTTTTTCGTGGCCCGTTCCGAAGCCAACCCCGAAACCATCAAGCGAGTCGCCCCAGGCGTGTATTTTCGCGAAGGCGATATGGATCAGGGCCACTGCAACAACGTGATCGTCGAGATGAAGGATTACCTGATCGTGGTGGATGCCAACTTCCCCAGCGGGGCGCGCGCTGCCATGGCCGATGCCAAACGCATTTCGGCCAAACCGGTGAAGTACGTGTTCGACACTCACCACCACGGCGATCATCTCTATGGGAACTCGCTATGGACCCAAGCCGGCGCCACTACGCTGGCCTTCAAGGGCGTAGCGGAGGAACTGAAACGCTTCGAACCGGCCCGCTGGGTGGCCGCGGCCAAGAGCCGCAAGGATGTGGCGGAGTTGAATCAACCGGGGTCGGAGGCTCCCAAGCAGGATATCAACGAGCTGCAATACGTGCTCAACGATGGCTCGCGCAAGGTGGAATTCCATCATTTCGGCTGGGCGCACACCAAGGGGCACGGCTTCGTTTATCTTCCCAAGGAGCAGGTGCTGTGCACCGGCGATGCCGTGGTGAAGGGTCCGTACAACAACACCGCCGACGCCAACGTTGCCAACTGGCCATCGGTTCTGCAAGCGGCCGGCAAGCTGAAGGTGAAGTTCGTGCTTCCCGGCCACGGCGTATCCGGCGGCCCTGAACTAATCGCGGGCCAGGCCCAGTTTATGACGGCGTTGCACCAGGCCGTGAAAGCCGGCGTGGACCAGGGCAAGAAACTGGAAGACCTGCAGGCGAGCATCCACCTTCCCGCGGCCGTAAGCACCTGGGTGAGCGAGCGCTCGCTCAAGACCCAGATCAAGGACGCCTTCGAGCAGATCAAGCGCTAGCCGCGCTTAGTGGCCGCGACCCTCTGGGTCGCGTCCGTGTCGCTTTGTTTGCGTGGAAGCGCAGTCGATGGAGTGCTGCGTTTTCCGCTCAGAATTTCTTCGCCGGGTCGCCCGGCAAATCCGCCCGGAGTACCCCGAGTACCCGGAATGCCGGAGGCTTGACGCCACTGAGGCTTGACGCCGCTGGGGGTTATGTGTTATGAATTTTAACACTATAATGTTTAACAGCCTTAGCCGCAAGCCACCCACTCCGCTGGAGCAGTTCATCATGGACTATGTGTGGGCGCACCCCAACTGCACCGCCGAGACGTGCCGCGAAGGCGTGGCCGCCCAGCGCGCCCTGAAGGATTCCACCATCCGCACCATACTGCGGAAGCTGGAAGAGAAGGGCTATGTGACCCATAAGGTGGACGGTCGGACTTTCGTTTATCGTGCCGCGGACACCAGGCGCAACGTGGCAGTCCAGGCCGCGCAGCAACTCATCGAGCGCTTCTGCGGCGGGTCCGTCGAAGAGTTGCTGGTGGGGTTGGTGGACAACCAGTTGTTGCAGCCGAAACAGTTGCAGCGGCTGGCGGAGAAGATTGCATCGCGCAAGGAGAAGAAAGCATGACCACGATACAGTTTCTGGCGGAGTGGGCGCTCCGTTCCTCCATCCTGATCCTCAGCGGAGCGCTGCTGCTGCGGGCGTTGCGCGTGAAAGATCCAGCCGTCGGTCTGGCGGCGTGGACGGCAATGCTGTGCGCCTCTCTGGCTATTCCGGCGCTTACCGCGGCACTGCCGAAGGTACCGTTGACGCTGCTGCGCGGGGCGTCCGGGCGGGTCGAAGTGCCAGTGGCGGTCGGTCGCGGTTCTGATCGGAGCCGCGCGCGTAAGCAAGCGGTCTACCACGCCGCGTTGCCGCCGGTGCGCGCCATATCCCCCGCGGACGTCGCCGTGGAAAGGCGCGGCACTGGCGTCTCCGGACGCTTTGACTGGGCGCGGGCAGCGGTGACCGTATACGTCATGGTCGCCCTCGCGCTTCTGCTCCGCCTGTGCGTCGGCTTTGCGATGAGCCTGCTTTTGCTGCGCGGCAGCCATATCACCGGTCGGGCGACGGAAGGAATCGAGATTCGCCAATCGGGCCGCGTGGCGGCGCCGGTGACACTCGGGATCGCGCGCCCGGCAATCGTGCTCCCCCAGGATTGGAGCCAATGGGATAGCGCCAAACTGGATGCGGTGCTGGCGCATGAGCGCTCGCACATCCTGCGTCACGATCCGGCGGTGCAGTTGCTCTCGGCGATTCATCGGGTGCTGCTGTGGCACAGCCCGCTGAGCTGGTTCCTGCACCGGCGCATCGTCCGCGTGGCGGAAGAGGCTAGCGACGATGCGGCTGTAACCGCAACCCGCGATCGCGCAGCCTACGCCCAAGTGCTGCTCGACTTCATGCAGGGCCAAAAAGGCGCCCGGCTGCGCGGCCCGAACTGGCAGGGAGTGCCGATGGCGCGATATGACCGGGCGGACCAGCGCATCCATCGCATTCTGGATGCCACGGCGCTGTCGCACGGAATCACACGCTGGAGCGTGGCGGCGATTCTGGCATTGGGATCGCCGCTCGCGTACGTGGTGGCGGCGGCACATCCGCAGAGCCCACCACATGCACCGGCGGCGGCCGCTCCGGCGGCGGTTATTCAGGCGACGGCGGAAAAGCAGCCTGCTGTGGACGCACTCGCGGTCAAACCGTCCGGCCGGAATTCCCGCGTAGTTTCTGGCGGCGCCCTTCCGGGTGGCAGGTTGATGGCGGCGCAGATCGTCGCCCAATCGCCGGATGCGGTCAGACAGAAACTGGAACCCGATTATTTGGCTGGTCTGGGCAGAGTCGCCGCTTACACAGTTACGGTCACGCCCAGGGTCGACGGTCAGTTGATGTCTGTCAGCTTCAAGGAAGGGGATCTGGTCCAGGCCGGGCAGGTGCTGGCGTCCATCGACCCGCGCCCCTATCAGCTCCGGCTCATTCAGGCTGAGGGCCCGCTCGCGCGGGACCAGGCGCAACTCGCCGACGTCAGGCGCAACCAAAACACGATGTCCAAGCAGCAGTTCGACAACATGGTGGCGCAGGTCGAAGCCAGCATTAAAGCCGATCAGGCCAACATCGACAGCGCGAAGCTCCAGTTGACTTACACGCAGATCGCCGCGCCCATAACAGGAGTGGCTGGTCTGCTTATGGTCGATCCCGGCAATATGGTTCATGCCGCGGATGCCACCGGCATAGTGATCATTAACCAGCTCCAGCCCATCGCGGTTCTGTTCACCATTCCGCAAGACAGCCTGCCGCAGGTGCTGGCGCGTCTCAGGGAGGGCGCGAGCCTGCCGGTGGAGGCGTGGAACCGCAACAACAACGCCAAGCTCGCGACTGGCCGCCTGACCGCTGTCGACAATCAGATTGACCCGGCAACCGGCACCGCGAGACTCAAAGCCGTGTTCGATAACAAGGATGGCGCACTGTTCCCCAACCAGTTCGTGAACGTTCGCATGCCTGGCAACACCAAATGAGGTTCGTAATGCTGAAAACGAGGTCTCATCGACAGTGACAACCGCCGTGCCTGCCTAATTCGGTGCACGGGAGAGTCCGGTTGCCAGCGGCAGAGACGGCGCTGAAGCTGCTATCTGACGGGTCAGAAGGCGCCGTAGAGGCTCATCCAGTCGATCAGCGGCGCCAGAGCTTGCGGCTGGGCGCTGTAATGGGTCTGGCGTCCTTCGCGCCTGTCGCGCACCAGGCTGGCAAGCTTCAGAACGCCCAGGTGCTTGGAGACAGCCGGCTGCGAGACTCCCGCCCGGTCGGTCAGTGCCCGCACGGTATGTTCGCCGTCGCGCCTCAGCCGCTCGAAAATCGCCCGGCGGGTCGGGTCGGCGAGGGCCTTGAAAAGGTCGTCCGCTACAGCTTGCATATCCGAATCATAACTCTGCGGTTATGAGTTGTCAACCACAGCCGTGGAAAGCGACCAGGTGAGGACAGTGGGGACACAACCCGCAAGATCGGCTGCGATTGCCCGGCGTGTCGCAGGTAGCGGAAGAACGACCGAAGCGCCGTCCCCATCGAGAGCGAGCAAAACTTCGCGACCACCGATTGGGCCGCTAAACGGGTCACACGAAAATTCACTTTTTCTTATGTTTGTTTTCAGTCGACTACGGAGAACAGCGCAAAACTCCAGGGCGCCGTGAAGTTAACGTGAGAACCGAGAGAGGAATTCGGTCCATTCCCCGACCTTCAAGTAGTTCCCACTTCCCGCCCGAATCCGCTACGGCTCCCTGGATGGAGCTTTCCCATCCCAAATAGCCGGTTTCCTCTCTCTAACAGTCTTCTTTGCGACTTTGCGGCTTTGCGTGAATCTGTCAATGCCGGTTGAATATTCCCCAGTTTCCGCCGGTTGAAATTTCCCTACTTTCGCCGGCTGAAAATTCCCCAGTAGCGCCGGTCGAAATTTCCCCAGGTGCAGAAAGATTGTAGGCATGCCCGGTGCAGCAAGCAAGCGCGTGGTTGTCCCGGCGGCGTAACCTCGTTTTGATGCCCCCTCACGACGGGGTCTCGTGACCCCAATAGTCCCGCGCACAGGGCGCACCAATAGCTTAGGCGGAGGCAAATAATAAGCTGGATAATTTGAGTCCATCGTAGGTGAATCGGCTTGGAGAGTAGAACTCAAAAAGGCAAGATTCTCAATGCCGGTCTAGAATCCACCAAAAGCGCCGACTCCGCAATATGCACTTCCGGAACGCTATTTGCACCGCCGATCCAACTACTTGACTGATTCCAAACCATTTGGTTTTCGGCAACTGAGTTGCAACAAAGTCTTCAGAACTCCGGAAAAAGAAGGGTTGACCGCTGTCATCCCGGTCTATGCACTCCCCAAGTATCTTGAGATTCCAGGCGCTCCTTGTCTGAGAAGGGAAGCTCATGAAGAAACTGTGGATTAGTTTCGCCGTCGTGCTCGTAGTGTCATTCGCCGTCCTGGGCTGGATCGGCACCCGCATCTACCAGCAGATGCCGCCCATTCCCGCCCGTATCGTCGACACCGCCGGCGCCGTGGTTGTGCCCGATGGCGATATCGGCCGCGGCCAGAACGTCTGGCAGGCGCTCGGCGGCATGGAAGTCGGCTCCATTTGGGGCCACGGCAGTTACGTCGCCCCCGATTGGACCGCCGACTGGCTCCATCGCGAATCCACCTTCGTCCTGGATGAATGGGGCAATGCCGAATTCGGCAAGCCCTACAGCCAACTCTCCGCCGAGGACCAGGGCAAACTCCGCGGCCGTCTCGAACAGATCTACCGCCACAACGGCTACGATGCCGCCTCCAACACCATCCGGATTGCACCCGTCCGCGCCCGCGCGTTCGAATCCTGCCTGGCTCACTTTTCGGATGTCTTCATGAACGGCAACCCGGCTTACGCCATCCCTTCCGGCAGCGTCTCCACCCCCGAGCGCATGCGGCAGTTCGCCGGGTTCATCTTTTGGACCGCCTGGTCCGCTGCCGCCGAACGGCCCGGCGACACCATCTCCTATACCAACAACTGGCCCTACGAACCCCAGGTCGGCAACCGCCCCACTGGCGAAAGTGTCATGTGGACCGGCGTCAGCATCATCATGCTTCTCGCGGGCATCAGCGCCATGGTCTGGTGGTATGCCTCGCAAAAGGCCGCCGAACCCGTGGGCCCCATCCCACCCACAGACCCGCTGGGCGCATGGGCCGCTACGCCTTCGCAACGGGCCACTCTCAAGTATTTCTGGGTCGTATCGGCTCTCATCCTTGTCCAGATCCTCATGGGCATCGTGACGGCTCACTACGGCGTGGAAGGCGACGGCTTCTACGGCCTGCAGATCTCCCACGTCCTGCCCTACAGCGTCACCCGCACGTGGCACGTCCAGATCGGCATCTTCTGGATCGCCACCGCGTGGCTTGCCGCCGGCCTTTTCATCGGACCGCTCATTAGCGGCAAGGAACCCAAGTACCAAGCCCTTGGCGTGCATGTATTATTCGGCGCCCTGCTGGTGGTTGTCGTCGGCTCTCTGACTGGCGAATGGATGAGCATTCAAAACAAGCTCTCCGACGCCAACGCCTTTCTCTGGGGCCATCAGGGCTATGAGTACGTCGATCTCGGCCGCGCCTGGCAGATCCTCCTCTTCGCCGGCCTGCTGATCTGGCTGGTCCTGGTGGTCCGTGCCACCCGCCCAGCCCTCAAAGTCGCCGGCGATCAGCGCAACCTTCTCTATCTCTTCCTGCTCTCCTCCGGCGCCATCTTCCTTTTCTACGGCGCGGGCCTCACCTGGGGCCAGCACACGCACCTGACCATCGTGGAATACTGGCGCTGGTGGGTGGTGCACCTCTGGGTCGAAGGTTTCTTCGAAGTCTTCGCCACCACCGTGATCGCCTTCTTCTTCACGCGCCTCGGCCTGATTCGCCCGGCCCTGGCCGCCAAAGCGGCGCTGCTCTCGGCCACCATCTTCCTCTCCGGCGGCATCATCGGCACCTGCCATCACCTCTATTTCTCCGGTACCCCCACCGTCGCCCTGGCATTCGGTTCCGTCTTCAGCGCGCTGGAAGTGGTGCCGCTCACTATGGTGGGTTATTCCGCCATGGACGACCTGCGCAACGGCCGCCTGGCCCCCTGGGTGCAGCGCTACCAATGGCCCATCTACTTCTTTGTCGCGGTGGCGTTCTGGAACATGGTGGGCGCCGGCCTGTTCGGCTTTATGATCAACCCGCCCATCGCGCTCTACTTCATGCAGGGCCTCAATACCACTCCGCTGCACGCCCACGCCTCCCTGTTCGGGGTTTACGGCATGCTGGGCATCGGCCTGATGCTGGTCTGCCTCCGCGCCATGGACCCTCGTTCCCAGTGGAAAGAGCGCTGGCTCCGTTTCTCCTTCTGGGGCATGAACCCCGGCTTGCTGATCATGTGTGTCGGCAGTCTTCTCCCGGTTGGTCTGGCGCAAACCTGGGCCTCCGTCGATAAAGGCTACTGGTACGCCCGCAGCACCGAATTCCTCAGCCTGCCTTATATGCGGACTCTGCGCTGGCTGCGCGTTCCGGGCGACACCCTGTTCGCCATCAGCGCACTGGTGCTGGTCGCCTTCGTTTTCGCCGGCCGCGGGGGCGCCGAGCGTTCCGAAGTGGCTATCCCTGACGCCCTCCACGTCCCCAGTGGCGACTAGCAACTAGCGAAACGAAGAGGCGCGGAAACGCTGAGGACAACACGTAGGACAGACTGAGGTTTGCCTTGCCGATAGGCCAGGGCACTGCGTTGGACTCGGGATTGGGGGAGCCAGACGCCGTGGCTCTTCGCCGGTCGCCTGCTCATGTCTTTGCTAACTCACCGGGCCGATCCCGGGATTATTTGCAGTGCTACGACCGACGGAACAATCGTACCAGCCTTGGTGTTTCTCACTCGATAAAACGAGTGCGTGATTCCCATCCAAGATCGCGAACAGCAAACGCCGGGCAAGACCTCCGGTGTCGTCAAAAGCCCGGATAAGGATCGTCGAATCCAGGGTGATCTTCACCGATGAGTGCGATACGCGGGCCGGCTGCTCCGCATGGCCTCCGTGAAGATTTCCTCAGATTCGTCACTCGTGGCAGGCCGCAGGTTCAAGTCCACCTCAGTGAACAACCTTCGGAGTTCCGCCGATACTTCGCGCCGCCGTTGGTCGGAAACAGGGGCGGGCTCGAACACTTGCACGCTGATCGACTACATGTCGTCAAGCGGGCGGCCGAGCAGCAGTTCGGCGGCGGCTCGCTGCGCCGGGGACAGGTCTCTTGCCTGATGAATCACGGGGAACCTCCCTTAAATTATCGCGCATCCTTGCGATTCTTTTGTTCGGCGTCAAGTTAACGAAAACGCCCTATCCGCGGAGGTGGCGCTGCCGCGGTTCCGAGCGTTTCTTCGCCCATGACTCAAGCAATCCAAGCCACCAATCGGTCTCCAGATTCGCCTGAAAACGCATCAATTCCCGCGAGCCGTCCGAAGTTGCGATCTCCCGCCTCTGGCGGTGACAGCAACAGTTTTCTTTTTTTGATCCGACCCATCCGGCAGTGTGGCGGGCATTTACGCATCGGCTTAGATGTTCTTCCAGCCGGTTTCACGAGGGGCGTGTGCGATGGTGAAAGCAGCGGTTGGGACAGTTGTCCCAGCCTCTCACACCACCGCGCCAGCAATCCTCTTTGTTTGCAGTGAGCGCTTTGGAGTCCGTTGGGACGCCTGTCCCAACCGCGGTCATGGAAGGAAACGAAATGGAAGGAATCAACGATGAGATGTCGGACAACCAGCAGGTCCTGGAACTCGGCGTCATGCTCGGACAACGCCGCGCGTTTGGGCTGGTTGCAGGCCGCTGCAAGCGCGGCGCAGGCCGAGTGCCTTCGCAAGGTTCGCGACGAGAAAACTACCTGAAGTTCGCCACCAATTGTGACGAGTTTGGTGAGCGAATTGACCGCCGCCGAGCGACACTTCGAATGTGCCAGGCTCCACCACGCGGCGGCCATCGGCCCGCGTGGCCGAAAACTGGCGAGGGGACAACGCCAGGTGGACCGCCCTCTTCTCTCCGGCCCGCGGCGCCACGCGCTCAAATCCGGCCAGCCAGTGCCTGGGCGCGGTCCGGCAGCGCGGGCGGCCCTCATGTAGAGCTGCACCGCCTCCATGTAGAGCTGCACCACCTCCTCACCCGATCTGGAGCCGGTGTTTTCCACTTCGACAGCGACCCCCGTCCGCGGATCAAAGCAGATGGCACCCATGATCCCGGCGACGACGACGGTCTATCGGTTTACGACTCATTTCATGTTTCCTCCGCTGATCATCCGCTGCACCAGCGTCTCTGGATTCTCTGCCGCGTTGATCACCGGGATATCACCACACCAGGCGCAGGCCGATCTGAACGCGCCGCGGAGTGCTCGCCTGGGTGGTGATCTCGCCGAAGCTGGCGCTGGTTGGGTTCAAAGAGACAGGCGCGCCGAAACCTACGCGGTTGGTGATATTGAAGCTTTCGAAGCGAAGTTGCAAATACATTTTTTCCCGCAGATGGAGCTTCTTCAACAGCGAGAGATCGGCATTCTTAGTGGCGTCGCGGCGAAGATTATTGAAATAGGTGTCAAACGTACGGATGCCGTCGGATGGCTGCAAACTCGCTGCCGTGAAGAACTGCGCGGTATTCAGCGTCGCCCCCGGCGTCAGGGGATTTTGAGGGTGCGCATTCCAATCCAGGGGGCCTCCCAGATAGACCACATTTCCCCAATTCAGCGGCGGACCGGACTGGAAAATGAGGGCCCCGTTCATCGCCCAACCTCCCGCGATCGCGTTTAGAACCTTGTTGGGGATGTCAAAGTGTTTTCCGCGACCGAAGGGCAGCTCCCAGCTTACCGCCAGCGTCTCGCGCAGCGGCCGTGAATCCCCGCCCGCCCGTTTTTCCGGCGCCGGGTCGCCGTCGTTCAAATAACTCACTCTCTCGACCAGAGCGCTGTAGGCAAAGTTTTCTATCAGCAGCAATCCATTCGTCCAACGCTTCTGCAGGCGGACATTGAGGCTGTTGTAATACGACTCGCCCGCATTGGTGTATTGCTCGACCACCCCGTTGCTGGTGCTCTGTGGGGCGGATGGCACCGGATATTGGGGATACGGAATCAGTAACTGTTGCAAATTGACCGTGGCGCCGTTGTAACTGGAATTCGGCAGCAATCCTTGAAATGGATTGACGATCGCGGCACCGTTGGCGCCCTTTGCCGAACTTCCCAACAGGCTGACGGTGGCGTTCTCCGCCGCGTCCCGGTAAGGAGACGTGCTCAGGTATCGGCGCGGGATGTAATCCAGTTGCGTGGTGATCGGCAGGTGTACGGCATGGTTACCGATGTAAGCCACTTCCAACACCATTCCTCCCGGTATCTGCCGCTGTATCCCGGCGTTCCATCGAACCGAATACGCGTTCAGGACATGCGGATTAAAGAAGGTGACTCCCGTCCCCTGGGCTGTGCCCGGCCCGTTGTTGCTGGAAGGCTGCAAGAACCCGCTCGGAAATGGATTGGAGAGCGTTGTGGCAGGGCTCAGATAGTTGTTGCTGGTGGCGACAAATTGGGTCGTCTGGCTGAATCCCTCCTGATTGAGGGTCTGCGCTCCATTGATTCCATTAGGCGCGACGAAGAGTCCGAACCCGCCGCGCAACACGGTCTGGTGCAGCCAGGACGGTGTCCATGCGGCGCCCACCCGAGGGCTAAAAATACCGGACTTTGTGTCGTAAACGTTCCGATTGCCGGCGCCCGCATACGTTAGCCCGCCCAAGGCCGAAAACTGATTGACGGGCAACAGCGCGGCCGGGCTCTGGGCGTAGGCCGCGGCCGCCGCTGCCGATATTGGATTCACGGCGGTGGCGTTGAAGCCGTCGACCACCCGGTTATACCTCTCGACCGTGGGAGATTCATATTCCCAGCGCAGCCCCAGGTTGAGTGTCAGATTACTCCTGAAGCGCCAGTCGTCCTGCGCGTAGACCGAGTAGTAGTCGGATTTCGACGAGCTGTGTGTATTCAGGTCATAACTGCCGCTACTCGGAAGTCCCAGGAGGAATGCCGCCATGTCTCCGCCGAATGGCTGCGCGGCGGCGGTGCTGGTCGGGCCCGTAACCCAGTTGGAATTGAACGAAAAAGTGCCGTCCGAATTGCCATGCGGGTAAGTGCTCTCGCGGTAGTCGCGGAGGTCAACGCCGGCTTTTATAGTGTGGTTCCCGACGATCTTCACAATGGACGTAAAGACCTGGAAAATGTCGTATGGCGTATCGGCGTCGCCCGTCATTCCGACACACTGAAATGCCACAGCATTGGCTCCGCAGCCGCTGGCAAACTGCATGTACGGCAGTCCGACGAACTGTGAACCCGCCGCCAGATAGGATGGGAATCCGTAGGTCGTGGGGTCGACGCCATCGCCCGGGGATCCGCTGATTTCGTGGAACCGGGTCCAGCTTGCTCGCATGTCCAGAACCAGCGTCGGCGTGATGGTGTAGATATCGTCCAGCGACGTCCCCCAATTCTTCCGGGTGAGCAAAGTGCCAAACGCAGGATCGCTGAAATACAGATTCTTATGCTGCAGGCGATAGTTATGCCGGAAATCGTAAGACAGCCTGTTCTTATCGCTGATATTGAAATCCAGGCGGCCCAGTTCGTTGTCGTATCCGTCGAAATCGGCGACCGCGATGCCATAGTTGTTCTCGCCATTTGCCTGGCCCGCTATGTTCGGCATGGGATACAGCTTCAGATAGTTCAGCGCGATCGGATTCAGGCGGCTGGTGGGAATCGTGTTATTCACAAGAGGCGTGCGGGTAATGGTTGTGCCGTTAAGCGTGCCGGAAGCCGGATCGTAGAGCTGATAAGAAGCGCCGGTTCCCGCGGTGCCCAGCAGAGCCGAGAAATTGCCGGTCCGCTCCGCCGCGGTAGGGACCGTGGTAAAAGCCGAGCCGCCTTCCACTGTGGCATTTGTGGGGTCGGAATCTTTTAGTTTCTCAAGCGCGAAAAACCAGAAGACCTTATTCTTTCCATTATAGACTTTCGGGATAATAACCGGACCGCCGGAGCTTAACCCGTACTGGTTAAAGTTGGCGTTGGTCCGGGGAGTTCCGGTGGCGTTATTGAAGAAGTAGTTCGCGTACAGCTTGGAAACCTGGTTGAACTCATAGATCGATCCGTGGAAGCCATTGGTGCCGCCCTTGGTGATCTGATTGACTACGCCTCCGCCCGTGTGTCCGTAAGCCGCGTCCGACTCGAACGCGTGCACGCTCACTTCCAGTACCGCGTCCTGCGGCGGACTGTAGGCGAGCCGCTTGTCCCAGGTGGTGTCCGGAACGCCGTTGATCAACACTTCGTTAGTTTGCGTCGGCGCCCCGGCAACGCTGAATGACGCGCCTCCGGCGTTGTCGAACGGCCGCACCTGGCCGGGCTCATTGGTGCCGGTCACTCCCATGGAAATCCGCGATAGCATCAGCGGCGTCCGGCCGTTCATCGGCACATCTTCTACTTCTTCGGAGGAAATGACCTGTCCGACGCTGGCGTTGGCGGATTCGATCATCGGAACCTCGCCCGTCACCGTGACGCTCTGGCTCGAAGCTCCCACTTCGAGCTGGATATCCACCACCGGATGTTCGCCGATGCTGAGCGTCAGTCCTTCGCGCTTGTAAGTCTTGAACCCGGGCATCTCCGCGCTGATCGCGTATTCGCCGGGAGCCAGGAACGGGATGGTATACTCTCCCGTTGCCGAAGACAATGTCTCCGATTTGCTGCCCGTCGCTTTTTCAATGGCGACGATCTTGGCCCTGGCGACGGCGGTTCCCTGCGCATCCGTCACCAGACCGCTAAAAGTACCGCGAAACTCTTGTGCGAATGAAGCTGTCAATGCCAGCAAGGCGCTCGCAGCCAATACATGAATTTTCATTTCCAGTACCCCTTTGCCGTGATGTCGAGACCCGGCCTGTCCACGCACTCTATCACACGGAAAAAGAGAATGAACGGTCTGGCCGCTACAGGTCTAGCCGCTAGAGGTTTTGCCGCTGCGCGAGGGGCAACAAGCCGAATGGCTGCTGGGACCTCTTCCTGAAGCGGGGCATCCTCCGCTGCACCAGCGGTCCCGTCAATTCAACGTGGCACATGGTTCGATCCGGAAAGCGGGTGGGGCCTGGATCAGGCTACTCGGGCATTGGGCCGGAACTGATGACCGTTCAGCTTTTCGGCGTGCAGCCGTGGGATCCCGTCATGCTGATGATCGCCACGTTGTTGCCTGGCGTGGGCGCTCTGGTGGCATCGATGATTCCCGCCTGGCGCGCGGCATGCGCAATAGTCGCGTCGGGGGAAGCATGCAACCCTGCGGTGTCGTCGGAAAAGTGATCTCCTCGACGGTCGTTTCGGGTCACCTTCCGGATGGCCTACTACTCACAGCGTCCAGATGCAATGACCCTTCTGATAGAACGAGAGCTGCCCGCCCTCGCTCACCATCAGCACATCGCCAAATTGTGATGCGCCAATCGCCGCTGCCGTACGCCCCCCTTCGCCGATCTCTTCATTTTCATCCAGCGGCGGGCTGTGCCGGAGAATCGCTCCGAATGCGAGCAACCTCGAATCCCGATCGAGCACCACGCTACCATCGATCTGCGCTATGCTTTCCAGCACAGCCGTCGAAAGCTCGATAGCACTTGTGTTTCGCAACAGATAATGGAGCTGGTTCTTGGCACCCGCCCTCTCCCGCCGGTTGGTATCCAGCAGATCGGCCCCGCTCACAACCTGAAGGGCGCGCCGCGGGTCTTCGAGCACTACAAACATACCCCCACGCCGATGTTCAGCAAGGTTGAGCCCGGCAGAGAACAGTCGCGCAGCCAGGTCTCTGTCGCCGATCGCCGCTTCCCACGCTTGATACTTCGAAGCCGCGTCGGTAAGATGCCAACGCCCATCAAAAAAACTAAATAACTGAACACCCTCGCCAAAAATCTTGATCTCGCCATTCGGCGTCAGCACCAGGCATATGTGTCCGCCGCAGAGAGTGGCCTGACTGTGAGTCCGGTATCGCCGCGCGGTGGGCACCGGAAGGTCCATCTCGCTGAAAGGCCGCCCCCATTCGTGCACATCGACCAACTCAACCATAGCGCCCCTCCCGTCCACCAGTGCGAGAGTATGCAATCCGTCGCAGATGCGGTGAAAGCTGCGAATTGAGGTCAGTTCGCTTGAATACGGGAGTGCGTCAGGGGGCGTCGACGGGAGCTTGTGACAGGCATCCGGCAGATTTCCAAATAGCAAGGCGCCGGTCGATATTCGTTTGTCTTCGTACGAACTGAGCGCACTGATTCGAAGGACCTCGATCGCCTCGGAAACGCGATCAGGAAACCTGGTCGCGTTCCTGGCATCACCGAAGACCCTTCCATCGAGAAATGTGGAGACATAGCGATCCTCGGTCAGGCCGCCGAAGATCGGCATATTTCCCGCAATCGTCTCGCTGTCGAACAGAAGCCGGTATCGCGTAGAAAGAAACCTGCCGATGCTTCGAACCATCCGTTGTTCGTGATCGGTGAACTCTCTGTGGTTGGTGAGCGAATACCTGCTGCCCTGCCAGTGAAAACTCAGGCCGGGCTCAGAGGCCGCGTGAAGAACGATTTCCGGCGTCGATTCCCGAACGCGTCCGAGCATCTCGAGTTGGCTGGAAGGCAGGAAATATTTAATGCCTCGTCTCAGGAGCTGCTGGTAAAGCCCGTCGAGAACCGGACTGCCACTTTCCGTGGACACTGATTGGATCATACATTTTAGATGTTGTGAGAAGCCGACAGGTCCCCGGAAAATGAGCAGGACCGCGAAGGCGATCTTCGGCGCCTCACTGGCACTGGGCTGAATCACACTGTCATCGGTCATCGCCAGCTATTTGTCGACTTCCCCGTACTGTGAGGTACACAGAGGCTCGTCGCCGCTGTCGTATTTCTGACGCTATGTTTGCCGCTCCTGTCCGGCGCTCGACACCCTTCGACGACAACTGGTCTGCCGGCACACCCTGGAGCGCGTATGCCAGGCGCTTCCGCGCCCGATAATGGGTTGACTTTACAGCCGCCTTCGACATCGCGAGAGCGTCGGCTGTTTCGGCTATGCTGAGACCATCCAGGTCGCGCAATCGAATCGCTGTGCGATCCCGCTCGGAGAGTTTCGACAGGCCAGCGTGCAGCCATTCCAGCTTCTCGAGTCGCTCAAATCTTGCCAGAGGTGAAGGCGCTCGATCGCTGGGATCGATTCCCGGAAGCTCTTCGAGCGAGATCGCCGGTCGCTCAACCCGAAAGAACATCCGCATTTCGTTCAGGGCGATGGTCCAGAGCCAGCTTTTGAACTTAGAGCGAAGACGCAACTGGTGCCGACGGGCGAACGCATGGAGGAGGGCCTCCTGAAGGACGTCATCTGCCTGGCCAGGAATCCTGAGATGTCCTTCCAAGAGCCTTCGCAGTGCTCGAAGATTCGGCGCCAGCAATCCCATGAAAGTCTCCCCCGACATTGTTGTTTCCTTTACTGAGAGTGTCGACTGCAATTGATTTAATCCCTCTTCAAAATCGATGACGCTCTGGGCCACACCGCCGTCAGACCGGAGCGCTCTGGGCGAGAGATGCCGGCACTACTCGCATTGCGTTCGGCCTTCATTAGCGTTCTCGCACCGACACAGCTCCCAATGTTTCTTGAGAGAGCGAAGATAGTCGATACCGGGACGATTCCGACAAGCTTGTGTCTTCCGATCGCGGCCAGCCCGGCAGAAGCGATGCACCCGCATTCTGAGCAGACGGGACGCCCGCCGAACTGACAGGGCGAGATCGTGGTGGCCAGATCGGCTGAGATACAAGCGGTCACCTGCGCAAAGATGCACTCCCGAGGCGACGCGGGAGGGCGCAAGAATCCATCGAGGACCGCCCGGGGCATATCGACCTTGGCATATCGGGTCCGAAGTTGTGCGATTTCCGAAACGGCCCTGACGCGACCCTCGGCTGTAAGCCGCTCCGGGCACGATTGATTTTCCTGGGGCGTGAATAGGCTGAACCAGATCTTTCGTGCCTCAGACCGCGCCGACCAGAACTCACAAAACTCGCTCAGATAACCGGGCCGTGCAAGAAGCTGGCGAGTAATTGTGCAGTGGGTAACGATCTCGTGACCGGAAATGTTTTCCAAAATCCGAGCGTATGTGGCAGGAGACCGCCTGCGGTCATGATCGGGCTGAAGGCCGTCGATTGAAACTACGATATGCAGCCCGGCCAACTTGCGCCAGCGACTGGGAATATCCCTGACGGCACTGGTGACCAACTGGACTTCAATTCCCATTGCGTCGAGTGCCGGAAGCAAGTCGTCAAGCTCCCGACATCGCACCAGAGGCTCGCCACCCACGATGGAGAGATGCAGAGGCTGGTATCGCTTGACCAGTTTGAGGACGCGGTCCACCAACTCTTGTCCACGATAATCCCCCAGTTGCCGCAAGCCGATACCGCGGGACACGTGATCTGACTCATATGCATAACAGCCAGGACACCGAAGCGGGCATTCCTTTGTAATCTCGATCGATAAGAGGGGTCTGCTGCCGCGAAGAACTCGTCCCCAGGCAGGCAGGATATCCGAGCGCGTCATAGCGAACTCATCTTGTTCCCGGCGCCGGTTTGGAGCTCGAGTGCGGTAACCCACCCCGGAAGCCCCGCCATCATCGATGTGAGCCCAACAAGTGTCTTCACGCCTTCATCGCCTAACTCCTATGTGCGATCTCTGCGAGACGGGAAGGCATTTGGACTTCCAGAATTCCACGTGTCCGTCTGCTTGGAACGAATGGCACTTCTCCGCTTCTTCGTCGATCTGTGCCCGGTTCATACTGTCAGCATTCCGGCAGACTACCAATAAGCTGGCAGCCGCCGAGCTTTCTGTTATCAACCGTACCGTCCGGGTGATTCGACCGCTACGCCTCATCAAATGAGTCTCTGTTTATCGGTGAGAAGAGAGTTCTGTTGATGCCAGGAATCCGGCCATTTGCTTAGGAGGATGCCACTCAGCCGGCAGGCAAGGAATGGGAAATGGAATGGGAATAGGAGGTTATCGTGGAAACCCGCGTGCACGGTTCTTTTTTTGTTTGGATGTGTGGCTTGTGGGGCGCGTCGCGCGGGCGATCCATCTTCCGGTGCCACAGCCGTGAGTGAAATGTTCCGGAAACTGATAATGCCAGTCCTGTCTGGGGGCTTCTGCTCCGGTCAATCTTGGACACCGGATGAGACTATAGATCGGTATCTGACAGAGTCACGCCACGGCCCACCGGGATGTTCGGACTGGTTCCGTCCGGTCGACTGTCCGTCAGCGGCAGCCGCCGCCGAGTGCGGCTCCAGCTTCGCAAATGCTGAGGTCAGCCGCTAAACGCTCCATCATCGAAATGAGATCCGCATGAAGACACAGATAAAGCATAGTCACATAGGCGGAGAGCCCGGCAGCGTTGCCAACGTCGTCGGCAAATCCCTTTTTGCGACTGACGCTATGCACGAGGTGGCGGTGAGGGACAACAGACCTAAGACCAGCACCGTCCTTCGGGCCGCAGCCCAAGTCTTCGCCGAACAGGGATACCAGGCGGCAACCATAGACGCTATCGCAGAACGCGCCGGGATTGCCAAAGGAACGGTCTACCTGTACTTCCACAGCAAGCATGAGCTGTTCTTCCGGGTCTTCGATGACTACATCGCTGCGATCGAAAGGATCGGGAGGCAAACACTCGAACGTACATCCCTGACCGCCGCGTCCCAGATCCAGGACAGTATCCATACCCTTCTGGCGACGAGTACTCAGACGCGCGACCTGTTCCCTCTTATTCTGGAGTTCTGGTCGGCATCCGCCTTCCCGCAACGCGACGCGCAGGTGGCCGCCTCATTCCGTCGTGCTTATTCGAAATTCAGGATGTTGATCGCCAACCAGATTCGCAGAGGTCAGCGAGAAGGCGAATTCGACCCCAGGGCGGATGCTTCACAGGCCGCCGCCATGTTGCTCGGTGCTCTGGACGGGACTATCCTCCAGGTGTTGTTCGATCCTGGCCTTGACCCTGTCTCTATCGGGGATCAGTTCGTGACCGTCTTGCTTCACAGCCTCGCCGCACCGGAAATGGCGGAGGAAAAGCTCCAACCCGAAAGAGGGGTTGATTGAAGTGCTGCTCTCACGGGCCCGCTCGTCCTACCTTGCCCGTGTGCTTCCGACGTTTTCCTGATCGAGTGGTTGAAGGCCGCAACACGCTGGCTGCGAGAGTCCCCGGTCTGGCACCTCGTCGAAGCAGGCTTCTTTCTGGTTTGTTCGAGAGCTGTCGACAACGCTCCCTGACGGTCGCGGCTCCGATCGGAGCCGCGTCCGTCAGCCCGCGGTTTCGCAATAGAACCGAAACCCGCGGGCATGGCGCGCCAGATTCTCGACAGTCGATCCACATAGCCGCGTCTGTCTGGTGGATAAGGTTGGTGCAGACCGGACTTCACAGAAGTTATTGCCAGCCACCGCCGAGCGCCTTGTATAACTGGACTACGCTCAGCAGCTCGTTCAATGTGATCTGTCTCAGGTCCAATTCCGCCTGGAGCAGATCGCGATCGGCGTCCAGCGCATTGAGCTGGGTATCCACACCACCGATATATCGCGCATACGCCAGTCGTTTGCGATCTTCAATCGCCGTGACCAGCGCTGCCTGCTCCACACGGCTTTCTCGCACTCTCTGGTGAGCGATCAGGGAGTTTGATACCTCCGTGAAGGCAGTCTGGATCGTCCTTTCGTATTGCACCAGCGCGCTGTCCCTTTGGGCTTCCGCCAGTCTCACACCTGATTTGATACGGCCGGCCGTGAATATCGGCTGGGTGACCTGTGGCACAAAGCTCCACGTGCTGTGCGGTCCGCTGAACAGGCTCGATAGCTGCGAGCTCTGACCACCCAGGAATCCGCTCAGGCTCAACCGCGGGAAGTACGCGGCCCTGGCCACCCCAATCTCGGCATTCGCCGCAATGAGATTCTGTTCCGCGGCGCGAATATCGGGCCGCCGCTCCAGTAATGCTGAAGGCAGGCCTGCTGGCACATCGGGCGGAAACAGATCCTCGTCGAACCGTCCGTGGCGAATCACCTGTTGCGGATTCTCTCCTAGCAGAAGACTGATCTGGTTCTCCGTCTGCTCCGCCTGCTGCTGAAGAACCGGGATGGTTTCCGCCGCGGTGTGAACGAGTTGCTCCGCTTGCCGCAAATCCAGCACTGTCGCCACACCCCCGCTCTGACGCGATTGAACAAGCTGCTGCGAGGCCCGGCGCGTCTCGAGCGTCCGCCTGGCAATTTCCAGTTCGTAGTCCAGCTCGCGCAGGGTGATGTATGCCGTTGCCACGTCGCTCACCAGCGTGGTGACGACAGCCTTGCGATTCTCTTCAGTACTCAGAAGATTTGCTCGTGCGGCTTCAGTCGCACGGCGCAAACGGCCCCAGATGTCCACTTCGAATGACAATAAGTTCAGGAACGCCTCGCCCCAATTGCGATTTTGAGACGGCGCAAACGAGCGGGGCAGCGTAAACGATCCATCTCGGGAAATCCTGTTGAACTGCAGGTCTCCGCTCACGCCCACTTGGGGGAATTGATCGGACCGCGTGATCCCCAGATTCGCGCGCGCCGCTTCCACTCTGGCAACCGCGTCCCGGAGATCGTAATTCTGCTGGAGAGCCGTCCTGACCAACTGCTGTAAATCAGCATCTTTAAAAACTTCCCACCACTTCAGGTCCGCGAAAGACTCAGCCTGCGGGGCCGGCAGGGGGTCGGAAGCGCGGAAAGCTTGTGGCGCCTGCACGGCTGGGCGGTGATAATTCGGGCCGACCATGCAACCGGTCATCCAACCCGCGGTAGTTAATATAGCCAAGGCTCGATAATTCATTTCAGTCTCCCGCCCCAGGTGAGGGAAGCATCTCGGGCGCATGCCCTTGCGCCCGCGCAGCGCCCGAGATCCTCTCCACCAGATAGAAAATTGCCGGAACGATGAGGATGTCGACGGAACTCGCTAACAGCATGCCGCCGATTACGATCGTGCCCATGATCTGGCGCGCCACCGAGCCCGCGCCGGACGCCGTCCACAACGGTACACACCCGAGAATGAACGCAAACGAGGTCATCAGAACGGGACGCAGGCGTAGCCTTGCCGCCTCGAGCGCCGCATCCACCAGAGGTTGCCCCTTTTCGTACCGTTCCTTGGCAAACTCGACAATCAGAATCGCGTTCTTGGCGGCCAGACCGATTAGCATCACCAAGCCGATCTGGGAATAAACGTCGTTCTCGAGTTGCACCATATAAGCCGGATAGAAAGCGTTGGCTACTGTCCGGCGCAGCCACAGGACTCCAAAAGCCCCGAATACCGCCCCCGAGGTGCCCAGGAGCACACTGAACGGCAGCGACCAGCTTTCGTAGAGCGCCGCCAGAACCAGAAAGACGAACAGCAGCGAGAACCCGAAGATGACCGAAGCCGGAACTCCCTGCCGCGCCTTCTGCTCTTGATAGGACATGCCCATGTAGTCAAATCCCATTTCGCCAGGCATGGCTTGCTTGAAGACGTCTTCCAGGGCCGCCGTGGCCTGGTCTGAGCTATAACCGGGCGCCGCGCTGCCGTTGATTTGCGCTGAGCGATACTCGTTGTAGCGCATGGTGAACTCGGGTCCGAAACGCGACTCGAACTTCAGCAGCGCCGAAAGCGGCGCCATTTCCCCAGCGTTGTTGCGCACGTAGAACTGCCCCACGTTCTCCAAATTCGACCGGTAAGGCGCTTCCGCCTCCACGTACACCTGCCATGTACGGCCGAAATCGTTAAAGTAATTGATGAACTGCCCTCCCATGAAAGCCTGAATGGTCCTGTAAACATCGCTAACGGCCACACCTTGCTTCAGCACTTTTTCGCGGTCGACATCCACGAACTTCTGCGGCACGCTCGGCTGAAACGTTGTGCTGATCGAGCCAATTTCGGGACGCTTGCGAGCCGCCGCCAGGAACTTGTCCAGGTTGCCGGCCAGGAACTGCACGTCGCGTCCTGCCCGATCCTCAAGTACGAACGTAAATCCTCCGGAAGTGCCCACTCCAGGGATCGCGGGCGGTGAAAAACTGAAGACAGTTCCCTGCGGCAGCCGGCTAAGCTCCTTGTTGAGGTGCGCCTTGATCTCCTGATATTGTGCCGCCCTTGTTGTGCGCTCGCTCCAGGGCTTCAGAGTGACGAAATAGAAGGCGTTGTAACTGGTCCGGACAAAGCTGAGCAGGCTGAAGCCGGCAACGCTTGTGGTGTACTGGACGCCGGGCGTGTCTGCCAGGACCGCCTCAACCTGTCTTGAGGCTGCCGCCGTTCGCTCCAGCGAAGCCGCATTCGGGAGCTGCATATTGACGTAGACATAACCCTGGTCTTCATCGGGCAGGAAGCTCGAGGGCAGACGGCTGCCAAAGAAACCCGCGCCCATGGCGAAGGCGGCAATGACCACCAAGGCCAGCGCGCTCTTCCGGAGAAATCCACCGCATAGACGGACATAGAGCTCGGTACCGCGCCCGAAAAGTCGATTGAACCAGTCGAAGAACCTACGGAGAAGCCCGCTGCTCTCATTCTTTGGCCGCAGCAGCAGCCCGGCAAGAGCAGGGCTGAGCGTGAGAGCGTTAAAGGCAGAGAGGACCACCGAGATTGCAATGGTCACGGCGAATTGCTGGTAGAGCCTGCCGGTGATGCCAGGTATGAGGGCCGTGGGTACAAAGACTGCCGAAAGGACCACGGCAATACCGATGACGGGACTGGAGAGCTCTTCCATGGCTTTTCGAGCGGCATCTTTCGGAGCGAGACCCTCCTCGATATGGCGTTGTACACCCTCGACGACCACAATGGCATCATCCACCACCAGCCCGATGGCCAGCACCAACCCGAACATCGAGAGCGTATTGATAGAGAAACCGAACAGCGGGAAGAAGACAAACGTTCCCACCAGCGAAACGGGCACAGCCAGCAATGGGATGAGTGTAGCGCGCCAGTCCTGCAGGAAGAGGTAGATCACCAGGATCACCAGCAGGATGGCGATCAAAAGGGTTTGAACAATCTCCCTCATGCCCTCCGTCACTGCGGCCGTCTGGTCAAGCGATATGGTGTAATCGATGTCGTCGGGGAAGCGCTGCTTGATCTGAGACATCAGCTTCCGGACGCCCGCGGCTGTTTGGACCGCATTAGAGCCGGGTAACTGGTAGACGGCGACGATCGCGGCGTTCTTACCATTCAAGCGGCTGACAATACTATAGTCCTGAGCGCCCAACTCGATGCGCGCGACGTCTTTCACGCGAACGATTCCGCCATCCGGAGTTTCACGGACTATGACGTTTCCGAATTGCTCCGGGGAGGTGAGGCGGCCTTGAGCCAGAACGGAATAAGTGAATTGCTGGTCGTTGGGAGCGGGCTCGCCGCCAACCTGACCGGCCGGGTTCACCGTGTTCTGCGCCTGGACTGCGCTAACGATATCGGTGACCGCGATGCCGAGCTTCGCCAACTGATCGGGCTTCACCCAAAGCCGCATGGCATATTGCCCGGCGCCAAAGACCGTCGTCTGGCCGACACCGTACGAGCGTGCGATGGGATCGTTAAGGCTGATATAGGCGTAGTTGGACATGAATTTTGCATCGCGAGTTCCGCGTGGCGAAAACAAGGAGATCAGCATGAGCGGAGCAGTCGGTGACTTTTTGATGGTCACACCGAAACTGTTAACGTCAGGCGGAAGCTGACCGGTGGCCAGGTTTTCGCGCGACTGGGCTAGAATCAGATCCGTGTTCGGGTCCGTTTTGACATCGAAGTCTACCACCAGTGTTGTTTGTGAGTTGCCCGTGGCGTTTAAGGAATACATGTAGTTCATGTTGTCCACGCCGTTGATTTGCTGTTCGATGGGAGTGGCGACGGATTGCTCCAGGGTCTGCGCATCCGCGCCGACATACGAGGCTTGAAGCTGAATCTCCGGAGGTACGATATTCGGAAATTGGGCTACCGGCAGAGCTGCGATCGTGACGGCTCCCACGATCACAGTCAGAATCGCGATGACCATGGCCACGATCGGCCGGCGAATGAAGAATTTAGACATCTCAGTTGCCCTCCACAAACGGCTTCGGACTGACCTGCGTGCCGGCACGAGCCTGCTGAACGCCCTCGGCCACCACGCGCTCACCCGCCTTTAGTCCTTCCGCCACGATCCACATCGTGCCAATCCGGTCGCCAACTTTCACCGTCCGAATGCCGACCTTGTTTGCGCTGTCCACCACGGCGACCTGATAGCTGCCTTGCAGTTCCATCACAGCGCGCTGCGGAATGAGCAGCGCCGCCGCGCTGGTCCCGATCGCTGCGCGGACTCTGCCGTATTGCCCCGGCCGCAGCCTGTTCCCGGGATTCGGGAAGAGCCCCGTCAACTGAATCGAGCCAGTGCTCTGATTCACCTGCCGATCCGCGAAGGAAAACTTGCCCTTATGCGGGTAGGTGCTTCCGTCGGCCAGGATCAGCTCGAGTTGCAACTTGGCCAGATCGTTTGCGGCGCCTCGCGTCAAGTTCAGATATTCCTGCTCCCCGACCGTGAAGTTCGCCTTAATCGGATCGAGCGTCGAAACCGTCGTAATCACGCCACTGCTGGGACCGACCAGATTACCCACTTGCACTTGAGTTTGCCCGACAACTCCATCGATGGGAGAGACCAGGTGCGTGAAGCCGATATTCACTATGGCCGCGTCAACCGCGGCCTGAGCGGATTCCACCGCTGCGTTGCTCGCCTCGATCTGAGCCCTGGCCGTCTCCACGCCAGCTTTCGAGGCTTCAATCTGGGCTCCGAAGGCGATGTTATTCTGCACGGCGTTGTCGAGCTCCTGCTGCGTGATCGCCTGCTGTTTGGCCAGCGGCGTGTATTTGTCCACGTCCATTTGCGCTCGTTTTTGATTCGCCGCCGATTGCGCAAGCTGGGCTTGAGCCTGCGTCAACTGCGCCTTCGCCTGCGCAAGTTGCCCTTTGGCCTGTGCAAGCTGCCCCTTCGCTTGATCGAGTGCGGCTTGAAATGGCCTGGGATCAATCTCGAACAGCAACCTGCCTTTCCGCACGAAGGACCCCTCGGTGTGATCCTGTGAAAGCAGATAGCCGCTGACCTCAGCCTTAATGGCGGCGTTGACCATTCCGTCCAGCGTGCCGATCCATTCGCGATAGACCGGAACGTCTCTTTGTTCTACCGGGAATACCTGGACCTCGGGCGGTCGTGGCGATCCTACGGCGGAATTTGCCTTGGAGCAACCCGCCGCCACCATGGCCGCGGGAATCAAGACAACCGCTGCCCAAATCTCAGTTTTCTTATTGAATGCAATTGTCACCTTCGTCTCCTGTTTGGCCGGCTTACTTGTGCACGACATCCACCCTCTACGGATAGGTGAGAATGCGGCAGAACTTCTGTTGGGGCGACCTTCGTGTCCGCTCCCTCTCCTAAACCTCTAAATAATCCTATGTGTTACTTGTCTTCTGATGGATAGCTATACGATGGGCCGAAATATTGCCTAACATGGCATATTTGGATATTGTGGCCGTTCGATCATCAAACGGATAAACAACGGCACGAAAACAATTAGGAGTTCGGTGATCATAGTTTAAGATGAACCGCTTCTCCGCTGAGCCGGTTTTCTTCTGATTTCCTCGACGAGAGCCTCCATCGCCACTCCCTTTGCGATAAAGACAGCCCCCGCCTGATCCATCGCCTGGAGCAGGCATCGCCCTTCGTGATCGATCCCCGTAACTTCCCTCAGGTCGATTTCGACCCTTCTGCCGCGGACCGGTGCGGAACGCCACGTGTTTTCACTTTCGGCAACCCAGGGGCCCGCGAGTCTGCCTGAGAGATGCAAGCGCCATGCGGTGAGGTCTTCCAGAACCGTGATTCTCAACATTCTGTTTTCCCGATATCCGCCCTAATGAAACGCACGTGTGACGCCAAGTTTCGCGACGCTGCAATCGGTTGAGCGCCAGTGGCTTAGTGCTCAACCGGCCCTTTGGAGACCACCTGGCGGTGCCCAGTTCCGGGCACATGCCGACAATTGGGTAGCACGAGATGGCGCTGCCTCTGCCGGAGCGGTTCGCAAATCGAAGAAAATCCGTACTTCGGAGTGTCCATCTGAGCCATTTCAGGCGGTGCGATAATTGCTCTAAGCAGGACATGCATGCAATGGCGGAGGGGGTGGAGGGAGCCCGGTTCAACGCTATGTCAACGATGCTGGATACGGAAGCGGCGCTGGAGGGGGTGCGTTCGACACAGTCGCTTGCGTCCCGGTACGAATCGATGATTCGTCTTGCCGAGGCGATTCGATCTCACCGGGACCATAAAGACTTATTCCGTCTCCTCGTGGATGAACTCCGCCTGGTAGTCCCGTTCGATGCGATGGCTCAATACGACGCCACGGGGAACAAGGTCAACTGGCATTTCTCCGAAGCGTACAATTCCGAGAAATGCCGGGTCTCAGATCTTCCAAAAGAAGAATCCGTAGCATGGTGGGTGGACCGGACTCAGCAGCCAGTGGTGCTCCAGGTTGCCAACCAGTTTGCCAAAGAGGAGACGCGCTTCCGCAGGACCATCGAAGGGCTGAATTCACTGGGACTCCGTTCGCTATGTGCGCTTCCGTTGAGCACTGCTCATCAGCGGCTTGGCAGCCTTGTTTTCGCGAGCCAGTTTGCTGACGCCTATTCCTCGGACGAAGTACGATTTCTATCCGTTGCCGCAAGTCAGGTCGCCCTGGCGATGGACGACGCTCTCGCGCAGGGGCGGTTGAACCTCCTTCTCGATCTGACAAATCGTGTGGTCTCAAAGCTGGACTTGCGCGAATTGCTTCGGGAAATCTGTGCCAGCATCCGTTCCGTGATGCGATGCGAGGGCGTCGGCGTGGTCCTTTCCGATCCGGGCGGCCAGTTGCGGCTTGGCGCGTTCGATCATCCAGGTGGCAAAAACATTGTCCACGAAGGAGAAATTATTTCCGCGGAGGCGTCGGAAACGTTGGTCCAGGCATTCCGAACGGGCCAGCCCGTCGACGTCGCAGAGGTGGATAGCACGGCGGACCCCCTGGCCAGTGCTGAGGGCTTCAGATCGTTGTACCACTTGCCCCTCATCAGCCGGGAGCGCGCCCTCGGAGTTCTTGGCCTGGGCAGCTCCGCAGCCAATGCCTTTGCCGGGACCGAGGCAGCGTTCCTGGCGCAAGTTGCGAATCAGATCGCGCTAGCAGTTGAAAATGCGATCGCTTACGGAGAGATTGCCGACCTCAAAGAGAAGCTTGCTCGGGAAGTAACCTATTTGCAGGACGAAATTCGAACCGAGCTGAAATTCGAGGAAATCGTTGGCAACAGCGATGCTCTTAGGCGTGTGCTTGCGGAACTCGAAACCGTCGCACACACCGACTCCACTGTGCTCATTTACGGCGAGACAGGCACTGGGAAAGAACTGGTCGCGCGGGCGCTCCACAACCTGAGCTCTCGCAAGTCGAACGCCTTCGTCAAACTGAACTGCGCGGCCATTCCGACAGGATTACTCGAAAGCGAAATGTTCGGCCACGAAAAGGGCGCATTCACCGGCGCGATCGCGCAACGAGTCGGCAGGTTCGAGCTGGCGAACCGCGGCACGGTATTTCTCGACGAAATCGGAGAAATCCCCCTAGAGCTGCAACCGAAGCTGTTGCGGGTTTTGCAGGAGCGCGAATTCGAACGCCTGGGCAGCACACACACGCTCCGCACTGACGCGCGTTTGATCGCCGCGACGAATCGCGATCTGGCGGCGATGGTGGAGGCGCAGAAGTTTCGCTCCGACCTCTACTATCGGTTGAACGTCTTTCCCTTGCGAGTGCCCGCATTGCGCGAACGGCGGGAAGACATTCCTTTGCTCGTCCGCTATTTCGTTCAGCAGTTCAGCCTCCGCATGAACCGGGGCGTCGAAACGATCCCGTCGGAAACTATGAATACGCTGGTCCGGTATGACTGGCCCGGCAATATCCGGGAATTGCAAAACGTGATCGAGCGGGCGGTGATCGTTTCCACGGGACCGATACTGAAGGTTCCGCTGGACGACTTGAGGAGGCGCGCGAGTTCGGCGGAGTCCTCAAACGGCGTCAGCCGGTCCGAGGATGCCGGGAACATGCGCGGCGTGCTCGAGGACACCGAGCGAAAAGAGATCTTGACTGCTCTCAAGCAAACCAATTGGATCGTCGCCGGTCCGAAGGGAGCGGCCGCCCTGCTGGGGATGAAGCGCTCGACGCTGCAGGCTCATATGCAGAGGCTCGGTATTCGAGTCTCGCGCGCCGCAGGCTAAGCTGCGTGCCCGCAGGCCACGATCGAGTGCCCGCCATTCGGTTCGCCCCTCAGAATAGAAACGTCGATACCAGCCCCAGCGCGCCCAGCGTGAAGGCCACCGCCAGCATTTCGGGAACCCGGAACAGGCGCATTTTGGCGTTGACGGTCTCGGTCAGCACGATGGTGCAACTCAGCAGCAGCAACTTGAGCAGCAGGTAGAACAGGCTTAACAGCGTCCCGGCCAGCGACCACTCCCGGTGCAGGCCGAAGGGCAGAAAGCCGTTGATCAGCAGCGTCATCAGCAGCAACTGCTTGATGGAAGAAGCCCACTCGATGAGGCCGAGATACGGGCCGGAATACTCCAGGATCATGGCCTCGTGGATCATGGTCAGCTCCAGGTGGGTGGCCGGATTGTCCACCGGAATGCGGCCGGTTTCGGCGATGAGCACCAGGAACAGCGCGGCGAAGGCGAGCATCTGGGCGGGGGCGAGGAACGCCCAATTGTTCCCGATGGCCGTGCGCGCAACCTCGGAAAGGCTGGTGGAATTGGCGCCGATGCCGACGGTGAAGATGGCCATCATCATGGCCGGTTCGGCCAGCGCCGCGATGGTCATTTCGCGGCTGGCGCCCAGGCCGCCGAACGAACCGCCGGTGTCCAGGCCGCCCAACGCCAGGAAGAAGCGGCCGAGGCCGAGAAGATAGACGATGGCCAGCATGCCGCCGAACAGTCCCAATGGCGCCTCGGCCGACATCATCGGCAACATCAGGCCGGCGATGGCGGTGGTGGCGAAGACCACCAACGGCGTGACGGCGAAGATCCACGAGGCCGAGTCGGGCAGGACCATGCCCTTGTGGAAGAGCTTGTTAAGATCGCGGTAAGGCTGCAGAATGCCGGGGCCGCGGCGGATCTGCAGGCGAGCCTTCAAGGTCTTGATGACGCCCGTTACCAGCGGCGCGATCCCCAGCAACAGGATCAACTGGAACACGGCCATGAAGAGGTATTTCACGAGCGCACTCCGAACAGCAGCAGCAGAATCAAAGCGACGAAAATGTAGGCCAGGTAGGCATGGACGCTGCCCGCCTGAATGGCGCGCATGCGCTTAGCCAGGCCGAAAATCCAGCGCTCGACCGGGTCGTAGGTGTGACGTTCGAAGAGCGGCTCCACCTCGCTTTCAAAATGGATGGCGCTGGGGTAGTAAGGGGAGACGTCGTATTGCGGCTGGATTTCCTGGCGCGGCCGGTAGAAGGCGGCGAAGATCATACGCAGCGGTTTGGAGAAGGCGGCCGCGGTGAACTGGTTGTCGGCGGTGAGGCCGGGCAAGCCGCAATCCCAGGAGGGTCCGGTGGCGTGGCTGGCCTGGCGCATCCGCCGCCCCACCAGGAACACGGTGGCGGCCACCAGCGCGGCGAAGACCAGCGCGATCCCGAAGGTGGAAACCGTGCCCGCGTGCGGCGACCCTCCGCGCAACGCCAAACCGCCGGCGGCCACCATGGTGGAACTGATATTCACCCCGAAGGCGTTCTGCGTGATGGGGTCGAACATGGGGAAGATCCAGGTGGCGGCCAAGCCCAGCACGAAGCAGGCCGCGGCCAGGAGGCCCATCCCCACCTGCATGGCGTGGCTGCATTCGCCGGCATTGGCCGCCGCCTGACTGCGCGGCAACGCCAGGAAGGGAATTCCGAAGGCCTTCACGAAGCAGGCGGCCGCCAGCGCGGCGGTGAGCGCCAGCAGGGAGCCGGCGACGGGGAACATCACGCGGGTGAGGCTTTGGGTGGTTCCGAAGCCGGCCAGCAGCGCCTGGTAAGTGAGCCATTCGCTGACGAAGCCGTTGAGCGGAGGCAGACCGGAGATGGCCACCGCGCCCACCAGAAAGAAGAGCGCCGTGGCGGGCATGCGGCGCACCAGGCCGCCCATTTGTTCCATATTGCGGGTCCTGGTGGCTTGCACTACCGAGCCGGCAGCCAGAAACAGCAGCCCCTTAAAGATGGCGTGGTTCATGGTGTGGAAGAGGGCGGCCACCAGCGCCATGGCGGCCAGCGCGGCGTGGTCCAAGGCGCGAAACATCAGGGCCGCGCCGAAGCCCATCAGGATGATGCCGATGTTCTCGATGCTGTGGTAGGCCAGGAGCCGTTTGATATCGTGCTCCATCAGGGCGCAGAGCACGCCCACCAGCGCCGTGACGACCCCCGCGGCCAGCACCAGCGTGCCCATCCAGAGCGGCGGGGGGCCGTAGAAATCGAAGAAAACGCGGGCCATGCCGTAGATGCCGGTCTTGATCACGATGCCGGACATCAGCGCGGAGATGTTGCTGGGGGCGACCGGATGAGCGTCAGGCAGCCAGATGTGCAGGGGCACGACGCCGGCCTTGACACCGAAGCCGAGGAAGAACAGCAGAAAGACGAAGCCCTGATCGAATGGAGAGAGTGTGGAAGCCAGAAGATGGAAGCGGGCGAAATCCACGCTGCCGGCCAACGCGCCAAGGATGAGGAAGCCGGCTAGCAGCAGGCCGGTGCCGGCGTGCGACATCACCAGGAAGAGCACGGCCGCCCGGCGCGCCTCCGGCTTCTCGTGCTCAAAAGTCACCAGGCAGAAGGCGGTGATGGACATCAGTTCCCAGGCGATCAGGAAGAAGAAGGCGTTCGCGGCGGTGAAGACCAGGGCCAGGCTGAGCAGCACCAGGTTGTAGAAGAAGCCCAGAATGCCGACGTTGCGTTGGGCTTCCATCTCCTTGAGGTAGCCCAAGGAATAGATGGAAACGGCGATGGCCAGCAGAGCCAGCGTCAGGGTGAAGAAGGCCGAGAGCGGATCGAGCCTCGCCGTCCAGGGAAAGAGGGTGACGCCAACGGGCAGGGTCCAGGTGACCGCCTTGCCGCCAGCCAGGGCCCCGGCTGCAGCGGCGGCTAAGAGCAGCGAACCCGCCAGCGCCAGGCCGAAGGCGATACGGCGGGCATCCGCGGGCCGCCGCCAACAGGCCAGCCCGGCGATGGCGCCAAGCAGGTAGGCCGCCAGAGCGGCCGCAAACCAGAACCCGGCGCCGGGCATCAGTGCGAGGTCTCCGTATCCAACCCGGCATCCAGTTCGGCATCCATCCCGCCAACCATCTCAGCATCCAACTCGCCAACCGTCCGGCCAATCATCCGGTCAACCAGGGCTCGCCCCCAGAAAGCGACCCAGAGGATCGCGGCTACTTCGCACGGCAGTTGGATGGCATGGGTGAGGTTGCTCCAGCCGTAGCGCTTCATGATTTCGAGCACTTCCACCGGCACGGGATTGGGTAGGGAGTAGAAAACCAGGCTGCCCGGGTTGCGGTTGACAACGATGGGGCGGCCGCGGAGCATTTCTACGACGGCAATGCGGGTCGGGTGTGCGGGGGACTCGAAGCCACCCGCCTGGTAGGCTCGCAACCGGCTAGGCACTCTATTAGAGTATTCGGGGTAGCGAGTTTTCGCAAACCAGCAAAGCGGCGATCCAACGATTTCGCGGTACGGTGAGTTGACGCTACCATGGCCGCGGCTTCCAACGGCTGGTCAATGCGAACCGCTCTGGGACGAAACTGAACTCCGGACACGGTGTTCTGGTTATCCACCGGATGGGGAACCGACTTTCAACCGGCGCCGGCCGTGCGGTCCTTGAATGCGGGGCTGCACATAGGTCCAGGCCCCGCGTTTCCGACCGTCCGCGCACCCGTACTCGCGCCGCCCCATGCGACGCCACGAAACTAGGGTCGCCGCCGCG
>Ga0210402_10000781_pt1 | contig 34510 bp, 30 predicted proteins | sample IncBWC7MmetaG_FD_161055 | JGI IMG/M metagenome (GOLD analysis project Ga0210402, IMG submission 161055) | Forest soil microbial communities from Barre Woods Harvard Forest LTER site, Petersham, Massachusetts, United States - Inc-BW-C-7-M | ecosystem: Environmental > Terrestrial > Soil >...
CCGAGCACGTTCGACGGCTTGGAGGTGAAAGTCTCTTCACAGCCTGATGGGGGCGAAGTGATAGCGAAACGCAAGGGCGTCGTCGTGAGGCGGGGTCTGAAGGAAGCGTGGAGCAAAAACGCGAGCCAATGTACAAGAACCGGATCTGAGGCGTGACGTGAGCGTCGGGCGAGCGGGCCAATGATCGCGAAGTCCATTTCTATCACGGACGCAAAGCGTAAATTCGGTGGTTGCGCGCGGAAAGCGATCGAGCTTATCTCGGGAGATCTGCTGCATGTCACGGATTCGTGACTGTCCTTTAGGGCCTGCGGCCCGCGCAAGCTTGTGAAAATTGTCCAGAGTTAAGATGGCAACGGCCCAGAGCGGCGAGGTCGAACCGCGTCCAACACTCCCCAAAGCGCATCCAGCGCCACGTTGGTCGTAGCCAGAATCTCCTCCTCGCTGCCTTCCGCATGCTCCGCCAACCACCCGCGCCAAGCCTCCCGGTGCGCCTTGTCGGCTGTTTCATGCACCTCGAAATACGCCAAACCCTCCGGGGACTTCACGCCATAAAACTTCTTCAACCCGTCAATTTTCGTCGTGGCAATCTCCGGCACCTGCGCCTCGTAAGCGTAGAGCGCCGCAACTGCCTCCGCCACCGGCCGGTCGCCAACGATCTCCCGGAACGTTTCAACCACAGCCTGCGTTCCCGGCAGGGCAGGGCAGCAGGTGATATCATCTTCGCCCACGCCCAGAGCACCAGCAAACTCACGCCACATCTTCGGATGCGGCCTCTCAGGGTTTTCTTCCTCCGCCAGATTTTCCATCACGATGTCGCGGATCGGCCCTTCCGTGCGCGCCGCCAGCACCCGCAAGTGCTTCGGAAAAGCCTCCACGTGGCGGTAATACTGCGCGGCATACAACTGCAGGGCCTCCCGGCTCAGTTTGCCCGCTTGCCAATCCCGGTAAAAGGGATGCTTCAACAAATTCTTCTCGGCAATCGCGGCATCAATTTTTTCCAAAAGTTCGGTGTTCCGCATGATGGTCCCTCCGGTGTCGTTTATAAGCAAAACAGGCGTCCCCGCACGTCCAGCCAACCAAAAAGCACTGCGGGATTGTAGCAGAGTTCACAGAATTTTGCCGTGTGGCTCAGGAGGTAGGGAAGTGGAGACGTTCGATGTCAGCCCCGAGGGCCTGGAGCTTTTCGACGATGCCTTCGTAGCCCCGGTCAATGTGGTAAACGCGATCGATGACGGTTTCGCCTTGGGCCACCAGCGCCGCGAGTACCAGCCCTGCGCTAGCACGCAAGTCCGAAGCTTGCACAGTGGTTCCAGAGAGTTTCGCTGGCCCGCGCACCACCGCGCGGCGGCCATCAATCGAAATGTTTGCGCCCATGCGTATCATTTCGCTGGCGTGCAGGAAGCGATTCTCAAAAATAGTTTCGGTGATCGCCGAAGTTCCTTCGGCCTGCGTCGCCAAGGCCATGTATTGCGCCTGCATGTCCGTGGCGAAGCCGGGATACTCCTCCGTGGTCACATCGGAACCCGCCAGTTTCTTCGCGGCGTGAACGCGCAAAGTGGACTGCCCCAGCCGTTCTACGCGCACGCCGTCCGTGTCCAGCTTCGCAAGCACAGCTCCCAAATGCCCTGGATTGCAATCGGTGATGGCGAGGTCTCCGCCAGTGATCGCCCCGGCAATCAAGAAAGTTCCCGCCTCAATGCGATCGGGAATCACAGAATGTGACGCGCCATACAGTTTAGGGACGCCCCGAACGCGAAGCGTAGAGGTGCCATCTCCCTGAATCTCCGCGCCCATCTTACGAAGTAGGTGAATCAGGTCGGTAATCTCCGGTTCACGCGCCGCGTTTTCCAGAATTGTCTCACCCTCCGCCAGCGTGGCGGCCATCAGGATATTTTCCGTACCGGTTACCGTGATTTTTTCAAACACGATGTGCGCGCCCTTCAGCCGGCCGCCGTTCGGTACGCTGGCCTGGATGTAGCCGTGCTCCGTCGCGATCCGCGCCCCCATTTTTTCGAGCGCCTCGAGATGCAGGTCCACAGGCCTCGCGCCAATCGCGCAGCCGCCCGGCAATGAAACATGCGCCACGCCGGAGCGGGCGATCGCCGGCCCCAGTGTAAGAATCGAAGCCCTCATGGTCTTCACCAATTCATACGGTGCTACCGCATCGTTCATCGATTTGGTTTCGATTGTGTAGCTTGCGGCGGGAATCTCGTGCGCGGAAACGTTGGCCGACATGAACGCGAGCAGTTTGCTCATCGTGATGATGTCGCGCACTTTGGGGATGTTGTGCAGAGTCACCGGCTCGGCAGTCAGCAGCGCCGCTGCCATTGCCGGCAGCGCGGAGTTCTTCGCCCCGCTGATCCTCACCGTCCCGTGCAGTGGTTTTCCGCCGCGTATCGTGAATTTATCCATTTCAAAATTTGCCGAAAACAGCGGCTCGGCTACTCTCCCAACGCTCGGCGCAAATTCCCGCGTGATCTGCGAAGAATCCTGCGGGCCAGTTTTGCGGATACTCCGCGTTTCAACATAATCAGCGCCAAACGAAGATCGTGTCCGCTTTGACGCAATGCCTGTGTAATCGCGGACACGTCTCTGGCGCTGGCTTCTTTCAAAATCCATTTGGCGCGCTCTCTAAGCTTCTCATTTGCCTCGTCGACGTCGATCATCAGGTTGTCGTACGCATGGCCGAGGCGAACCATCACGGCGGTAGAGAGCATATTCAGAACCATCTTTTGTGAAGTGCCAGCCTTCAGCCGGGTAGACCCGGCCAGAATCTCGGGCCCTACTTCCGGTATAACCGCGATCTTCGACGATTTCACCAGCGGCGATCGCCGATTCGCGGCTACACCAACGGTCAGCGCCCCCAGGCGCTTTGCGTAACCAATCGCGCCGAGCACATACGGCGTCGTCCCGCTGGCCGCAATCCCAATGACCGAATCAAGCTTGGCGAGGTGAAGTTTCTTCAAATCGCGAACTGCATCTCTCGGGCGGTCCTCCGCGCCTTCCACTGACTGTGTCAACGCTTTTCTTCCGCCCGCAATTAGGCCGCGCACCAGTCTGGGCGAGACGCCGAACGTCGGCGGACACTCCGAAGCATCCAAAACCCCGATCCTGCCGCTCGACCCCGCACCAACATAAATCAGCCGTCCGCCGGCCTTCATTCTTTCCACAATTTCATCCACCGCCCGCGCGATCGCTGGAACGGATCGTCCGACCGCCGCCGCAACTTTCCGGTCCTCACGATTCATCAGCCGGATAATTTCCAGTGACCTCATTCGGTCGAGGTCTTTGGACGCCGCATTTCTTTCTTCTGTAATCCGCCGCGCGTGTGGGTTCCGCGCCACCGTGGAAGAAGGCATTTCTAAAGTATAGCGGGGCCTCCCGCCTCGAAGTAAGGGGACGCTCGCAAGTTTCGATTTCTCTAACACCAGAAACAGCAACACTCCCGCAATTGAGCGCCTGCTGCCGCCAGCAGCTATGATAGAAAAGAGTGAGTTCTGTTTCCGTTGCTAATCCGAACAGGCTGGATGCCATTTCATGGACGTACTGCACAAACTTTTTGAAATGCATTTTCACGCGCCTCCAGAGCGCATCCAGCCCCTCCAGGGGGAACTCGGCGGCTCAGGCCGCAAAATCATTCGCCTTTCCCGCGGCAATCAGTCTGCAATAGGCATTCTGTACGGCGTACGCGAAGAAAACGCCGCGTTCCTCGCCTTCTCCCGCCATTTCCGCCGCCATGACCTGAACGTGCCTGAAATTTTCGGCGAGGACCTGGATCACGGCGCTTACCTCGAACAGGACCTTGGTAACACCACACTCTTCGATTTTCTTTCCGCCAATCGCGCGGGCGAGACCATCGCGCCGCAACCTGTCGAATTTTATCGAAAAGTCGTTTCCGAGCTTCCGCGCTTTCAGATTGAGGCCGGCCGCGACCTCGATTATTCCGTCTGTTATCCGCGCGGCAGCTTCGACCGCCAGTCCATCAACTGGGACCTTAACTATTTCAAATATTATTTCCTGCGCCTGGCCGGGATTCCCTTCAACGAACAGTCGCTCGAAGATGATTTTGACCGGCTGACCAATCTGCTTCTCGAAGCGCCGAACGACTTTTTTCTCTATCGTGATTTTCAGTCCCGAAACGTTATGCTGCACCACGGGCAGCCCTATTTTGTCGACTATCAAGGCGGCCGCAAGGGCGCGCTGCAGTACGACATCGCCTCGCTGCTCTTCGATGCCAAGGCTGACTTGCCGCCCGATCTCCGCCAGCAGTTGCTCGACGCTTATCTTGAAGCTCTCTCAAATCACATCAGGCTCGATCGCGAAGCCTTTCTCCGCTACTACGACGCCTTCGTTTACGTTCGCATCATGCAGGCTCTCGGCGCGTACGGGTTCCGCGGCTTCTACGAACGCAAGGCCCATTTCCTGCAAAGTGTGCCTTACGCACTGAAAAATGTTCGCTGGCTGCTGCACAGCACCAGACTTCCCATCGAAATTCCGACACTCTTGACCGCCTTTCAGAACATGCTGGGCTCACAAAAATTGCTTGCGCTCGCGCCTCCGGCACATCCGCAGACAAAAAATCTGGTCGTGCGCATCTTCAGTTTTTCCTTCCACAACGAAATTCCAAAAGACGACTCCGGCAACGGCGGCGGATTCATCTTCGACGGACGCAGCCTGCCAAATCCCGGCAGGGAGGAGCGCTTCAAGCAATTGACGGGCAAAGATGCCCCGGTGATCGACTATCTGAACCAGCAGGAGAGCGTTCACAAGTATCTGGCCAACGTTGCCTCGCTTGTGGATGCGAGTATCGCCAGCTACCAGCAGCGCGGGTTCAAAAACCTGATGGTGTCGTTCGGCTGCACAGGCGGCCAACATCGCTCCGTCTTTCTCGCGGAGCATCTTGCAAAGCGCCTGCGGGGCCAGAGCGATGTGGAGGTCGATGTGCGGCACCTGGAACTGGAGAAGATGGGTCGATGAGGGCCATGGTCCTGGCCGCCGGACTCGGTACGCGCCTGCGCCCGCTGACAAACGATCGCCCCAAAGCGCTCGTCGAAATCGGCGGCCGCACACTGCTCCAACTGACGCTCACCCGTCTGGCTTCGTTTGGAGTGCGCGACGTCATCATCAACGTGCACCACTTCGCCGACCTGGTGATCCAATATCTTCAAGCCAACAGTAATTTTGGATTGCAAGTGGAAATCTCCCGCGAGGAGCTTCTACTCGACACCGGTGGCGGCTTGAAAAAGGCAAGTTGGTTCTTTCTCCAGGATCCCACCCGCTTGGACGAGCCATTTATTCTTCACAACGTGGATGTCGTCAGCACAATCGACTTCCAGCGGCTGATGAATTTTCACAACGAGAATCGCGCCCTCGCGACACTTGCGGTGCAGGAGCGGGAAAGCTCGCGCTATCTCCTCTTCGACGACCAACGCGAATTGTGTGGCCGGCGAATCGGCCGCGACCAGGAACCGGAACTCGTGCGCTCCACACCAAATCTTAAAGCCCTAGCCTTCTCCGGAATTCACCTGATATCGCCACGCCTCCTAACCGACATAACCGAAGAAGGTGTCTTCTCCATCATCGCAACGTACCTGCGTTTGGCCGGCCAAAACGAAAAAATCCTCGCCTTCCGCGCCGACGAATACTACTGGCACGACCTCGGCAAACTTGAAGACCTCCGCCAGGCCGAGCAGGACCTAGGTAACTCGTGACTCTTAGTTGGTTTTGTAGGGCCAGCCTTCTGAGGCGGGCCGTTTCGATTGCTTCAGTGGCCGATCTTCAGATCGGCGAAATGTAAGCGACTTTACTTCGCTGGCGCCGCTTCCACTGCCAGTCCCAGTGCCTTCATAACCGCATCATGTACCGCCGGACGAACCTCCGCGATCTTGTGATTCTCCCTCGTAGGGTGAACGCGATTCGTCAGCAGCACCACAAAAAGCTGCCGGTCCGGATCAATCCAGATGGTGGTTCCGGTAAAGCCCGTATGCCCGTAGCTGTGCGAAGAAAAATAGTGCCCGCTTGAGCTGCCTTCCGTCGGCACCACCCAGCCCAGCGTGCGGGTATTTTGCGCCAGCGGTTGCGGCACGGTAAATTCCGAGATGGTAGCCCGCTTCAGAATCCGTTGGTGCGCGTACCCGCCGCCATTCAACAACATCTGGCAGAATGCCGCCAGATCCGGCGCCGTGCTGAAAACCCCTGCGTGCCCCGAAACGCCGCCGATCGCAAACGCGTTTTCGTCGTGCACTTCGCCCTGCACCAGCCGGTGACGCAACTGGCTGTCAAACTCCGTCGGCGCAATTTCCGGCCAGATCGCCTTCGGCGGGTCATACATCGAATGCTTCATCCCGAGCGGGCCAAAAATATTCTCGTTCGCCAGCGCGTCCAGCGGCTTCCCGGTGAGCCGCTGAATGATTTCCGCCATCAAAATAATTCCCAGGTCGGAATACACAACCTTCGTCCCCGGCTCATATTCCAGCGGCTCAGCGAAAATCCGGGCAAGCGTCTCCTGCTTGCTCGTGGACGTCCGCCAGTATTCCTTGAACGGCGGAAGCCCCGAAGTGTGCGTCATCAGGTTGCGCACGGTCACTTTATGCCGCCATTCCGGTTGCGGCCCTTTGGTCCACTCTGGCAAATATCGCTCAATCGGCGCATCCAGGTTCAACGGAGAAGGGAAGTCACCCTCGACCAGTTTTTCCACCAGCGTCGTCGTCACTACCACTTTCGTCAGCGATGCAATGTCGTACATCGTGTCCGCATTCACCGCGGGCGATTTCGCGTCATACTTCTGTTTGCCGAACGCGTGCACGCTCAACTTGCCACGATAGCCAACCGCGAGCGTTGCACCCGGAAACGCCCGATCGCCAATGGCTTTCTCGATCACGTCGAAAGCCGGTTTCAACAGCGCCTCGCCGCGCCCATCCATCGGCTGCAGCGCCATCGGATTCGCCGGAACCTGCATTCCATAGCCGGCCTTGAGATCAACGCCCGGGATCGTCACCGGCAAGCAGCCGCGAATCGGAATCTCTCCAAACAAAGCCCGCGCCACGGAAATCTGCGCCACGTCCGCGATACCAAACACGGAAAGCCACGTTTCCGCCTGCGGAAATCGCTCAATCAGGTAAGGACTCCCAAGCCCAACAGAAATCACAGGCTTTCCAGTCTTGTAGATTTGCTGAATTAATGGGAATTGGTCCACCGGAACATCCACATCGCCCTTGCGATCGCTTACCCGGACAAACAACGCCAGAATCGCAACGTCATAGGAATCCGGCGCCGGTAGCTTCAAATTTTCTGCCTTCGCAAATTTCGTATCGGCACGCAATGTCACCACGGAATCAAACCGCCTGCGAAGTTCGTGCTCCAGGTCTTCCCCCGGATACGGCTCTGGATCGGCGTACAGGCAAATCAGCAAAGCGCGTGCGGGTTTTGTGCCGTCGAGCGGCAGCCGATGCGACGTATCCCGCAGCAACGTGACTCCCCGGTCGGAAATTTCCTGCGACTCCGCCTGCCACGCGACGCGCCCGAATTTGTCGTTCAACGCGGCAACATCCACCAACCGGTTCTTCTGCAAACCGAGCCGCGCCTTCGCCTCCAGAATCCGCCACACGGAAGCGTCCAGCCGCTCCTGCGAAATCTGCCCGGAATGGACCGCCGCAAGCAGCGCCTCATACGCCGCATCCGGCACCGGTGGCATCAGCAGCGCATCGGCCCCGGCAAGAAAGGCACGCACCGCGGCATCGCCCGGCGCATACCGCACGGTGATCCCGCCCATATCCATCGCGTCCGTAACCACCAGGCCCTGAAATCCAAGCTGCTTGCGCAATAAATCCGTCAGCACGCGCGAAGAAAGTGTCGCCGGCGTGTTTGGGTCGGGCTCCAAAGCCGGCACATTCAAATGTCCGGTCATGATGCTGGCCACGCCCGCCGCAATCGCCGCGCGAAACGGGACCAGTTCCAGTTTTTCCAGCCGCGCGCGATCCGCCGTCACCACCGGCAAATCAATGTGCGAATCCGCAGTGGTGTCGCCATGCCCTGGGAAGTGTTTTGCAGTGGCCAGTCCGCCGTTCTCCTGCACGCCGCGGATAAACTCGCTGACAAATTCCGAAACTTTCTCCGGATTCTCCCCAAACGATCGCGTATTGATGATCGGATTCCCCGGATTGCTGTTCACGTCCGCGTCCGGCGCATAAATCCACTGAATGCCCGCCGCGCGCGACTCCAGCGCGGTGATCCTGCCCATCGTATAAGCGTCTTTCGGATTTCCAGCCGCCGCCACTGCCATCGCCGTCGGAAACGATGTTCCCTCGTCCAGCCGCATCGCTGTCCCGCGTTCGAAATCGGCGCCAATCAGCAGCGGCAGCTTGGACTTCGCCTGCAACTGATTGTTCAGCACCGCCGTCGGGTACGCCTGGCTCTTCAGAAATCCAAGCGGTGAGCCCTGCGTCACATTGATGAAACCGCCGACGTGCAAGTCGTCCACGTCATGCACCCTCTGCGCATAGGCCGCCGCGTCCGTCGGCGTAAAACTCCCGTGGTAAGTCGTAAATAGAAGCTGCCCGACTTTTTCCTCGACGCTCATCTCCTTCAGCGTCGATTCCACCCACTTGCCGGCGTCTTCCGTGAAAGATTTGGACTTTGAAGTTGTCTGCTGCGAGGCGCTCGGTTTCGCCGCGGATATCGACCCTGCGTTTTTCGGCGATTTTCCACTGCGCGATTGGCTGCGAACTCTCGGTGTCATAAGGGATAGAAGGACCAGCGGCAACAGCATCAACCCGGCGACTCGCCTGCTCATATTGGAGAAATCCCTGCCGTGCCCCATGCCTTGACTGTATATAGCACGCGCACTACCCGCTCACAATGAAGGTACGGAACCTCTGTTCCAGAATATCATTGCGGGATATGAAACATCGCTCCCGAGTTCGCTGGAATTCGCATCCCACCACCTTCGCCTTGGCCGCCATCCTAGCGCTCTTTCTTTTCTCATCACCGGCGTCCAGTGAAGCACAGACCCGCGCGAAACCAGCAAAAAGTAGAAGCCGCGCCGGCCGTGTTCAAACTGGCCTCGACGTCCTTGAAGCCGAAAAATTCGCGCCCCTCCGCGGCAAGCACATCGGACTAATCACCAATCACACCGGTCTCGATTATCAGGAGCGCACCACGATCAACGTCCTTGCGCACGCTCCCGGCGTGCGAGTTGTAGCCCTCTTCAGCCCAGAACACGGCATCGCCGGCCACTCCGACGAAAAGCTTTCTTCTTCCAAAGATGCGTCCACCGGCCTGCCGATCTTCAGCCTCTATGGAGACCATCTCCGGCCCACCGAAGAAATGCTGCAGGGCATCGACGCTCTCGTATTCGACGTTCAGGACGCTGGCGTCCGCTTCTACACCTACACCACAACGATGGCCTACTGCATGGAAGAAGCCGCGAAACGCAACATCGCCTTCTTCGTTCTCGACCGCCCGAATCCCCTGAACGGGGACATCGTCGAAGGCCCCACGCTCGATGCCGACAAAACTTCTTTCGTCGCCTATTATCCGTTGCCGGTTCGCTACGCCCTCACCATCGGCGAGCTTGCCCAGTTCTTAAACACGGAAAATCACATCAACGCACAGCTCCACGTGATCCCAATGAAAAACTGGCATCGCAACTATTTCTTCGAAAGCACCAGGCTGAAATGGATTCCCCCTTCGCCGAACCTGCGCACGCTGAAAGGCTCGCTGCTCTATCCCGGCCTGGAAATTCTCCAGAACGCCGGTGTCTCCGTCGGCCGCGGCACGGAAGCCCCGTTCGAAGAATTCGGCGCCCCCTGGATCAATGGCGAAGAAATCTCCGAGGCACTCAATGTCAAAAGCCTTCCCGGCGTCCATTTCGTGAATCAACCCTTCATCCCCGTCAGTGGCCTCTATGCAGGCCAGCACTGCGGCGGCGTGGGCGTCCGCGTAACTGATCGCGCCGCGCTGCGTTCCATGCCCGTCGGCCTCGAAATCGCCGCCGCCCTCCACAAGAAATATCCAGACCATTTCGACGTAACCAAAATCCTTCTTCTCCTCGGCAACGATTCCACCCTCCAGCAACTCCAGTCCGGCACCCCCGTCGCCGAAATCATCGCCACTTGGGCCAAAGATCTAGCCGCCTACGACGCCACCCGCCGCCGCTACTTCCTCTACAAGTAAGCTCTGAGCGCCACACATGTCCCGGTCGCATTTGTAGCGGCCGCCTTCCGAACCGGGCGCAGTACACGCGGCGAGCACCCCCATATTGAACTGTGCTAAAGTCACCTCATGCGCATAGTTTCCTTGCTACCGTCCGCCACGGAGATCCTGTTCGCTCTAGGCCTCGACGAAGAAATCGTCGGCGTAAGCCACGAATGCGATTTCCCCCTCCGGGCAAAAACCAAAACCGCAGTAGTCTCCTCTCGCCTCCCCAAAGAAGCCGCCCCTGCCGAAACCGACCGCCTCGTTCGTGAACACGTGGAGCGCGGCGAATCCATTTATGCCGTAAATCGCGATCGCCTCGAGGAACTTGCCCCCGACTTGATTTTCACCCAGGACCTCTGCCATGTTTGCGCTGCCACTCCCGAAGAACTCGGCGCCGCCCTGGCCACGATTTCCAAGCAACCGGAAATCATCAGCCTCGACCCCCACGACCTCGGCGACGTCTGGCGCGACATTTTGTGGATTGGCGAAGCCACCGGCCGCCGCGAACGCGCACAGGAACTCGTAACCCATATCGGCGAACGCCTTGGCCGCCTGAAAGCGCAACTCGCCTCGCACTCCGACCAGCCAAGAGTCGCAGTTCTCGAATGGCTGCAACCGTTCTACGTCGGAGGCCACTGGGTTCCAGAAATGGTGGAACATGCCGGCGGCATCGACGTCCTGGGCAAGGTAAGAACGCCTTCGCGCCGCGTCAGTCTTCAGGAGATCGTGGACGCGGCCCCCGAAGTAATCTTCATCGCTCCCTGTGGCTACGTAGCCGACCAGACCCGCGATGAATACATGTCGCTGACATTCCCAGAAGAGTGGTACTCAATCCCAGCTGTCCGCGACGGCCGCATTTTCGCTCTCGATGCCAACGGCCACGTCTCTCGCCCCGCCGGCCGCCTCGTCACCGGCATCGAATCCATGGCCAAGGCACTGTATCCGCAAATCGAAGTCCCCGTGAAAGCCATGCTCGGCATGTTAGCTGTTCCCGCAACGAACAATCGCAACCGCGCCGCCACCGCCGGCACACCCACCTTCTAATCCACGTGTAGCGGCCGCCTTCCGAGGCGGGCGCATTTTCCAGTCGTTCCAACATAACCCCAACCTTCGGCCTTTAGCCCTGCGCTTCCCCCGGTTCCCGCGCAGCCTTCACCCAATACCCGTAAAACGGCAACCCCGCCACCATCAGCAACAACCCAATCGAAGACCGCCCCGGCCGGTCCAACCAAATATTAAACGTCAGCGCCAGCGCCCCCAGCACAAACAATCCCGGCACCCACGGATATCCCCAGCAGCGATAGGGCCGCGGCATATCCGGCTCCGTTCGCCGTAAACGGAAAAGCGCCACCACCGCAAGTCCATAGAAAATCCACCCGGCAAAAATAAATAAATTCGTCAATTCTTCAAATGTCCCGGTCAGCGCCATCAGACTCGATAAGACGCATTGAAAAATCAGCGCCCGGCCCGGTGTCCGGTATCTCGGATGTATCCCGTCTGCAATCTTGAAAAAAATTCCGTCGCGCGCCATCGCGTACGGCACGCGCGCACCGCTCAACACCGAGGAGTTCATCGAGCCCAGCGCGGAAATCACCATCGCCAACGTCACCCACGCCGCCGCCCCATGGCCCACGACACGCTCGACCACGTCGGAAGCCACGTGCGCCGAGCTCGCTACACTTTCAAACGGCAACACCTGCAGGCACGCTGCGCTGAAAAGCAGATAAACAATCGCCACCACCGACACGCCGCCAACCAGCGCGCGCGGAAAGTTTCGCTGCGGATTTTCCACTTCTGACCCGACCAGATTCAGATCTTCCCATCCGTCATAAGCCCAAAGTGCCGCCGCCAAAGCCGCCAGAAATGCTCCGAACAGCCCCGTACTACCCGCCACTGGCCATATCGGTCCCGGCAGATGCGCGCCCGAAGCCGGCAGCGCAAACGCCACGCCAATCACCATCAGCACACTGAACAATTTGATCGCGGTCAGAAAGACCTGCACGCCCCCACCCAATCGTACGCCCAGATAATTCACGCCCGTCATCAGCACCAGCCAGAACACACCGAGCGGCTGTGCCCAGGTAAAAACGAAATCGTATGGTTTCAGCCAACCGGTCAGTCCAGGAATTGCGATGTGCCAGGTGAAAATCGGCGCAGCCACCGCTGGAATAAAAAATCCCATGAAACGCATCATCCCCGCGGCAATCGAAGATTGAGACGATGGCCGACCCACAATCGAATGCATCCAGCCGAACAAAAATCCCCACGCCGGGCCCAGCCCGCGCCGCAAATAAGCGTATTCACCGCCAGCTTCGGGTATCGCCGCGCCCAGTTCCGCGAACGAAAGCGCGCCAAAAATCGAAAGAATCGCTCCCACAATCCATGCGGCAAACACGATGGACACGCTGCGGCCTTCGCGCGCCATTTCCGCCGGCTTCAGGAAAATACCTGTGCCAATCATGGTGCCCACCACGATCGCCATGGAAGCCCAAGCTCCTAACCCGCGCACAAGTTCCAGCCGCTTTTCGCTCATAACCCTCCGCTGCCGCGCTTGGCAAGAAAGTGTAGCCCAACCTCCGCCGTCGTTCGTCAGGAAGTCGCGGCACGTTGCGCAAATATCCGGCTGACCGTTGCTCCAAGCGCAAACGTCACGCATGATCCGATCAGCACATACCAGGTGAACGCAACTTTTGTGTAGCCCAGAACCAGCAGCACGCTCGCCAAACCGCCGAACATTCCCACCAGCGATCCGATCGCATTCGCTCGCGAATCAAATGTACCCAGCAGAAAAAGTCCCAACAAGCTGCCGAATGGAAGTGATGCCACCTTCAACCCTGCCTCGAGCAGACGCCCCCAGGGAAGCAAGCCAAATAAGATCAATACACCGCCCCATACCAGCGTCATTCGCCGCGACAATTTCAAAAATGCCGCCGGGTTCGCGCTTTTTCCGCCCAGTGCGGCAAAATCCACCACGCTCGATGCCGCCAGCGAGTTCAGCGATCCGCTTGCGTTGGACATCGCGATCGCCAAAATCGAAGCCAGCAACAATCCAACGAGTCCCGTCGGCATCTCTCGGATCAGGAAATACGGCAGGATGCTGTCCGTGCGGTCGCCCGGACCAAGCAGCGGCGAGTGCTTCGCAAACACAAAAAGCAAGACTCCAACCAAGAGAAAAACCGTGAATTGAAATAACACAATGAAGCCGCTGGCCAGCAACGCCCGGCCACTATCCCGCTGGTTTCTTGCCGCCAGCAACCGCTGCACAATCGTCTGATCCGTGCCGTGACTCGCCAGCGTAAAAAACGCCCCGCCGATCACTCCTGACCAGAACGTGTACGTCGCCGCCAGATTCCAGCTGAAATCGAATACCTGCAATTTATTGCCATTCGCGGCAGCCACTAGTGCGACTTCATTCCACCCTCCGGGAATGCGATGAAGCAACATACCGAGCGTTACGATGCTGCCCAGCAGATAAAGCAAAAACTGCGCCACGTCCGTCCAGATCACCGCCTTCATGCCGCCTTCAAAGGTGTAAAGCACCGTCAGCGCGATCACGACGAACACCGCCAGCCGCTCCGAAGTCCCCAGCGCCACGCTCACCACCAGTGCAATCGCCGCCACCCGCACGCCTTCCGCCAGCGTGCGCGTCGTCAAAAACGTCACCGCCGCCACGGACCGCATCCGCTGGCCAAAACGTTTTTCGATCACCGCGTAAGCGGTCAGAAATTCTCCGCGAAAATAACCCGGCAGAAAAAACAGGGTGATCAGGAATCGTCCCACCAGGTACCCGAACACCCACTGCAGAAACGTCATGTTGCCGGAGTAAGCCAGAGCCGGCGTCCCGATTATCGTCAGCGTGGACGTCTCCGTGGCCACAATCGAAAAAGCCAGCGCCCACCACGGCGCAGTTCGCCCGCCCAGAAAGTAATCGCGCACGTCCCGCTGTTTCCCGCGGAAATAAACACCCAGCGCCGTCACTCCCAACAGGTAAACAATGACGATCGTCAGGTCCAGAAGATGGATGTGCATGCGCTTCAGACTTCGCTGCCCGTCTCGCGGCCCCGCGAAGTGTGACGAGAATAGTGGCTGACTCCCGGTGCGTCAAGAAAGCAATCCGCGGCGCCCGAACCAAGGCGACGTTTTTAGCACCCTCTCCGTCATAACCGCCCCAAAATCCTTCCGCCTCGCGTATGCTTTTTCCATGCGCTATGTTTTGGGTCTCGACGGCGGAGGTACGAAAACGGAATGCGTCTTGCTGGATGAGTCTCGCCATGTGGTCACCTCCAGTCGAGGTGGCCCGTCCAATCCGATGCGCGTGGGATTCGGTGGCGCGCTGGCAGCCGTGTGTGAAGCGGCCCGCTTGGCGATCGCGACCGCGAATATTTCCAACGAAGCGGTCGTCTCGCTCTGCGCAGGTCTCGCCGGAACCGCTTATCCCGAATCCGGGCGAAAAATGAGGATGCTCCTCGAAGAGGAATTTCCCGGCAAGTTGGTGCGCGTCTGCACCGACATGGATTTAACTCTCCAGGCCATCGGCGACGGCGCCGCCATCGTGCTGATTGCTGGAACGGGATCGGTGGCGATCGGGCGCGATGCGCAGGGCCACACCGCCCGCGTGGGCGGCCACGGCTATCTGCTCGGCGATGAAGGCAGCGCCTATCATGTCGGCCAGCGCGCGGTGCTCGACGCGGTGCGTCACTCCGAGCGCACCGGCACGGACACCCCGATGGGCAAGAAAATCCTTTCCGAAATCGGTGCAAGCACTTGGGCAGATTTGCAATCCCGCGTCTACGCCGCTCCCGACGAAGTCTTCCCGCGCTTATTCCCCACGGTGCTTCAGGCTGCCGAGGCGGAAGATGCCTGGGCCCGAATGTTGCTCGACGATTGCGCCGCGGCCCTCGCCGAACTCGTCGGTGACCTGGCCGAGCGACTTCAGCTACAATCTCAGGAATTCCGGCTGGCAAAAACGGGCGGAATGCTGGGCCGCTCTTCTTATTTCGATCAGCGCCTCGACCTCTATCTGCGCAAGGCCGCGCCGGATGCGCAATTCAGCGCCTTGCATTTAAGTCCCGCGGAAGCGGCCGCGCATCTTGCGTTGCAGCTTCTGCCGCCGGCGTGAGGATACGGATTGACCCTGCTCGATCAGCAACGCGACCGCGCCCGCCTCGCCGTCGGCGAGGAACTGAAGTCGTTGCTCTATCACCCCTCGCCCGAACTCCTCTATGCCTTGCTCGATAATCCCGCGCTCGATGATTCGCACCTCGGCCTGTTGCTTTCCCGAAAAGACCTGCCGGCCGAGATCATCGAAAACATCGCCGGCCGAAAACCTTTCCTGAAAAGCTACGCCGTGAAGCGCGCCCTCGTCTTCCATCCGAGCGCGCCGCGCCTGGTCGGCCTTCGCCTTTTGCGCGACCTTTACCTCATGGACCTCGTCCAGTTTTCCTTGTCGCCCAACGCTTCTGCTGAACTCAAGCGCCACGCCGAGGAGTACATCATCGCCCGCCTCCCGCAACTGCCGCTGGGGCAGAGAATCACCCTCGCCCGTCGCGGCCCCGCTCGCGTGGCCGGAGCCTTGATCGCCACCGGCCACGCACAGGTTCTCGAAATCGCTCTCGACAATCCCCGCCTCACCGAAGCCCAGGTTTTGAAAGTCCTTTGGCACGACAAACTCCCGCAGGTAGTCGTACTGACAGTCGCCAATCACCGCAAATGGTCGCAGCACTACAACGTGCGCCTCGCCCTGGTGCGCAACTCCTCAACCCCGCTCGCGATCGTACTCAGTTATCTGCCGCAGCTGACCGTCGTGGACCTGCGCGAACTCGCCGCTCCTGGAATTGTTCCGGAAAATCTTCGCAAATATCTCCTGGCGGAAGTGAATCGCAGGATGCAGGCTTCCAAACGCGAAGCCGAAGCGGAGCCGCAATCGTTGCGTGGGGAACTACTTTCGCAGCCGAAGGATCAGAGTCGCTCCGAGGAAGAATAAAACCGCGGAAAAAGAAAACGCCGCTTTCGCGGACACGGCCGACCACAGAAACCCAACCACCATGCTCGACAAGAAATCTCCCACCGCGTTTACCGCCGCAAGCGTCCCGAACGCCATTCCATGCTGCTCGCGGGGAATCAGTTCCGCAGCGAGAGAATCCTCCAGCGCTTCCTCAGTCCCCACATAGATGCCGGCCAGGACAAACAAGCCGCCGAGCAGCCACAAGGAAGCAGGCGTGGTCGTCAGAAAAATTGCCGTCACACCCGCCAGCGCATAGCCGCCGGCAAGAATCGCCTTTCGGTGCGGGACAATGTCGCTGATCCATCCGCTCACATAAGCCGATGCCGCATAAAAAACGTTGTGCAGGGTATAGAGTCCGACCGCCAGGCTGGCCGCCCGCGCCGCGCCATGAGTCGGTGCAAGCATTCGCGAAGCGTACAAAATCAAAAGCGTGTGCGAAAAATCTCCCGAACCGAACACGCCCACTCCCAGCAGAAATTCCCGGAAATTCCGCGGCAAGTTGCGAAGCCCCGTCAGGAAGGTCACTTTCTTCCGTGCTTCGAACGGCCGTTCTCGCACCAGCAACCAGAAACTCAGCACTGCGATCATCCCGGGCAGCAGGGTCCACAAAAACACCGCGCGATAGTTGTGGTTTGTCACGTTCAGCAACCAAAGCGCTGTCAGCGGCCCTGCGATCGCGCCCACGGTATCCATCAACCGCTCCAGCCCGAACGCCCGGCCGTACGCCCCTGGCGCCACATCGGCCGCAAGCAGAGCCTTTTTCGCCGGCGAACGCACCCCGCGCCCCAGCCACGCCGTGGCGCGCCCAATTAAAACGTGGTACGCATGAGTTGCAAACGCAAACGAAGCAGTAGCCAGTGCGGTGAACGCGTAACCAAACACCGCCAACGGCTTCCGCTTCTTCAACCTGTCTGTATAATGCCCCGAACCCAACTTCGCAAAACTTGAGAGCCCGTCGGCAATCCCCTCAATCGCCCCCAGCCACGCCGGCCCCGCGCCAATCGTCGCCAGAAACGCCGGCAGGATGGCCGTTGCGACTTCATGGCTCCAGTCGCTGAACAAACTGGTCACGCCGACACCCAGCACAGTGCGGTTCAGCCAACCAGAAGATGAATGCTGCTCTGAAGTTTTGTCGGAATTCATGTCGGCCACTGCGTCGCCTATCGTTTCGCGGGCCGGTAAAGAATCACCCGCACTTTTTCCAGTGTAATCAATCCACCGTCCACCATCTCATCCAGCCGCTGCAGCATCTGATCGATCCGCTCCTGCGTCTCGATCACTTCCAGAATAATCGGCAAGTCCTGCGACAACCGTAGCAGCTTGTCCGTGTGATATACGCTGGAGGAACCGTAACCTGCTACACCGCGCAGCACAGTAACGCCAGAAAATCCGTCCTTCCGCAACAATTCAACAATCGCCTCGTGCAGCGGCTTCCCACGCCATTTATCCGATTCGCCGATGTGAATCCGCATCAGCGTCCGTTCGCCTTCAAATTTCTGGTGCGACATAAATCACCCGCGTAGCGGCCACCTTCAGGTGGCCGCGAATGTTTTTCCTAAAACCGGTTCGCCAGCCGGATCCCCGCCACCGAAAGCAGCAACCCGAACGCCACGCTGGCCGCCACATACCCCGTCGCCCACAACCACTCTCCCGCCTCCAGCATCTTTGCCGTTTCCCATCCAAAACTCGAAAATGTCGTGTAGCCCCCGAAGAATCCAACCGCGATGGCCATCCGCCATTCCGGCGGCACAATCATACGGTTCAGCAAAATCTGCCCGATCAACCCCAGAAAAAAACAACCCGTCAGATTGATCAGCAGGGTGCCGTACGGAAACGTGCTCCCGATTTTGATCTGCACCAGCCCCTGCAACCCGTATCTCGCCAGCGTTCCGATCGCCCCAAACACCCCAATCAGAAATAATCGCAATGTGTCTCCAATCCAGCCTCCCGCGCGCACAGACGAAAAACTCCTGGCGCCGCGTGTCCGCCAGGAGTCATCAGCCCCGGGGAATCCCGCCCGGGCGGTTGTGGCGAACTCCATCGCCGTGAAAATAACGAAAGTCTATCCTGCGCCTTGAAACCCGTGCAACTTCTTCCACTTGGCCTGCTATCTCGCTTCAGGGTGCTGGCGAAACGCCGCTTCCAAGGCGAAGTCTATCTCCTGCGTCGGCGACGAAATCGATGGGCCATGTCCCACGGCAAGAACGCTCGGATTGAGCCTGCGCAATTTTGCTGCGCTTTTCGCCGACAGCACCGCGTTCCACGAAAAAATAGCAGGGAAGGGAAACAACGGTTTGAACACGCCTGCGACCATGACACCGGTTTGTGTCGTGAATGCGTCGCCAGCGATCAGCGTGTTGTCTCGAACATCGAGGTACGCCATATGTCCCGGCGTATGTCCGGGCGAGCTCACCGCCCGAAGAGAACCGACGTGGTCGTCTTCCTCCAACAACCGGCTCGGCAGCGTCTTCGCACCCGTGAATCCGAAAAGTGTTCTACCACACTCGCCTTCATCCAGGCTCAAGTCTTTTGCAAGCAGCCTCGCTTCACGCTTCCCGATGGTGATTTCGGCAGAGGGCGGCACCGTCATCAGTCTGTCCAGCGAGCCGATATGATCGATGTGCGCATGCGTCAAAACAATTCTTCGAATGGAAGCACCCAATCGTGTCGCGGCTTGTAGGATTGCGCCTGCGCCACCACGCAGCCCTGTGTCGACCAGCGTGAATCCGTCCGCCTCCCGCACCAGGAAACAATTGATCATCCCGAAGCGCGTGAGGCGGAATAAGTTTTCAGTTTCTTGAACGACTCTCAGGAAATCACTCTCTCCCTAAATCGCATAATGTTTCTCCCGAGCCGACTGGCAGCCGGCCGCGAATCCCGCGGTAATCACCGCCACAATCAAGAACAGTGATCTCATCTTCTCCTCAGTAGTGGAAACGATAACGCAACCGCACAAAAATCTCGCGCGGATTGTTATAGTGCGTCCCGCCAAATGTCAGGCTGTTGTCCAACAGCACCCGTCGGTTAGCCACGTTCAATCCCGTCACCGAAACTGACAACCGCTCCCCAAATTCTTTCCCCAGTGTCATGTCGAACGTGGTGTGCGGTTGCAGATGATCTCCCGGCAGATTTTCATCTCCGTTCGCGAATCCCGACCCGTAATAAACGTCCGTCGAGGCATAACTCCTCCACGGCAGCGTCAACTGCCCGCCGAGGTGCAGGGTGTTCCGCTGGTCGTGATCCAGCAGCCCGTAACCCGGCGGCGGAACCGAGCATGGCTCCACTAATCCCCCTGAGAGGCAGCCGAAGGAAAGTGCCAACTGGTTCGAATACGTCAAATAAACTTGGCCACGCTTCCGAATCTGCGGCGACCGCAGCGTCAGCTCCCAACCGCTGATGCGCGCCCCCTGAATCGTGATCGGAAAAAACAGGCTGGAGTTGTTGAAATTGTTATGATCGAAATAATTCTTCGCCCGCGTCAGAAAATTATCCGCGTCAATCGTCCAGCCCCACAAGGGAATCGTGACGCCATATTGATGCTCCTCGTCGCGCTCGCCGTGCAGCGGGATGAATTGCAGATTCTGGTTGTTCGCCGCATCCAGTAGAGGCCCGGAAATCGTCGCCAGCGGCGGCGCCTGGAAAAAATGCCCGTAAAACGCGCGAAACACCCAGTTCAGTTTGGGCACCCGCAGCGACGCCCCAGCCCGCGGGCTGCTCGCATTCTCCACCACATCTCCCGAATAGTGCGTCTGACGGATGCCGCCAGCCAACGAAAACCACGATGTCAACTTGATTTGATCCTCAACGTAAGCCGCCGCCAATCCGCCCGTTGGGCTCGTCGTCACGGGAGGATTCACGGTGCTGCAGTCTGCCGGCACATTGCAAAGCAATCCGAACAACTGGCTCGACTGTTCTCCAAACCCGAATGCCCCGGCCCGCAAATTATTGCGCTTTGCAATCCATGACAAATTTGCCTGACCGCCTTCATAATTCGACGACAGCGTTTCCGTCGCCGAACTTGGCTGATCGAATCGACTGCTCGAATAATTGACATTGTTGTGGTGATAAAACGGAGACACTGTCAGCACCAGCCCTGGGCTGAACGTCCGCACCCAGGTGAACAGCACAAATCCGTCCCGCTCTTTGTTCGAATCGTGCTGAATCTGCCCCGGCGCAATCGGCACCTGGTAAAAATCCTCACGCAACTGCGCCACCAGCCGCAGCTGATTCTGCGCATTCACGTTGTACGTAAGCGAAGTAAATCCGCCGTATCCGTTCGCCTGGTCGTGAATCACCGCCGAAGTCGGCGTCTCCAGCCCCAAATCCGTCCGGTTCCCGTTCAGGCTTGCATAGTAAGCGAACCGGTTCGTGTGCCCACCAAAATTCAACTGATCGTCCGTCTGATAAAAATTCCCCGCGGCCAAAATCAGCTCGGCCTGATTGTCTCGTTCAAAGCCCGTCCGCGGTGCCACATTGAAAATGCCGTAAGTGCGATCGCCGTAATCGGCGGAGTAGCTGCCGCGCTGCACTTCCAGGGTGTCAATGTCCCTTGGATCGATCTGCGGCCCCAGATTGCTGGCGATATTCGTGTTCGGAATGGAAACGCCGTCGATCAGCCAACTCACCTGATGCCCCCCACGTACATGCAACTGGTCGTGCGTGGTGTACGCCCCCGGCACATAATTTGTGATCATGGCCACGCTGTTCGATTGCCCCGCTCCTGGCGTTTCGGCAATCTCCTCGCGCGTCACCAGCGTCGTCGGGGTCACCGACTCTTCCTGCGCTGGCGGAGCCTCCGAAGTAACCGTCACCGTCTGCGCCTGCTTCGCCACTTTCAGCTCAATGTGCAGAATCGGCGCGGTCCCGGAGAGCACGGTCAGCTTCTCTTCCTGTACACCAAATTCATTCTTACGTACTGTGATCCGGTATTCGCCAATGGGAACCGAGTCAAAGTGAAATTCACCTTCGCCGCTCGTCCGCTCCGTTAGGGTGAAATCCGAATGCTCCGCCTTCAACACCACTTCCGCATCCGCAATCGGCCGGTGCTGCGGGTCATGGACAATTCCGCGCACAGTAGCCACCGCCGAGGCCAGCAAAATCCCCGCACAAAACAACACCAGCCCAATCAAGAAGGAAATCCGTCGAACCATCAATCGCTCCTCCATGTAAATGAACCGTAGCGTCCACCTTCAGGCGGACCCTCCTGGCTCATGTACGGCCTGCCTTCCGAGGCAGGCCGTTCTTCGGTTTTTCTTGCTTTTGTAGCAGCCGCCTTCTGAGGCGGCGCTTTTGACGGCCAACAATAGAGGGGAAAAAGTGCCTACAAACTGAGAAGCAAGGTTCGGGGAGGAGGAGAGGTCGGATCAAAAACTTGGGAGCTCATCGAAGAAGAAAGGCCAGGCGTAGGTCGGCCTATTAAGAGCGGTGCAGAAATCTCCACAACAAGAGGCAGAACGAAAACAATCGTCCCGGCCACAGAGGAATCCTTCGGATGGCAACACGCCAAGCTGCAATCCATCGCCGCCCTGCGCGCATGGTGTTCGCAATTGGCCATCGGCGCATCCTTCGCGGGGCCGGAATCTCTCGAACTTTTCTTCGGCCCATGCCCGTGCAAGGGGCACATCGCTCCATCGCAGCAACCCATCCCCGCAGCCTGCAAAGCCGATGCCCAAGCCGGCGCCCACAGCAGCATCAAGGCCACCAAACACACACACGCCCCCAACCCTCTTCCCGGAGCGTCGGAATCGTGGAGCATTCTCTTCATTTTCCCGAACTTCAAGAATACTCCATCCACCGCCGCTCGTAAATTCGAATTGTGGAGATGAGCCAACCCCCTGCTGTGCCCTGCAGTAGTTCCGCCATCGGTAAGCAAGTTAAGCGTGGCTGGGTCCGTTAGTCTGTATCCGATTGGATGCGGAGATTTATTTTATCGACGCTCGCAGTGGTACTCCTGTGCTCGGTTGTGCTCCGGATCGTTTTTCTCCTTGGCTACGCTGGCAATTCAGCCGCTCGCGTAAGAAGGGAACATGGCCTACAGGTTCCATCGTCGGCTCGTGATCTTATTTGTCGGGGTGATGCGTGGACGCATCCATTTAGCGACTCAGGAGCAGCTTCGGCCTTTGAAATGGCCGCCCGGGACCTGCCGAGCTTCGTCTCACAACTTAAGATTCGTCAATCCGACGAAGGGCTACCCGGAAACGCTCCGTACCAGATTCATCGTCCCTGGGTCGTAGGACCTTCGATGAAGACCTACCGTTGTGCATCCCCTACCGGTGATGGGCTGGAGGTTCAGATTTGGGCGATTGACGAGGCTCACGTCGGTGTTCTCCTGAACACCGATTGGAATTAACAACTGGTTCCTTCGCTCCGTGCGTCTTGACACCCGGCCACGCAGGTCACAAACTAAATCCATGCCCCACATTTACATGCAATTCGACTTTGGCAAGGACGAAGAAAAAGCCCAACTCGCCCGCCACAAACTGGAAACCTGGAAACAAGCGTTTCGCCTCGACAAGAAGCTGCTCTACAAATTTGAACGCGCCACCGACGGCGAACCCTTGGCAGAACCCGTAGCCGCCAAGCCCGAAAAATCTAAAGGAAAAGCCAAAGCGAAAGCCAAAGACGAACCCGAAACCCCCAAATCCAACGAGACCGTCAAACTCCTCCTCCGCCTCGGCTTCTCCAACCACGAAAAACTCTCCGAGCAACGCTGGGTCGACCGCATCCCCACCGAAGAGCCTTTCCTTGCTGCCTCTCCCAAAGTTCTAAAACCCGGCGACGCCCATTTTGCGGACACCGAAAAGCAATTTGAAGAACTGAATCAAGGTGGCTGGGATCGTCGCGATGTCCGCCGATAGCGCCTGCCTGCGCCGGGCAGCCATCCTGAAGCCCTGCCCACTCGCCGGTGCACTGGGCATTACTGTCTTTCCCTGAGACCGGCCCAGTACCTTCGTTTTTCACAACCCTGCTACGTTCTACTGTGCACTCCAACCCACGCTTCGGTATAATTAAATTCCGTAGACGCCCAATCCCATTCCAACGCGAGGCAGACTGAATGGCGGTACAAACGCGTGTGAAAGTAGCCAAGCTGGAAGCGCCCCGCCATCAGGGGCTCGATCGCGAAACCCTCATCCGCATTTACCGCACGATGTATCTTTCCCGACGCCTCGACGACCGGGAAATCCAGCTCAAACGCCAGAACAAAATTTATTTCCAAATCTCCAGCGCCGGCCATGAAGCGGTTACCACCGTGGCCGGCTTGCTTCTTCGTCCCGGCGTCGATTGGCTCTACCCCTATTATCGCGACCGCGCGCTCTGCCTCACCCTCGGTGTCACGCCGCTGGAAACACTTCTCCAGGCCGTAGGTGCAAAAGACGACCCCAGCTCCGGCGGACGCCAGATGCCCTCCCACTGGGGCCATCAGAAATTCAATATCGTCAGCAAGTCCTCCTGCACCGGCACGCAATTTGTGCAAGCTGTCGGAGCAGCCGAAGCCACTCTCTATTACGGTCATCATGCGAAGGCCCTCGCACAAGCCCAGAAAGCTCCGCTCGGCGAATCGCTCGATCACGATCCCGAAGAAATCGTCTACGTCTCCTCTGGCGACGGCGCAACCAGCGAAGGCGAATTCTGGGAATCGCTCAACGCCGCCTGCGCCAAAAAACTTCCGCTCTTCTATCTGATCGAAGACAACGGTTACGCCATCTCCGTCCCCGTCGAAGTGCAAACCGCGGGCGCCAACATTTCAAAGCTAGTTCGAAACTTTCCCGGCCTGCACGTCGCCGAATGCGACGGCACCGACCCGCTTGAAAGCTATGCCGTCTGCAAGGAAGCTGTCCGCTACGTCCGAGAACGCCACGGCCCCGCGCTGGTCCACGCACACGTCACGCGCCCCTACTCGCACTCGCTCTCTGATGACGAAAAGCTCTACAAGACCCACGAAGAACGCGAAGGCGAAGCGCGCCGTGACCCGCTCTCGAAATTCGCCCTGTTCCTCATCCGCGAAGCCGTGATGGATCAGAAGGGAATCGAAGCCCTCGAAGCCGAAGTCGATCGCGAAGTGCGCGAAGCCGCCGACCAGGCCCTGGCTGCTGCTCCACCCGAAGCCTCCTCGGTCTACCAAAATGTCTATTCCCCGGACATCGATCCCACCTCACCGGCCTTCGCCGCCGAACCCAAATTCCACGGTGGCCCAAAGACCATGGTCGAAATGGTCGCTGCCACACTGCACGACGAAATGGCTCGCGACGAACGCATCACCGTCTTCGGCGAAGACGTCGCCGACGCCAGCCGAGAGGAAAATCTGCGCGACGTAAAAGGGAAGGGCGGCGTTTTCAAAGCCACTGCGGGCCTGCAGCGTAAATACGGTGCGGACCGCGTCTTCAACACTCCCCTCGCGGAAGCCAGCATTGTCGGCCGCGCCATCGGTATGGCCACGCGCGGCATGAAGCCCGTCGCCGAAATTCAGTTCTTCGACTACATCTGGCCCGCCATGATGCAAATCCGCGATGAACTCTGCGTCATGCGCTGGCGCTCCGACGGAAAGTTCAAGAGCCCCGCAGTCCTCCGCGTAGCCATCGGCGGTTATCTTACTGGCGGCGCCGTCTATCACAGCCAGAGCGGCGAGTCGATCTTCACGCACTGCCCCGGCTTGCGCGTCGTGATGCCTTCCACCGCGATGGATGTCGCCGGCCTGTTGCGCACCGCCATCCGCTGCGATGACCCGGTGATGTTCCTCGAGCACAAGCATCTCTACCGTCAGCCCTACAACCGCTCCGAATATCCCGGCGCCGACTACACGGTCCCCTTCGGTAAAGCCCGCGTCGTCAAAGAAGGCACGCAAGTCAGCATCATCACTTACGGCGCCGTCGTTCACCGCGCCGAAGTCGCCGCCGCCGCTCTTGAACGCAACGGCGTCTCCGTCGAAATTATTGACCTGCGCTCCCTCTCGCCATATGACTGGGAAGCCATCGCCGCCAGCGTCCGCAAAACGCATCGCGTCATCGTCGCCTACGAAGACATGCTGAGCTGGGGCTACGGCGCCGAAATCGCCGCCCGCATCGCCGAGGAGCTATTCGAAGAACTCGACGCCCCGGTAAAGCGCGTAGCCGCCACCGACACCTTCTGCGGCTACCACCCAAAACTCGAAGACGCCATCCTCCCCCAGACCGACGACATCACCGCTACCGTCACAAAAATTCTCGACTACTAATCCACATTCCAGACTCGACGCCTACTTTGTAGGGGAGGGGCTTACCCCTCCCTCTTGGGTTCTCGTGCCTTTGTAGCGGGCGCCTTCCGAGGCGGGCGCCTTTGAACTAGGAGCTACGGCCCGTGGCTCACACTTCCCCCTGAAACTTTCTTACCCACCTTTTCGTATCTTTGTTTAGAATGCGATTGGACATCGCTCTGTGGGGGTGAACCATGCTTTGCACGAAATGCCAAAAAGAAGTCGTTGAAGGCTCAAAATTCTGCTACAACTGCGGCGCCCAATTGGCTGGCCAGGCCGCGCCACCAGCCGGCGCTTATGCCGCTCCCTCAAAGCGCCTCATGCGCTCCAGCCGCGACAAGAAACTGGGTGGCGTCTGCGCCGGCGTAGCAGACTATTTCGACCTCGATCCCACCTTAGTCCGCATCATCTGGCTCCTGGCCGTCTTCTGCGCCGGCACCGGCGGCCTGCTCTACCTCATCCTATGGATCGCCCTGCCACTTGCCCCAGCTGCGCCAACAAGCTTAGCCGTCCCCGGCTCCCCCGCCCAGGTGTAGCGTCCACCTTTAGGTGGACCCTGCTGCTTCTGTAGCGGGCCGCCTTCCAAGGCGGGCGTTATATCTGTGGTTACGTATTCAACCCATTCAATCCGTATTCCAACGATCACCCACGCCATTCATTCCCTGTCCCTCTTAGCCGCCCTCCGTCTCCCCCCGCCACTTTCCCCCAACATCACATGATCCACGGAAAAACTCCCCGGCCCCACCGTAGCCAATGCCACACAAGCGGCCGCCAGCGCCAACTCAAACTGATACTCATTCACCGCAAGCACTCCATGCACCGTCTTCACCTTCCAGATCGCAATCAGCATCTCTGCCGCCAGCAGCAGCGCCGCCGGCCGCGTGAACAATCCAATCAGTAGCAATCCGCCGCCAATACACTCAAGAGTCCCAGCCAACCCCACAAAATAACCGGGAAATCCGTGCTGAATAAAAAACTCCCGCATCATCGCGTCCGCGCGCACCAGCTTCGGATATCCGTGGTAAATAAAAATCAACGCCAGCACCGCGCGTAAAATTGCCAGCCCAATTGGTTGAAGCGAATTCAAGAATTTCATGGCTTCCCCCGCACCCAAAATACTCGCCCCACGCCGTTGATTCTACCGGTTCTTCCGTGTCATATGTCACCTCGGCCACGGCTCCGTTTCAGGTACAATCTTCAGGATCACTTTTGAGGAATAATGAAACCCGTCCGCACAGTTGGAATTGTAAACGGTGGAGGTGACGCCCCCGGCTTGAACGCCGTAATCCGTGCTGTCGTCCGCACCACGATTTCCCAGCACGGCATGCGCGTCATCGGCATTCGCAACGGCTTCGATGGCCTCATCTGGCCCGAAGGCGCGAAGGAAATGACCGAGGAATCTGTCAGCGGCGCGCACATTATCCTCATCCCCGAAATTTCCTTCAAATTCGAACATATCTGCGACGCCGTGCGCGCCCGCGAACTTCGCGGCAAACGTTTCAGCCTCATCGTCGTCGCCGAAGGCGTCAAGCTCCCCGCCACGGACCCCAGCGGCAAGCCCGTTCCTCCTGCCGGCCCGGGCAACGTTGCCAACACCATCGCCTTCACACTTCGTGAAATGCTCCACAAGGAAATTCGCGTGACTGTTCTCGGACACGTCCAGCGCGGCGGCTCGCCCACTCCCTTCGACCGCATCCTCGGCACGCGCCTCGGCGTTGCTGCCACGGACCTCGTCGCCAAACATCAGTTTGGCCGCATGGTCTGCCTGAAATCGGGCAAGATCGAATCTGTCTCCCTCGACGAAGCCCTCGAAAAAATGAAATACGTGGATCCCGCCAGCGAAATCGTCCACTCCGCGTGCTCCGTCGGCGCCACTTTCGGGGATTCCGCATGAAACGCAAGTTGCTAGTCGCCGTTCCGCTCCTCTGCCTCGTGGCACTGTTGGCATGGATTTTTCGCCCTAAACACGAATCGCTCAGCGAAGCCTACATAAGCGAGCGCAGCGTCACCCTCTGGAGCAGCGTCGCCCAGGTCCGCGAACAACTCGGCGTACTTCTCTACGGCGACCACGTGGATGTCCTTGCTCGCCACAACGAAAATGTGAAAGTGCGCACCGCAGCAGGAGTTGTCGGTTGGGTTGACGGCCGCTATCTGATGGACCCGGACCTCTGGAAGCGCAGCGCCAATCTCCTGAAGCAAGCCTCCACCATCCCCGTCCAGGCCCGCGGCCGCACCAAGGTTCCCGCCAACCTCCGCGTCGAACCTGGCCGCAACGAGCCGCGTCTCTATCAATTCGCTCGCAACGCTCAGGTCGAAATTGTAGGCCGCGCCACTGCCGACTGGGTGCAGGTCGCCGACGAAAAAGAATCCGGCGAGCCCGCCGAAACCAAAAAAGAAGACTGGTTCCTGATTCGCGGCACCGCGACGCGGCCGCCCGGAGAAGGCGTCGTCCGCAATTCCGCCATCACCAATACCACCCAGCCCGGCGATCAAAATATTCCCATCGCCGGATGGGTAGTCGCGCGCTTTGTCTCTCTCGACTTGCCCGACGCGGTCCGCGAAGGCACCGAATCCGCCAACGTTCGCCCGTTAGCCTGGTTCGAACTCAATCGCGTCAGCGATGGCGAAGGCGACCACTCGCAATATCTCGTCGCCGGCGCCCGCGGCCCTGAAGGCATGCCCTGCGACTTCACCACACTCCGCGTGTACACCTGGAACACCCGCAAATCCCGCTACGAGACCGCTTTCATCGACAACAATCTCTGCGGCGCTTTTCCCATTCGCGTCGCTAAAGACCCAAAAGGCCAGCCCGAATTCCGTTTCCGCCTCGCCGGCGAAAAGGAAGATCGCCACTATCGACTGATTCAGACCGTCGTCCGCCGCATCAAGGACGAGACTCCCGGCATTCCATCAAAATTCGAAAAAGCCAAGCCCGCTCCATCTCCGCCAAAAAAATAATCATGCGCCTCTCAAAAAAAATTCTCCCACCCTCGGCAATCGTCGGTGTAAGCCTTATCCTTGCTCTCCTGACCCTGCCGAACGCCCCGATCATCGGAGCACAAAATCCTGTCATTCTGAGGGCCTCCGACAAGGTCCGGTTTTTGGACTCCGGCGACTTTGCCGGAGACGCCCGAAGAACCTCAACCTCAAAAGATCCCGCCAAATCCAATCTAGAACCTCAACTCGATCTCTTCTTCCCCCTCACCCCAGGCACCTATTGGCTCTACCGCGGCACAGTCACCTGGTCCGACCAACAGACCGAAAAGGATGCCCAGGCAGATGTCACCCTCAAAATGACGATTGAAAAAGTAATCCAGAAACCCGAATTCACCATCGCCGTCCTTTCCGGTTTCCCCCGCGATCTCGATTGGGCCACCGGCGAAGTCGCCGCGAAGCCCTGGCTCCTGATTGAAACCAAGCGCCACGAAGTTTTCTTCAATTCACTCCCCCCGGATTTCGATTACGCCAAACTCGAAAAAGACGCCGCAACGCTCGACAAGTTCCTCTCCGAAGACAATCTCCTTTTCCGCTGGCCGCTCAAACCAGGCATGAAATTTGGCGACGCCGAAAGCCTCCGCCGCGACGACGCGCATTACTGCTGGGTTGTAGCCACCCAGGAAACGAAAAAGCTTGGCGAGATAAAAGGTCTGGCGCCAAAGTCCGCCGAAGTCTCCGTCCTGCGATTCATCACCAACCCTGACGACACCCAGATGGAACTCTCCCCCGGCATCGGCATTCTCAGCTATCAATACCATCACCACGGCACCGTTGCTGAAACCAGCCTCACCCTTGTCGAATTTCACCTTGCTCAACCGCCGGCCGCAACCGCCGGAGCCAAGCCGTGACCCTCCACATCAATGAAGCCGAAGTCCGCCAGCTTCTTGCCATGCCCATGGCCATGGCCGCCGTCGAAGAGATCTCCCGCAAGCAAGCCGACGGCCGCGTAATCCTCCATCCACGCCGTCGCTTCGAACTCCCCGCCGGTGGCGGCTTCTTCCACTACATGGCCGCCATGGACACCGAAGCCGGCTTCATCGCGATGAAGCAATACACCTATGTAAAAGGCGTTCTCCGCTTCCTCGTTCCGCTCTACGAAATCTCCACCGGCGCGCTGTTAGCCATAATCGAAGCCGAATTCTTGGGCCAACAGCGTACCGGCGCCGCATCCGGCGTCGCCACAAAATATCTGGCTCGTCCGAATGCCCCCACCGCCGCCATCCTCGGCACCGGCGGCCAGGCAAGAACGCAACTCGAAGCCGTCGCTGCTGCACGAAAACTCGAATCTGTCCGCGTCTACGGTCGCGACCCCGAACGCCGCAACAAATTCTGCGCCGAAATGTCCGCCCGCCTCGGTATCCCTGTTCATCCCGCCGCCTCCGCCGCAGAAGCCGTCCGCGGCGCCGACATCGTCAACACCGCCACCACCTCCGCCAAGGCCGTCCTCGACGGCCGCGACATCGCCGAAGGCGCCCATATCAACGCTATCGGCGCGAATCATGCCCACAAACGCGAACTCGACGACACCGCCATCTCCCGTGCCGACGTAATTTTCGTGGATTCCATCGAGCAGTCCAAACAGGAAGCCGGTGACCTGATCATTCCATTTCAGCAGCAACCCAATAAATGGGACACCGTTCACGAACTCGATCAGCTCATCGCCGGCAAACTCCCCGGTCGCGCCAACGACAATCAAATCACCCTCTTCAAGTCCAACGGCATCGCCTCCTGGGATCTTGCCGTCGCCGAAAAGGTCTACGCCCTCGCCAAACAAAAAAATCTCGGCAGGGAACTGCCGTTTTTTTCTTCGGGAAAATAACCGCGGAGAAAAACCGAAGCAGGCAGGGAATCGAGGCGAGAGGGAATCCTATCGCCTCATTCCGGGATCGGGGCGTTCATCGGGCTCCCGGAATGAGGCTTGGAGCGCACCTACGAGTGCAGGGCTTGGGCTTTGCGGTTGGGGAGTGAGTTCTTCCGCATGGAAAGTGCATTGTGATTCTTCAAGGTATCGTTCCCACGGTTGCCGGTGCTCTTCCACAGCAGGCCGCACGCGATCAACAGCGCGCCAATCGCGATCAACGAGCCAAGTGTGCGCGGGAAGCTGCCGACGCTCGCTACTTCTGTTTGGCTGGCGGGAAGAATCGAAGCTTCGGAAATTGCCGCAGATTGAACCTGCTCGTTGTTCACCGGGGTGCTCGCCGCTGCCGCCGACGTAGTATTGAAATTTCCAGAAACGGACGTTGCCGGAGTCGCAAAATCTGTGTTCTCAATTTCCTGCGCGCGAATCGCGCTCGTCATGAAGAGTAAAACTCCCAGTGCCGCCAGAACCAATTGCCACTTGATATTTTTTGTGAAGTTCATGATCCACCTCAGTTTGTTTTCTGAACCGCCCGACGCTCTTCTAAGAATGCAAGGCCAATGCCATTGCGTCACCGTTCCGCGTCAGAGCGCGCAATCCTTCGCCATCTCGAGAAGTTTCAACGTGATAGCGTCGAAAATAATTCCCCGCCACTCCCAGAAGCCTTCCTGCCGCAAAGCTCCCCGGCTCTTGTTAGCTATCCGAAGCGCGATTTCCTGGCTTGCTATGCGCCTCAATTTCCAACTCCGATAGGCCGTCAGCGGGTGGGCTAAGGCCTCGACCTTTCATCTAAGTGATTGTTTGTTAATGGTTTACAGTTGTCCTGCCGCAAACCACTAGCACACCCTATTCGCCGGCACCCGGGCCCTATCACTTCAGATAGCCACTCTCACTTTTCGGATAGCCCTTCTGGGTATGGATTATCCAAGATAGCCGAGATAGAATACCCGCCCTCAGCCGAGATGCTCAGAGCAACCGCCCGAGCCCGAACCCGTGCCCCCAAGACTCACCGTCATCAACGGTCCCTGGAAAAGCACCAGCTTTGCCGTCACCGGTTCTCTCTCTATCGGCAGCGGCCCCTCCAACGCCGTGCGTCTCGAAGATCCCGCGGTCGCGCCACAACACTGTTCCATCATCGAATCCTCCGGCTGCTTCACGTTGCGCGATCTGGATTCCCCCGCGGGCACCTTCGTCAACGGCATTCCAATCACTGAACGTCTTCTCGCTTTCGGTGACCAGATCTCTGTCGGCGATTCATCCTTCCTCTTTCTTCCGGAAGCCGCCGCCGCCGAAAGCAGCTCCGTCCAACTCGACGAGCACACCGCGCTGAGCCTTTCCGCCCAGCAACTCAAACCCGAAGACCTCCTCTACATGCAGCCCGAATCACTCGCCGCTCTTCCTCCGGCAGTCCGTCTCGCGCGCACTCTCTCTACACTCCTTAAAATCAGCGCTGCCATCGGCTCCATGCGCGACATCGACGCGCTCCAATGGCAACTCCTCGCCATGCTGTTCGACGTAATCCCCGCCGAACGCGGCGCCATTCTTCTACTCGACGCCGGCACCGGCGAATTCTCCACTCCCATCGCTTGGGACCGCGCCGCCGGCCCCGATCATCCCGTGCACCTCAGCCGAATCCTTGCGCAACGCGTCGTCGAAGAACGTGTCGCCGTCCTCGATTACGAAGATCCGTCGGCTTCCTCCGCATCGCTGGATGCCTCACCCGCCCCGGGTGTGTCGCTTCTCTGCGTCCCGCTCACCACTCCCTCGCAATCTCTCGGCCTGATTTACCTCGACACCCGCAATCCTGCCACACGATTCTCCAACGACGACCTCCAACTTCTTTCCGCCATCGCCGGCCTCGCTTCTGTCGCCATCGAAAACGCCCGCCAGTTCGAAAACCTCGGCAGCGAAAACCAGAGACTCCGTGCCGAAGTCCAGCTCCAACACGACATGATCGGCCGCGGACCACGCATGCGCCAGGTCTATCAATTCATCGAACGTGTCGCACCCTCTGACTCCACTGTTCTGATCCTCGGCGAAAGCGGCACAGGCAAAGAACTCGCCTCCCGCGCCATCCACCTGAACAGCCCGCGCAAATCGCGCCCCTTCGTTGCGCTCAACTGCGCCGCCCTCACGGAAACGCTTCTCGAAAGCGAACTCTTTGGCCACGAGCGCGGCGCCTTCACCAGCGCGATCTCCCAAAAGAAAGGCCTTCTCGAAGTTGCCGAAGGGGGCACCGTTTTCCTCGACGAAGTAGCCGAACTTCCGCCGACTCTTCAAGCCAAGCTCCTGCGCGTCCTTCAAGAGCGCGAATTCGTCCGCCTCGGCGGCACCTCTTCCATCAAACTGAACGTCCGCTTCATCGCCGCCACAAATAAAGATCTTCAGAAAGCCGTCAGCGACGAAAAATTCCGCCTCGATCTTTTCTACCGCCTCAACGTCGTTTCCATCACCATGCCGGCCCTCCGCGAACATCCCGAGGACATCCCCCTCCTCACCGACCATTTCGTCTCGCGTTACTCCGCCCGCTCCAATCGCAAAGTCGGCGGACTTTCGCCCGCCGCCCGCGCCTGCCTGGCCCAATACGATTGGCCTGGCAACATTCGCGAACTCGAAAACGCCATCGAGCGCGCCATAGTCATCGGCAATTCCGACCTCATCCTTCCCGAAGATCTTCCCGACGCCCTCGCGGATCGCGCTCTCCCAATGTCCGAGTGCACCACCAACTTCCATGACGCCGTTCGCGGCGCCAAAAAACAGCTCATCCTCACTGCTCTCGAACAGTCCCAGGGCAGCTTCACCCAGGCCGCCAAACTCCTCGGCCTCCACCCCAACTACCTCCACCGCCTCGTTTCGAACCTCGACCTCAAAGCCACCCTGAAAAACGCCGCCAAACACTAGCCACCATCCGGACAAAATCCACGCTTGACACCCAGTTCCCCACGCACTACATTTGTCGAACGAACGTTCGAGACGCCTATGCCTTCCTCCATTCCCACTCAGCGCGACTCCGAAGCCAAGCTCCAGCACATCCTGCGCACCGCGTCCCACATCTTTGCCGAGCAAGGCTTTGCAGGCGCCTCCATCCGCGATATCAGCCGAGGCACCGGTGTTTCCCTTGCCGGCCTCTACTACTACTTCGAAAGCAAACAGCACCTTCTCTATCTAATTCAAAAAACGACCTTTACCTTTGTGCTGGCAAGCCTTCGCTCCCGACTTCAAGGCGTCCACGAGCCCACGGAACGCTTGCGTCTCCTCGTCCTCAACCACATCGAGTACTTCCTTTCCCACCCCAACGAAATGAAAGTCCTCTCCCACGAAGAGGACGCCCTTGGCGATCCCTACGCGGAGAAAGTGCAGGCCATCAAACGCCGCTATTACGCCCTGGCCCGTGAAATCTTCGACTCCATCGCCGCCGAAGGCCTTGCCCCCGGCATCCACCCCCGCGTCGCGGTCCTCAGCCTCTTCGGCATGATGAATTGGACCTACAAATGGCATAAGCCGGGCGTCGATCCGGACGCCTCCGAACTCACCGCCGCAATCGTCGGCCTTTTTCTTCATGGCGTTCTTCCCACGGACTCCGAAGCAAAGCCCATCTTTGCAGGCGGAATCACCGCAGGAGACCCGCGCTAAATATTCCTAAAAAGTTCTAGATTCCAATCGAAGGGACGGGCAAATAACTATGGCTACCACAACAGGCATCGCAACGAAGGAACTCGTAAAGTACCGCGTCGAACAAGGCGTCGCGATTTTCGAACTCGACGACGCGCCAGCCAATACCTACACGTACGACATGATGCTCCAGCTCGATGCGGCCATCCTCAAGGCACGCATGGACGAAAGCGCCCACGTCATCGTGATCCGCGGCGCAGGCGAAAAATTCTTCTCCGCTGGGGCCAGCATCCCCATGCTCACCAAAGCCGATCCCCAGTTCAAATACTATTTCTGCCTGCACGCCAACGAAACTCTCAGCCGCCTTGAACAAACGCCCAAGCTAGTAATCGCCGCACTGAACGGCCACACCGTCGGCGGCGGCCTTGAAATCGCGCTCGCTTGCGACATTCGCATCGCCAAAAAAGAAGGTGGCAAGATCGGCCTTCCCGAAGTGAATCTCGGTGTTCTCCCCGGCACCGGCGGCACGCAACGCTTCGCCCGCGCCGTCGGCCGCTCGCGCTCCATCGAACTCATGGCCACCGGTCGCACGTTCAGTTTCGAAGAAGCCCTC
>Ga0210402_10000782_pt1 | contig 34451 bp, 33 predicted proteins | sample IncBWC7MmetaG_FD_161055 | JGI IMG/M metagenome (GOLD analysis project Ga0210402, IMG submission 161055) | Forest soil microbial communities from Barre Woods Harvard Forest LTER site, Petersham, Massachusetts, United States - Inc-BW-C-7-M | ecosystem: Environmental > Terrestrial > Soil >...
CGGCTGATCCCGGAGGGTCAGCGAGAGAAGAATTCTATCGGGGAACTCGTTGACTTCTTCCGTGCCGCGGCGAAACGTCACGCCGTTTTCGGAATTGAAGGATTTCAGCTCATTGAAAAATTCCGCGGAGGTGACGCGGCCGTTGATGCGAAAGCACGGGCCGTTGGGGATGCCGCCATCGCCGATGAGGAACACTCCGCCGTAGTAGTTCCGGACGTCGGTTTCCACCGGTTTGGGACGTTTGGATTTTTTCTTCGATTGAGCGGCGGCGGTAGAACACAAAAATATTCCGGCGAGGGCCAGGCAAGTAAGTCGTGAGAGGTTTGCGCCCATGGTTGCTTTCCAACACCGTTATTTTACTCCCGCGGACTGGGCCTTGAGAAGAAAGGTTATGCCGTCGGTCGTGTAGGTGGCCTTGCCGCCTTCAAGAGGTTTCCCCTCGATTTTTCCGGCGCGGACTTCTTCAATGGCGGTGACCAACTTCGCGAGGATGCTCGGATCGGCGACGGGAATATTGTGCGCGCCGAAAACGAGTTTGATCTGCGGCGCGAGGCCGGCGAGTTTTTTGACGGAGGCCACGTACGCGTCGAGATCGGTCTCCGGGCGATAGAGCCAGATGGGAGCCGGGTAATACGTGTCGCCAGTGAAGAGCAGGCCATTGGCGCGGTCGATCAGGCAGATGGCGTCGGGAGTGTGGCCGGGCGTCGAAATGATTTCGAGCGTGCGGCCGCCGAGATTGATCTTGAAGCCGTTGTGGACGAAAAGAGAAACGTGCCACGGCTTGGTGACGTAGGTCTTCGGGTCAAAACCTTTTGGCAGACTGCCGCAGATCATGCCGGGGGCAAGTTCTTCTTGCGCGTCGTCGCGCGAGCCTTTGGCGTTTTGCCGCGTGAAGTCCGTGTCCATGCCGTAGACAAATGTGAACAGGGAATTGCCGCCGACGTGGTCGTTGTGCGTGTGAGAGTTCAGCACGACGACGGGGCGGCTGGTCAGTTGCGTGACAACTTTGCGGATATTGGCGATGCCCATGCCGGTGTCGAAGAGCAGAGCTTGCTTGGTCCCTACGATGAGATAGGAGATGACTTCTTCGGCCTGGTGGGGCTCGTAAATGGCGAAGACGCCGGACGAGATTTTGTAGACTTCAAACCACGGCTCGTTCGGGAGTACGCGTTCCAATGATTTGTATTCAGGGCGGGGGAGAGCTTTGCACCAGTCCGGGCTGATGGTCTGCGGTCCAGAAGAAAAAGAAGGAGAAAAGCTTAACGCAGAGCACACGGAGGACACAGAGTTCGCAGAGAATGAAGAAATCGGGAGAACTGCTCCAGTGAGGAGCAATAGAGAGATGAGTGGAAGTTTCATTTCACGCTTTCCGAGTCCTGGACGCCATTATTGAACAGTTCCGTTCGGCGTGTGTCTTTACGCCGGTAATATTTCGTTCCGAGCAGATAGCAAACCGCTATAGACGATGTGAACAGTATTAGTATCAGTGGTGTTGCGAAGAGAAACTCCAACTTTGGATAGTTCTGGGCAAGCAGCCCCAAGGCTGAACCCATGATAGGTACTGACATGAACACCCATAAATAAGCCCAGCGGCCCCACTGTCCTCCTCCATACAACATCATGAGCGCACCAATGAAGCACAGCGGCACTGCGAAAAAAGGGCTGAGCCATCGCTGGCCGGGCGCGTCGAATGCGAAAATAAGCGAAAACCAGGAAATCCACAACGCTACGAAACCGCCAACACCAAATACGATAAATCGGATGGCGATCCAAATTTTCCAAGCAACCGTTTCTCGAATTTGAGGTGTACCGGTCATTTGGTAGAACCAATGAAAATAGATTTCGGGAGCATCATGTGGACACCTTTGTTGCCGTCGACTAGCTCGGTGATGTGGAGGTCGGCGGCGACGCTGGCGAGCATGTAGGCATCGTCGCGCGAGAGATGCTTTTCGGTGACGAGGAAATCGATCATCTCGCGGACCGCAAGCGTGGCGCAGGCGTTGAGGTCGTCGTTGAGGCCCATGGTGATGTAGTGCGTGGGCGTTTCGGCGCGCGGCCATTTCAGGTGCATGTCCTTGCGCACGATGAATTGAAACGTGCCGACGAGCGAAGTTTCAAGCGCGGTGATGTCCACTTCGCCGGCGCCTTGCCCGGCGTGGCCGTCGCCCACTTCAAAGAGCGCGCCGGGCGCGTGCACGGGAATGTAGAGCGTGGTGCCGGCGACGAGGTCCTTGTTATCGAGATTGCCCGCCATAATCCACGGCGGAGCGCTATTGAAGCGGCCCGCGCTTTCCGGCGGCGCATCGCCCATGCTGCCGAAAAAAGGATGCAGCGGAATCTCGATGCCCGGCGCGAATTTTGCGATCATGCGTTTCTCGTCCAGCGGGATGATTTTCATTTTCGCGTAAGGAAAGTCGTCGGGGATGTAGCCGCGGCCCGGCCCGAACGCGTTGTAGGCATACGGAATCGCGAGTTTTATGGCGAGAATTTTTACTTCCAGCACGTCGCCCGGCTGCGCGTCCTCAATATAAATTGGTCCCGTCAAAATGTGCCCGCCGGGCCCTTTGTCTTTCACCTGGTCGGTAATATCGCGCAGCGATTGTTCCACTTGCTCCGGCGGCAACCCCGCATCCTCCAGCCGCTTCGGGCTGTTCGTAATCAACGTATCAATCTGCACCGTGTCGCCCGACCTCACGCGCAACACGGGCGCAGCCTTCGCATCGTAATATCCCCAAGCGACAGTCTTCGGCGTCGCCTTCAAGGTGTATGCCGTCTGTGCTCCAAGCTGCATCGACAATGGAAAAGTTGCCATAAGTCCAGCTAACAGAATCCGCCTGGTCATCCCGCCTCCATACTTTTCTAATCTTGGCTCGCGCGCCTAAATCCGTTGGGTGTCCCCGTCAGGCTTGCCACAAAATCGTGATGGATGGAGCGAATTGCTCGAATTTCCTCCTCGGTTCCGCGCCATCCCTCGGGTCGCGGTTTCCGGTCGGGGCACGAGTCGCAGTGTCGTGTCTTGAGCTCGGAGTACGCAGAGTCTAAGTCTTTTCCTTCGGCGTGATAACCATGCAGTGTGCAGTGAATCACCTTTGATCCTGCAGTGCTGATGTTGAAAAGCCGCCATATCTGTTGGGCGATCGGTCCTGTGGCTCCGAGACTATCGATGATGTGCTCACAGGTTGCAAGCACTCGTTCCGACGAGTTGTCTTTTGCAGCGGTCCGGAGGCCACGCACCAGGGGATCACTCTCGTCGCTCAGATCAATACCGAGCTCTGAGGCCATGTTCTGGATGATTTGCCAAGTCGTATCGCCGTGATAATCACCTTCGACTAACTCGCCGGCCCATCGTTTCTTGGCTCGTTCTAGTTTCAGTAGCACGTCTGAACGCATATCGGGATCCGGCAGATTTTGCGCTGTATCGAGGGCCCATCGGTATTCGTCCGAGTCGGCGGACCTCGTCGTTAAAAGCGCGCCAAGCAACGCATATGCGATTCCTTCTTCGTCGCCGACATCCTTGCATATCCAAGCCGCCAGTTTGCAGATCCGGAATGCAGACTGGGAGAACGCCTCCGCTACCGCGAGCTTGTTCTCGGAGCGGAGCGTAATCAAATACTCTCCAACAGGGTGAACGATTCCCACGAGCGCTCGACTAAGCATCCATCGATCCGGATAGTTGGCCGCGTATCGGACAAGCCGCAGACACTGGTTGTATTTGGCCACTACTCTTCGTGTTACCTCGGATCGTTCCGCGTAAAAGCCGAGCGCGAGCACAGGATTGTCAAACGTTTGAGCATGTTGCTGTTCCCCCAGAAAGAGGCCATGGTTTCGGTGAACCAGAAGACCCAGCTCCGCCGCGCTCCTCATGATGAGAGCGTAGAATTTCAAATATGCTGGTCCCCGCTTTGTCAACGCTTGGAGGGACCGCGCGTGCGAAAGGAGTGATTCCGCCATCTCAACTTGCGGTCTTCCGCTGCGGAAGACGATGGCGGAGTCGATGTGTCCCAACTGGGTTAACGCCCAGACCTTTGCCTCGATGGACGCATCCGGGTCGTTAAACACTCCCATGGCGCGGACGCGAGCCTGGTCATATTCTCTCTCCTTGTAGAATTCGGCAATTTTGCGAAGTTTGAGGATGTTGCTTTTTTCTTGGTAGGCACGGTACAGCACATCTTGGTCGGGAATGTGCTTCAGGGAGTCAGAGAAAGAACTATTTGAGGCTGAGGTGATTTCACGATTTGCGAGGGCTAGGTGGATATCACCCAAAGCTTTGAGAAACTCGCGCGCCGTCGAAGGAAGTATCTGTGCTGTAGGAATTCTTACTGTCACAGATATTGCTTCGGCATTCCTAAGGGACGCTGAGAGCTGAATATCCAATTGTGGCGCGCACCAATAGACTTGCCGTGAGGCCACGTCGGCATGGATCAGAAATATCGGCTGACGCATCTCCAGAGCATAGTGCCGGGCGTGGTCGGCGGAGAGCTCCTGCGATACGAACGTGCCATCGGCGGAGTAGTTGGAGGAGGCTGAGCTTTTGAGCTGAACATGAAACCAGGCGCCTGTGGCTGACTTTTTTTCAAAAACTTGAACATTGGAATCAATACCGTAGTCCCTTTGCGTATCGTTAACGACCCAGCCAAACGATTCCAACACCTCGCGAAGCAGCCGATTGCCGGTTTGATCGGTGTCGTGTTGTTCGGGCTTGGTAATCAATCTCGTTTCCTCAAGACTACATCGGCAACGTACAGGTCCGGTATGCTTAAGTCCCCTGACCCTATGAGCCGCCTTGGGCAATTCGCTCACGGTCCTCCAGCCATAGCTTTTGTTGCCTCCGCTCTTCTTCTCGTTCGTCTACTCCGTATTTCCAGTCTCTCAAAAGGAGTAGCGCCGCTGTGATGAGACACACGCCAACTGCTAAATGAAAAAGGGCGTGCCAACTCGTCAAGAACTTCCAGATTGGGCCGGAGTGAATGCCTTCGCTGTCCTCCCACATCCCTGTGCCTTCCACCGCGTAGAACAGACCATAAAAGAACATGGACAAAAGTACGGTCACCTCGAGTCCATCAATGTATGGCCTGAGGGGGTTGTTCCAGTCGTGTATTCCCCGCAATTCGTACTGTCGGAAGAATGTCATCACTCCTCCCATCTAGCGTCTCATGGATGTGTCATGTCCTCGGGCTTCACGAGGGCGTCGAATTCTTCAGCGCTGACGAAACCCAACTTGATGGCGGCTTCGCGGAGGCTGATGTGGGAGTGATGGGCGGCTTTGGCGACTTGGGCTGCGGCGTCGTAGCCGATTTTGGGGGCGAGCGCGGTTACGAGCATCAGCGAGTTGTGGACGTAGTGTTCGATCTGCGTGTGATTAACTTCGATTCCCTGGACGCAGTGGGCCACGAAACTGTTGGAAGCGTCGGCGAGGAGTTCGACGGAGTGGAGATAGTTGAAAATGATGACGGGCTTAAAAACGTTTAGCTCGAAATTGCCTTGCGAGCCGGCGAAACCGATGGCGGCGTCGTTGCCCATCACTTGCACGGCGACCATAGTGAGGGCCTCAGCCTGCGTGGGATTCACCTTGCCTGGCATGATTGAAGATCCAGGTTCATTTTCGGGGAGAATGAGTTCGCCGAGGCCGCAGCGTGGGCCGGACGCGAGCCAGCGAATGTCGTTGGCGATTTTCATGAGCGAGGCGGCGAGCGTTTTTAGGGCGCCGCTGGCGAAGACGAGTTCGTCGTGAGCGCTGAGGGCGGCGAATTTATTGGGATGCGAGCGGAAAGGCAGACCGGTGAGCTCGGCGATTTTCTTCGCGGCGCGTTCGGCGAATTCGGGATGGGCGTTGAGGCCGGTGCCGACCGCGGTGCCGCCGATGGCTAGATCGTAGAGGCCATCGAGAGCCATGGCGATGCGGCCGCCGTCGCGATCGAGAAGATTGACGTAGCCGGAAAATTCCTGGCCGACGGTGAGCGGCGTAGCGTCCTGCAAATGGGTGCGGCCGATTTTTACGATGTCGGCAAATTCTTTTGCTTTGGCGTCGAGAGCGTCGCGAAGTTTTTTCACGGCAGGGAGCAGCCGAAGTTTGGTTTCCGTGGCGGCGGCGATGTGCATGGCAGCGGGGAAGGTATCGTTCGAGGATTGCGACATATTTACGTCGTCATTCGGATGAATGGGCTTTTTGCTGCCCATCACGCCGCCGGCGATCTCGATGGCGCGGTTGGAGATGACTTCGTTGACGTTCATGTTGGTCTGCGTGCCGCTGCCGGTTTGCCAGATGCGCAGTGGGAAATGCTCGTTGAGCTTTCCGGCGATGACTTCGTCGGCGGCTTGCGTGATGAGCGCGGTTTTGTCGGCGGGGAGCTTGCCCAGGTCCTGATTGACGAGCGCGGCGGCCTTTTTGAGGATTCCGAAGGAGCGGATCAGCTCGGGCGGCATGGTGTCTTTGCCGATGGCGAAATGGATCAGCGAGCGGGCAGTCTGCGCGCCGTAGTAGCGGTCGGCGGGGACGTCGATCTTGCCCATGCTGTCGGACTCGGTGCGAGTGGGGATGTTGGCGGCTAGTTGGGTGGCTTCAGACATTTGAGGCTCCTGTCGAATTGGCGGCCCTGATTTTAGCAGGAGAAAGAAGTAAAGAAGTAGCGCGATGGATGAGTAGCGATGATGTTGGGTACACCCACCCCCGGTGTTTTTTGTAAGAGTGGCAAATAAAGGACTTATGCTTGACGAAGCTCGTAAGAGTGGCAACGGCTAGACTTAAAGTGGCTGTGTTTTCAGCGGTTTGCGCGGGCACTGTAAGAGTGGCAAACAAAGGACTTACAGGATGGCGTTTTGCAGGCTTCGCAGCAAAGAGGGACCGGAGCGATACAAGCGAATGGCAAGTGGATGCGGGATGGTTCGCGTTATTCACAGCAAATTATAGCACGTTGATTCTATTTGTCAATAAGTAATTAATAAGCCGTTTGGCTGCATGGAGATAGGTGGTGCCAATTCGAACTGGCACCTATTAAAGAACCATGTTTCGCGATTGGAGATGCTACGACATATGCGAGTTAGTGGCCGACTTTTTCGTTAAAGAATTTGGCCATGATTCCGAGGGCTTCTTGCGTTTCTGGGAGCTCGAAGTGGTACCAGAATGCATGGGGGAGGGCCTCAAAGACGACTAGTTGGGCGTCATCCCCTGCACGGAGAAGCGCGCGATGGAAGAGGGCGGTGTCGCTTAGGAGCAGGTCGCGGGTGCTGGAGACGAGGAGGCTGGGAGGTATGCCCTTCAGGTCGGCGAAGATGGGTGAGAGAACCGGGTCTTTGCGGTCGGTGTTGGCGGCGTACTCATCGCCGACGGGGCGATGGGGATCCTGTGGCTGAAGAGCGCCGGGGAACCCGTTGAGCGTGAAGAGCTGATGAGATTCGGAGGGACGGGAATAGTCGGTGACAACGGAGAAAAGGCCAAGAGCGGCGGGGAGCGGGAGATTCAACTGCTTGAGGCGAACAGCGACTTCGGCAGTGAGGACGGCCCCCGCGGAGGTGCCGAAGATGCCGATGTTATGCGGCTTGTAAGTCTTGAGGAGCTCTTTGTAGACGGCAACGACGTCGTCAACCGCGGCGGGGAAGGGATTTTCGGGAGCGAGGCGGTAGTAGACGGAAACGACCTTGATTTTGGTTAGATTGCAGATTGGCACGCCTTCGATGAGCGAGCCGGAGTCGGAGTTGAAGCCGCCGCCGTGAAGATTGATGAGTACGAGATTGCGATTGGGTTCGGGCGTGGAGAGAGGAGTGATGATATCGGTGCGAACCCCGGTGGTGGTGGCTTCCTCGACGTTGACGGGAAAAAGGCGGCGAGCTTCGGCGGACTGTTTGATGCGCCACTCGTCGGTGTGCTTGCGCCGCTCCGCGAGAGATTCGGGGCCAGAAGTGGACTTTGGGAGAGAAGCGAGCCATTTTTGGGCTTCCGGGCTGACCGTGGAGGGCATGAGGACCACGCGGGTAATGTGCGCTGTGCCGTCGGAGTCGAACGTGGCGGAGTTCAGGGGAACGGGCTGCGAAGATTTGCTGCAAGCGAGCAGGCACGCACAGAGTAATAGCGACAGCGCGAAGCAACTCTTTCGTGGCACGGGAAAATCCTCCAAGCGGTTTGGTTAAAGGAAAAGCCCTACAGTCCAATTACAAGGGAGACAATCCTATCCGGCAGAAGGGACTGGCGATACTTTTTTTCCTAGGAACTTACGCGCGGTGTGACGGTGGAGTTAGGTGATTGGAAACATGCCTAGTGCCAGTGAAGACGCACGGGAGAGTGGGAGCCGGGGCGTCGTGTATAATTGAAGCCTTGGGGATTTAGCGGAATTCATGCCAGAAGAGACAAAAACAGTAACGGCTAGCGCGGGAGTGTTGCGAGAGAGGCGGCGGCGTTTCCGGCGGACGCGCGTGCGCGAGCTGAAGATGATCGCCAAGGCGCTGGCGTCGACGAAGCACCCCGTTTTGGTGCACATCATTCCCATGCGGCGCTGCAATCTGGACTGCGGGTATTGCAACGAGTACGACAATGTGTCGAAGCCGGTGCCGCTCGAGGAAATGAAGAAGCGGCTGGATATTCTGGCGGACATGGGGACGTCCATCATCACAATCAGCGGTGGCGAGCCGCTGATGCATCCGGAGCTGGAAGAGATTATCCGGCACATCCGGAAGCGCGGGATGATTGCAGGAATGATTACCAACGGGTTTTTGCTGAGCAAGGAGCGGATCGGCACGCTGAACGAGGCGGGGCTGGAGCACATGCAAATCAGCATCGATAACCTGGTGCCGGACGAAGTGTCCAAGAAGAGCTTGAAGACGCTGGATATCCGGCTGGAGTGGCTTGCGGAGTACTCGGTGTTTCAGGTGAACATTAATTCGGTGCTGGGGAGCGGAGTGAAGGATCCGGAAGACGCGCTGAAGATTGCGCACCGTGCCGTGGAGCTGGGATTTACGAGCACGGTGGGAATCATCCACGACCACAACGGGCAGCTAAAGCCGCTGGGACCGCGCGAGCAGGAGATTTTTGAAGAGATCATGGAGCTGGGGAAGCGGTCGTTTTCGAGATTCAATGATTTTCAGCACAGCGTGGCGCGCGGGAAAGAGCATGACTGGCGGTGCCGCTCGGGTGCGCGCTATTTGTATATTTGCGAGGACGGGCTAGTGCACTGGTGCTCGCAGCAGCGCGGGTACCCCGGCATTCCGTTGGCGCAATATACGGATGAGATGCGCCATCGCGAGTACTACACGGCAAAACATTGCGCGCCGATGTGCACAGTTTCTTGCGTGCAGCAGGTGGGGATACTTGATAACTGGCGCGGACCGCAAACGCTTAAGCCAAAGCCGATGGCTCCCCCTGCGGCGGCGCAGCCCGAGCTGGTGCAGATCGGCAGTACACGAAGCGACTCCTAATCGCGAACTAATTTCCCGCCTGCCGCTCACTCTCTATTTTCTCTCCGCGCACATTGATAGGCGTGACTGATTGACGATAGGGCCGCGCTTCCGAAGAATGAGAGCATGCCAGTCGCAGCGATTGAGATTGACAATCTGACCAAGGACTACCCGTACGGGTTCCTCCACCTCAAGAAGAAGAGGTCACTCGAAGGCCTCACTATGCGGGTCGAGCGCGGCGAAGTGTTTGGTTTTCTTGGGCCGAATGGTGCGGGGAAGTCGACGACCATCAAGCTGCTGGTGGGGCTGATCTTTCCCGAAGCCGGCACGGCGCGCATCCTGGGAAAACCGATTACGGATATTGAGATGCACCGCGACATCGGCTATCTGCCCGAGCAGCCGTATTTCTACGATTACCTGACGGCGGCGGAGGTGCTGGATTACTTCGCGAGATTTCACGATTTGACGGCGGCGGACCGGAAAGAGCGCGTGGCGCGCATGCTCAAAAAAGTGGGGCTGGAGACGGCGGGGAAGATTCAGCTGCGTAAGTATTCGAAGGGGATGCTGCAGCGCGTGGGACTGGCGCAGGCGATTCTACACGATCCGCAAGTGGTAATTCTCGATGAGCCGATGTCGGGGCTCGATCCGATCGGCCGGCGGGAGGTGCGAGACATCATTTTGGAGTTGAAGCGAGACGGAAGAACGGTGATGTTCTCCACGCATATCCTGTCCGACGCTGAAATGCTGTGCGATCGTGTGGGCGTAATCGTCGGCGGGAAGTTGCGCGGCGTTGGCGCACCGGGAGAAATCGTCGGGATGAAGGCGCACGGGATGGAAATCCTATTCGAACTGGCGGCAAGCGGCGCGAGCGCCGCGGCAATCATCGCGAAGGCGACGAAGACGGGCGACCGGTATCGCATGCAGGCTCCCGAGGAGGAACTGTACAAGGCGCTGGAGCAACTTCGCGGAGTGGGAGCGAAGATACTTTCCGTGGCGCAAGTGAAGGCTTCGCTAGAAGAATATTTCATGCACCTGATTGAGGCTGACCGGGCACAGGGGGCGGCCGTCGAGGTGAGCGGGAAATGAGGCGGGCAGGCGCGGTGGCGTTGAATACGTTTCGCGAAGCGGTACGCGACCGCGTACTGTACAACCTTGTTTTTTTCGCGCTGCTGATGATGGCGGCGGCGATATTCGTCGGCCAAATTTCGATCGGGATCGAAGAGATGGTGATCAAGAGCCTGGGCTTGAGCGCCATCTCCGTGATTGGGCTCTTGATTGCGGTGTTCACCGGCGTGGGGCTGGTCTACAAAGAGATGGACAAGCGGACGCTGTACGCGCTGCTCGCAAAACCGGTTCGGCGGTGGGAATTTCTCCTGGGAAAATTCGGCGGGCTGTCGTTGACGCTCGCAGTCAACACGCTGGCGATGGCGGCGGGGTTGTTCGCGGCGCTGTTGTACGTGAAGCATCATCTCGAACGCGCGGACGCCGTACTGCTCGTCGCCATTTATTTTATTTTGCTGAAACTGATGCTGGTGGTGGCGCTGGCCTTGCTTTTCTCCTGCTACACCACGCCATTACTAGCCATTTTGTACACGTCGGCGCTGTATGTCGCCGGATTGTTCGTGGAGGATATGCGAACTTTTCATTTAACCACCGCGAACCCAGCGGTGGCCGGACTCATGCGAGGACTTTCCTATCTGCTCCCAAATTTTGAGAATTTCAATGTGATGGCCGCGGCAGCGCATGGACGGGAAATTCCGAGCGTCTTGATTCTCCAGAACACGGCTTATGCCGTGTTGTATTGCGGCATCGTGCTAACTATCGCCGCCGCCGTATTTTCCCGGCGGAATTTGAAATGAGTACCACGAGTTCAAGGAATTGGCTGTTGCTGGTTTTGTTGCCGATGGGATTTGCGGGCGTCTGGCAGCTCCAGCATCGCATTGACGGCCAGCGAGCCGCAGTGCACCAGGAACGCGACGAGGTGGTACTGCGCTCGGGCAAGCTGGTCAAGGCGATGAGCCTCGAATATGCCCCGTTGATGGCGGACATCTACTGGACGCGCGTGGTGCAGTACTACGGCGACAAACATGCGCGGCACGATCCCAACTTCGAATTGCTCTGGCCGCTTCTGGATCTCACGACGACGCTCGATCCAAATCTGCTGGTGGCCTACCGCTTCGGTTCCACATTCTTGAGTGAGCCTGCTCCGCGCGGGGCCGGCCAACCGGAACTTGGCGTCGAGCTTCTGGAGCGCGGGATTAAGGCCAATCCCGAATACTGGCGGTTATATCAAGACCTGGGTTTTATCTACTACTTCGAGTTGAAGGATTACGCGAAAGCCTCGGCGGCGTTTGCGGAAGGAAGCAAGAATCCGGAAGCGCTTATTTGGATGAAAATCATGGCCGCGAAAATCGCGGCGGAGGGCGAATCGCTTTCGACGTCGGTCTTTTTGTGGAACGAGGTTTACGAGACTACCAAAGATCCCCTGGTAAAAGATAACGCGTTAAAGCATCTGCAAATGCTGCGCGCCGAGGAGGATTGCAAGCAGCTCGATGCGCTTGCGGATGCGTTTCAAAAGCGGACGGGGCGGCGTCCGACGCGCGTGGTGGAACTGGTACAAGCAGGGCTTCTGGAGCGGTTGCCGGTGGATCCTATGGGGTATCCCTATGTTTTCGGGCCGGACGGCAAGGCGGCGCTGAACCTCAACAGCCCCCTGCTCGAGCAGCAACTGTTGCATGGGGATACAAAGTAGGTTCTACAGAAGTCTCGCATTCCAGGAGACCAGCGCCTTTTTCTGCCAGCTTTTGGCTGTTACACTTTACGCTGGCATAAAGGGGCTGACGATGCAGAGCGTAATCATCCGGGATCAAAACATTCTCGGCGGAGAGCCCGTTTTTCGGGGAACCCGCGTGCCGTTCAAGGTTTTGACTGACTATTTGGAGGGCGGCGAGACGTTGGATGAGTTCCTGGAACAGTATCCGAGCGTAACCCGCGAGCTCGCCATTGCCGCGATCGAAGAGGCCCGTGCAAGCCTTGTTTCGAATCTGAAATGAAGGTCTTGATTGATGAGTGCGCGCCAAAGGCATTGAAGTACAGCCTTTCAGCGCATGGCCACGAAAGTCTCACAGTTCAGGAAGCGGGTTGGTCGGGCAAGCAGAACGGTGAACTCCTGACACTTGCGGAAACTCATTTTGATGTGCTGATCACGCTGGACACGAACCTCCGATACCGGCAGAATCTGGCAGCGCGCAGAATCTCAATCGTGGTTATCCGGTCTCGTTCTAACCGTCTTGAGGACCTCAGAACACATTTTTCTTCTTGCGTGTCGGCGCTTGAGACCATTAAACCTGGGGACATCGTCTACATAGGCACCGCGAAGTAATCTGCCAGTCGGGCGGAGAGGTCATAAAGTTTATCCGGCCGCAGAAGATATAAGTGCTCGGTACGGGATTGAAACAATCATTCGGTAGTGCAGAGGAGGGTCATTTGGGGGTCGATGACGAGCTTGTGCGGCGGGACTTGTGTTGTGAAGTGGAAGGAAGTCTCGGGGCCGGCTGCGACGACGTCGCCGAGAAAAATAATGCGGCCTGAGCCGTTGTTGGCATAGAGCGGCACGCTGGTGATAAAGGAGCGCGGTACGCCGGTCTGAAAGAGTTTCCCGCGCACAGCCTCACCTTTGTCCGTATGGTGCGTGGAGAACTCCACCCGATAGTGCGGGATTCCCGTTCCGCGGACCCATTGTTCGAAAAACCATTCCATGGAACGGCCGCCCTCGAGATCCATCGCAGGAGTCATGACGGCCTCGAGCTCGCGCTGCAGATCGCCGGTGGAGAGCGCGCGGTACGCGTACTTAGCCGAAAGAGTGCGAAGCAAGGCCACGAAACGCGCATCGGGATCTTTGGCGCCGGGTTGCCGCAACATTTCCCGCAGCATGTGAATTACCCAAGAGCCTTTGCTGTAGATCACTTCTTCAAAACCGCTCGGAGACTTTGAGGAATTCAGGCGGTTGCCGATGGTCAGTGCGCCGATTTCGCCCGTGGGCGCTTCCGAGCCGGGAACTTTTTCCTCGAGTTGCTTGCGGTAACGTTCAAGCCAAATGCGAAGCGCATGCTCAGAGGGTTTTCGGCTGTCCGCGAAGAGCAGCGCGAGGTAATTAGCGATGGCTTCATCGATCCACTGATCCCGGTAATTGGACCAACCCACGACGTTACCCCACCATTGATGCGCAACCTCATGATAGGGAACGATATCGGTAAACGCTTGCTGGCCGGAGGAAGAGAGTCCGACGCGGTGCTGCGCTTCGGCTGACAAGAAAGAAAACGTCGAAAGATAGAGCAGGCCGGGCCAGCCTTGACCGAACGTGCCGGGAATTTGCGAGACACTTAAGGTACGGAAAGGGAAAGGCCCGCTGAAAGTTTCATAGAAGCGGATGGAAGAATCGATGTCCTTGGCAAGACGTTTGAGCGCGTCAGCGGGGCTGGGCAGCGGGGGCTGCATGGCCACACGGTTTCTACCGCCCGGCATGCTGTAGGGAATTTCCACCGTAGGAAGCGAACCCGGGCCTATGGAATCCAGACGATTGCTCAAAGCTTGCTCGAGTTGACGATTTGCATAGACGTCGATGGTTAGCGCGTCGCCAGTGATGGAAGTGGAGGCGTATTCCCCGAGATTAAAACCGACGATCGAGAGAGGCTTAACGCTTCGCCAATGACCCACGCGAAAATCTCCAGAGGTCTGCTCATCGATCTTGGCCCCGGTGGCGGCCAGCTTGAGATGGCGGGGCCAGCGCATGGTGAGATCGTACGAAGCAAAATCGGCCTGATCGCCGAGGTGCGGGTACCAGCTTTCGCGCGCGCCGACGAACAGAACGCCATTGCCGGCATTTTCGATGACGCTGCCCTGGTAATGGAAACGAACGGTGTACTCCTGCCCCTGTTGGGCCGGCTGCGGCAGGACGACCTGGAGATAGTCGTTGCCCCGCACGCTGCGCTCCTGGAGGTTCATCCCCTCATTCTGGAAATAAGGCAGCGGCTTGCCATTCTCATCAGTCACGGTGTCGGCATGAAGCGCGCGGGACAGCTGGAAGGACAGAACGCGCTCGCCGGAGATATCCGCCCGGACGTGGGCGGAGGCTGTGGAGTCCAGCGAGTTGTCCGGCATGACGGTTGTATTTATCGTGTAGTCCAGAGCGTGGAACTGGACCTGTGGAGGGACGGCGCCGGGGACGCTATAGGAGGCCCAAACATCGTAATAGAAAACGTTGCCAGACTTCCGCCGCTGGCCCAGAAGGACCTGCTCTCGCCGCTGGAGATCGAAGAGGAAATCGAACGAGCCAATTTCGGTGCCATCGAGTGCCGCATAGAAATAAGGCTTGGGATTTTGGGAAAGACGGTCTTCAAGAAGGCGCAAGGATTGTGAAGCATTAAACTGAGCGAGAAGGGGATCCGAGAGGGAAGCAAAGGCGGAGTCCAACTGAGGAGAGAGATTGGCGGTATGGAACTGGCGGAGGAGATCGTCCGCGGCGTCATCGGTAAAGCGGACATAGGCGCTGAGAAACTGCTGGTCGAGAACGGGCGCACCGAGAAAACGAGCCATCTGCTGCTTTTCCACCGGGTCGCGCGGAAAAGCCAGGGCATGGCCGCGGCCGGAGAAAACGAAGCCGGTAATGCGACCGTCGATCGGAGCGTAAAAAGCAAGTTTGCCTTCTTCGAGGTAAATTTCCACGTCGCCACGGCGGAGTTCGATACGGTTAACGGCGACGATTTGGTAGGTAGCCGCGGGATCAATACGCAGTGCATTGAATGCGTCGTAAAGTTCATGCGGCGATTGCTCAGAGGCGGAAGAGACGGCCGGCATAATGAAACACGACAAAATTAGAAGTGCCACACCGAGCCGCATGCAAGAAGTGTAGTCACATTCGGCATTGCGGAACAAGGCTGCGCGGAGGCCGCGGAGGAAAGAAGACTAAGATGGAGGAATGCGGCAAACCTCTCGAGCGGGTCGCATTGTTTCCCTTGCGGTGGCTCTTCTGCTTGCTGGAGCCGTGGCGCAGGCGGATACAATAGTTCTCAAGAACGGCCGGCGGATCGTCGCGCTCAGCGTAAGAGAAGAAGGCGACAAGGTGATTTACGAGACTTCCGCCGGGGAGTTGAGCCTGCCGAAATCGATCGTCGACCATATCGAAAAAGGCGGCGCCGTGCCGATGGCGGATTTTTCGGCCGCGGCAGCGAGTCTCGCCATCACTCCGCCCGAAGTCCAAACGATACACGGGAACGCGGAAATTGAAAGCGGCGCAGTACACGACGGCTCGATCGACCGGGAGTACATCGCGAAACTCGAAGTAGCGGCGCGAGCGGGCGGACAACGCGCGAATCTAAGCGCAGCACTCGCGCATCATGCGGCGGCACAATTCGAACTGTCGCGCGGCGACATGGAACACGCCCTGGCCGACGCTCGCACGGCACTGACGTATTCTCCGGAAGATCCGGCGCTGCTGATGAATGTGGCCTACTTGCATTTGCGGCGGAGCGAGTACAAAGAGTCGCTGGAGTATCTGGAACGCGCGCGCCGAACCGCGCCGGACGACGCCGACGTGGCGAAGCTGACAGGCTGGGCGTACTACGGCATGAACAAGCTGGATCAGGCTGTCGTGGAGTGGAAGCGCTCGCTCGCTTTGCGGTCCGATCCAGAAGTGCAAGCGGCGCTTGAAAAGGCGCAGCGCGACAAGCAGGAAGAAGCGAGTTACAGGGAAAATGAAAGCAGCCACTTCACATTGCGCTACAGCGGCGCCGCGGAGCCTGCTCTTGCACGCGAAGTCTTGCGCACATTGGAAGGACATTTTTCAGCGATCGAGTCCGAGTTGAGGTTCACGCCTCCTGATTCCATTGGCGTGGTCCTGTACACGCAACAGTCTTTCGCCGATATCACGCGCGCGCCCGGCTGGGTAGGCGCGCTGAATGACGGTCGAATTCGCGTGCCGGTGCAGGGATTGAGCGGCGTAACCCCGGAGCTTTCGCGAATCCTGAAACACGAGCTGACGCACAGCTTTGTCAGGCAGAAGACGCGGGGTCATGCGCCGACGTGGATTCAGGAAGGATTGGCACAATGGATGGAAGGGAAGCGCAGCGGCGAGGATGCCGTGCTTCTCTTGCAGGTGAATCAGGAAGGGCATGCGGCTTCGCTAGGCACGCTGGAGGGTTCGTGGATGAGCTTGCCAAGCGACGCAGCGGGCTACGCGTATGCGTGGGCGCTCGCCTCCATTGAATACATCGTGCAAACCGATGGCATGGGCGATATCGAGCGCATCCTGGACCGCATTGGAAGCGGCGGTTCGGCGGAAGAAGCGTTGCGAGCGGTGTTACACAGTGATTACAACGATTTGATGCAGTCCACAGTGGAGTATCTTCAGAAGACCTACGCGCACTAGCAGACCGAACCGACAATATTCTTCATTCTTCAGGAGTTCAACAGCAATGCCGCTAGAAGAGCGGAGCGGGCGGGCATTGTGTTGATAAGAATGTGTTCAGCGGCTGAATGGGCGCCATGGCCGACGGCGCCAAGGCCGTCAAGCGTCGGAACTCCAAGTGCAGCAGTGAGATTGCCGTCTGAGCCGCCGCCGGCAGTGCATTCTCCGAGTGACAGGCCCATTTGTGCTGCAAGAGATTTGGCTTTGGAGAAAAGCGTGGCACTGAATTTGCGTTCGAGTGGCGCGCGGTTGAAGCCGCCGCGAACTTCCAGGCGTGCGCCCGGAAGAATTGGGCGGAGCGCTTGCAGGCGGCGTTCAAGGCGGCGCATGTCTGTGACGCGGAGTGCACGGAGATCGAGGACAGCGCGGGCACGTTCAGCGATCACATTCACACGAGTTCCGCCCTCGATGACGTCGGCGTTGACGGTCACACCACGGCGAGGGTCGTTCCATTCCTGGATGCGTGCGAGATGCCGCGCCAGTTCGTGAATTGCGTTGATGCCTTCCTGCGGCGCGAGGCCAGCGTGAGAGGCGCGGCCGCGGACGATGATTTCAGCCTCGCCTACGCCTTTGCGAGATGTCTTAATCAATCCGCGCGGCCCGAAGGATGGCTCGAGTACAAAGACGGCGTCGCTGCGGCGCGCTTCAGCTTCGATGAGTTTCCGCGAAGCATCGCTGCCGATCTCTTCGTCGGATGTCCAGAGGAATACCAGGCGGTTCCGGAGCGGAACTTTTGTTAGCTGCAGAACATTGAGGGCGAAGAGAGCCTGAACGAGCCCGGCTTTCATATCAAAGACGCCTGGCCCATAGGCTTTTCCGCCAGAAACACGAAAGGGCATATTGGCCAAAGTGCCGGAGGAATAGACTGTGTCGTAGTGTCCGAGCACAAGGAATTGACCGGCGGGCCGCGATTTCTCCTGCTGCCACGTGACGCGAAGCTGGTCACCGCGGTGTTTCTGCGCGATTCGCTCGACGCGCGCGCCGCGGTTGCGACACTCGGCGGCTAGTAGATCGCAGCAGCGGTCAGCTGGTGTTTTTTCGAGGCTGGGAGATTCCGCAAGGACAAGCTTCCTGAGTGTGGAGAGCATCTCAGGCAAGCGAAGTTTCAAGAGGCGAAGGAATTCTTTGGGATAGTTGGTGTCCGGCATGGCCGGGACATGCTAACAACGAGAGGCAGCTGGAGCAACGACACAAGCATAAAATGCGAAAAAGACGGGGATTTCAAGACGCTTTCTGCCAAGAGCCGCAAAGGAACAGCGCATATCCTGCTAGGCTCGGGTTCGCATATAATAGAAGGTTTGCAGGGGAAGTGTAGGGCGCCGCAGGAGGCAGTGTGCGGCGCGACGGGGAGCACGGATGATACTCGACGTGGTGGAAATCCAGAAAATATTGCCGCACCGCTTTCCGTTTCTGATGGTGGACGCGATCCTGGAAATGGAGCGGCTGAAGTACATCGTCGGCGTCAAAAACGTAAGTATCAATGAATCCCATTTTCAGGGGCATTTTCCCGGCAAGCCGATCATGCCCGGAGTGCTGATTATCGAAGCGATGGCGCAGACGGGCGGGCTGCTCCTTTTAAAGGAGGTTCCGGACCGCGATAACAAGTTGCTGTATTTCGTGGCCGTGGATGGAGCGCGATTTCGGCGGCCGGTGGTGCCCGGCGACCAACTGAGGCTGGAAGTGAAAGTGATTTCGTGGCGAGGCGACTTCTGCAAGCTCGAAGGCAAAGCAACCGTGGATGGACAGTTGGCTGCGGAAGCGACGCTGATGTGCAAGATGGTGGACCGCGATCTTGGCGCGAAGGCCGAAGAACCTGCGAAATGAGCAAGCCGGAGATTCATCCGCAGGCCGTTGTGGCGCTGAGCGCGAAGCTTGCCCCCGGAGTAAAAGTTGGGGCCTATGCGATTGTCGGCGAAGAAGCGGAACTCGGCGAGGGCTGCATTGTTCACCCGCACGCCAGCGTAAGCGGCCCTGCGAAGTACGGCCGCAATAATGTGTTCTGCTCGTTTTGCGCCGTCGGCGGTGATCCGCAGGATTACACGTATCGCGGCGAGCGGACCGAGCTGGTTGTAGGCGACGGCAATATTTTCCGTGAGTACGTCTCCATCAACCGGGGCACGCAAAAGGGTGGCGGCGTCACGCGGGTCGGCAACGAAAACTTTTTCTTGGCTTACTCGCATGTAGGACACGACGACCAGATCGGCAATCAGACGCTGTTTGTGAACGGCGCAACGCTGGCAGGCCATGTGGCCGTGGATGATTTTGCTACCGTCGGGTCGTTTTCGGTCGTGCACCAGTTCTGCCGCGTGGGACGTTACGCGTATGTCGGCGCTTGCACGGTGATTGTGCAGGATGTGCCGCCGTTCTCGCGTGTGGTCACGGAACGCGAGACCAAAAGTTATGGCGTCAATACCATCGGACTGGAGCGCAAAGGCTTTTCGAAAGAGCGGCTGCAAATGTTGGATCGCGCTTTTCGGTTGCTAAGCCGTTCGAAATTGAACACCACGCAAGCTCTCGTCGAGATGCGCGCGAAACTAGCCAGCTCCGAAGACGTGCAGGAACTCATTCGCTTCATCGAGAGCGCTGAGCGCGGAATTGTAAAGTAAGCATCGCCGCCCACCAACCACGCCATGCCGGATGCCAATACAAATACGAAGGGATGGGGGCTTATCGCCGGAAACGGGCGGTTTCCATTTCTCGTGCTGGAAGGCGCGCGCAGCCAGGGAATCGAAATGGCGGTTATCGCGCTGAAGGAAGAAGCCTCGCCTGAATTGGAAAAAAGCGCCAAGACGCTGCACTGGGTAAGCCTAGGCGAACTGAGCAAGGCCATCGACCTGATGCACAAGGAAGGCGTAACCCAAGCGGTGATGGCCGGGCAGGTGAAGCACAACAAGATTTTCAGCGCGATTCGGCCGGACTGGAAACTGGCGAAGCTGCTTTTCGCGCTGCCGCGGAAAAGCACCGACGCGCTCATCGGCGGAATCGCGCGCGTGCTGCAGGATGAAGGGATTCAATTGGTGGACTCGACGCTATTTCTGAAACCGCTTCTGCCTAAGCCGGGTGTGCTCACGCGCAGAGCGCCCAACGAACAAGAAAGCGCCGATATTGCCTACGGGCACAGTGTCGCGCGCCAAATCGCCGGGCTGGACATCGGGCAGACTGTCGTGATTTCCGATCAAGCCTGCGTGGCGGTGGAAGCCATGGAAGGCACCGACGAAACCATCGCGCGCGCGGCGCGAATTGCCGGCGGGAAATCTCTCGTTGTCGTGAAGGTTAGCAAACCGCGGCAGGACATGCGATTCGATGTACCCGTGGTCGGTTTGCCAACCATCGAACAGATGAAGAGCTCCCGCGCCACGGCCCTGGCGATCGATGCGGGACGCACCTTGCTGTTTGACCGTCACAATTTGATTGAGCTGGCCGACGCGGCGGATATTGCCATCCAGGCATTTGCGCCGGCGACGAGCGCGGAACCGACGAGCGGTTCGAGGGGAATCAACAAAGAATGAGCGGGGCGGGACGAGAAACGAGAAAAGTCCGCGCCGCCGTCGTCGGCACGGGAGAATTTGGGCGCAATCACGCACGCGTGTATCGCGAACTGGAGGGTGCTGAACTCGTTGGGGTTTACGATCGAGATCAGGCGTGCGCGAAGGCCGTCGCTTCAGAATTTCAGACCAAAGCGCTGCGCAGCCTGGACGAGGTCCGCGAGCTTGCCGAAGCAGTAAGTGTGGCGGTGCCTACTGTGGCGCATGCCGAAGTGGGTTGCCAACTCCTCGAGAGCCAGCTGGATGTGCTGGTCGAGAAGCCCATGGCCCTGAATCTTGCGGAGGCGGATGCGCTACTCGAATCTGCGCGGAGGCATAGCAGGATTTTGCAGGTGGGCCACGTTGAACGGTTTAATCCAGCCGTGGCCGCGGTTGAGCCGATTCTCAATCGGCCGCTTTTTTTCGAAGTGCACCGCCTGGGAGTGTTCACTCCGCGCAGCCTCGACGTGGAAGTGATTTACGACGTGATGATCCATGATCTGGACATCTTACTGGCGTTGGTGAAGGAGCCGGTGACCGAATTGAAAGCGGTAGGCATACCTGTTCTAACCGACAAAGTGGACATCGCGCATGTGCGGCTGGAATTCGCTGGGGGCGCGGTGGCCAACGTAACCGCCAGCCGGGTCTCAACGGAACGCGTGCGCAAAATGCGGTTTTTCCAGCAGCACGAGTACATTTCGCTCGATTACGCGCGGCGGGACGCCCTACGCGTGGGCGTAAAGCGGCCCGGCCCGCAGCCTGAATTTTCGTTTGAAAAACTGTCCGCGCCGAATGTGGAACCTTTGCACGCGGAACTCGAGGCATTCCTGGAGGCAGTACGTACTCGCCGTGAGCCGAGGACTAACGGAGCCGCGGGCCGCGCGGCACTTGAACTGGCAAGCCGCGTGATGGCAAGCATCCAGGAGCACGGAGAACGCGTCCAACTAGCAGCATTCGCCTCACAAGAGAAAGCAGGAAAATGATTCCCCGGACCCTGGTCCCGCTTGGCTCCCGTCTGCCTGCCGCGGATGCCACCGCGACGCAGCGGCGGCGTCCTACGACGCTCGACGAGCGCACGCTTGTTCCGGCGATGCTGCCGATCGTCCCGTTGGACGGGAAATCTAGTATTCCCAGGTCGCTCCCACTCGAGTCGATTGCCGCGCGCGTCGTTGTTCCACGCGATGTGAATCAGGAAGCGTACAACGTCGTGGAAAACACCTCGACGCCTGTCCAACCGACGGACATGGACGAGCGGATCACTGTTCCGCAAGGAGCCGCCCCGCCGGAAAAAATTGAAGGACCACTGATCCCCCCTGGGGATCTTGTCGATCTCGATGTCTTCATGACCGGCGAAGTGAATCTCCTCACCAAGCCGCAGACGGAAGATAAAACAAAATGGGATTTGATCACGCGCGTTTCGTCGTTTGCGTTCCATATACTCCTGTTTGCAACGGTTTTCCTGTGGGCAAGAATTTTTCCGCCGCACGTACCGACTCAGCAGGAAATTGATCTGGCGAACCGGCAATTGACGTGGATTCCGCCGGAAAGTTCCTATGCCCCTAAGCCAAAAGCGCAACCTCGTCCGGCGCAGCCGCCTGCCGTGCACGTAGATCCGAAGGTCATCAACAAAGTCGCGCCCCCTGTGCCGCAGCCCGCGCCAAGGCCCGAACCGGAGCGTCCGAAGAAGGATTTGCCCGACGCCCCTGCGCCGAAGGAAACGCCGCGCGAAGTGGAACCGCCCGCGCCCAAGCCGGATGCCCCCAAGGCGCCGCTGAAACTTGAAACGCCGGACTCGCCGAGGCCACAACCGGGGCTGAAGTTGCCGAAGAACTCTTCCATACAGGATTCCATCCACGACGCGCTGAAGACGCCGAGTTCCAGTGGCAAAAGCGGCGCGATCATCGGACCCGGACCGCGGCCTAGCGCTACTCCCGGGGGCGGGTCGCCCGGACAAGGCTTGGGCTCGTTCGGGAATGGCTACGAGATTTTGACGCCGACGGAAGGCGTCGATTTCAGCGACTACATGCACCGCATGTTGGAGAACGTGCGGCGGAACTGGTATGCCGTGATGCCGCAATCGGCGTTGCTTGGAGACCGCGGCCGCGTTTTACTGAGATTTCGCATCATGGCGAACGGCAGCGTTCCAAACGACGACCCATCACGTGAGATGGGTTCAGGAAAAGAGCCGCTGGACCGTGCCGCGGTCTCCGCCATCCGCTCCTCCAATCCCTTCGAACCGTTGCCTTCGGCGTTTCACGGGCCTTTCATCGAGATCCGCATCATGTTTTTGTATAATTTGCCGATCGAAGACGCCTATAAGTGAAGCTCGTTCGCCAGCAGGTTCTCGGCAGTCTCCTCCTCGCTCTGATTGTGCTTGTCGTGCTGCTTTATCGCGCTTGGCATATTCTTTTTCGATGAATCCAGGCACATCCTTGCCGCCGCTGATCGCCGTGGTTGGCCCGACGGCCTCTGGGAAGTCCGCGCTCGGTGTCTGGCTAGCCGAGCGATTCAAAGGAGAAGTGTTGGCATGCGATTCGACGCAGCTTTACCGTGGGTTCGACATCGGCACTGCCAAGCCGGGAGCAGCGGAGCGCCGCGGCATCCCACATCATCTCATCGACACTTTGACACCCAGTGAGACAGCAACGGCCGGCGGATACCGCCAAATGGCTTTGGCGGTGCTGGAGGACCTGCGGAATCGCGGCCGGCTGCCGGTTCTTACTGTAGGTACAGGATTGTATTTGCGCGCGCTGCTCGAAGGATTGGCGGATGTGCCGCAGCGCTCCGAAGAATTGCGAGCCAGACTGCGTGCAAGCGCGGAGGAACATGCGCCGGGATACTTACATCGATTACTGAAGAGGCTGGACTCCGAAGCGGCAGGGAAAATCGCTCCTGCGGATGAGCAAAAACTGATCCGCGCCGTCGAGGTGTGCGTGCTGGCGCGGCGGCCGGTTTCCGAAGTGCACCGTACAGGACGCACGCCGCTTGCAGGCTGGCGCGCGCTGAAAATCGGATTGATGCCGCCTCGCGAGGCTCTCTTCGAGCGCATTCATGCGCGCACGGACGCGATGCTCGCACATGGCTGGATGGAAGAGGTGCGCCGTTTGATGGCAAGCGGCTTGGTGGAAAATGCAAAGCCATTCGACTTCATTGGCTACCGTGAGCTGCGCGAGGTTCTGCGTGGCGAAAAGAATATCGAAGAAGCGCGCGCGGCGATTCAGCAAACCACGCGGCGCTACGCAAAGCGCCAAATTACATGGTTCCGCAAAGAGCCTGGTGTTCATTGGCTCTCGGGGTTTGGCGATGAACCTCAAGTGCAGAAGGACGTGCTCAAGCGGCTCCGTCAGGAGGGTTTGGCAGAGTCGCGCCAGGGAAGCTGAGCGAGTATAATCCAGCAGATGAAGAAAGACCCCTCCGACATGGCGCCTGCCTCCCAATGACCTCAGGACTGACTTCGTGACGAAAACTTCTCAAACTGTGTCCACGGCGGATCGTGCTTTGCTCGTAGGTTTGGGCTGGAAGCGTGCGCCGCGCTTTCCCGGTATGCCTGCAGGGGAGCAGGGGCGGGAATCGCTCTTGGAGCTAGTCGAACTGGCACGCAGCGCCGGTGCGGAAATTGCCGGCACCGTTTTTCAAATGCGCGAATCGGCGGACCCGGCAACGCTTGTGGGTCGCGGCAAGCTGGACGAGATTCGTGCCGAAGCCACCGCGCACAAGGCCCCGCTGATTATCTTCGACAGCAACCTTTCCCCCATGCAGCAACGAAACATCGAGGCCGCCACCGAGCGCCGCGTCATCGACCGCACGCAATTGATTCTCGATATTTTTGCGAAGCACGCGCGCAGCCGCGAAGGGCAGTTACAAGTGGAGCTCGCCCAACTGAATTACATTCTGCCCCGGCTCACCGGCAAGGGCGCTTCGATGTCGCGTCTCGGAGGCAAAAGCGGCGGCGGTGGCGCTGGCGGAGCAGGCGGCGGAGCGGGACGCATAGGCGTGCGCGGACCTGGCGAAAAGAAGTTGGAGACGGACCGCCGGCGCATTCGTGACCGCGTCGGAAAAATTCAAAACAGCATCGAGGATATTCGCAAACAGCGTGCTCTGCGGCGCGAAGCTCGCAACGCCGTGCCTCTCGGAACGATTGCGCTTGTGGGTTACACGAACGCTGGAAAATCGACGCTCTTCAATGCGCTGAGCCGCGCCGAGGTGCTTGTCTCCTCGCGTATGTTCGCCACGCTGGACCCCACCATTCGCGCGATTCGTTTGCCCTCCAATCGCCGAGTCCTGGTGTCGGACACCGTTGGATTCATCCGTGATCTGCCCAAGGGATTGCTGACGGCGTTCCGCGCGACGCTCGAGGAAGTGCAGGAAGCGGCCCTGATTCTGCAAGTGAGCGACGTTTCGAACCCTCATCACGCCGAACTGGACGAAGAGGTGGATAAGATACTGAATGACCTGGGCGTGGCGGATCGGCCGAGGCTCCGCGTGTTCAACAAGGTGGACCGCCTCACGCAAGAGCAGAAAGCTCCGCTCGTTCACCCCTACGCGATGGGCGCAGGGACAAACGGCGGACCAGCGCTCATCTCAGCCCTAACAGGAGAGGGCGTCGAAGAACTGTTGCGGCGCATGGACGCAGCTCTTCCGGTCGATCCCGTAGTGACGCTCTCACTGCGTCTGCCACTTGCCGAGGGCCGCACATTGGCGCTTGTCCACGCGCTCGGCCGCGTGCTCCACTCCGAGGTCGAGGATTCTCACATGTTGCTGCACGCGGAAGTCCCCGTCTCGATTGCGCGCAAGCTGAATCTGAATGCTTTTGCAAAGGATGGAACTTCGGGCCGGACGCGTACGTAATACTTGCTGAGGGGGTTGCCATGGCTGCATTCTTCCTGTGGTGCATCTTATTTTTCTTCTGCTGGCCTCTTGCTGTGCTTGCGTTGGTGCTCTATCCCATTGTTTGGCTGATTCTGCTGCCATTTCGCATCGCGGGAATCGCCGTGCACGGCGTCTTGTCCTTCTTAAGGGCCCTGTTTTTCCTTCCGGCACGATTGTTAAGAGGACCGCGAGCAATCTGAGGAGTTTTCGCCTATTTCCGCTAAAGTAACTCCAAAGCGCCGCCCCGAAAACAGTGCGTCGATGCCGCTAACTGGGTCTTTCTTGAGCGAGTTACGCAGCTTCGGATATGCGACTCCGCTGTGGAAACCTTGTGGAAACTGTGTCGAGCAGATTTTCTAGGCGCCTCCTTGTTTCACGCAAATGGTGCGATCTCGCGCAATAGAACGATCCTATCGTATTGATTGTAAACAGTTTATTGGCGCTTCGTGAGTTCTCGCAAGATTCCTAAGGTGACTGACGTCTTCATCTTGGCTTTTCGACATTTGCACAGCTTTGCAGCAGAAGGCTTACGAATGAGTACAGCATCCTCACAGCCGCAACTCATTTTAGTTGTTGACGTTACAGTACCTGCCGCCGCGCGCGACGAGTCCTTGCCAGACGTTGACGCCCGCAGGGTAGAAGTCTATAGTCAGGCGAGCGGTGGCCGAAACCCCAGGGGCGGCCTCTCCGCCGCCAAGTTTCTATGAATCTCCCCAACTCATTGACGGTGCTTCGCATCTTTTTCGTTCCCCTGCTGATTGCGGTCTTGTTGACGAAGAGCCCCAATGTCGATTTTCGCGGTTTTCCCATGCACTTTGAGTTTTGGGGAGTTTTGATCCTGCTGCTCGCGGCAGCGACCGACTGGGCCGACGGGTATTTTGCGCGCCGCCGGCTTCAAGTGACTACTCTCGGGATTCTTTTGGATCCTATTGCGGACAAGCTGCTGATCTCCGCGGCCTTTGTTTCTCTCGTCGACATGCACTTGGTTCCCGCATGGATGGTCGTCATCATCATAGGGCGTGAATTCACCGTGCTCGGTCTTCGGAATATTGCCTCTGCCGAAGGATTCACGATCGCGGCTTCTTTGTTAGGCAAGGCTAAAATGGTGTTGCAGGTTTGCGCCGTGGCCGTGTTGATTGTGGGCGCTCGCCATCCCTCGCTGAAGCCCCTGGCGCTTCTCTTACTATGGCTGGTTGTGATCAGCGCGCTGGTTTCGGCTGCCCAGTATTTTCTCCGTTTTTGGGGCCAGCTGGATGGCCGTATCAAGCAACGCCGCAAGCTGCGCATGATGGAGAGCCATAAGAAGTCCGAGGATGCTGTTCCTCTCTGAAACCGATCGCCGGTCACTGCTCGAATGGGCGCGCTGCGCGATTGCCGAGGCCGTTTCTCTCCAAAAACCTGTCACTGTTCCTCCAAGAAGCGGAGTCTTTGCGGAGAAGTGTGGAGTCTTCGTAACCCTCCATGCGCGCGGCCATTTGCGCGGCTGCATCGGCAACATTGAGGCGCTCGAGCCGCTGGGGGATGCTATCGCGCGGTGCGCGGCCAGCGCGGCTTTGCACGATCCACGATTCTCGCCCGTCCGCGCGGATGAGCTTGGGACGCTACAAATCGAGCTATCCCTGCTCTCTTTGCTCGAGCCGGTGCTTCCCGAAAACATCGAGATCGGAAAGCACGGTTTGCTGATTTCGCAGGGCTCGAAGCGCGGGCTCCTACTTCCGCAAGTTGCGGTTGAGCACAAATTTGGCCGCGAACAGTTTCTTGAAGCGACCTGCCACAAAGCGGGCCTGCATGCTAAGGCGTGGCAAGAGCCGGAAACCCAAATTCGTGCGTTCGTCTGCGAGGTTTTCTCGGAGGATGGAAATAACGGAGAACTTTTGCCGGCGGGAAGTTGAGCTCGCGAATACATCGCGGACCTAGGGCCGGTCTCCGCGCCAAAGAAAAAGCCCGCGCAGGAGGTGCCCCGCAGCGGGCCCGAAGTCTCTGTCGTGCCGGGTGCCGGCTATTCGACCTCGACGTAATCGCCGGCGTAAATGGTTTGAGAACTGTAGGTGATAAATACAGTTGAAGAGTTGCGGCTCACGTTAATGACGATGCCTTCGCCAAGCACTTCACGCGGTAGATCATTCCACATGTACCGACCTGGCGAGCTGCCAAAGCCATAGAGACGGTCCTGATAATCCTTTGTCTGAGAAACGGTCTCCGCCAGCGAGCCTTGGTATCTGAACACCCGAAAATAATCGCCCACTTTGACGCTTTTATCGGTTCCGAGGTTCACGTAAAGAGTGGTGCCTTGTCCACCGGCCTGGTTATACTCCCTCGCCTGAACGACCATTGCGACCGGTTTGCCACTAACGGGGGCAAAATGGTCAAATGTGCCCGCGTCCTTGAAAGTCGGCTGCGGTCGCTCCTCAAACGGAACAACGATGTCGCCCCGCTCCATGTAGTCGCACGAAAATGTCACTTGCGCGATGGCCACCTTTGTCTGAACATTCACGACGCGAAGTTGGCCGGCGTCCACATAGTGAGTCCCCATCGCTCTCAATAATTTAGATTGCCACTTGAACCAGTCGACTTCCAAGGCGTCGTGCTCCGGTCTGACGACGGAAAACCGGTCGCCAACCCGCACGCCTTTGTCCTGTCCGCGATTGATGTATACATAGTCGCCGCGCGCAAACGTGATCTTGATACTCGATTGCTCACCTGAAACCAGCCGGGTTGCATCCGGGACCTTTTGATCGGTGACAAAACCTGAACAATAGACGGTGGAATAGGCCGTCTGCGTGGGATTGGCGGCCTGCGCCGAGCAAATCCCGGCACTTGCAAGTACAAAAGCACTTAAAGCAGCTAATTTAGCGCGCATTCCAAGACTCCTTCAAACACGCCCTAGAGGGCCGTGCGGGGACGTTTCTTTGCGAAAGTATCAGGGCCGTCCCCTTGCGTCAACAAATAGGCCGCGACCGCTTTACACTTTTGCTACGGGCATGCTAAAAGCCGTATTCTCAATACCATGGCGAGAATCGCGAGCAAGAACACGTTGTTTGGAGTGGGGGTGGGGCGTATCTGCGCGGTCGCGGCAGCGTCCACGGCAGCGGAAATGGCAGATTTGGTACGCGCGGGGCTCCGCGAGACCCCTACCATCGAGCTGCGGCTGGACTGGCTGCGCAGCGATTCCGAGCGTTCCCGTTTTCTCCTTTGGCTCAAAAGGAATCGGCCTCGCGGCGCATCCTTCCTCGCCACCTGCCGCCGCCGCGAAGGGGGCGGCAAGCTCACTGGCAGCGTCCAAGCCGAGCTGTATTGGTTGAACGAGGCGCACGACGCGGGTTGCGCCTGGTGCGACCTGGAAATCGAGACCATGCGCGAGTTGTTGGGCAAGCAGCTTAGCGAACTTGGCTTACCGCCGCACATCTTGCTGTCCTCGCATGACTTTCAGCGCATGCCGGAGCGTCTTGGTTCAATACATTCTGGCCCGAACCCGGAAGCCGGCGCCCTAAAAATAGCTGCGCATGCCCGAACTATCGGCGATAGCGTCCGTCTTCTGAGAATGACTCGTCGCTTGCCTAACCTCGTCGCTGTGCCCATGGGTCAAGTCGGTCTGCCAGCGCGTATCCTCGCTTTGAGAGAAGGCAGCTCGTTGGCGTACGCGCCGATCGGCGAAACTACTGCCCCCGGCCAGGTCTCCCTGCACGACTTGAAATATCTCTACCGGGCCCACAAGCTCTCCCAGCGAACTCGCGTCCACGGCGTAATCGGTGATCCTGTCGGGCACTCGCTGTCGCCTCTCCTTCATAATACGGGCTTCATCGCACGCAAAATCGATGCCGTTTACTTGCCCTTCCTGGTCAAGAATCTTCGGGATTTTCTGAAGGCTGTGCCTGAATTCGGAATTCGCGGGTTCAGCGTGACCATCCCCCACAAACAGTCCATCTTGAAACATTTGAAGGAATGCGACCCTCTAGCCGCGGAGATCGGCGCCGTGAACACCGTCGTAGTCCGGCGCGACGGTTCGCTTTTCGGCTGCAATACTGATTACATCGGCATCTTGAGCGCTCTGGAAAAGGAACTTCGGCTGGCTGGGAGCCGCGTCTTGATCTTCGGCGCAGGTGGTGTGGCAAGAGCCGCAGCCTTCGCTTTAGCGAGAGCAGGCGCCCAAGTCGCGATCTGCGCTCGCCGGGAAAACCCTGCGCGACAATTGGCTAAAGCCGCCGGCGGCGAAGCCGTCCCGCGAAGCGCCCTGCAACGCGAATCGTTTGACGCCATCTTGAACGCGACACCGGTTGGCATGCATCCCCATGACCGAGTTTCACCGCTCTTGCCACGCGAGTTGAACTGCCGCATCGTCATGGACTTCATCAACCGGCCCCAAAAGACGCAACTCTTGAAGCTCGCGGCTCGCAGAGGGATCGTTACCATTTCTGGCGTTGAAATGTTTATCCCGCAAGGTGTCGCTCAGTGGGAACTCTGGACCGGCCAGCGAGCGCCGGAATCCCTCATGCGCAAGGCCGTTCTGAGTGCCTTACGCGCTGAAGAAAAGTCCCGACACCACGGTTAATCCAGAAATGCGATAATGCCTCCTCTGAATTGAGAACTCTCGGCCTCTAACTGACCCCATGATGCAGCCCGACTTCCGCGAATTTCAACGCCTGGCCAAGCAGGGAAACCTCATCCCGGTCTACGACGTGTTTCCTGCCGACTTGCTTACCCCTGTCAGCGCCTATCTCCGCATTGCCCAGGGCGCGCGATATTCCTTCTTGCTGGAAAGCGTCGAAGGCGGCGAAAAAATTGCCCGCTACACGTTCGCGGGGGCGAATCCCGAGGAAGTATTTCGTTACGCGGGTGGCGCCTGCGTCCTCGAGAGCCACAACCGCATCATTTGGGAAGAGCGCGATCCCGTGACATTTCTTCGCGCCCGCATGGAGCGCTTCCGCCCCGTGCGCTTGCCAGGATTGCCTCCGCTAGTAGCAGGCGCGATCGGCTATTTTTCCTACGATATGGTCCGTCTCATCGAGCGGCTCCCCAAACGCCTGCGCGACGAAATCGGACTTTACGACGCCATGCTGATGTTCTATCACGGCATCATTGCGTTCGATCATGTCCAGCACCGGCTCTGGATCGTCCGCAATGTCCACACCGACGGCGAGGGCAGCCTCCGCGCAAAATACAGCGCCGCGGTGCGCGAGATTCGCAAGACGCGCCAGTTGCTCGAACAAGCTTCTCCTGCCGAGCAGGCGAAAAAGCAAAAAAAGAAGCGCCGCGCGCCCCTCCGCGTCACATCCAATTTTCGCCGCGACGAATACCTCGACGCCGTTCGCAAAGCAAAGAACTACATCCGCGCGGGCGATATTTTTCAGGTGGTGATCAGCCAGCGTTTCTCTGCCAGAACGCACGCCGAGCCCTTCGATGTTTATCGCGAGCTCCGCGCGCTCAACCCGTCTCCCTATTTGTTCTTTTTGCAGATGAACGATGTCGCCGTCGTCGGCAGCTCACCGGAGATGCTTGTCAAAGTGCAAGGCCGCGATGTCTTTTACCGGCCGATTGCAGGAACGCGCTGGCGCGGCAAGGACGAAGCCGAGGATCAGCGGCTCGAACGCGAGATGCTCGCCAGCGAAAAAGAGCGCGCCGAGCACATCATGCTCGTCGACTTGGGACGCAACGATCTTGGGCGCGTCTGCGAGTACGGCACCGTGAAACCCGAAAAGCTGATGACCGTCGAGCGCTACTCCCACGTCATGCACCTAGTTTCGAGCCTGCGCGGTCGTCTTCGCGAGGATGTCGATTGCTTCGACGCGCTGATGGCTTGCTTCCCCGCGGGAACCGTCTCCGGCGCTCCGAAGGTCCGCGCCATGGAGATCATCGAAGAGCTCGAACGCACACGCCGCGGCATCTATGCAGGCGGCGTTCTATACTTGGACTTTGCCGGGAATCTCGACTCCTGCATCGCCCTGCGCACCATGGTCATCAAAAATGGTGTGGCCCATGTACAAGCCGGCGGGGGGATCGTCGCGGATTCCACGCCCGAGGGCGAATACGAAGAGTCCGTGAACAAGTCGAAAGCCTTGCTCACCGCGCTCGAGGCTGCGCACCGAAGAGGGACGGACCGAATACGTAAGACCGCTCAGCGAAAGCGTGCAAAGAAGTGATCCTTCTGCTCGACAACTACGACTCGTTCACCTACAACCTTGCCCAGTATCTTGGTGAGCTCGGTTGCCAAGTCGAGGTGCACCGCAACGACAAGATCTCCGTGGAAGAAATCGCTCGCCGGAAGCCGGAGAAAATTGTCATTTCACCAGGCCCGTGCACGCCGCAGGAAGCGGGCATTTCCGTTGAGTTGGTCGAGCGGCTAGCCGGAAAGTTTCCTATCTTAGGCGTATGCCTTGGCCATCAGGCCATCGGCGCGGCCTTCGGCGGCAGAATCATTCGCGCTCCAAAACTCTTTCACGGCAAGACCAGTGAAATTCATCACGATGGAAAGAATATCTTCCGCGAGCTGCCCGAGCCGTTCACGGCCACGCGCTATCATTCGCTCATCGTCGAGAGAAAATCTCTTCCGAGAGAGCTGACCATCACCGCCGAAACCAGCGACGGCATCATCATGGGCTTCCGCCACCGCCGCCATAAAATCGAAGGCGTTCAGTTCCACCCCGAATCCGTCCTCACCACCTCCGGAAAGCAGCTCTTAAAGAATTTTCTAGACTTGGAGTAAGCCAAGGCTGAAGAGTTTTAGTTTTGCTTTTATGGAAGGTGCGTAGAGCCAGTACCGCCCAATATTTGTTCATCAACGATTCAGGTGCGCCGTCAAGAAAATGCAAAGTCGAGTAGTGGTACAGTTTCACTTTATCAGACTTGAAAGCACCTCATCGACCGTTGCGATGCGGACACCTGAAGAATTTCCAAAAACCTCAACCTCGATTTTTCCGTCTGCGAAGAATTCGACTTCCCATCGCTCGCCAGGTACGGCAATTAGAGCCATGATCGAATCATCGCGGTTATGCTCAAGCCGGTAGGAAATCTTACGTTCTTCAAGATTCACAAGAAAAGCTAGAAGCGTTTCCATGGCATTCATTGCGTTATTACCAATTCAAATCCGCCAGGATCGCTGCGTAGATTTCCATTCCGCGCCACAAGTGCCCCAATCTCAAATTTTCATCCGAGCTGTGCTGGTGATTGTCGTAATTCACAATAGGCACGCCAATCCACGGCAACTTCAAATCCTCGAAGATATACATGGGCACGCTTCCTCCGAGCGTCGGAGCGATCACCGTATTGCCGCCCGTCGCGTCCTTCACCACTTTGACCAGCGCCTTGGACACCGGCAAATCCATGGCCGTGCGCGAAGCCCGATACCCGCCCTGGTCCACGACCTTCGCGATTAACGCATGCGCGCGGCGTTCCTCCATCGATGGCTCATGATCAATCACAAAATATCCCTGCTTCTTGATGAACGCCGCGATCTGCTCGAATTTCTTATGCGGATCTTCGCCCTTCACGAGCCGCGCGTCGATCGAAGCCTCGGCCTTGTCCGGAACCACGTTTTGCGCTTTCTCTCCAACGTAAGCGCTGGACATCCCGCGGACATTGAGTGAAGGCTCCTGCAACAACTCTACTAGTTTCTTCCCCGCACCCTCGGGCTTCGCGATTCCCAGTTCCTTTTCAAGGTCGGCATCATTCACCGGCATCTCGGAGAGCGTCTTCTTTTCGAGTTCGCTCAATGGCGTCACGTCATCGTAATAGCCGTCGACCAGCACGCGGCCATCTGTGTCCCTCATCGAAGCCAGCAGCCGCGAAAGTTCCATCGCCGGATTCGGCGCCCAGTTTCCATAGTGGCCGCTGTGCAGTGCCCGCACCGGGCCATACACAGTGATGTCCAGCCCGATGTCGCCTCGGTTTCCAAAGAAAACCAGTTGCCGCCCGGATTGATGCACTGGCCCGTCCGCCGTGATCAGCAGATCTCCGCCCAGTAGATTCTTGTGCAACTCCAAAGTGCGCTCGAGGTTTGTCGATCCCGCTTCTTCTTCGCCTTCGAAAATGACTTTCAAATCAACTTTTAACGGAATCTTTTTGGCGCGCAGCGCGTCAAGCGCGGCCAGCAGCGCCACGATCGGTGATTTGTCATCGGAAGCAGATCGGGCGTAAATCCGCCAGTCGTCTTTGTAGACGGCAGGTTGCTTCGCGCTATTTTCCGGAAACGGAATACGTTTCCCGCCAGCTTCGATCGAATCGCTTCGCAAGGCGGGTTCGAATGGCTTGCCGTCCGTCCACGCTGCTGGATCAACCGGCTGGCCGTCGTAGTGCGCGTAGAAAATGACGGTGTGTGTGGCTTCCGGCGAGATCAACTTGCCAAACACGACAGGCCCGCGTCCCGTGATCGGCAGCAAATGTGTTTCGATCCCGCGCGCCTCCAGCATCTCGACGAGGCGCTCTGCATTTTTCTGGATGTTCGGCGTGTCGCTCGCCACATTGGGGATGGAGAGAAATTCCGCCAACTCCCGCACGATGCGGTCTTCATTGTCCATCCGGTAGTCGCGCACTTCCTGGACAACTTGTGCCGGCGAGATGGCCTCAGGCTTCTGGGCCATCGCAGCACTTACACAAACGGCAGCGATCATAACAACCACAAGAAATCTCAAAGATATTCACCTCTAGTTTCCAATGATTTCATGACCGCGCTGGCGGGCTCGCCTCGACGCCAGCCAAGCAGGCGCTTTCCCCTTCTCATCTTAACCGTTCCAGTGAACACCTGGCCCTGCCGACCCCCGCACTTCGGCTCTTGTTTCCGTTGGAGTTCCTTCCCACGGACAAGCCGCAATGAATCTCATTCAGGCAGCTGAGTGAAATTAATAAGAGCTGCGAGTTTCTCCTTGGCTGCGCCAGAGTCCAGAGCCTGGGCGGCCAATCGCGCCCCCTCGAGAAAGTTCGATGCGACACTTGCGGCAACCAGCGCGGCTGCAGCGTTCACGATCACGATATCCCGTGGCGGACCCTTCTTGCCTGCCAAAATATCGCGGATGGTTGCCGCATTCTCCAGAGCAGTACCGCCGCGCACGGATTCGATCGGCGCCTGCGAAACTTGGAAATCCTCCGGCATAACCGTGAAACGCCTTACGCCTCCGCCCTTTACTTCCGCAACCAGTGTTTCGCCCGCAAGCGAAATCTCATCCAACCCGCCCGCCCCATGAACCACGAACGCGTGGTCTACGCCAAGCTCGGCGAGA
>Ga0210402_10000783_pt1 | contig 34449 bp, 21 predicted proteins | sample IncBWC7MmetaG_FD_161055 | JGI IMG/M metagenome (GOLD analysis project Ga0210402, IMG submission 161055) | Forest soil microbial communities from Barre Woods Harvard Forest LTER site, Petersham, Massachusetts, United States - Inc-BW-C-7-M | ecosystem: Environmental > Terrestrial > Soil >...
GTACAAGCGCGGCCAGGGATTCCGCCTATGCTCACAGACCACCAATCCGAAGCGCGCCGGCGAAGTGTGGAACACCCCCAAGAAATCCACTTATTCCATGCTCGCCGTGATGGGTCTTGACGAAGCCCAACACGTCACCTGGACAGGTTGCAGCGGTTACGATTGCGAAAAGCTCCCCGCCTTCCATGAGCTTTACGGCGCAACGTTCGACGACGACCAGCGCAAAGTTTACGACGCGGCCACAGCCCTATACGCCAGGGTACAAGCGAGACGCGCAGCCGCCCAGGTTACCGCAGCCCCCGCCGTTGACCCCTGCGACACTTGCGGGAACAGTACCGCAGAAATCGCGCACACCACTACAGCCGGAGAAACTGTTTGTGTCGAGTGCGAAGCGGAGGCAAACTAAATGCCCGCCCACATCATCACTCCCAGCCCTGAACAAGAAACCTCTCTTCTATGGGCTATCGACCTAGCCATTGATGACCAGCAGCATTACCGGAAAACTGGCAACCCAGCCGTGGACTATGGCGACGAATGGCCCGAAGTCGCCGCTACCAAGGCTCAGAACTTGCTCAACCTTGCGCCCGTATGCGCCCAACTCGGCGCTAGCGAGATCGAAGCCGCCGCGCTCAACCTGGCGGCCGAATTCCTTGAAGATGCAACGGATGCCCAATGAGCGCCGATTTCACCTTCGCCCTATACGTCTTTTGTTGCGACTTTCACGGCGGACAGACCAGCAGGCTATACCGCATACTCTCGCGGATCGCCTCTCGCGGCATCCGAGTTACCGACCACGCAGAAGCCGCCATCAGACGCGGCAAAGACGACCCCAACAACGAATGGGAACAGGCCCGCACTTACTACCGCCAATTGAAACGCAAGTACGCCAACGACCGGCGATAGCGCCCAACGCAGCCCCCCGCCGGAAATTTCGGCTGGCGAGAGAGAAGACTTCCGTCTCCTCTCTCGCGCTCTCATCTCTACCGCCTGCCTGAAACCGCCAGGCTCGCGGATATAACGGCCGCAGACACCTTGAAGTTAGGCCAGCACCTACAGCCAACCCCGAAACCTTTATCACCAACCCTGGAGAACCAACCAATGAATTCCCTAGCCGAATTAAAGCGCGCAATCAAACCCGGTGTCCGCCTCCGATGTATTTCCAACAGCTACCGCCCAGAATTGAACGGCCGCGAGCGCCTTGTCGCTCGCGTACAAACTAACGCCTTCACGTGGTACGACCAAACCACACATACTCTCGAAATTTGCTGGCATCCCGATGCCCTCGCCCGCTGCACCTGCGGTTCATGGTCTGCCGAGCTCTCGCGCATCGATCCCGAAACCGACCAACAACTAGAAGCCCGGATTCACGACGCCTTCGCCGACCATCGCACCCCGGCATTGCGCGAATCCTGGACCACCTACCCCAAGGCTTCCTTGTGCCGCTTCGACGGCTCTAACATCTTCGACCTGCGCCTTCACCCCGATTCGCCCGATTATGTTCGCCTGGAGATTTTGTAATGGCGCAATTCCGCGTTCAATGGGCCATCGACATCGAAGCCGGGACCGCCCAGCACGCGGCAATACAAGCCCTCGCCATCCAACGCGACCCCGACTCCACCGCTACCGTCTTCGACGTCCAACTCGCCCAACCCTGCCCATCCTGCAAGGCGATCATCATTCACAACCCTACCTGCCGCAGCGCCGACCGCAAACGCGATCCACACGTAATGGCTTGGCGCTCCATCGATGTTGCACGCCCCAAGAGGCATCGCTGAATGCTTGCAGCCACCGTCCACCCGTTCACTTCGAGCACCCTCGTAGGTCTCGCACCAGAAGAAATCATCGTCGATAATTTTGCCGGCGGAGGCGGCGCGAGCACAGGCATCGAGCAGGCCCTTGGACGGCCAATCGACATTGCCATCAATCACGACCCAGAAGCTATCGCCATGCACGCCGTCAATCATCCCAACACCCGCCACCTCTGCGAAAGCGTATGGAAAATAGACATCAAAGCAGAAGTCGCCGACCGCCCCGTAGGCCTCGTTTGGTTTTCCCCCGACTGCAAACATTTCTCCAAAGCCAAAGGCGGCAAGCCCGTCAGTAAGAAGATTCGCGGCCTAGCTTGGGTAGCTCTCAAATGGGCTGGACTTGTCAAACCGCGCGTCATCATACTTGAAAACGTCGAGGAATTCCGTGATTGGTCGCGGCTCCAAAACGGCAAGCCCAACCCCCGGTTTAAAGGCGAAACATTCAAACGCTGGGTGCGGCAACTCCGCAAACTTTCCTACGTCGTCGAATGGCGCGAACTGCGCGCTTGTGATTACGGAGCCCCCACCATCCGCAAGCGGCTCTTCGTCGTCGCGCGCCGCGATCGCCAGCCGATTGTATGGCCCGACGAAACCCACGCCCCCGAAGGTGACCTCTTTTGCCAACCCTTTCGGACGGCCGCCGATTGCATCGACTGGACCCTTCCTTGCCCGTCAATCTTTCTTACTCCCGACGAGGCCCGGATTTTGCACGTCAGAAGACCTCTCGCACCCGCAACCTTGCGACGCATCGCCCGAGGAGTACAGCGATACGTTATCAACGCCGCCGAACCGTTCATCGTGCCAATCGCCCACTACAACGGATCCACTCCTATTCATCCAATCAACGAACCACTGCGCACCGTCACCGCGAGCCCAAAGGGCGGCACCTTCGCCCTGGTGACGCCGTTTCTCGCTGGACTTGGCGGCAGAATCGGACAGTCCCCCGAACGACCGGTTGACGCGCCCTATCACACGATTACCGCCAAAGCCGATACAGCCATCGTTACCGCGTTCATTTCGCACTTCAACGAGAACGGCCTCGGACAACAAGTTACCGAGCCAATCGACACGGTCATGGCCGGCGCAGCTCGCTTCGCCATGGTTACCGCCTTCCTCGCGCAATACAATACCCACTCAATAGCCCGCGACGCCGGAGACCCGATCTCTACCGTCACCGGAAACGGCGCGCATCAAAGTCTCATCGCAACCAGCCTCGTGAAACTCCGCGGCACCTGCCGCGACGGTCAACCAATTGACGAGCCATTGGCCACCGTCAGCGCGCAAGGTACACACATCGCAGAAGTACGCGCTTTCCTCATGAAATACTATGGGACCGACCAAGCCCCGAACCTCACCGAGCCCATGCACACCGTCACCACCAAAGACCGGTTAGCCGTCGCCCTTGTGAAAGGGCACCCGTATCTTATCGCCGACATCGGCATGCGCATGCTAACGCCCCGCGAACTGTTTCGCGCGCAAGGCTTCCCCGACACCTACATCATCGATCACGGCCTCGATCCCGGGACACATCAGACGCTCCCACTCAGCAAAAAAGCCCAAGTCCGAATGTGCGGAAATTCTGTAGTTCCCCACGCAGCCGAAGTACTTGTGCGAGCACAGTTCCATCTTGACGCAAGGGCCGTGGCGGCATGATCGGCGCGCGGGTTCGCCGATCACACGTCTACGCCGCGAAACGCTCTCTTGCCAGCCCCATCACCCGGAACGGAAGTCCGCAACCCTCCTCACTAAAAATCGTCCGCCGGCCTCCGCCGGCGGGTGAGAGAGTAGACCGCCTCTCTCACGCTCTCACCCCTTCGCCTGTGGCACCACAGGCGCTCGCCCGTTCAAAGTCACGGCCGGCACACGGAAAATCGCCTCCCGGCCCATACCTGTCGCCTTCCCCCTCGCCCCTTTCGGACTTTTGACACCCGTAATCCCCGCTCCCAAACACACGGTCGCCCGACCCAACTCCACCACTTAAATCCACACCCACGCCCCTCGCGCGTTTACGCGTTTCGTTCGTTCCCTGTCCCACCTCTGCGCCGGCGCCCGCACCACCCGCCACCACCGACTACCAACGCCGCCTGGCCGCCTTTTCCCCCCCCGACCGATCCAAGCGCACGTTTGGTGCCGTCACATCGCCGATCCACGAACGTCATATCGCGGCGGTCGCTATCCGCGCCCTGTGCGAGGACGGACATGCCGGTCCTACTCATGACGGTAGCGTAAGCAATCAAGGCCGCCGCGCCGATCTCCCCGGCGCCGCGGCCCGCAAAACCAGCCGCCGCCAGGCCCGCAGGACACGGGGCCAACCCAGAGCCCGTGCCGGCCCGCTTCGCAGGCCGCCGGCACCAAGTCAAGCCAACCGAGGATGCCCGCCGCGCGCGGAGTGGCCCCCCGCCCCTACGGCCCATCTCTCAAACCCATAAGAGACACTGACCATGGCACGCACTCTTACATACCGAGCAGGAAACACAGCCCGCCGCTCGTCTCGCGCTTCAGACGTTCACTTCAGCAGCCTTCTATGTTTCGGCTCTGCAATTCTCCACCTCGCCCCATCCCACCGAAACTCCCCGTGGTTGCTGTCTCTTCGCGGTCTTCCAAGCTTAGCGGCCACCACAGCGCCTCAAGTGCTGCTCAATACGCAGGTTTCTTGCAGAGCCAAAAACGCGGCAACTGCCGCCACTTGGACCCGCTGCGGAGCCGGCCGCTGCTACGGCTTCGCCCTCTCTTAGAGGGGTAAGGAGAAAATCAGCATGTCCATAAACGTTGACATAGAAGAAATTCGGGCCGCCCTCACTGAATGCCGGTTACGCAGTCCCCGCAGCCTCATCGCAGTCGAAGCGTTCCTCCTCCACCAACTCAACCGCGCCGCTGAGGAAGATGAAGACTACTGGCTGTGGGTCGAAGAACAAGAAAAGATTCACGGCTCCAGCACTCGCGCCGCGTGGGAAGCATCATCGCCTCTCGCGGAGGAGGAGATCCCCTTCTAGGGGACTTTCCGCTGTTCGGCCAGCCATGCCCTGCCCGCCGTCCGCTTCGCGAACGGCGTCCAACCAAACACGCCGACTAGTCACCCCCTTAGCGCCTAGCAGTCTGTGGAAAAGCGCGACCGGAGTTCACTTCCGGGACTTCGACAGCGCGTGGAAAGGTAAGGTTTCCCTCCACAGCGAGGTAGTAGACGAATAAGATCGACCGCGGGCATCCTGAAGGCCGGAATCAATTAACACTCATATCCTCAATGCCTTATAAGTTATGTGCTAAAATGTACACTACGAAAGGACGACTTCATTTGAGCAATGGCGTGCTCAAACAAAGCTGTATTGCCAACGGTAACCCTAGCCTGCTCTTGGAAATCGTTACAAGGATCTATTCGATGAACGAGTTAATCCGCATCGCAACTTCCGCTCTAGCCACGTTTCTCAACGCTAAGCTTCCGGAACTGTCTGCAGACTGGTGGCCGAAATATGTAGTGGAGCGCTTGAGCTTTCAGCAACAGCGGATGGTGCTGGAGCGGGGCCATAAGACGCTCGAACAACTCGACTTTGCCGCGTTGCTGCGGGTGCTCGATCAGAACTGGTATGAACTTTCCAATGCGCTCAACTTGCCGCGCGAAGGCCGGACTTGGGTGAAGGAACTACAAACGGTGCGCAATAAGTGGGCTCATCTGGCAGCGGGGGTGATGCCAGCCAGTGACCTCTACCGGGATGCCGATACACTCGGTCGGCTCTTGTTGATGATCGGAGCCCCCCAAATGTCCGTGGATGCAGTAGAGGCGAGCAAAGCCATTGCTGTTGTCGCGATGGCGAACGCCAACAGTGGTCCGGTTGAGACGCCTGCGAAACATGTTAAGGGTTCTGACGACCCAGCCCTCCGTGAAACCGACACAACACCGAAACCCGATTCGCTGTTCCGCGTGGGAGATCTCGTCGCCCTTCGGTCAAATCCAGCAACGGTTCTGCCTGTAATCGAAGTGATTCCCGGTGGTGGCGAATGCCGTTATCGAGTGTTCCAGAACAATGCCAAGGCGACGTATTACGAAAGCCAGTTACAGGCCCCGGCAGTTGCGGCGGATGGGCGTAGGACGCTCACTGCCCACGAGTTGCAAGCCCATCTGACGAGCCTTCAAATCCTTTCACCCTCTACTGCGAACCTGTTTTCCCTGCGTTCAGGCCGGGTTCACTTCGTGCCCTACCAGTATCGGCCGGTGCTGAAGCTCATCCGGTCCGACCGGCCCCGCCTGCTAATCGCCGACGAGGTCGGTGTCGGCAAGACCATCGAAGCGGGGTTGATCATCAAAGAATTGCGGGCACGGATGGATCTTTCGTCGGTACTGATTATCTGCCCCAAGGCGCTGGTGGCCGAGCGCAAGTGGTACCTGGAGATGAAGCGCTTCGACGAGCACTTTACCGCGCTTGATGGCCGGCTGCTCCGTCACTGTTTGAAAGAGACGACTCTGGAAGGTGAGTGGCCCGAACAATATTCGAAGGCTATCCTGCCCTTTTCTCTGTTTGATTCCGACCTTGTCCTTGGCCGCAAAGGAGAACGCAGGCAGAAGGATCAAGGTTTGCTGAAGCTCGATCCACCCCCCAAGTTCGACTTGGTTATTGTGGACGAGGCTCACCACATACGGAATTCCGAAACCTTTCTGCACCAGGGCGTGCGCTATTTCTGCGACAACGCCGGGGCGGTTCTTTTTCTCACTGCGACGCCGGTGCAATTGGGCCGCGAGGATCTGTATACTCTGCTCAACGTTCTGCGGCCGGACCTTGTTATCGACTCAGCCAGTTTTGCGCAGATGGCCGAACCGAACCCCCATATCAACGCCGCAATTCAGCATTGCCGCACTGCCCGCGAGGGCTGGCAACACGAGGCTCGCAGTAGTCTTGATCAAGCGGCCGCAACCGAATGGGGACGCCTGTTCCTACGAGAGTCATCGGCTTTCCAGAGCATCTACGACCGCTTGCGCGGGGATTCCGTTCCCGATGCGGATCGGGTTGGATTGACCCGCGCGATCGAGGAGCTTTATACCTTCAGCCCGTTGATCAGCCGGACGCGTCGCCGTGACATTGGGGAGTTCACAACTCGGAAGCCCGAGACCCTGACGGTCGAATTTACTCCGGCGCAGAAGAAATTGCATGACGGCCTGCTGGATGTGGTCGCGCGGATTCTCGCCTTTTGCCACGGCCCACAGAACGTCAAGTTTATGATGACGACTATCCGCCGGCAGGCGGCAAGTTGTCTCTACGGCCTTGCGCCGCTTCTTCAGGGCATTTTGACCGGCAAAATCGACGGGCTCGAGATGATGGAGGCCAGCGACGGTGAGGAGGAGGCTGATCTCAGCTTCGTCGACAGCGTCCGGACAGACATTGAAGCCCTCCTCGAACAGGCCCGAGTCCTTGATGCATACGATCCCAAGGTTGAGGCATTTGTCCGAGTCCTCACGGACAAGAGCAAATTACCCAACAATAAAGCACTCGTATTCAGCACATTCCGCCACACACTGGCGTACCTCGCCCAACACTCGCAACGCACGGGATTGCGCTTCGGTTTGATTCACGGTGGTGTGCCGGATGAGGATCGCTCCGATTTACGCCGTCGCTTTGCGTTGCCCAAAGAAGAAACCGCCGCGCTGGATGTACTGCTTTCGTCCGAAGTCGGCTGCGAGGGACTCGACTTTCAGTTCTGTGACTTCCTCATCAACTATGATCTGCCGTGGAATCCGATGCGAATTGAGCAACGGATCGGCCGTATCGACCGGTACGGGCAGAAGAGCGAGACCGTTGCCATCGTCAACCTTGTCACGCCCGGCACTGTGGATGCCGACATCTATGAACGGTGCTTGCTGCGCATCGGTGTCTTTCAGCACGCCATTGGCGGCAATGAGGAAATCCTTGGCAAGATCACCCAGGAACTCCATGACATCGCCGAGAGCTTCACCTTGACCACCGAAGAACGCCAAGAGAGACTTCGCCAGCTTGCTGACAATGGCATCCAGCAGATTCGGGAGGAACAGGAGCTCGAGTCTAAGCAGGCCGAATTGTTCGGACTAAACGTCCCAAACCAATCGTGGCAGCAGGAAATAGAAGCGGCGGAGAGTTACTGGCTCTCCCCTCCTGCCATCCAACGTTGTGTGTCGTCCTACTTGACATCTCGGTTGGGGAGTGGCACCGAATATCTCCTGGGAGAAAAGGCCCTCAAGACCCTGCGCCTTAGCCAGGAGGCAAGAGCCAAGATGCTCGAAGATTTCAAACGCCTGCCGCGCTCTAAGGAGACTGTCTCCCGTGAATGGGAAAAGTGGCTCAAGGGCGGTCAGCCCACTCTCGCCGTCACATTCGATCAGGAAGCCGCAACCGAGAATCCCAAGGTCCCTCACCTATCGGTCTCGCATCCGCTGGTGCGGCAAGCCGCCGGCTCCCTGCAACTCGACGAACCAGCTTACGCTTCTCTGGAAGTGCAAAGCGGCGAAGTCCCGCCGGGCGATTATCGGTTCGCCCTTTATCGCTGGAAGAAGCACGGGGTGAAGCTGGATGAAACACTGGTCGCCGTAGCTTCCGAACCCGCCATTGAAAACGCAGTTCTGACACTTATGCAGTCAGCGTCGGAAACACAGCACGGCAAGCTCCCTCCCCCGGCCGACTTCGACGAACTCGATGCGCAACATTATGCCAAGTGGACGGCCGCACAGGCGAACCACATTGCCGACAACCGTCAGCAAGTCGAGCACCGCATCCACAGCCTGACGGTCAGTCATCGAGCACGGTCCAAAGCGATTGGAGATCAGATCGGCCGTGCCACGAATGACAAGATTCGTTTGATGAAGCAGAGCGAACTAGGTCGGGCAAACGCAGATTTCGAGCGGCGCAACGCGGACCTGCAACAAGCTGCCGGCAGCGGCGACATTCATGCCACCGCGGTGATCTTCGGGACGATTACCGTCACGAAAAAGAGGGACCTATGAGCTTTATCGACGAAGTTCGCGCCAAACGGCAGAAGCTAGCGGACGTCTTGTCCGACGAGGACAATGGCATCCGCGACATCGTCGAGGAGCTTTACCCCGACCGCGCGCACTTCGTTTACGAACTCCTTCAGAATGCTGAGGACCGAGAGGCAACCACAGCACGGTTCGTACTCAATGAGAGCCTAATCAGTTTCGAGCACAACGGCCAGCCTTTCAGCCAAGAAGACGTATTAGGCATCACCAATATCGGAAAGGGCACCAAGAAGGACCGGGAAGATCAGATCGGACGCTTCGGCGTCGGATTCAAGGCCGTGTTCGCCTATTCAGACACTCCGTACATTTGGTCCCCGACTTTCTCCTTCAAGATTTCCGAATTGGTGCTGCCAACGGAGATCTTAGCCCGGCCCGATCTCGGCCAACGGACACGATTCGAGTTTCCATTTAACAACCCCAAGAAGAACCCGCAACAGGCTTACGCGGAAGTCGAAGCGGGATTGGAAGAACTCGCTGAGACGACGCTACTTTTCCTCTCGCATCTGATGTGCATCACCTGGCAGATCGGTGCGAAGCTTGGCCAAGTCGTGCGAATTGCTCACTCGGAGAACCACATCGAAATACAGAAGCACAGCGGTGGAGAGATGACGAGCTCGCACTTTGTGCGTTTCTCGAAATCCGTTCAAGGCCTTGAGAAGCAGCGTGTTTCTGTCGCTTTTGCACTCGACTATGTGCTTAATGTGACAGTATTTGACGCCGGGAAGCCTTTGGCAAAGCAACTTAGAATTGTTTCGGCAAACCCAGGTCGTGTTGCCGTGTTCTTTCCAGCGGATAAGGAAGCATCTGGTCTCCGTTTCCATCTTCACGCTCCTTTCGTTCCGGAGTTGAGTCGGGCCAGCATCAAGGAAACGCTCGCGAACGAGCCTTTGTTTGTCCAACTTGCTGACCTCGCCGCCGCTTCCCTGCACAGCATTCGCAGGCTGAATCTTCTAACTGTTGACTTGCTTGGGGTGCTGCCCAATCCGCTAGATTCTATACCGCCTCGGTATCAGCCCATACGTCTAGCAATCGTCGAGGAGATGAACGGCGAACCGCTGACCCCGACTCACTCCAAATCTCACGCCCCCGCGAAACTTCTGTTACAGGCAAAGGCGCCACTCAAGGATCTGTTATCCGTAGACGATCTGAAATACTTGGTTGATTGCAGCGGCGGCCCGCCTGAATGGGCGATAGCCGCAACTCAAAAGAACAGCAACGCTGACCGCTTTCTCTCCGGTTTGGCTATCAAACCATGGGATGTCGACAAATTCATCAATCTCCTCGTACTGCAATCATCAGATCGCAGCCGTTCAATTTCGAAATCACCGTGGATCGTCAATGGACCTGACCCGCAATTCATAGCATGGCTAGGGACCAAACCAGTTGAGTGGCACCAGCAATTCTATTCACTTCTCTACAAGGAGCTCAGTCCAGACGCTGCAATCCATCGTTTGAAATCCCTAAACGTCGTTCGACTCAGCGATGGGAGCTACAGCGCCGGCAGCAAGTGCTACTTTCCAACAGACGGAGTCGAACACGATCTTCTCCCGCGGGTCGACAGGGCTGTCTACTCGTCCGGCAAGAGCAAAACGCAACAGGAAGAAGCCAAAAAGCTCCTTGAGGAGATCGGCGTTCACGAGGTCGGAGAAAAGGAGCACGTCGAGGCCATTCTGAGGCAACGATACACCAGCGACAACTTCAAGCCGCAAAAGCAGGACCTGAAACGCTTCATTGAGTTGGTCGAAAACGATTCAAACACGGCGAAGCTGTTCGAACACTACTATATTTTCGAGGGCAAAGACGGGAAATGGCAGAAACCTAGGAGCGTGTTTCTGGACCAACCTTTTATGGATACCGGGCTGGCTGCGTACTACGACGCACTTGGAGAGCGTGCGAGTTGCGTTGCGCTCGCTCCGAGTTACGAAAAAAGTGGGATACCCATCGAGAGTCTAGTCAAGTTCGCTAGGGCTGTGGGGATACGGGCACAATTGGAGGTCACACCGGTATCTTGCTCTTCGAACCCCGGGTGGCCGTATCTCTCTTCTGCGGGACGTGATAGATATGGAACGCCTATTGACAGAGATTGTATTATCGATAACCTAGAACAGCTCTTGGCAAAGCCATCTGTGGCGATTTCAAAGCTCGTCTGGCGAACGATGTCTTCGCTGCCCCATCAGACACGTTGTTTCCAAGCAGAGTACGGCCCTGCTAGGAAATCGAAGTTTTGGGACAGCCAACTAGTGCTTAGCTTGAGATCGGCTGAATGGGTGCCTCAAGCCGGCAGCTCGTTTGCTCGCCCGGCGGAAGCCTCCCGCGACTCACTTCCCGACGGCTTTCCCTTCGACCCTGGTTGGACATGGCTCAAGGCGATTCACTTCGGGGAGGAGTTAGCCCAGAAATCCGAGGTACAGCGCCAGAAACAGGACGCTGCGAAAACGTTCGGCTTTTCGGACGCACAGAGCCTTGAAAGGGCACAACAGTTTGCTACTCTCCCGGTAACCGAGCAGCAACGCATCCTGGCTGAGTTTCAAGGCAGACAGCACTCAGAACTGCCCGAACATGAGCCGAAGGACCCTGCGCGACGGGCCGACCAGGTCGGGAGACAAGCCGCCGGCGCACCGGAGCGAATTACTGAGCCGCGTAAGCGTGCGGTATCAGTTGGTCGAGAAGAAGTCAAGCAAGAGGCTGAGCAGTACCTTAGGGGTCAATACACAAACGCAGAGCGTGAAATGATCTGCCAGGTCTGCAAGGCCCCGCTTCCTTTCAAACTCGATGACGGCAGCTATTACTGTGAGAAGGTCGAGTTCCTTGGTCTTGAATATCTGAAAAGGCGGTACCATCAGAACTATCTCTCACTTTGCCCGAACCACGGCGCAATGTTCCGGGAAGCTAATGGCTCGCGTGATAGCTTGAAGGCGATGCTTGCCGATATGCGCGGTCAAGAACTTAAGGTGGTCCTCGCGCAGACCGACAAGACGATCTATTTTACGAAGACCCATATCGCCGACCTGAAGACAGTGATCGAAGTGGATCAACAGTTAGGCGCCGAAGATGACGCTGCATAGAGCGATCAATAGAAGCCCTGCTTATGCCGGAAGTGTCCAACTGTTAGAGAGCATCGCGGCTAAATACCGAAACTGATTCATGATCGGCTGCAATATCGGCGTTGTAGCATTGCGGTTGAACTCTGCTCATTGGCGCTCGTTGGAGCTGGCCGACCACCAACTTATTTTCCAACTTTGAGCAAACCCGCCAGTGCGCTTCGGTGCTGTTGCCAAGGTGTCCGACGGGGGCTTCGAGACCGTGCGCTCATAGGCCTCATGTGCAACATCTTCGCGCGTGTGAGCGCCGGCGGTACACATGCGCGTCGAAGATTATTATCAAAATGGCAAGCGCTGGTGGGTTCCGGCTTCACGAGAAGGGCGGTAAGCGTCACGAGGGGCCACACATCACCACGCCGAGGAATACGTAGACACTTATATCGACAGTGCGGGCATCCGCGAAGGAAAGAAGAGTCGCCTACTTCACTTGCTGTTGTGCAACCGGAATTACCGCGTATCTGGAAAACCGCGGAACAATCGAGAACGCTCAGGCCATCAGCGCATGAGTCGCCGGGGTCGACGAAGCTCTACGACCATACCGGCGACGGGATCACGCTCGATGAGGTGGAGCGGATCAGGATCTAACAGGTTGCTGAAAAAGGGTTTTCGACCCCTGGAAAGCACCTGCAAGTTGCTGATTCTACGTTCGGCATAAGTGGCATTTGGGCCGTTCTGGGGACTTTTTCAGCAACCTGCTAAGGGGTGCTCGCTCACCTCTTAAGGTACGGCCTCTTCCATGCCATTTAAGAAATATCAATCACTTACAGACATTTTTACGCAAAACAAGACACTTAGCAAGAGGCGAGTTGGACTGCAGTGGACGCCGTGGGGCGGTTTTGGGGGCGTCTGGACTCCGCGCGGACTCCGGACGCCACAGCAGGACTGGGCACGCTGCTTGCGTTCACGCGCGCGGCTGTACGCCCATGTGATTGTTGTCTGCTGGAGGAGACAACATTTGTTTTCCATATAAGGGGTGATGCCCAAATGACAAGCTGTTGGGCAATCCGAGTACACTGATGTGAGGCTTCGGCTTCGGTAACACCGTGAAGAAATCACGCCGCGGCTATCGGCCACTTTCCCAGAAGAACCCCGGTAGCCCTGGCCTACTTAGGGAATGTGGTGAGTCTGCGGCGTGCAGAGGCATTGCCGCCGGCAGCCGCCTTCTCGAACCATTGCTTGGCAAGGATGTAGTCCTTCGGCACTCCTAGACCGCTCTCGTAAAAGAGACCAAAACTGTACATAGCAGAGTTAATTCCATCGGCGGGCCGCGCGTGAGAAACTCGTCACCAGCACGGAGTCCTTGCCGAACCGCTTGGACGGCGCGCCGGATCTGCCGGGTTAATGTTGGTGGCCTTCCCGGTGCCTGGCGGTCCGAAGATGCGGTACTCCCCGATGGTGGAGTGGTCCCGTTGACCAATTGCACTGAGAGCCTCCTCAACGTCAGGATGGTTTGGCATCGTCCGTCCCTCCGCTGGTGCCGGTGTTGCCTTCGGGAGCGAATTCGCTCGATGGCAGCAGCCACCGGCTTTGGTCCCGCAACCGTGTCCGCTTTAGTCGCGTGCTCGACGTGGTACGCATTCGAGACCCGGTGTGCCACGCGAGCTCGAAAGGCAATCCGGGCCTCTCCTGCTTGCCGGCGGCGGAGATCGTAAACGGGCTGCTCACCACCATTCAGGGCTGCCTCGTGCCTTCCAACCAATTCCCAGAACCCGCGCCAGACGTGCTCGCGCCAGTAATCATACTCATCTTTGGGCTCCGGCAGACGATCATGCGGGTGGTCATAAAGTCGGTGAGGCGCGACGACATCAAATGGGGTAAAGATCTCGTCGAAGGCCCGCAGCGAAGTCCTTTGCCCGAATCGGTAACCCAAGTTCGGCAGATCTGCTTTCGAGTTGCTCAGAAAGTTCAACGGACCGTTGAATAACGCCTGACAGGCGGGAGCGTTTCTTTCCCTTGACCAGTTGGCCGATCCACCAGTCCAATAGATTCACTCTCGCCGGAGCGCCCGCATCAATTGCGGCGTTCCGGACGGCGACGTGGAAGCGCTCTTCAAGGCGCTCCGCGGCATCATCGCCGCGGATGTCGGACCCAAATATCCATGGGCCAAAGGCTAGGCCCTCTGGGTGGACATTGGACGCGTGCACCTCCCCGTCCGCGAGCAGTTGGCTGCGTACGCATTGCCCGCCGGGACGCAATGAATTATTATCGCAATGGACCGAAAAGCGGCAAGTGCTTCAAATTCTGGAGGTTGCGTGAACGTCTTCGACCTGGATTCTTCGATCATCGGCGACTATGAGCGCTTTGCTAGATCGTTTACGCAAATCCGGGCGGAAGATATTCGGTCTCAGATCGACGCGTTGTACGCAACGGGACGGTTTTGGCCAGAGCCGCTCATTAGCATCAATCCGCACTACGAACGGGGTAAGAGCGTTCCCGATCTTGTTGCGGAGAAGGTCCTGCACCCCGACACAGCCCGGATTTTTCAGATAGACGGGCAGCCAATGAGACTTTTCCTGCACCAGGAACAAGCCGTCGCGAAGGCGGCCAACGGAACAAGTTTTGTTGTAACGACTGGAACCGGGTCCGGTAAGAGTCTTTGCTTTTTCCTCCCCATCCTGGACGCCGCGGTACGGGCACGTGCCGCAGGGGAAGAGCCGCGGACACGCGCGATCGTCATCTATCCGATGAATGCGCTGGCCAATAGCCAGATGCAGGAACTGCAGAAATTTGTGGACCAATCCGAACTGCCCGAGGCGCTGCGTCCCACCTTCGCGCGCTATACCGGACAGGAAAGTGGCGAAGACAGAGAGCGGATCAAGAGAAGCAAGCCGGACATTCTGCTGACGAATTTCATGATGCTCGAACTGCTGATGACGCGGCAGAGTGAGCTTGACCAGACGGTGATCGGCAACGCCGACGGGCTGGATTTCCTGGTGCTGGATGAACTGCACACGTACCGTGGGCGGCAAGGCGCCGATGTAGCGATGCTGGTGCGGAGAGTGCGCGATCGTCTGTGCCGGACCAAGCAGCCGATCTGTATTGGCACGTCCGCCACGATGGCCAGCGAAGGGGAGGAAGGAGCCCGGGCCGCCGCCGTCGCGAAGGTGGCGACGCGGCTTTTCGGGGTTCGGGTATCGGCCGACGCCATTATCGACGAGAGCCTGGAGCGTGCAACCGACGAGCACAAGCAGGTTTCGCGTGATGAGCTGGCTCTGACGGTCGAGTCCGTGATTCCGGCAGGGCTCAGCGATGAGGAGCTCTTCAGACATCCCCTAGCGATTTGGATCGAACTGCAGATTGGCTTACGGGATGGCCAACGGCTGACCCGGCGTGAGCCGATCACCATTCAAGAGGCGGCAACCCGCCTGGCCGCGGATGCGGGACGCGACGTGGAGCCTTGCCGGCAACAGGTCCAGAACATGCTGATGCTGATGAGCCAACCGGCCTCTAAGCGCGGCGGGCCGGGAGATCGGGCTTTTCTGGCGTTTAAGCTCCATCGCTTTATCTCCGGTGCCGGGTTTGTGTACGCGACTATTAAAGGCGCGGGGAAGCGGCGGGTGACTTTGGAAGGCCAGAGGTTCGATCCTGCCGACCCCGAGTCCCGGTTGTACCCGACCTTCTTCTGCCGCGCCTGTGGTCAGGAGTTTCATTCGGTGGTGCTGAGCGACGAGAAGGGCGTACGCACAGTGTTGGCGCGGCCAATCGACGAGACGCCGACCGACGATGAGGATTCCGTGGACGAGGCCGGGTACCTGATGCCGGAACCGGAGAACGATCCGGAGTACCAGTTCACCGGCGAGCCTGAAGATTTTCCCGAGGAGTGGACGGAGGAGGGGCCGGGCGGACTCCGCAGGGTAAAGAGAGAAAGGCGTGAATCGGTTCCCCGGCGCGTTCGCGTGAGCGCTTCCGGCGCACTGGGAGAGCTGGGCAAGAGCTGTCTCTTTTTGCCAGGGAAGTTTAGGTTCTGCCCGAACTGCAAGGACCAGCAGCCTGGGCAGGCGCGCGAGATCAACAAGCTGGCGGGCCTGTCCGCCGAAGGCCGGAGTTCGGCTACCACGCTTCTGGTATCGAGCGCGTTGCGCTGGATGAATCGGACCGAGAACCATATTCGCACCGATAAGCGGAAACTGCTGGGCTTTACGGACAACCGTCAGGACGCGGCGCTACAGGCCGGACATTTCAACGATTTCCTGTTCGTTTCCTTGTTTCGGGCGGCGACTCTGGCGGCTGTGCGCGCGGCTGGGCCGGAAGGGCTGGGCGAGGACGAGTACGGCAGACGCGTTCAGGCGGCGCTTGGGTTTACTACCGCGAACAAATCGCGGCGGATTGAATGGCTCTTGCGGCCCGAGGCGGTTGGCGTGGGGTTGATTGAGGCGGAACGAACGCTGGCGCGTGTACTTACTCATCGCGTGTGGGTGGACCAGCGCAGGGGCTGGCGGTTCACGAATCCGAGCCTGGAGGAATCGGGACTGGTTCAGGCGACTTACGTTGGGCTGGATGAATTGGTGGAGGACGCGACGGCCTTTGCCGCTGGGCCCACGGTGCCCGCGGAGTTGGGGCGACTGACACCGGATCAGCGCAAGCAGGCGCTACTGATTCTGCTGGAAACCATGCGGCGTGGTCTGGCGGTGACGGCGGATGCGCTGGATTCGTCCACGGGGGAAGCGATTGCGAACGCGGCGCGGCAGAGTCTGCGTCACCCCTGGTCGATCCCGCAAAGCGAGAAGCCCCGCGTGGCGGCGGCCTTGATGATCGACGCGCCGCGCCGGGAGGATGTGGGATTACGGGGAGAGTTCCTGGTGGTTCGGGGCGGTCCCCGGAGCAGACTTGCCAAGCAACTGAATCGCGCCGAAATCTGGGGAGCGCGTTTGAGGCCACAAGCTTACCTGGACGTAGTGCGCGCGCTTATTGGGATTGCCGTCAGCTATCAACTGGTTCGTGCAGTGCCGACGAGTTTCGACTTGGACGGCTGGCGGCTGGAGGCGAACGCGGTGCGGTTGGTGGCGGGCTCCGGCAGGGGCGGCGGGCGACCCGTGAACCGCTATTTCGTGAGTCTGTACGAGACGCTCGCCGACGCCCTTTCCACCGGAGGGGCGGGCCTGTTTGGACTGGAAAGCCGCGAACATACGGCTCAGGTGGAGCAGGAGCGGCGGGAATGGAGAGAATGGCGGTTCCGCTGGGGCACGGAAGACCGGGAAAAGCTGGAGAGGGACAAGGACAGGCTGCGCGAAGAGGGGGAACCGAACGTGTTCCTTCCCGCCCTGTTCTGCTCGCCGACCATGGAACTGGGTGTCGATATTTCGGCGTTGAACGCGGTGTATCTGCGCAATGTACCGCCCACTCCGGCCAACTACGCGCAGCGGTCGGGACGGGCCGGACGGAGCGGCCAGGCGGCGCTGGTGATCACCTACTGCGCGGCGCAAAGCCCGCACGATCAACACTACTTTGCCCAGCCGAAGGAGATGGTAAGCGGCATTGTGCGCCCACCGGCGCTGGAACTGGCGAACCGCGATTTGATCGTGTCCCATCTCCACGCGGTCTGGATGGCGGAATCCGGACAGAATCTGAAGGACGATATTCCTCACGTGCTGGATCTCAGTACGATTGAACTTCCGGTGAGGGAGGAGATCCGGACGAACCTCTCGGCTCCCGGCCTTTGTGAGAAGGCTGCTGTGGCGATGCGGCGGGTGCTGGACAGCGCCGGCCATGAACTCACGCCGGAGAATGCGCCGTGGGCCAAAGATCGCGACGAGTTTGTTCAAACCACGGCCACAGATGCCTTTGAAAGGTTTTCCGGGGCTTTCATTCGCTGGCGGCAGCTCTACCAGAGCGCTCATGCTCAGTTGACGGAGGCCAATCGCAAGAGCGAAATGCACGGACTGGATAGCGCCACCCGTCGCGAAGCGAAGCTGGCGCAGGCTCAAGCCAACGAGCAGTTGGCGTTGCTGGAAAAGGGACGTTCGACCGGCGGGAGCGATTTCTACACCTACCGGTATCTGGCGACGGAGGGTTTTCTGCCCGGATACAACTTCCCCCGCCTGCCGATCTACGCTTACGTTCCGGCGGTGGGCGCCGGTGGACCGAAGGCCGCCTACCTGCAGCGCGCGCGATTTCTGGCGATAGCCGAATTCGGGCCGCGCAGCCTGATTTATCACGAAGGCCGCGTATTTCGCGTGGTTAAGGCTAAGCTGGGGCCGGACCATCGGGGGAGCGATGGCGCGCATCTGACCACTTCTACTCTGTATGTCTGTGGCCAATGCGGAGCGGCTCACGACCAGGAGCCGGAGTTGTGCCACGTCTGCGGTACTAACATGGCCGGCGCAGTTTCGATTCCGAACATTGTCCGGATTGACAACGTGGAAACCAGCCCAGCCGAACGGATCACGGCGAACGATGAGGACCGCCAGCGTCAGGGCTTCGACATTCAGACGGTATTCTCCTGGCCGCGCCGCAACGGAACAGACGTAACTTCCGCGATTGCGCACGACGCGACGGGACCCATCGCGCGGCTGGACTATGCTTCCGGGGCGACGATCAGCCGGGTCAACAAGGGACTGCGGCGGCGCAAGGAGAAGAGCATTCTGGGCTTTGGAATCGACCCGGCTTCAGGCCGTTGGGTGGGTGGGGCCGCGGAGGGAGATGAGGAGTATGCCCCGCCGGACACGGGCATCGTACAGAGAATCGTTCCGATCGTGACGGACAATAAGAACGCCATTTTGGTGCGGCTGGTTCTACCGCCGCAATCCCTGGTTACGACCACCAGCTTGCAGCATGCTTTGACTCGTGGACTGGAGACGGTGTTTCAGTTGGAAGAGGGGGAGACGCTGACGGAACCGGTTCCGAGCCGGGAGGAGCGTAAAGCGATTCTTGCGTTTGAGGCGACGGAGGGCGGGGCGGGTGTTCTTACCCGGCTTGTGGGTGAACCGAAGCGGTTGGCGGAAGTGGCGAAATCCGCGCTGAGTCTGATGCATTTTGAGAATATCGACGCGGCGATCGCTTCCGGTGACCCTTCGAATCTCACCAACGATCCTTCCGCTCAGTGCGTGAAGGGCTGCTATCGCTGCCTGCTCTCCTACTACAATCAGACGGACCACGAACTCATCGACCGGACCGACCCCGAGTTGCTGGACATTCTGATTCGTCTGGCGCGAGGCGAGGTGAGGCCCGTTCGTGCCGCGAAGGCAGAGGGCGCCGCCGATTGGGTGGCGAGGATTGAGAGTTGGCGCCTGCCTGCTCCGGACGCAAGTCCGCTGGTGGTTGAGGGTGTGAGTTTTCCTTTGGTTTGGCGGTCTCATCTGACGGTGGCGGCGGCGGAGGCTCCGGAGGCTGCGCTGGAATCAGCATTGGCCAAGCTGGGGTTCTCGTTTGTGCTGCTTGGCGACTCTCCTGACGAGTTGCAAGGGCTTCTGGGGGTGAGTTTGTGAGCCAGGTGTTTGCTCCGGGGGACTTGGTTTTCGCCCGCGGTCGCGAATGGGTGACGATGCCATCGCCTGAGAGCGACTGGCTTTGCTTGCGGCCACTTTCGGGCGCGGAGAGCGATATTCAGGTTCTTCGACCGGAACTGGAGCGCGATCCCGTCCGCCCGGCGCGCTTTGAGTTGCCCGAATCCAAGGCGATGGCGACGCAGGACGCCGCCAGGATCCTGGCCGATGCCTTGCGCCTTTCCTTGCGGCGCGGCGCGGGGCCATTTCGTTCGGCCGCGCGGCTTGGCTTCGAACCTCGCGCTTATCAATTGGTGCCGTTGTTGATGGCTCTGCGGCTGCCTACCGTGCGGCTGATGATTGCGGATGACGTGGGAATCGGCAAAACGATCGAGGCCGCGCTCATTCTTCGCGAACTGATCGACCGGGGGGAAATCGATTCGTTCGCCATCCTATGCCCGCCGCATCTGGTGGAGCAATGGACGACCGAACTGCGCACCAAGTTCGACCTGGACGCCGTTGCGGTGACGGCATCCACCGCCGCCCGGTTGGAGCGTGGCCTTCCCTCTTCTCAGACGCTTTTCGACGCGCATCCATTCACTGTGGTGAGCCTGGACTACATCAAGGCCGATAAGCGCCGCGAGAGTTTCGCGCGGTCCTGCCCGAAGACCATTGTGGTGGATGAGGCGCACTCCTGCGTGGGCGCGCATCAGGGACGGCAGCAGCGATTCGAACTGTTGCGACGGCTTTCCGAGGATCCGGATTGCCACCTGATTCTGTTGACGGCCACCCCGCATAGCGGCGATGAAGCGGCCTTCGACCGTCTGCTGGGGCTGCTGAACCCAGCTTTTGCCGCGAACGCGTTGGATGATGAAGATTCGCGCATCCGGCTGGCTCGGCATCTGGTGCAGCGCCAGCGCATCGACATCACAGGACGCGAATGGGGAGAGGCGCATTCGTTTCCCAAGCACGAAACTACCGAGAACGCGTACCGTCTGGATGCGGCGCACCTGGCCTTTCATGAGGCCGTGCTGGATTACTGCCTGGAGGTGGTCACCACATCGGGGAGCGACTACCACAAGCGACGCCTCGCCTTTTGGGGCACGCTGGCCCTGATGCGATGTGTGGGGTCTTCTCCCGCCGCTGCCGCCAGTACGTTGCGGAATCGTCTGACGGGCGACTTGGAACGGCTCGGCGAGCAGGTGTTCGACGAGGACGAATCGGAGTCCATCGACGTAGAGCCCGCGTCCGGCATGGCCGTTCATGGGCCTCTGGAAATGCTCATCGAGCAGGCGGACCGTCTGGTGAAAGCGCGCGATCCGAAAATGAATGCCGTGATCGACCTGTTGAAACCGCTGGTGGCGGAGGGCGCGAATCCGGTGGTGTTCTGCCGGTTCATCGCGACCGCCGATCATGTCGCGACCGGGCTGCGGAAGGCCTTTCCGAAACTCCAGGTGGAAGCGGTGACCGGTGCGCTGACCGGGGAAGAGCGCCGGGCGCGCGTGGAAGAGATGGGCTCCGCGCCCCAGCGCCTGCTGGTGGCCACGGACTGCCTTTCCGAAGGCATCAATCTGCAAACGCTCTTTGATTCCGTGATTCACTACGATCTCTCCTGGAACCCAACACGACACCAGCAGCGGGAAGGCCGCGTGGACCGGTTCGGCCAATCGAAAGGCGTGGTACGGAGCGTGCTGTTGTTTTCGCCCGATAGCGCCATCGATGGGGCCGTGCTGGACGTGATCTTGCGCAAGGCGGCGTCGATTCGCAAGGCGACGGGTGTGACGGTGCCGCTGCCGGACGAGCGCGGAGCCGTCACCGGCGCGTTAATGAACGCGGTGCTGCTGCGCCAGGGGAAGACGCGCCAACTGAGCCTTGACTTGGGATTCGCCGCCGATACGGACGCGATGGAGACGCGCTGGCGGGACGCGCAGGAGGGCGAGCGCCGTTCGCGCGCACGCTTTGCGCAGAATGCGATCAAGCCGGAGGAGGTTGCGCCGGAGTGGAAGCGCTGGCGCGAGTTGCTGGGCGGTCCGGCGGAGGTGCGCCGCTTTGTGGACCGCGCGCTCGGCCGGTTAGAGGCTCCATTGGATCTGAGCGGCACCGTACCGAAGGCACACCTGGACGCGCTGCCTACGGCGTTGAAGGAGCGTCTCGCGGCGCGCGGACTGGAAGGCACGCTCCGGCTGGCGTTCCAGGAGCCCGGCGCGCCGAACACGGAGATGGTGGTGCGCAGCCATCCCTTGCCCGCGACACTGGCCGAAGCTCTGCTGGAAGCGGCGCTGGACCCGGAGTCCAGTCCCATGCCCCCGATCGGGCGCAGCGGCGCGTGGGTCACCCCAGCGGTGCGCTCAATAACTACGCTCGCGTTGCTGCGCCTGCGTTTCAAGCTGACGATTCGCGGAAAGCGCGAGAAGCTGCTTCTGGTGGAGGAATCCGCCGCCATCGCCTTCGAAGGAGTATCGCAAACGCCCAGCGCAACCGGACAAGAGGCCTGGATCCTGCTGGAAACCAACGCGAGCGGCAATCTGGCAGAGATCGCCAGAGAACGCATAGTGGAGCAGGCGCGCACCCGCGTTCTTGCGCTGCTGGACGGGCCGATTACCGCCTATGCCCGGGAACGCGCCGCGTCCCTGGCGGAGGACCACGGCCGCGTACGCGCCGCCGGCATCAACGTACCGCGCGTGACCGTGGAAGCCGTGCTTCCAGCGGATGTGATGGGCCTGTTCGCGCTCATTCCGGGGGGCATCTGAGCGTGAAACGGACTCGACGATCCAACGCCACCGTCTTCGACACCATTACGCTGGAGGGCGGGCTGATCTCATCCGCGATGCTCGCCAAGATCGCCGCCCGTGGCGCGGGTAGCCAAAGTGAAGCGGATTATGGAGTGCCGAAGGGCCTGACGCTGCGGGATGAAATCGCGCGCTACTTCCGCATCGGCGCGGCACTTTTCCAGGATTTCGCCGCCAGTCCAACTCCTTCCGCCGGCGCCACCATCGCGTTTGCGGAGGCGCTACTCGGGCAGGTGCTGGGATTCAGCGACCTGCGATTCCTGCGCCAAAAAGACGCATCTTCGGGCGTGACGCTGGAGGCGAAGCAAGGGCGCGTGCCGATTGTGGTGGTGCCGCCTGGGTACGATCAGCGCCGCGACGAGGAGCGCGATCACGACCTGGACCGCGCCAGCCCGTACCTGACCAGCGAAGGCCGCCGACGCTCCGCCGCATCCGCTCTACAGGACTGGCTCAACCACAACGATCAGGCCCAGTGGGGACTATGCACCAATGGCGAACGCCTGCGGCTGATGCGTGATAACGCCAGCCTCACGCGCCCTGCCTATGTGGAGGCTAACCTCCGCCAGATCTTCGACGGCGAGAATTTTGCCGATTTCGCCGCTCTCTGGCTGCTCTTGCACGCCACACGCTTCGGTGTGCCGCTTTCCGCGCCCACGGACAGCCACCTGGAACGCTGGCGCGAGGCCGGGGCGAAGGAAGGAGTGGTGGCGCGCGACCGCCTGCGCTTGGGCGTGGAGGACGCACTGCGCACGCTGGGCACGGGCTTCCTTGCGCACCCCGAAAACAGCATCCTACTCAAGCGCGTGGCCAGCGACGAGCTCCCCATTTCGATCTTCTTCGGCCAACTGCTGCGGCTGGTCTACCGGCTGATTTTTCTGATGGTGGCGGAGGATCGCAGCCTGCTGCACCCGCCTGATGCGCCCATTTCCGCGCGCAAACTCTACGCGGAAGGCTATTCGATGGCGCTGCTGCGAGAACGCGCCATTCGCCGCACAGCCTGGGACCGGCATCACGATCGTTGGGAAGGGCTGTTGATCGCGTTCCAGGGTCTGGCGCAGGGACAGGCGAAGCTCGGCCTGCCCGCGCTGGGCGGACTCTTCGATAACGTGATCCCGGATCTGCAACGCGTCCGCCTCTCTAATCGCGCCTTGATGGAAGCCGTGTATCGTCTGGCGTGGATGAAGGACGAGGGGAGCCTGGTTCCGGTGAACTGGGAGGGGATGGAGACGGAGGAACTGGGCAGCGTGTATGAAGGGCTGCTGGAACTGACGCCGATTCTGGCGGAGCATGGCCGCGCGATGGGGTTCGCCGCAGGCGACGAAACCAAAGGCAACGCGCGCAAGAGCAGCGGCAGCTACTACACTCCCGATAGCCTGGTGCAGACGCTGCTGGATAGCGCGCTGGACCCGGTGCTGGATCGCGTGGAATCGGAATCCGCCGACCGGGTGCAGGGGTTGCTGAGCGTGACCGTGATCGACCCGGCCTGCGGTTCCGGCCATTTCCTGCTGGCGGCGGCGCGGCGATTGGCGACGCGGGTGGCGCGCGCCCGCACGGGTGGCGTGGCCTCCGCCGCCGATTACCGGCATGCGCTGCGCGATGTGGTGCGGAATTGCATCCATGGCGTGGATCGCAACCCCATGGCGGTCGAATTGACGAAGGTGGCGCTGTGGATTGAAACGGTGGAGCCGGGCAAGCCGCTGGGTTTCCTGGACGCGAACGTGCTGTGCGGCGACGCGCTGCTGGGCGTGTTCGACTTGGCGGTGTTACGCGAGGGCATTCCGGACGCGGCGTATAAGCCGCTTTCGGGGGATGACAAGGTGGCTGCGAAGGATTTCGACCGTCGCAACAAGGATGAGAAGGGCGGACAAGGTAGATTCGCAGCCACTGGCGGCAGGGATACGATTCCGACGGCCCCGCCGCTGGCGGCGAGTTTGCGGGCGGTGCGGACGCTGCCGGAGGACAGCACGGACCAGATCGCGGAGAAGCGGCGCAGATTGGAGGCGGCTCGGACGGACCGGCAACTGGTGAAGTGGCGCGCGGCGGCGGATTTGTATGTGGCGGCGTTTTTGCTGGCGAAGAAGGATGTGCCTCGCGATCGGGGGGCGGCGCTGGTTCCAACGACGGATCATGTGTTTGGCGTGCTCGCTGGTCATCAGATTTACGGGTTGCTGGTGCAGGCGGTGCAGGAGGTGGTGGATGTATCGCGGATGTTCCACTGGCCTTTGGAGTTTCCGGATGTGATGGCGGCGGGCGGGTTTGACGTGGTGATTGGGAATCCGCCTTGGGAGCGGATTAAGTTGCAGGAGCAGGAGTTTTTCGCGGCACGGGAGCCGGAGATTGCGATGGCTCCGACGGCGAGCGTGCGGGGGAAGATGATTGCGGCGCTGAGGGAGTCGGACGGAGTTCGCGAGCGGCGATTGTATTTCGAATTTGAGACGGCGAAGCGGATTGCGGATGCTTCGTCGGTGTTCGCGCGGGAGAGCGGGCGGTTTCCGTTGACGGGTCGAGGGGATGTGAATACGTATGCGCTGTTCGCGGAGTTGGCGACTCTGCTGCAGAAGGAGGCTGGTCGGGCGGGAGTGATCGTGCCGACGGGGATTGCGACGGACTCGACTACGGCGGCGTTCTTTGGAGATTTGATTGAGCGGCGGCGATTGATTCGGTTGGTGGATTTTGAGAATCGGGAGGGGCTGTTTCCGGCGGTGGATAGCCGGATGAAGTTTTGCATCATTACTACGGGCCGGGCGAATGATCCGGAGTTTGCTTTCTTTCTGGTGCGCACAAGTCAACTTTCAGACTCGCGGCGCGGGTTCACGCTCTCCGCTGCGGCTATCGCGCGCATCAACCCGAATACTGGATCGGCTCCAATCTTCCGGTCTCGCGCCGATGCCGATCTCACTAGGAAGATCTATTCGCGTGTACCCGTGTTTCTTAGAGAGGATCACACGCCGCATGTCAATCTGTGGCACGCCACATTTCATTCGCGAATATGGCACATGGCGGAGGACTCACAATGGTTTCGCACTGCCGAGCAACTCAGCGGGGAGGGTTACACTCAACGTGGTCAGAATTGGATCGGGAGCGACGGTGGGCTGAAGTACGTGCCCCTGTTGGAAGCCAAGATGATCCACCAGTTCGATCACCGCTGGTCGTCTTATCGAGGGCAGGATTCGGTTGACGTCGACGTGGATGACAAGGCGGATTCACAATTTGAACCGTCCTCTCGTTATTGGGTGCCGGAGGGTGAGGTCCTGGAGAGACTCGGTGCGACGCATTGGGAGCACAAGTGGCTAGTTGGCTGGCGTGACATCACGAATGCGACAAACGAGCGGACCGTGATCGCGACAGCCACACCCGCAGCGGGAACTGGCGATACTCTGCTGCTCGTCTTCCCCGGCGTCGGTGGAGCAAGGTTGGCGGCATGTCTCCTGGCAAACTTCTGCTCGATCGTACTCGATTACTGTGCCCGGCAGAAGGTCGGTGGAACTCACCTCAAGTTCAACGTCTTTAAGCAACTGCCTGTGCATCCTCCCGCCGCGTATGACCACGCCACGGTGGAATGGCTCGCTACGCGCGTCCTCGAACTCACCTACACCAGCCACTCGATGACCCCCTTCGCCCGCGACCTTGGGTACGAAGGCTCTCCCTTCCCCTGGGACGAAGCCCGCCGCGCGCTACTCCGCGCCGAACTGGATGCGTGGTACGCGCGCGCCTACGGCTTGACGCGCGACGAACTGCGCTACATTCTGGACCCCGCCGACGTGATGGGCGCGGACTACCCGAGCGAAACCTTCCGCGTGCTGAAGAACAACGAGACAAAGAAGTTCGGCGAATATCGCACGCGTCGTCTGGTGCTGGAGGCATGGGACCGGATGGAAGCGGGCGACCTGCGATGATCGAAAACCCGCCCTCCTTCGTAGCCCGCACCGAACTGCACAAGGCCGCCTTCGACAACGGCTTCCGCATCGACCTGGGCATGGATTCCGGCTGGATGCATTTCCGCTCCACAACGGCCCAGGGCGAAATCCGAATGGGGGCGGCGGGGAAGGACGGGCCGTGGTTTCTCTCGGTGAGTCCGCTGGCCATCGCGGCGGAGATGGGGTTGCCGCCGCTAGAGGGCGCGGTGGCGCCGGGGCAGGCGACGTATGCCTTCCCGGGAATCGCGGAGTTGTATGAGGCGCTGGACAGGACGTATCGTCTGGGGGCGAGTTTGCCGGATGCGCCGTTGCGGCAGTTTGTGGCGCGGACGGCGGGGGTGAGTCGCGCGACCGAGGCGGAGCGGTTGGTGGTGCAGCGGGTGGGGCAGGAGATTTTCCGGGAAGCGCTGCTGCGGTACTGGAATGGATGCTGTCCGATGACGGGGATCGGGGAGGCGGCGTTATTGCGGGCGAGTCATATTGTGCCGTGGGCGGAGTGCGAGACGGATGCGCTGCGGCTGGATGTCCATAACGGGCTGCTGCTTTCGGCACTGTGGGATGCAGCGTTCGACGCAGGGCTGGTGAGTTTTGGGGATGGCGGGGAGGTACTGCGGTCGGCGAGGCTGGGCGAGGAGGCGGCGAGGGCTTTGGGGGATGGGTGCGGCGGGTTGGGGCGGTTGACGGCGGGGCATCGGGCGAATTTGTCGCGGCATCGGGCGAAGTTTGGGTTTGGGGGCGGGTACGGGGGATGCATTCGGCCCTGATTTGGAGGGCCCGGGAAACCAAGGTTAGGTAGTGTCAAGTATTTTGTGTAAACGGCTCCGGTGGTCCCCTTTCGTTGAAGTCTTGAATCGATCCTCTCTGCCTCGCGCCCAGGCCCGATACGGCGAGGCGCCGGCATGCCCGCAAGACCAGTTGGTTAGCGACATTCTGGGGCGGAGCCCTCTTTGCGTTTTCTATCGCGTTCGTGCCGTGGATCGCAGTTGGCCGCGGTTAGTGCCTGCCGAACACGAATAGAGCCCGTAAAGCTGGAGGCTGCGGAAAACCTTGCGGGACGTCGAGCCTTTGCACAAAAGATCAGTTGGAGACCTCAATGGGTCACTCTTAGAAAGCAGAGGTGGGGCCTCTCGCCGAAGGATTCTCGCCGGGGACCATGCGCACGGTCGGCATCGCCTTTTCCACTTTGCGCCACTCCTGGGCCAAGTGGAACATCCTACGGAGCGCTTGAAGTTCGCGGTTGACCCTACTGATTTGAACGCCCGCGCCCATCCGCACTGCGACGAAGGCCCCAATTGTCTCGGTGGTGATGGAGTCCAGGCGCGCGCCAGCCAGTTTCTCAAACGATAACAGGACCTTTATGCCGTACTCGTAGTACTTCTGAGTCCCTATTTTCGCGGTGAATGTGGAGCGCACGAACGGCAGGAAGTCGTGTTCGGCCAAGTCCTTCAGGGTAGGCACGGGCTTCCGGTCCCGGTGAACGGGACATCGCATCACCAAAATGATCTTAACCCGGACTGGGCTTCTAGTTCGTAGTTCAATTAGGTTCGCCGTCCGCCGCTTCCGCCCACGTCCCATTGTCAATGACTAGCGGTGATAGTGCATTTGACAGGCTTATCGGCCCGGACTCATTGCGGAGCATTACTGCGGTTTTCTACCTGGGGTCCTTTGCGTTTCCCGTTGAACTACACCTGGACTGCAGGCCGCTGCCTTGAGCCGTTTTGGTGGGTGGCCTCAGCAAGGTGGAAGGTACTGCTGGGCTGCAGCTGCAAGTATTTCAGCGAGCCTTGCAGCAAGTGCCTTTTCCGATTTGTTTGTCGGAACGCCAATAATCAGCGCGTGATGAGGATCTTCATGTGTAGGCTCAGGGCACACCTCAAGATGGACATTGCCCTCGGCAACAGCTCTGATCTGCCCCGCTAATATCCTAGCGAAAAGTCCATCCGCATTCCGCATTCGAATTCTCAGGGCTTCGCGACAATCACTTTCAGGCTCGGAAACGGACAATCCGTCGTCGTCTTTCCCATTGCGCCGAGGAATGAATGCCGCCTTTTTGATCCGGCCTGTTTGGGTGTTGATCTCGTCCCTTCGAAGGCCGCGCACCATGACTCGTTCGTCGGGAAGGGCCTGCCTACAATCGTCACGCATTCGTTAGCGGGTCAGAAAACACCCACTGCAACCAGTGTGACAGACGGTCGATGCCAATTTCCTCGTCTGTGCCGTACCCTTCCGGAGAGGAATGGTAGACGTACGGTAGCTCGCCTTCAGGAGACGGGCAAACCAATTCGATCTCTTTGGCGTCCCTCGTCCATGCGATGCGGATATCGGCATTTCGATCACAACTAATGTCCGAAGGCATTCGGATCGTACCGTGTCGTCGCACAAAATCCGCGAGCAACTTAACGCAGTATTTCGAAGCGTGATAGCTTGGGCGTATCGGACCATACTCGTCCTGTTCTGGGGCAAATGATAGCTCGTTAATTCGCCACAGCAGGTCCGCCATTTCCGATGCGGAACCAACCAGTCTCTCACCCGACTGTAGGGCTTCTGCCTCGCCTGCCGCCAGACGCATAGGTTCAAGGCTGCTCTGGTCGAGTTTCCACAACACAACAAAATAGTACTCGTCAAGCCGTTGTCCAGGTGCTGGTATAATTCGCTGGAGTCCTCTCCTACGCCTGCCAGCCTCCTCAGTGAACGGCCATTCGATCTCAGCGTCAGTCCACACCAATGATGGACGATAATACTCTCCGGGTAGTCTCGCAATCAACAAACCAAAATCGAGAAGATCTTGTTTGTAGAAGCCCCAAACGAGATCTCTTGTTTTGACTTGATGGGTGTACCAATGCTCAGAACTGCCGAAGGTGTTGTCAATTTCTGGCACCTAAGTGGCTCCTCTTTGGTTATCCAACCGAGGAATCTTATGCGACTCTAGCATTGATCCGAGATTCTTCGCCTTGGCTTCGGCACGCGCAAGCACCTTTTGCAGAGAGGCTACATCCTCATCATCTAACGCAACATAGAAGTCTCTGAACTCCCCATCCTGGAAGTAAGTGATCTTGAGGTCGTGGATGATCATCGCTCCAGCGATAGGTGAATCAGGCTCATTCAAGAACACTGGGCGAATGTCCGTCAACGTCATCGCGCTTCTAAACACCCTATCTTGATTCTTTTGAAGCGTGGCCGCCTTAGTACCAACTCTGAGAGTATCCAAACTAAAGAATCTGATCAACCGCTGCTTCAGTTCCGACCGCTCCGAAGGAGAAAGTGGTCTCCATATTGGCATGCTGGCAATGACATCATTAGCCAACTCTTCAGCGCTGACTTCCCGGCTGGAACGAATGGCAAGGAGTGCCATCACAGACGAGATAATAGCCTGTAGAGCCGGCTCGTCAATAACGGATACGACAGCCTCAGCGAGACGACTCGAGAGACGCCCCGCGTTCAACAACGGGGGCGCGTTTGATATAACCCCGACAATTTCGCGCTCGGCCTCGGGTGACAGTTCCTTTATTTTTTCGAGGCCTCTTTGATAAACTTCGGGAACGTTGAAAGGCAATTGCGACCTCCGCACGGCCAGATAGTCAAGCGACGGATTATATCACACCTCGCAACCCGCCCGGAATGGCTACGACAGCTAACCAATCAACCCCAATTCTAGTCGAGGTAAGTTGAGTTGCCAAAATTCGGCTGGCTTTTGGGGGTTCGGGCGAACGAGAGGCGAAGAAACAAGCGGCAGAGAGTTAGTTTCGGGAGGGCTTGCGGTCTCCGAGTCGCCCGACAAACCCGAGTTTCCCGGCGCTGTTGTCCCGGAACAGATTACCGTCCCGGATGTAGCGCCGTAGCATCTGAACCGAGCGGTACCCGGTCGGGTTCATGATGGACCGTTCCGACGCCCCCTTCGCCGGCCGCTTCCACCATTGTGCGGACATCGTCCGTCAACGCTGCCGCCTTTTGTGCCGGCGCGGTGCCCTTTATGCGGCGTATGCCCTTCATGGTGTTCGCCACCATCGCGGTATGCGTTGGCGATTCCAACCCCAGGGCATTGTGGGCTTCGGCGATTGCGTTCAATCTCCGCTGAATGCTCCCAACCTTCAGCCGTGCCGCACATTCGGCGATGTAGGACGCCACCGTTTCAGGACAGGCGGGCAGGGGGCACAAACCGTGCCCCTCACACCAGGCGCAAAGTCTCGCCAGTCGCTCTGGTAGCCCCGTAGCGTGTTCTCCGCCTTCGATGCGCGGATGTACTCCCGAACCTGTTCCAATGAGGGCAGCGAGGGGAGCGGAACCATGTCCGCCCCCTTTTCCCCCACCGGCCCGATAACCGAGGTGTCCGGTGTGTTGGGTTTCATGCCGCCACCTCATCATCGGCGTGTGCCGTTTCGTCCGTCTGTCCCGGTTTGAAGTGTTCCGCTGCCCGCTCAACAACTCCAGTTCCCGCCAGTATTCCCATTCAGCCCGTAGGTTTTCTTCCGCCGTCGCGGAGAGTTCCGCGTACCGGGCTTGCCGCTTGCCCCAATACGACGTCTTGCTGTTGCGTCGTTCCCTGTTCTCAGGCAGGAACCATGAAGCCTCTAACGCGCGGTCCCTGCAACGTTGCGCGGGAACGGGAGCGGATAGCGCGAACTGGCGTGCGGCCGGTTGCTTCCACGCTTAGTGCTTCTTTCCCCGTATCCAGAATGTCGTGGCTGTTCAGCCACACTCCAGGACTCCAGTCCCCTGTTCCGTATTCTTGGGGAGGCGATGCCAGTGCCGCACATGCGAAAGTTGGCAGATGCGCAAACTCGCACTACTCACGGTTGCAGCCGCCATGGCCCTCACCGCTCAGACACCCCCGAAGCCCCCCGTCCATGTCGATGAATACACCAGGAAGGACGGAACGACCGTCGCCCCTCATGACCGCACAGCTCCCGATCACACCAAGCAAAACAACTGGTCGGAGAAGGGAAACGTGAACCCGGAGACTGGGAAGAAGGGTGATAAGAAGTAATTCTTCGAGGGGAAGTTGCGCGCGCGGCGGCCCCTGAGCAATTTACCCGCCGCCGAATGTCAGGTACACCGCTGGAAGTGACACCTGTCCGCCGACCCCAAGCACGATTGGCTGATTCCCAGCGGGAATGCCGCTAGGCACCCGGACATTGATCTGGAACAATCCGGGGTAGGTCATACCCGCAAACCCCACCGTCGCTGGTTTTCCGCCGATCAGAACGCTCACTTGCGAAAGATCTGGAACCGGATACGCAGCGGTGAGGACTTGCCCGACCGGATAGGCAGGTTTGGTCGGGCCAAGCCCCGTCGCGAAAAGCAGAATGTCGTCACCGGCCTGGGCTGGGCGGCTGGTCACTCCCGGTATCGCGCCGACCGCTCCAACGTACGCGCCGTCGCTGCTGAAAACGGCGGCGGCGTTGAGCGTGCCCTGCAAGGAATAAGCAAACAGCCCCGGCGATACCGGCGCCATGTTGACCAGTGCCGAAACCGTCCCATGGTTGGTGATCACGTCCACCTCAATTGGTCCAGTGGCCGTGTCCGGTTGTGCAATGGCGTTCACCTGCGTTGGGTTGACGTAATAGATAACAGCGTTCTTGCCATTGATCAGAACTTGGACGCCCCCAAGCGTGGTCGGCAGCTTTCCATTAGTTATGGCAGAGCTCCAGTCAGTGGTGGTATCGGCAAGATTCTGGCCGTATACAGTGACGAAGCTCCCAGGAGAGACTGGCGGGCTGAACGTTGCCGCGTTCACGACACCCGGCTCGGTGATCGATGCGAGCGAGGAAACGGAAGCCCCGGCGGCGGCTTGGTTCACGTAGATTTTCTGGCCGGCAACCGTGATGGTTCCTGTCCGCAGACCGCCGGTGTTGACTCCCACGGTGTACATCACAGTCCCGCTTCCTGTGCCGGCGCTGCCTCCACTCACCAAAATCCAAGGCACGCTGGCTGTCGCCGTCCAACGGCAATCGGGGGCATTGGAGGCGATGCTGAGGCCAGCGCCGGTGAGACCCGAATCCGCAACGGCTAAGCTCCGAGGGCTCACGCCCAGGGAGCAAACAACTCCGGACTGCTTGACAGTCAGACTCTTCCCCGCAATCCAAATCGTTCCAACGCGAGAAACCGACTCAGGGTTCGGTTTGACTGCATAGGTCATTATCCCAGTCCCGCTTGCAACACTACTCGGACTGATGGATAACCAATCGGCGAAGGTGAACGCCAGCCATGAGCAACTGGTTCCGCTTGCAAGCACGCCCACGCTGTTGGTGCCACCCACGGCTTCAACGTTCTGAACGGCCTGATCTATCGAATACACGCAGCCGACGCTGTAGATCAAGGGGGAAAGTTGTCTGATTCTGTTGTTGAAACTATCACCAATGTAGATTTTTCCGGATGCGTCCACAGTAACTCCCGCTGGCCATCCGAGTTGAGCCGCTCCAGCTTGGCCACCGTCACCGCTGAAACCACGCGCACCGTTACCTGCGGCCGTTGTGATGATGCCGGCTGGCGTCACCATACGGATCCGGTTATTATTAGTATCCGCAATGAAGAGGTTTCCCGATGCGTCCACAGCAACTCCTGATGGATAATTCAGTTGAGCTGATATTGCCGTGCCACCGTCACCGCTGAAGCCTTGCATACCGTTGCCGGCGACTGTGGTGATAGTGCCTTGCGGCGTCACTTCACGTATCCGGCTATTCAGCGAATCGGCCACGAAGAGGTTGCCCGATGCATCTACGGCAACTCCCACTGGATACCCTAGTTGAGCAGACGTCGCGGATCCCCCATCACCACTGAAACCTTGCGTACCGTTGCCCGCGACCGTGGTGATAATGCCTAGCGGGGTCACTTTGCGAATCCGGTAGTTACCACCATCGGCAATGAACAGGTTGCCTGATGCGTTTACCGCCACTCCATAGGGGTTTAACAGTTGAGCAGATACAGCCGGGCCGCCATCAGCGCTGAAGCCCTGTGTACCGCTGCCGGCGACTGTGGTGATGGTGCCTTGCGGCGTCACCTTTCGGACCCGGTTATTGCCGGAGTCCGCGATGAAGAGGTTGCCCGATGCGTCTACGGCAACTCCCGATGGACCACCCAGTTGAGCTGATACAGCCAATCCACCATCACCGCTGAAACCGTATGGACAGCTACCCCCGCCGCTGGAACCTAAGGAACACCATGAAGGGCATAGCATACAATTGCCCGCGACCGTGGTGATAATGCCTTGCGGCGTCACTTTACGAATTCGGTTGTTGCCAGCATCGGCAATGAAGACGTTGCCCGACGCGTCCACCGCAACTCCCGATGCATTTCGTAGTTGGGCCGCCACCGCGGGGCCGGTGTCACCGCCGAAACCGTCTGTTCCGTTTCCCGCGATCGCGTTGATCAGATAACTGCCGGCCGATTGCGCTGGGAGGGCTGGACAACAGGCCAGTATGAGGGAGGCCCAAACCAGAGCATCGCCACACTTGTGGGACCAACAGCGCAAAAGACGGGATGTGAACAGCACGGTGCTCCTATAGGCTTACCAAAATCTACCTTTAAGATCTGATTATATCCATATTCCTGTACTGGCGTAAAGGGTCTCTGCCCTGCGCCTCCGGCGCCCCCCCGTGCCTCCTGCACGACACCAACCAGAACGGAAACCATGCCTACCGCAAACGCGCCTACTCCCACCAAAACCACGGCGAAGGGGGAAGACCCGGAATCGAGAGCGTAACGACCGTGTTCGGTTGTTGAGGAGATTCAGGCGCGCGCCAATACCCGGAAGACCGACCAGCTTCGGCGCGCTTCAGAACTGACCCACCTCTGCTTTCAAGAAATGACCCAGGCGGCCTGTAGCTGAGGCCACGGCCAGACCGGCGAGGGATGATGGCGGAGACGACCAGCGAGATTCCAACTCTACAGAAGGCGCGGGCAATGACTTCGATGCGCTGTGAACTCCGACGACCGCAGTCGAGATTGGGGAGCAAGTCCTGATGCAGGTGGGACTATTTTCGGGTTCCGCCCGGGGGGCGAAATGGTCGGGCTACAGCGGCGCCACGTGGCGGCCGACGGGGCGGGTGTAGACTGATGTGTTGGGTAGGCCCTGATGCCACTCCTGAAACCGGATGTACATGCTTGGCGTAGCCCTCGGCTGAAGGTAACACATGCGGAAGGGGGGAGAACATAGGCGGATCAATCTGCGAACTCATGTCGTACCCAGACGGAGAATCCACGGACGATGCCGTCGCCGTTACGGGTGAGCGCTGCCTTTCGATCCTGAGGAACTCGCGCCACGCACGGTTGAGATTAGCGGATTATAGCGGACTGATTCAGGATAGCGGATTTTTGGAACGTGCTTACAATCAGTCATTTATGGCGAAGAGCATACCCTTCTGGTACCGGATTAACAATCCGCCGCAGGTTAACAACCTGCCCCACAAAACCCATGCGGCTT
>Ga0210402_10000785_pt1 | contig 34426 bp, 28 predicted proteins | sample IncBWC7MmetaG_FD_161055 | JGI IMG/M metagenome (GOLD analysis project Ga0210402, IMG submission 161055) | Forest soil microbial communities from Barre Woods Harvard Forest LTER site, Petersham, Massachusetts, United States - Inc-BW-C-7-M | ecosystem: Environmental > Terrestrial > Soil >...
AGGAATGCCACCTCAGTCGGACATGGATCAGCTTTCTATCAACACCATCCGCACGCTGGCGATGGACGCAATACAGAAGGCGAAGTCCGGCCATCCCGGCACGCCGATGGATGCAGCGCCGACTGCCTACACATTGTGGCAACGGATGCTTCGCTACGATCCCGCTGATCCAGGCTGGCTCAATCGCGATCGATTCGTGCTGTCCGCGGGCCATGCGTCCATGCTGCTGTACAGCCTGATCTATCTGGCCGGCATCAAGGCGGCGAACCCGACCTACGAGGAAGTCGGTCGCGGTGCCGTGACATTGGACGACATCAAGACGTTCCGTCAGGGCGGCACTACTCGTTGTCCGGGACATCCGGAATACGGCTGGACCTCGGGCGTGGAGGCCACTACCGGGCCACTCGGCCAAGGCGCGGCCACCAGCGTCGGCATGGCAATTGCCCGGCAATGGCTGGGTGCCACCTATAATCGGCCGGGTTTTGATTTGTTCGATTTCAATGTCTACGCGCTGTGCGGCGACGGCGACATGATGGAAGGTATCACGAGTGAAGCCGCCTCGCTGGCCGGACATCTGCGGCTATCCAACCTTTGCTGGATCTACGACAGCAATCGCGTGAGCCTCGAAGGGCCCACTGATCTCGCTTTCACCGAGGATGTCGCGTCTCGTTTCCTGGCCTATCGCTGGAACATCCTGCGCGTGAGCAATGCCAACGACATGCAGTTGCTCGAGCAAGCCTATAGGGGTTTCCAGCAGACCGGGGATCGGCCGACGCTGATCGTGGTGCATAGCCATATCGGCTACGGTTCGCCGCACAAGCACGACTCGTTCGAGGCGCATGGCGAGCCGCTTGGCGACGACGAAGTGCGGCTGACCAAGCAGTTCTTCGGCTTCGATCCAGACCAGCAGTTCGTGGTTCCCGCCGGCGTGCGCGAGCATTTCGCCGCGCAGCTTGGCGCGCGCGGCGCGGGACTGCGCACTGCATGGCAGGACATGTTCAAACGATATAGCGCCGAGTATCCAGACCTCGCCGAACAGATCGAGTGCCTGAGCGAACGCCGGCTGCCGGCGGGATGGGAGGCGGCGCTTCCGGTGTTTGCGCCCAGCACCTCTGGTCTTTCGACGCGCGACGCATCCGGTAGGGTGCTGAACGCCATGGCGGAGCAAATCCCCTGGATCATCGGCGGCTCGGCTGATCTGACGCCCAGCACCAGGACTCGGCTGACCTTCGCCTCGGCTGGCGACTTCCAGTCCGGCGAGTCTCCCGGTGATCACCATGGCCGCAACATGCATTACGGCGTGCGCGAGCACGCGATGTGCGCTGCGGTCAGCGGCATGACGCTGACCGGGTTGCGGGCATTCGGCGCCGGCTTCCTGATCTTCACCGACTACGCGCGCGGCTCCATCCGGCTGTCGTCGCTGATGGAGTTGCCGGTACTGCACATCTGGACGCATGATTCGATCAGCCTCGGCGAGGACGGGCCGACGCACCAGCCGATCGAGCAGATTGTGTCCTTGCGGGCGATTCCGGGCATGGTCGTGATCCGGCCGGCGGATGCGAACGAAATGTCCGAGGCGTATCGCCATGTCTTGCAGCAGCGGCATCGTCCGACCGCGTTGATCTGCTCGCGCCAGGCGCTGCCGATTGTCGATCGATCGCAGTTCGCATCGGCTGCCGGTCTCGCGAGGGGCGCCTACGTGCTGGCCGATGCGCCGGGTGGCAAGCCGGACGTCATTATGGTCGCCAGCGGCAGCGAGGTGCAGCTTTGCGTGGGCGCGCGTGATCGGCTTGTCGCCGAAGGGGTTGCGGTGCGTGTCGTCAGCATGCCGTCATGGGAGCTGTTCGAGGAACAGGATGAAGCGTATCGCGACAGCGTCCTGCCGCCGGCTGTGACGGCGCGCGTGACTGTGGAGGAAGGCTCAACGCTGGGTTGGCAGCGCTATGCCGGAGCCACGGGCGTCGTGCTGGGGATGCACACGTTTGGCATGTCCGCGCCGATCAAGGTTGTGACGGAGCATTTTGGCTTTACTGTAGACCGCGTTGTCGCTGCTGCCAGGCAGGCCATCGCGGCAAAGCCGACATAAAGGAGGGGACGATGGAACTCGGCATGATCGGCCTGGGCCGCATGGGCGCAAACATGGTCGAGCGGTTGATGAAGGCCGGCCACAAATGCGTGGTCTTCGACAGCCACGCCGACACGGTTCAGCAGTCGGTGGCCAAGGGAGCCAAGGGCACCACGAGCCTGCCGGATTTTGTCAAAGCGCTGTCGAAGCCGCGCGCCGTCTGGCTGATGCTGCCGGCCGCGGCGGTGGATTCCGTGCTGCATTCGCTGGTGCCGCTGCTGGAGCGGGACGACATCGTCATCGAAGGCGGCAATTCCTATTACCATGACGACATCCGTCGCGCCAAGGAACTGAAGCCCAAAGGGCTGCATTACGTCGATGTCGGCGTCAGCGGCGGCGTCTGGGGCCTCGAGCGCGGCTACTGCCACATGATCGGCGGCGAGGATGCGGTCGTGAAGCATCTCGATCCAATCTTCCGGTCACTGGCGCCGGGCGTGGATACGGCGCCGCGAACGCCAGGCGCCACCGGCGCGCCGACGCAGGCGGAGTACGGCTACCTGCATTGCGGCCCGAACGGCGCGGGCCATTTCGTGAAGATGGTGCACAACGGCATCGAATACGGCATGATGCAAGCCTTTGCTGAGGGCTTCAACATCATCAAGAATGCCAATGTGGGGCTTAAGAAAGGCGAGGTGGACGCCGAAACCACACCGCTGCGCGACCCGGATCATTTCAAGTACAACATCGACGTGGCGCAGGTCGCCGAGATGTGGCGACGCGGCAGCGTGGTCGGATCCTGGCTGCTCGATCTCACCGCCGGGGCGTTGCGACAGGACCCGGGTCTGGCGCATTTCCAGGGGCGGGTGTCGGATTCCGGCGAAGGCCGCTGGACATTGCTTGCCGCGATCGAGGAAGGCGTGCCGGCGCCGGTGATCAGTGCTGCGCTCTATTCCAGATTTGAATCGCGCGGCAACGCGGAATATGCCAACCGCATGCTATCGGCGATGCGTTTCGCGTTCGGCGGCCATGTCGAAAAGCCGGCCGAGAAGGAGGGATCGTAGATGGCCGTACTGCCGTCGGACGCGATCGTCTTTTTTGGCGCGACCGGCGACCTGGCGTACAAGCAGATCTTTCCATCGCTGTTGGGCCTGGTGCGTGACGAGGGGCTGAACGTCCCGATCATCGGCGTCGCCAAGGCCAACTGGAACCTGGATCATCTGAAGGCGCGCGCGGCGGACAGTCTGCAGCACCATGGGCTTTCCGGGTCACCAGCAGCGCAGCGCCTGATGGAACTCCTGCGCTACGTCGACGGCGACTACAACGACCCCGCCACCTTCACCGAACTGCGCAAGCAGCTCGGCGCGGCGAAGCATCCGCTGCACTACCTCGCGGTGCCGCCGAGCCTGTTCGCGACCGTGGCGGAGGCGCTGGCGCAGTCCGGATGCGCCGACAACGCGCGCCTGGTGATCGAGAAGCCGTTCGGCCACAATCGGGAAACGGCGCGCACGCTGAGCCGCCTCCTGGCCAAGTTCTTCCCGGAGGAGAACATCTTCCGGATCGATCACTACCTCGGCAAGGAGCCGGTGCAGAACATCGTCTATACGCGTTTCGCCAACTCGATGTTCGAGCCGCTATGGACCCGCGATCACGTCAGCAGCATCCAGATCACCATGGCGGAGGATTTCGGCGTGCAGGACCGCGGCCGGTTCTACGATGAGACCGGCGCGATCCGCGATGTGGTGCAGAACCACATGCTTCAGGTGCTCGCCCAGCTCACGATGGACCCGCCGACCGGCGAAGAGCACGAGGCGATGCGCGATCAGAAATCGGCGCTGCTTAAGGCCATGGCGCCGCTCGACCCGGCGCATGTGGTGCGCGGCCAGTACACCGGATATCAGGCGGTGCCTGGCGTGCGCCCGGGCTCGACCGTTGAGACGTTCGTCGCGGTGAAGCTGTTCATCGAGACCTGGCGCTGGGCCGGCGTGCCGATCTACATCCGCGCCGGCAAGCACCTGCCGGTCACCGCGACCGAGATTGTGGTGCATTTCAAGCGGCCGCCGCGCGAGACATTCGAGGAACTGGTGCCGCTTAGCTCCGGGCATGTCCGCATGCGCATCAGCCCGGATGTGAGTATCGCGATGGGCGTGCGGGTGAAGCTCCCCGGCGAGCGCATGATCGGCGAGGATGTCGAGATGATCCTGACCGAGCAGGCGCCGAACCTGCTGCCGCCGTATCAGCGGTTGCTCGGCGATGCGGTGCACGGCGTCGGCGAACTGTTCGGGCGCGACGACATCGTCGATGCGCAGTGGCGCGTGGTCGATCCGATCCTGGACGACGCGACGCCGGTCTATCCCTATGAGCCGGGCACATGGGGACCCACGGAGGCCGAGGCGCTGATCGGCGCCGACGGACCGTGGCGCAACCCGCAGCCGGCTCTGGAGGTGTCAAAATGATGCACGACCTCGTCATTCTGTTCGACGTCGACAATACGTTGCTGAATAACGACCGCGTGCAGGCCGATCTCGACGTGCACATGAGCGTCGAGCACGGGACCGCGGCGCGCAACCGGTACTGGGAGATCTTCGAGACGCTGCGCAGCGAACTCGGCTACGCCGATTACCTCGGCGCGCTCGAGCGCTATCGGCTGGAGGAGATGCACGACCCGCGATTGCTGCGGATATCGAACTGGCTGGTGGACTACCCGTTCGCCGATCGGCTGTATCCCGGCGCGCTCGACGCGGTGAAGCATGCGCGGCAGTTCGCGCCGGCGGTCATCCTGTCCGACGGCGACGCGGTGTTTCAGCCGCGCAAGGTCGAGCGCTCCGGGCTGGCGCAGGCATTCGATGGTCACGTGCTGATCTACATCCATAAGGAAGAGGAACTGGCCGACGTCGAACGGTTGTATCCTGCCAAGCATTACGTGATGATCGACGACAAGCTGCGCATCCTCGACGCGATGAAGAAGATCTGGGGCGAGCGTGTCACGACCGTGTTCCCGCAACAGGGCCACTATGCCACGGACCCCGAGATTCTCGCGCAATATCCACACGGCGACATTCAACTGAAGCGGATCGCCGATCTGGTCCATCACGACCTGGCCGACGTCCGCAAGCGCTGACAGGGGAAATGAGATGGTGAAGGCAACAGAACGGCTTCATGAACTGGGCCAAAGCCTGTGGCTCGACAACATCACCCGCGACCTGCTGACCAGCGGCACGTTGCAGCGGTACATCAACGAATTGTCGGTGACTGGACTGACGTCAAACCCATCGATCTTCGACCATGCGGTTACTCACAGCGCTTCATACGATGCCGAGATCAGGCGTCTGATGGGTGCTGGGAAGTCTGGCGAGGCGCTGTTTTTCGAGCTGGCGATCCAGGACCTCACCAAGGCCGCCGACCTGTTCGCGCCGATCCATCAGCGAACTGCCGGGGTGGACGGCTGGGTGTCGCTCGAGGTCTCGCCGCTGCTCGCGCATGACACGGCGCGGACCATCGCCGATGCTAAGGCGCTGCATGCGAAGGCCAACCGTCCGAACCTGTTCATCAAGATCCCTGGCACGCTCGAAGGTCTTCCCGCCATCGAGGAGGCGATCTTCGCCGGCGTACCGATCAACGTGACCTTGCTGTTCTCACGCGACGACTATGTTCGCGCGGCGGACGCCTATATGCGCGGCCTGGAACGCCGGGTCGAGGCGGGATTGAGCCCCGATGTGCGTTCCGTCGCCTCGGTGTTCGTCAGCCGCTGGGACAAGGCGACTTTGGACAAGGTTCCGCAGGCGCTCAGGGACCGGCTTGGCATCGCGGTCTCACAGCAGAGCTACAAGGCGTATCGCGACCTGTTGGAATCCGAGCGTTGGCAACGGCTGGAAGGCTGGGGCGCGCGGCCGCAGCGACTGTTGTTCGCCAGCACGAGCACCAAGGACCCGCAGGCATCGGATGTCCTCTACATAGGCGCGCTGGCGGCGCCGAATACGGTCAACACCATTCCGGAGGAGACGCTGCTGGCGTTCGGCAACCACGGCCAGGTCGATCGCGCCATGGCTCGGGACGGCAGCGATTCGGAACAGGTGCTGGTCGCCATCACACGGGCCGGCGTCGATGTCGGCGCGCTGGCTCGGCAATTGCAGGACGAGGGCGCCAAGGGCTTTGTCGATTCCTGGAAAGACCTGCTCGGCGCGATCGAAACGAAGAGCAAGGCGCTCGCTTAGCTGTCACGGAGGACGCGATCATGGCAGATGCGCAACGGCCAAATGACACTGCGGCCTGGCACGCACTTGGCACACATTATCAGCAGATCAAGGACACGCATCTGCGGCAGTTGTTCGTCGACGACCCGAGTCGTGGCGAACGTCTCGTGGCCGAAGGCGCGGGATTTTTTCTCGACTTCTCGAAGAACCGGATCACCGATGAGACCGTGCGACTATTGCTGCAACTCGCGCGGGAACGCGGTGTTGCGGAGCGGCGCGACGCGATGTTCCGCGGCGACAAGATCAACATCACCGAGCAGCGTGCGGTGCTGCACGTGGCGCTGCGGGCGGCGCGCGACGCAAAGATCCTGGTCGACGGCCATGACGTCGTGCCGGAGGTCCACCAGGTGCTGGACGCGATGGCGGCTTTCGCCGAGCGCGTGCGGTCCGGCGCGTGGCTGGGACATACCGGCAAGCGAATCCGCAACGTGATCAACATCGGCATCGGCGGCTCGTATCTCGGGCCGGAAATGGCGTATCGCGCGCTGCGTCCATTCAGCGATCGGTCCATGACCTTCCGCTTTGTATCAAACGTGGACGGCGCCGACTTTACCGAGGCCACTCAAGGCCTGGACGCCGGCGAGACGCTGTTCGTGGTTGCGTCGAAGACCTTTACCACACTCGAGACGATGACCAACGCGGCCACCGCGCGCAAATGGCTGATCGACGCGCTCGGCAGCGACGCCGCCGTTGCAAAGCACTTCGTTGCGCTATCGACGAACACCGAGGCAGTGCGCAAGTTCGGCATCGACACCGCGGACATGTTCGGCTTCTGGGACTGGGTCGGTGGTCGCTACTCCATGGATTCGGCGATCGGCCTGTCCACGATGATTGCCATCGGCGCCGACGGGTTCCGCGATATGCTGGCGGGCTTCCGCGCCATGGACGAGCATTTCCTGACCACGCCGCCCGAGCGCAACCTGCCGCTGCTGATGGGGATGTTGACTGTCTGGTACAACAACTTCTTCGGCGCTCAGACACTTGGCGTGATGCCGTATTCGTCGCACATGGCCCGCTTCCCGGCCTACCTGCAGCAACTGCAGATGGAGAGCAACGGAAAGCATGTGGACCTGCAAGGCAATGCAGTGACCGTGCAGACCGGTCCGATCATCTGGGGCGAGCCCGGCACCGACGGCCAGCACTCGTTCTACCAGTTGCTGCATCAGGGCACGAAGCTGGTGCCCTGCGACTTCATCGGATTCTGCCGCCCGCTCAGTCCGCTTACGGATCACCACAATCTGCTGATGGCCAACCTGTTCGCCCAGGCCGAGGCGCTGGCGTTCGGCAAGACTGCGGCGGAACTCGCGGCCGAGGGCTCGCCTGCGTTCCAGACGCCGTTCCGGGTGACCGAGGGCAACCGCCCAAGCAACACGATCCTCGCCGACGCCCTGACCCCGCACACCCTTGGCGCGCTGGTGTCGCTGTACGAACACAGCGTGTTCACACAGGGCACGATCTGGGGGATCGACTCATACGATCAGTGGGGCGTCGAACTAGGCAAGGTTCTTGCGCAGCGGATCATCCCTGAACTCGAGGCCGCGACGGAGCCGAAGCTGACGCATGATAGTTCGACCAACGCGCTGATCCGACGCTTTCGTGCACGACGCGGTTAGGATCTCTCGAGAAGCAACCCGGCACGACCGGTACCCCTTGTTGTCATCCCCGCGAAAGCGGGGACCCAGGCGGCAACTGGGTCCCCGTTTTCGCGGGGATGACAACAGGAGCGGCAGGTCTGGAGACAACTAACGCAGCGAATTCGGAGCAGATAGCTAGTCCGCTGCGGGTTCTGTCGTGCTGCCAGAAACTTGCCGTTCACCCACATCGGCAATAGGAAATCTGATGATCCAAGTCGTGCCATGATCTGAGTCGACCGCCGCGGTTCCGCGAACCTGCTCGATGAGCCTGAATACCAGTCCGATGCCCTGCCGTTTGCTCTTGGCTACCGGCTTAAAGCCTATGCCGTTGTCTTTGATGGTCATCACCGCCATGCCGTCGTCCCCGGTATCACGACGGAGCGACACGATGATCGACCCTTTGGCGTTGGGAAATGCGTGGTCATAGCAGTTGGTGACAAGCTCTCCGACGACGATGCCCAGCGCCGTCACCACGTCAAGATCGAGGTTGATCGGGTCGCTGTTGCAGGTCAGTGTGATAGCGTCGTCCGCCACCCTCTGAATCCGCGCAATATTAAAGCACAACGATTCGAGATAACTGCCGAAATCGATCGCACGCGTCATCTCGTCGCCGTGCAGATGGTCATACACCTGCGCCAGCGTGCGAACCCGGCGGGCAATCGCCTTGATGCCCCTTTGCCCGAGTTCGTCGTTGGTGTCGTCAAGTTGTTTACTCAACATCCCGTAGACGAGCTGTAGATTGTTGCGCACCCGATGCTGAAGCTCCTCGGCGAGCATCTTCTTCTGTTGTAGCAGGCGGTCCTTTTCTTCGACCAGGGCCTTCATTTGTTCGATAGTGGCCTGCAGGAATGCCGTACGCGCGTTGGTGGCGACGGCTTCCGCAATGACATTGGCGAAACCAATAAGGAAATCCACGTCGTGCTGGTCGTAGTTGTGCTGCACGTCATTGTCGATTTCCAAAACGCCATAAGTGCGGTCATCGCCTCTGATGACGACATTGATTGTCGAGATGATGCCATGCTCGACATAGTGCGGCGGCAGATCGAAATCGTTCTCCTTGCGCAAGTCGTAACAGATCAATGGCCGACCGGTGACCAAGGCGCGCCCTTGCGGCGTGCTCTCGTCGGCGCGCGAGGCGACGTGGCCGACGACGCCGGCATGCCAGCCGTATCCGGCCTCGATGAGAAGATCATTCTCCTCGGACCGGTATCGGCAAACCTTACAGAATGGCACGCGGAGGCTTTCTGCGCAGACGCGGGCCGCCTCCGTCAAGACCCTCGACAGATTGCTCTGTCGAAGGGCGAAGCTGCCAAAGCCGGCCACCGCCGCTTGCTGGCGACGCAGGTTGCGGACCTGTTCTACAATGTCGCTCATGGCGGACTTCCACGGATTGCCGACGCCAGCACCTGGAAACCGCGCGGAAACGGCGGTGAGACCGTTCCGGTCGCAACAATGTCGCTGACAATTTTCAGGCCGCGCAGCAGGTCGTCGGCGACATATGGCTTGGCGAGGCAAGCATGGCCGTTTACGGCGGTCAGATGGACGTGCGCGGCATTCCCGGTGGCATAGAGGACGCCGAAATGGTCGAGATCGCTCAGTTGAGCGGCGATCTCCGTGCCGAGGCCACCGTCGGCGAGCCGGAGGTCGAGGACGGCAAGATCAGGCTTGTGACGGCGGCCGAGTTCGACCCCCTCGGCGACCGTCCGCGCAATGCCGCATACTTCGTAACCGTCGCGGACGAGGATCTCTTCGATCATGTCGGCAATCATCAGGTCGTCTTCAGCAATCAATACCTTCGGCATGCACGGTCCTTAGCAAGCGCGGCCCATTATCTGGGTCGCCGAAAGTCGCCCCGAACCATGACGCCCATTGATTGAGGAAAAGGCTGAAGTATATTTAATGACGTCGCAAGGAAAATCCTAGGTAATTCTCTGGGGCTGTGCTTCCGCGGTGCCGGGCAATGCCAGGGAGGACCAAGCGGGTTACGAGTTTCAGCAGAAGTTCAGCCGCAATCCCGGCTCCGGCCACTCAAGGGATCCGAGCCTTCCGGTCGCCGACAGCGTTACATAGGCCGTGCGCATTTCTGGTCCGCCGAAGCAGATATTGGTCGGGAACTCGTCCGGCATGGCCACCGTCCGCACCACCCGCCCGTCCGGCGCGATGACCGTGATGCAGCCGGTGTGCAGCGTGGCGACGGCTACGTTGCCGCCGGCCTCCACCGCCAGGCTGTCGAAGCGCTGAAAGCCTGGCAACCCGGCGACGATCCGCCCGCCATGCGGTGAGGGAAACGGTTGCTTGCGGACAACGCCCGGCTCGACGATGTCGAACGCCCATAGCCGCGCCGCCTCGGTATCGGCGACATACAGGACCTTGCCGTCGGGAGAGAGCCCGCATCCGTTGGGGCTCAGGATCGGATATGCTACCTCAACGATGCGCGAGCCGTCGGGCAGCGCATAGTAAAGGCCGCCGTGATCGCGCGTGCGGGCGAAGCGCTTGCCGAGATCGGTGAAATAGAAACCGCCATGCGTGTCGAACACGAGATCGTTCGGCGCCGACAGCTTATGCGCCCCGCAATGCGAGTAGAGGACCCGTGTGTCGCCAGACTTCGGGTCGATCCGCTGGATGCAACCGCCATCATAGTCGTCGGCGGGCCCGATCGCCATCCAATGGTCTTTCGGGTATTTGCCACCGCCATTGTTGCACAAATACAACGCGCCGTCAGGACCGATCGCCAACCCGTTCGGGCCGCCGCCGGCGCTGCCGACAGTAGAGCGCGCGCCGTCCGGACCGATGCGCGTCACGCATCTGCCGGCGATTTCGGTCAGGATGACTGCACCATCCGGCATCACCACCGGCCCTTCAGGAAACCCGAAGCCGCTCGCCACGATCCGTACGTCGGCCATGCCGGTTCCTCCCCCTTGCGATGTCCAACTCTCGCGCTGGAGCCCCCCGCGTCAAGTGCTGCTATGATGCCAGAGTGCCTCTGAGAGTGACCACAGGACACCGCATGCTCGTCATGCCGACGAAGGTCGGCATGACGGGGAAGGCGTGATGCGTGGAGGGATTCGAAACTTGCCAGACGAGTCAGACGACGTTTCGTTCGACGGATTGATCGGCTACATCCAGGAAAGTCGCGGCATCGACTTCCGCGGCTACAAGCGCACGAGCCTGCGCCGGCGCATTACGCTGCGCATGGAACAGGTCGGCAGCGAGAGCTTTGCTGCCTACCATGCGGTGCTCGAGGCTGATCCGCAGGAATTCGGCGCGCTACTGAACACCATTCTGATCGACGTCACGGCATTCTTTCGCGATCCCGACGCCTGGGAGGCGGTCAGGCAGGAGGTGTTGCCGAAGCTGCTGGCACCTGAGCAGCGGGGCCAGATACGGGTCTGGAGCGTTGGTTGCGCCTCCGGCGAGGAACCCTATTCGCTTGCCATCTTGTTTGCCGAGGTGATGGGCCTCACGGAGTTCGCCAGGCGGGTGAAAATCTATGCAACAGACCTCGACGAGGCGGCGCTGGAGACGGCCCGCCACGCGGCCTACCTGCCGCGCCAGGTGACGAACGTGCCGGAGCCGCTACTGCAGAAATACTTTGAGCGGACCGCTTCCAACTACACGGTCAGCCGTGACCTGCGCAAATGCGTGATCTTCGGCCGTCACAACATTGTCGATGACGCACCTATCTCGCGCATCGACCTGCTCGCCTGCCGCAATCTGCTGATCTATCTCGCCACCGATACGCAGAACGCGGTGCTGCCGCGATTGCACTACGCCCTGACCGACAAGGGGGTGTTGTTCCTGGGCAAGGCGGAAACCCAACTGGCAAGGTCCAAGCTGTTCCAGGTGCTCGACATGCGCCATCGGCTGTTCCAGAAGGTGCCGCAGGAGTGGCGTCGCGTGCCGGGAGCCGGTGGGATGTTGGGAGGCGATCGACGCAATGGTGCGGTGCCGCCACAGAGCGGTCTGGTGGAATCCATCGTCGACAACTCCACCGCTGCTTATGTCGCGATCGACACCGATGGCATCGTGGTATTCGCCAACGCAGTGGCCAAACGCATGCTGGAGGTCGGCGAGGCAGACGTGGGGCGAGCGTTCCAGGATTTGTCCATCTCCTATCGCCCTGTCGAGTTGCGTAGCCGCATCGATGAGGCGCACCGACAGGGACGGCCGGTCCGCATCGAACACCAGGCCTATCATCGGCCGCCCGCCGACCCGATAAGACTGACCATCGACGTGGCGCCGCTGACGACACGCGACGGCCAGGTTACCGCCACGCTGCTGACGTTCACCGATACGACGCGGACCTTTCGACTTCAGCAGGAACTGGAGGCTGCGCAGGAAAGCCTGGAAACCACGATCGAGGAACTTCAGTCTGCCAACGAGGAGCTGGAAACGACAAACGAAGAACTGCAGTCCACCAACGAAGAGCTGGAAACCACCAACGAGGAGCTGCAGTCCACCAACGAAGAGTTGGAGACCACCAACGAGGAGCTGCGTTCCACCAACGAACAGCTGGAGCACACCAACGACGAATTGCGCCGGCAGTCCGATGCGTCGAACTCCTATCGGCAATATGCCGAAGCGATCCTGCGCAGTACCAACTCCGGCGTCATTGTGCTGGATCAGGATCAGGTGGTTCGCTCATGGAACCGCTGGAGCGAGAACATCTGGGGCCTGCGTGGGGAGGAGACGGTCAACCGCAAGCTGATCGAATTGGACATTGGCCTGCCCGCTCGGGAGCTCGAACCGGCTGTACGCAGCGTCATTGCAGGGGGCCCGCCGGTCGATATGCGGGTGGACGCAATCGAGCGGCGTGGACGGCCGATCCGCTGCCGCGTTCGCGTATCGCCACTGCTTTACGAAGATCATGCCTCGCACGGCGCCGTGCTGATCATCGAAGAGGTCGTCGAGCCGGAGCGGCTGGGATAAGGCACAAAGAAGGACCGGCGCTGCCATAACCCTGGAAGACAGGGGTGCGCCATCACCTGTCCGCCGGCTTGCGCAGCGCGGCGATGGCGGCGGTGATCGCGGCCGCGGCACTGCCGGCCTCCTCGGCCGCCGCGCGCCAGCGGGCAGCCGAGTGTGGTTGCACCCGCACCCGCGCCAGTTCCTCCATCCGCCGGCACAGCGTGAGGCGATCGCGATGCGTCCGCGCGGCACTCTCCAGGGCCCGCTCAAGCCCCTCGCCCTGGGCCACAACCAGCCCCTCGGACGTGAAGGCGTGGCCGGTCTGGCAGCGGAAGCGGGCAGTGCCGTCCTCCAGCACCTCGTTGAGAACGCCGCCGCACACTGGGCAGCTCAATGCGCTCGGCTCGCCCAGCGTCGGGAGGTCAGTGGGACCCAGCTCCTGTGCGGCGATCCTGCCTTCGATTTCCAGGCTTCTCGGCACCGGTAGTATCGGTCCGGCCGCCTCGCGGCACAGGCGATCCAGCAGAGCCGGCATCTCTGCGAGGGTCGCCACGTGATCCACGTTATCGCGCTCGAGCGCCCGGCGCGGCATGTCCGGCCATTGCGCGTCATCCGGGTCCTGCACCACGCAGGTGCCGCCGCATCGCTTGATCGCCTGCAGGCCGGCGGTGCCATCGTCCAGCAGCCCGGTAAGCACCACCCCGATGACCCTTGGGCCATAGGCAACGGCGGCCGAACGGAACAGCGGATCGATCGCAGGCCGTGTCCGATTCTCCTGCGGGCCGCGGCGCAGCAACACACAGCCGTCCTTCAACAGGAGATGGAAGTCCGGCGGCGCGACCACAATCCGGCCTGACTGGATCGGTTCGCCGTCCACCGGATGCCGTGCCGGTAGTGGACCGGCCTTGCTCAGCAGGTCCGGCAAGACACTTTTCGAAGTCGGGCTGATATGCTGCACCACGAACAATGAGGCCGGCAGATCGGCCGGCAGTCCGGCGCAGATCTGCATCAGCGCTTCCACACCGCCTGCGGAGCCTCCGATGACCACAACGTCCTGCCGGTCCATCCCGCTTCTCCTTCAATGCAACCGGCCAGCCTTCAAGACGTCGTGTAGTGCTAAGTTCGGCAAAACATATCCAGATAGGGCGACCAACATGCAATTGCAGTTGGTAGGCCCGGAGCGCTGGCAGATATGGACCCATCGGCAGGCGCAGATAAGGCCCTGCGCTTGGAACTCACCCGGCTTCGTGGAGAGCTTGAGCAGGCACTCGTCTCCGTCGAGGACGCCCAGAATGAGATCGGGGCCCTGGCACGGGAGCGCGATGCGCTGTCCGCTGCCGGTGAGCGGTATCTCGCGGCCTGGCGGTCGGCGGAGGAGTCAGCAGGCACTCTGCGGGCGAACCTGGCCAATTCACTGGAAATGCTGGCGCGGCAACAGGCCAACGAAGCGGCGAACAGCGCAACGGACGAGGAACTCTCCGTCGCATTCGAGGAGGCGCAGACGCTGGCGGAAGAGCTGGCGGCCGCCAACGACGCGCTCATGCACAGCAATCAGGAGCTCGATCGCCGGGTTGCCGAACGCACCGCCGCTCTGGATCAGGCCAACAGATCTCTCGAAATGCTGAACGCGGATTTACAGCGACGCGTCGATGAGGAAGCGGCCGCCCGGCAGGAGGCCCAATACCGTCTGTTCCAGGCGCAGAAGCTGGAGGCGATCGGGCAGCTCACCGGCGGTATCGCGCACGACTTCAACAATCTTTTGACGGTGATCACCAGCAGTGCGCAGTTCCTGCAGCGGGCGGACGACCCCACGCGGCGGGCGCGCCTGGTCCACCGCATCGAGGAGGCGGCCTGGCGTGGAGCCGACCTGACACGGCGGCTGCTCGCCTTCGGACGACGCCAGCCACTTCACCCGGACAGGGTGGAACTGGGCGTCCAGGCCGTGGGCCTGACGGAATTGCTGCGCCACACACTGCGGGAGGACATTGAGATCCAGATGCAGTTCGACACCGGCCTCTGGCCGGCCGAGGCGGATGTCGCCGCGCTTGAGCTGGCGCTGCTGAACCTCGTGGTGAACGCCCGCGACGCCATGCCGAACGGTGGCCAGATCACGCTGACAGCCCACAATGCTGCAATGCACAATGGCCAATCGGCCCGCTGGGGGTTGGCGGAAGGCGACTACATCGAGATATGCGTCACCGACACCGGCCAGGGAATGCCGCCGGATGTGCTGGAGCGTGTGTTCGAGCCGTTCTTCACGACGAAGGAACCCGGCAAGGGGACCGGACTAGGGCTCGCTCAGGTCTATGGCTTCGTGAAGCAATCAGGCGGCACCGCCTGGGTGGAAAGCCGCCCTGGCCAAGGCACATCCGTGCACCTTCTGCTGCCGCGGTCACTGCGCGAGTGTTGCGCGGAAATATCCCCGGTCGATATGGGCGGCGGCCGGATTCCGCATGGTGCCGGCCCGATATCAATCCTGGTTGTGGAAGATAATGACGACGTCGCCTCCGCGGTGATGGACATGCTGGCACAGCTCGGCCACGAGGCGATGCATGTCGCTTCCGTCGGCGCTGCGCTGGGCGTGATATCGGGCGATCGGCCGATCGATCTGGTGTTCACCGACGTGCTGCTGCCGGGCGGCGGCAGCGGCCTCGACCTCGCCCGCGAGCTGACGCAACGGAAGCCGGATGTGCCGGTGGTGTTGACCAGCGGCTATGGCGGCGGTGTCACCGGACGGCTTGCCGCCGCAAATTTGCCGTTCCTGCGCAAGCCCTATCGGATCGAAGCGCTGAAGATGACGATCGAGGCAGCACTCGGTCAGCAGGCGCCGCGCGAGCAGATGCAAAGCCATTGAGCGATCGGGCGGCGCCGCGGCGAAGCAACGGTCGCGCCTCCATCGTCATGGTCGGCGAAGGCCGGCCATCCATGTCTTCCCTTTGTGCTGGCAGCGAAGACGTGGATGGCCGGCCTTCGCCGACCATGACGAATGGAATCTGTTCCGGACGCGCCTCGTGCTCAGGGAACCGAAACGCATGGCGGCCGTTCAGTACCGCCTTCCGCATAGGAGTTCTCCGACATGAGTGACCGTTTCCAAGGAGCCGCCCGCGAAATGGGTGGACGCGCGCAGCAGACGATCGGCGAGGCGATCGGCGATGCGAAGACTCAGGCATCCGGCCTGTACAATGAAGCCGCCGGCCAGGCTCAGCAGCAGGCGGCCAGGCTCAGCGACGTGATCAAGGACCAGCCACTCGCGGCGGCCCTGCTGGCCATCGGCATCGGCTACCTGCTTGGCCGCCTGACCTCCTGACCGGGAGTTGTCTGGTGTTCGCCTGCGACCCGCTCCATGTGAAGGGAGTGGGTCGCAGGCCCGTCGTCCATGTGAGGGGAGCAGTGCAGATGCCCGCCGCCATCCGGAAGTCGCGTGTCAGCGAGGGCTCCCCCAACCCGCGCGGCGCGAACTGGGACGGCCTCGGCGTCAATTTTTCGCTGTTTTCGGCAAATGCCACGAAAGTGGAGCTCTGCCTGTTCGATGATGCCGGGCGAACTGAGCTCGAGCGGATCGAATTGCCGGAATACACCAATGAGGTCTGGCACGGTTACCTCCCTGATGCGCGGCCTGGGACGATCTACGGGTATCGCGTGTATGGCCCCTACGATCCGAAGAATGGCCACCGCTTCAATCCGAACAAGTTGCTGCTCGACCCGTACGCCAAGGCGTTCGTCGGGTCGCTGCGCTGGGACAACGCGCTGTTCGGCTACATGGTCGGCTCCAAGGACGAAGACCTAAGCTTCGATCGACGTGACAGCGCGCGTTTCATGCCGAAATGCCGCGTCATCGATCCCGCCTTCACCTGGGGACGCGAACGCCGGCCCGACGTGCCATGGGATCGCACCATTATCTACGAAACGCATGTACGCGGCTTCACCAAGCTCCACCCGGCTGTACCGGACAAGCTGCAAGGCACGTTCTCCGGCCTCGGCCGCAAGGAGGTGGTCGATTACTTGCGCTCGCTCGGAATCACCTCCGTGGAGCTCCTGCCGATCCACGCGTTCGTCAACGACCGGCATTTACTGGAAAAGCACCTCACGAACTATTGGGGTTATAACTCGATTGGCTTCTTCGCCCCTGATCCGCGGTATTCAGCAGTCCCCGCATTCGTGTTCTCGGAATTCAAGGAGATGGTGGCGGGCTTGCACGATGCAGGACTCGAGGTGATCCTCGACGTCGTCTACAATCACACCGCGGAGGGCAACGAGCGCGGGCCGACCCTGTCGTTCCGCGGCATCGACAACGCCACCTATTACCGGCTGATCCCGGATCAGCAGCGCTACTACATCAACGACACTGGTACCGGGAACACGCTGAACCTCAGCCATCCGAATGTGCTGCAGATGGTCACCGATTCACTTCGCTACTGGGTGACCGAGATGCATGTGGACGGCTTTCGCTTCGATCTCGGCACCATCCTCGCGCGCCAGCATGACGGCTTCGACGAGTCACATGGGTTCCTGCAGAGCTGCCTACAGGATCCGGTGCTGTCGTCAGTGAAGATGATCGCCGAGCCCTGGGACCTCGGTCCGGGCGGCTATCAGGTCGGCGGCTTCCCGCCTGGCTGGGCGGAGTGGAACGACAAGTTCCGCGACACGGTGCGCGCGTTCTGGAAGGGCGACGAGGGCAAGCTCGCCGAGATGGCGACGCGGCTTGCGGCGTCTTCGGATGCGTTTGGTCGCCGCGGACGCAAGGCATGGTCCAGCGTCAACTTCATCACCGCCCATGACGGGTTCACGCTGCAGGATCTCGTCTCCTACAACGAAAAGCACAACGAGGCGAACGGCGAAGACAATGGCGATGGCCACTCGGACAACATCTCGTGGAATCACGGCGCGGAAGGACCGACGGACGATCTGGAGATTGTCGAACTGCGCAACCGGCAGAAGCGCAATCTGCTTGCGACATTGCTGCTGGCGCAAGGAACCCCGATGCTGTTGGCAGGCGATGAGTTCGGCCGCACGCAGGGGGGAAACAACAATGCCTATGCGCAGGACAACGGGATCAGCTGGCTGGACTGGAACATCCACGAGGATGGCATCGCGCTGATCGATTTCGTTCGCCGCGTAATCGCATTGCGTCACGCATTCCCGATTCTGCGCCGCTCACGCTTCCTGACCGGCGAGTACAATGCCGATCTGGACGTGAAGGACGTGCGCTGGCTCTCACCGGCGGCAACCGACATCGAGCCCGAACAATGGCACGATCCGAATGCGCGCTGCTTCGGCATGCTGATGGACGGGCGCGCGCAGGCAACGGGGATCAAGCGTCCGTCGATGGACGCAACTGCGCTGCTGGTGCTGAACGCCTACCATGACGTGGTGAAGTTCACACTGCCGGAGGTGGTCGGCGGCCATGTCTGGCGATGCCTGCTGGACACCAATGTGCCGGACCGCACGGAGGCGCCGCGTTTCTACAGTGGGGACGAATTCGAGGTCACCGGGCGATCGTTGCTGCTGTTCGCGCTGCAGCCCGAAAGCACGCGCTCGGTCGCGCTGATCCGCGCGCGGGAGGCATTGCGCCAGGTATCGGAAATCCCCGCCACCGCGGCTTTGACCGAAGAACCGGCGGAAGAGCCGGCATGATAGCGGACACGGAGCATCTCTCCGATCCGCCGAAGCCACCCGGTCAGCCGCCCGATGCGCCCGACCCGGATGTGCCGGTGCCGGTCGAGGAGCCGCCCGCGCCGATCCCGGTACCGCCCGCCAACCCGCCGCCCGAACCGCTGCACGCGGAGTGATGCTGGCCCGTCCCGTCAGCCCTGCAAACCGCCGGCAGCTTCCAAGCGATCCAGTCGCAGAAAGCACGTCCCATCACCAGATCGAGGTCACGCCCAGTCAGCCAAGGCAGCTCCTCGGTGAACAGCGTGACGCATTGCCTCCAGGAGCACGGCATGCGGGTAATGTCAGTGCCCCAGAACATCCGTTGCGGTCCGAACGCGTCGTAAACCTGCCGCAGATGCGGATGAATGCTGCGGAACGGATAGCTGTCCAAGGCATAGCCCGCCTGGCCCGTGGCCTTGACCGCGATGTTCGGATGTTTGGCGAGGGCAATCAGCTGCGGCAGGTTCCGATAGGAGGCCTCGCCCTTGGTGGCGCGAGGGACGCCCATATGGTCGATGATCAGTTTGAGACCGGGATGGCGTTCGGCGATCTGCCCGACCACCGGCAGGAACGCCGCCGCCGCGAGCGCGACTGGCAGGCCGGCGCGTTCGGCTGCCGGCCACAACCAATTGAGGGTGCCGTCGGTCGGCCATGACTGCATCCGCGGCTCATTGAAATAGAAGCGTAGCCCGAGCATGCCCGGCCGGTTCTTCCAGGTTTCGACCAGGGCCCGGCTCTCCGGCCGATCCAGGTAGAACCATCCGAGAATGGCAAATCGATCGGGATGGGCGCGAACCGCCTCAACGGCGAGTTCGTTCGAGTCCGGATCCCACATTACCGGATGGATCACCGCGCGATCGACGCCCGCTTCGTCCATGCCCGCGAGTGCCTGGTCCTTGGAATACGGTTCCTGACGGTGATGCGCCGACGGTGTGCCCTTTGCCCAGATATGGATCTGTGCGTCCACGATCATCGTGGTTGTCTCGACTCCCTGTTCACTCCGCGTGATTTATCGCTGCCGGTCGGTCGGCGCCACCGGAGCTCCCTCGCAGCCCTCCTGATGGATCACGCCTCGCGCCGAACCCCGCGACCCATGCACATCGGCTGCAAGCTGCAGCAGGTGTCCATCGGGAGAGGTCCACGCCGTGGCAACAGAAGCCGGCCGCTCGCTCAGCCCCGAGTAATGCAAGGGCGCTCGCCACAGCGTTCCGTCGGACGAAGCGGTGGCCGCGATCGGCAGCTCCACGAGCCGCTCAGACTTGAAGCCAGGCAGGAACACCGTCACGTCCTGGCCGCTGCGCGGCAGCCATCGCACCCAATAGAAGGCCATGGCGAGCGGGGAGCGCAGCCTCGATGGCAGTGGCGAACCCTTGAGATCGAGATCCGCGCGGCGTTCAGGGGACGCGGACGGATAGTCATGCAGCCAGGGATGGCCGAATGTCGCAGGGTCCCAGTGCTGAACGAACTCTGGGTGTTTGTGGCGGAAGTCGGCCAGCGTCTTCGCCTGCACCCGGCGGGCCTGCAGGCCGTCAGTGCCGCGTTGAAATTCGTCCCATTGCTGTCGGACGATGTGATCGCCAATCAGATAACGGCTGTTGACCGCGACACTCTCGAGTTCGCCGGCCCGCCAGGTGCTTACCTCCTCGAGCAGATAGTGAATGTGGAACCAGAGCATCGTCGTTGATTCGAACGTCGCGGCAACATCCACCCGCGTGATCCCGTCCGTCGCGGCCACGTCGGTCGTGACCGCGACGTGCCCGGCATAATCTGTGATGCCGGCGTAGCGACAGACTTCGCGCGCCGATGCTTCGACAGCGCATAACCACGCAGCAGTGACGCCGGCCAGCAACAGTCTGAACGCCGTTGATTTGCCAATACCCCTCGCCATCTGCCTCCACATTCAAGGCCGGCTGCTCATGCCCGGCAATGTTAGTCGCCGGACAGCGGCCTCGGCTCGGCATCACCTCATCAGCATCCGGAGGCGATGTCCACCGCGAGCCGGCCCGACAGCCCAATGCATGTCATCTCGGTGGTGACACTTGACGCTCGACGATGATGCGTCAAACCTCTGATCCTAACGAGCGCTGATTTGGAGCGATGCGCCGCGCGCCATGATTCTCGCGTCGAGCAAAACAGCAATAACGGTTGAAACGAAGACTGGGAGGACTCGATGCTTGAACATCTGGAAAGACAGAAGTCCCTGACCACGAACCAGTGGAAGATCTTCACTGCTGCGACGGTCGGCGACATGCTCGACTTCTTCGACTTCTATCTGATCGGGTTCGTCCTCGCGTTTATAGTCGGCGGCTGGCACCTGACCTATGGCCAATCGGGAGCTATTCTCCTGTCCTCCGGCATCGGCGCACCGCTCGGCTCGCTGTTCTGGGGCTGGATGGCCGACCGGATCGGCCGGCGCAAGGTGATGATCCTCACGGTGCTGAATTTCTCGCTCGCCACCGGTTTGATGGCGTTCACCCCCGAACACGGCTGGCTGTTTTTGGCGATCTGCCGGTTTTTCGTCGGGATGGGCGTGACCGGTCTCTACACCGTCGATATCGCGATCGTTCAGGAATTCGTGCCGGCCTACAAGCGCGGCTGGATCACCGGGCTGACGACGGCATTGTTGCCGGCGGGCACGTTGTTGGGGGCGTTAGCCGGAACCTACCTGGAGCCCTCCGTCGGCTGGCGTGGGCTTTTCGCGGTGGGACTGCTGCCCGCCGGGCTGACGCTTCTGATCCGAGCCTGGGTTCCCGAGTCACCGCATTGGCTGATCGGCAAGGGACGGCTGGACGAAGCGCGCAAATCGCTGGCCTGGGCATTGCAGGTCGATCCCGCGTATATCCAACTGCCAACGACCGTTCCCGCGATCGAAAAGAGCGCGTGGCGGGAGCTGTTCAAATACCCGCGCAGCATGGCGGCAGCATGCCTGACCGGCATCAGCCAGACTGGCAGCGTCGGACTGAGCCTGTGGATGACGACCTTGTTTGTGCTGGTGCTCCGGATCAGCCCGGGCGAGGCTTCGTTTCTGATCATCTGGGTCGGCGCGATCGCAATATTCGGCAGGCTGTTCTGCGCTTGGATTTCGGATGCGATGGGGCGCCGCCCGGCGGTGGTCCTGAGCTGCCTGATCGCCGCGGTGACGATGTCGGCGGCCGGGTACCTGAACCAGGTCTATATCGGCACCGTGTCGATCTTCTACGCGATGCTCTTGGTGCAGAGCTTCTTCGGCAGCGGCAACTATGCAATCGTCGGTCCCTACATGGCCGAGGTCTGGCCGTCGAAGCTGCGCGCGAGCGGGATGGGCCTCGGCTATGGCTTCGGCAATCTGGGCAAATTCATCGGTCCGGCCGGCCTGGCGGTGATCGCTGGCTCCGACAATTTCGTCACGCCGAAGGCAACGCTCGACGCGCTGATCCCGGCGATGAACTACTTTGCCATATGGTATCTCGTCGGCGCCGCCGCGATCTGGTTCATCGGATTTGAGACCAGAGGCCGTACCATCGGGGAAATCGACAGCACGTTGACCGCGGCGTCCGCCGCGGAAGCGGCGCCCGAGGTGGCAGCGGAATAGAATGACTGACAGCACGATATCTATAACCTTGGGAAGCGAGACCCGCCATGCCGAACGATCCATTCGTCGATATCGCTGCACTGTCCTCGCTCGGTCCCATCCGCTATCTGGATGCGCGTGATCAGGCCACGTTTGACGCCGGCCATGCGCCCGGCGCGGTGCGTGTGCCCCTGGAAGCATGGGATGCAGCGGCCAAGGCGGCCGACATTGGCTTCGAAAAGAACGCCTACTGGGACGATGCCCTCGGGGCGCTCGCCGTCGATCCTGCCGTTACCGCCGTGGCCTACGATAGCGGCCGCATGACCGACGCCGCGCGGGTCTGGTTTATACTCCAATACTTCGGCCTCAAGGCCGTCATCCTGAACGGCGGCTGGCCCGTGTTGTCTTCAGCGACTGCACTGCCGCCGGGAGCCGGACCATCGAGGCAGGATTTCCGGGCGACACCCGGCTCAGGATCCGTTGGCCTGGTTGATCGAGAAACCCTCAAGCGTCAACTCGACGGTGGCGCGCATGTGTTCGACAGCCGGACGCGCGCGGAATTCACCGGCGAGGACATGCGCAACCGCGCGCGCGGCGGCCATCTGCCGGGTGCTCGGCATCTGTCGCATGCCGATCTGCTGGACCACGGCATCGTGCGTCCGCCACAGGTATTGCGCGCCATGCTCGAGCGGGTGGGATTCGGCCCGGGCGATCACATCGTGACCCATTGCGAGGGCGGCGGAAGGGCAGCTTTGGCCGCAGCCGCTGCAGCGCGTGCCGGGTTTGACGATGTGCGGGTATACTACCTCAGCTTCGCCGATTGGGTGCGCGACGAAAGCTGCCCGATCGTGCGGGATTGAGCGAGTAACAACAAGCGTCGAAACATTGACGTACCCGGTCGCCCGCCACCCCACGTCATGGCCGGGCCTGCCTCGGCGACCCACGACTTTGCGACGAAAAGCGGCCGAAGACGTGGGTGACCGGGTCAAGCCCGGTCATGACAAATAATAGTGTGGTCCGCATCGCTATGCGAAATCGCGCGGAACGCTGGTGGCCCATTCGCGGTGGCAGATCTGCACGTCCCCTTCCCATGCCTGCATCGCAGCCTGCAGCAGGAACGCATGATACGTGCACGACAACCGCATGCAGGTCTCGATCTGCGTCTGCCACGCATCACGCGAGATCGTCTGCGTGTAGCGCATCTCGGTGACTGCGCTGAGTGGATCGTTGTCCTCGATGTGGTACTGGAAGCTTCCTTCCGTGCCCAGTTCGAGGCCGATACGGTCGATCCGCACCACCCCCGGGCGCACGACCGTGACCGGCTCGGGCGGTGCCGTCTCCGGCTTGGGCAGCGATGGCAGCAGCGTATCTGCAAGGTCAGGCGGCCGCACCGGCAGATCGAGCGTTCCCCCGAAAACTGTCACTGTCGCATTCTCCCGGCTCGGCCAGACCATCGGCCAGTAGGCGGTGGACAGCGCCAGCCTGATCCGGTGCCCCTGCGGAAACACCACGCCGGCGTCGTTTAGTTGGATACGCACCCTATAGCGGCGCCCAGGCACCAACAGCGCCGGCGTCTCGCTCCCATCGCAATGCGCGAGGTTCAAAATTCCAAAGCTTACCCGCAGCGACGCGCCATCGGGATGCACGTCGCACAACCGCACTGCCAAATTCGCCAGCGATCTGTTGCACGCGATCTCGAGCGTCACAATCGCTGCGCCGAGGATCTCGATACGACTCTCGAGTGGTTCGGGCTCGAACACCAGCGAACTTGAATCATCTTCGCGCTGATCGCCAGCTTGGTCGGAGGCGCGGCCGAACGGGCACCAGCTTCCGCCGTCCTTGCCGACCGTCTGTGGTGAGCACACGGGCCTCGGCGTGAGGTTTGTGCAGTCGGTTCGCAAGCCGTCATCGGTCAGGTGCAGGCGCTGCACTGTGATCCTTTGCGGCGGCCATGACGGTGCGGCGATCCACCGCCCCGGCAGTTCCTCCTGATACGGCGCGGGCCGAACGCTCTCCGCCATCCACGCACGCAGCATGGGCTCATCCATCACGCCGGTGTCGACACCCTTCAGCCAGTGGTCCCACCACCGCAGTGCCTCCTGCAGGAATCCGACCTGCGGACCGGGGAGCGCGACGTGCGGGTAGGCATGAGCCCAAGGCCCGATGAGGCCCTTGCGCTGCACCGTCAGGTGTTGGAGCAGGCGCGGGATCGCATTGGTGTAACCGTCGGTCCAGCCACCGACGGCGAAGACCGGGCACTGGATCGCACTGTAGTCTTCGCACACGGAGCCATGCTTCCAATAATCGTCTCGCCGTTGATGTCGCAGCCAGGGCTCCAAAAATAGGGGGAGATTCTCCAGGCGCTCCAGCCACATCGCCCGCCATCGATCGCCGACGTGCGCGGGATCGGGCGGATGGCACATCGCGCCGAACAGGAACGAGGCCCATCCGAAGCCCGCCCGCAGCACCGCGCCGCCCATGTAGTGCACGTCGTCGCGATAGCGATCGTCGGTCGAACAGATCGTGATGATCGCCTTCAACGCCGGAGGGCGGCATGCTGCGACCTGGAGCGCGTTGAACCCGCCCCATGAGATCCCCATCATGCCGACCGCGCCGCTGCACCACGGCTGCGCCGCCAGCCACGCGATCACTTCCAGCGCATCGTCTTGTTCCTGCCGTGCGTATTCGTCGAATAACAGCCCATCTGATTCGCCGCTGCCGCGGATATCGACACGCACGGCGGCGTAGCCGTGGCCGGCGAGATACGGATGCGTCAGCGCGTCACGATCATATGTGCCGGTGCGCTTGCGGTATGGCAGGTACTCGAGGATTGCCGGAACAGGGTGCCGGTCCGCATCGTCCGGCAGCCAGATGCGGGCCGCCAATCTCGTTCCGTCACGCAGCGGAATCAACGTGTGCTCGATTTCGCGCAACGCACGAGGAAAATCGCTGACGATCAACGGCGCGATCCGCTTTGGTGTGGTGGCACCATCATATATGCTGTTCGCCGTAGGTAACCCAAATCCGCAGGGAATCTGTGAGCAGGCCACTCCTTGTCATCGACGGCGACTCGTTTGCACATCGTGCCTACCACGCACTGCCGAAGTCAATTCGTCGGCGCGGCAACAAGGCGGGCGGTGCGATCGTGGGCTTTGCGAATTTTCTGCTGCGGCTTTACGAGGCCGAGCGACCGCGGGCCGTGCTGGTCGGATGGGATACGCTGGATGTGCCGACCTATCGTCACCTGGCGCTCGCGGCGTACCAGAGTGGGCGCGAGTTCGATGCAGAGCTGATCGATCAGCTTGATGTCCTGCCGCAGTTTGTGGCCGCGTGCGGTTTCGCGTCGGCGAAGGCGCCTGGCTACGAGGCCGATGATTTTCTCGCGTCCGCGGTCGCCAGCGAGGAGCGTCGCAACGGAACCGCCATTGTGGCGAGCGGCGACCGCGATGCTTTCCAGCTCGTTTCCGATTCGACAACGGTGCTCCAGCCTGTGCGGGCCGGCGAAATGGCGCGCATCGGGCCGCCGGAAGTTCGCGAGCGCTACGGCGTTGACCCTACCCAGGTGCCCGACTTCATCGCACTCCGTGGCGACCCGTCGGACAAGCTCCCAGGTGCCAAGGGGGTCGGCCCGAAGGGCGCGGCCATTCTTCTGCGCAACTACGGAACACTTGAGAACGCGCTGGCGGACGGCCAATTTGCGACACACGCTCGGGAACTGCGGTTGTACCGCTCGATCGCAACCATGGATGCGTCCGCGCCGCTTCCCTGCCTGAATGACCAGACACCGGCGTGGGCCATCGCATCGGCGCTCGCTCGGGATTGGGAATTGAACCGTTTGGCCGATCGCCTCGCTGAACTGATTTGACATCAGATGTCCTATTGCGCTGCTGTGAGACTATGAAGCATGTCACAGTATCGCTGGACGACGAAACCTGGCGCAAAGCGCGTATCAGGGCAGCTGAGTCAAATACCTCGATATCCGCACTGGTGAAGCGCCTCCTCAACGAACTGGGTTCCGGCGAGGGGGAGTTCGAACGCCTGAAGCGCGAGGAACGTGGATTGCGCGCCGGCATCAGAGGGTTCAGCGCGAGCGACAATCTGACCCGGGAGGAGGTGCACAAACGCGGCACGTGAGATACCGCATTTTTTTGGATACCAACATCCTGATCTACTCGATCAGCACAGGCGTAAGGCCGCGAGGTCAAAGGCGTGACGATTATCAACCCATTCCGCGATGATCGGGCGACGCAGTTAGCGTGAGCGCGCGAATCAAAACAGCCTGCTGACTGAAGGCCAACGCCGTTACCCGTGCATTTGTCGCTACGCCGCCGCGCGGAACGTCCTTGGGATGCCGGCCTTTGGTACCTGGCCGTGCATCGGTTCCTCGGGCAGTCCTTCGTGCAGCAGGCGGCGCGCCGCGATCAGCTTTGCCAGGTCGATGCCGGTTTCGAACCCCATGCTTTCCAGCATGAACACAAGGTCCTCGGTAACGACGTTGCCTGACGCGCCCGGCGCGTAGGGACAACCGCCAAGGCCGGCGAGGCACGAATCGAAGGCTCGGATGCCCTCTTCGAGTCCGGCAAGCGCATTGGCGATCCCCAGCCCGCACGTGTCATGCAGATGGAGCCCGTAGAGCGTATCGCCGATTGCCTCACGCGTGGCGCGCACCACCTCCTTGATCTGCGCCGGATGCGCATAGCCCACCGTGTCGGCGAGCATGATTTCGTCCACACCGGCATCCGCTAACCCCTTCGCCAGTGCCACTGTCTTCGCCGTCGGGACCACGCCATCGATTGAGCAGCCGAAGGCAGTGGAGCAGCCGGCCACCACCGGCACCTTCCGCGGCTGTGCCTTCAGCCAGTCCATGATCTCACCCATCATGGTGATCGACTGCGCGGGCATCCGGTTCAGGTTGGCCATGCTGTGGCCTTCGCTGACCGAGACAGGGATGCTGATCTTGTGCACCCCGGCGTTGTAGGCGTTCCGCACGCCACGCAGATTAGGCGCCAGCGCCTGCACGATCAGGCCAGGGATTTTCAGGCACTGCTCCACCACTTCAGGCGTGTCCGACAGTTGCGGGATCACGCGCGGCGGGACGAAGCTGCCGACTTCGATCTCCTTCATGCCCGCGGCGGCAATCGCGGCGATCCAGTGCACCTTGGCCTCGGTCGCCATGCGCGTCTTGGCGATCTGGAGTCCGTCGCGTGGGGCGACTTCACAGATGGAGACGTGTTCCTTCATGGCGGCGATACCTCCGTTGCGGCGCAGCCTGCTGCCGGCGCTGCCTGTGCGCAAGACCTGGGCACTGAGGAGAATCTCCAGCAGACTGCCGGCCCGGACCAGTTGCCAGGGGAGCAATGGAATGAGCGTGGTGACGACGGAGGAACGCGGCCCGGTCTCGATCATCCGTGTCAACCGCCCGGAGAAGCTCAACGCGATCTCCAGCGGCGTCGCGGTCGAGTTGCAACAGGCTTTCCAGGCATTCGATGCGTCCGGCCAGCGCGTCGCGATCCTCAGCGCCGCCGGTGAGCGCGCCTTCACCTCGGGCGCCGATGTCACCGACCTGCCGGAGCTGTGGCGCGCCATTCCCACCGTCGGGTTCACGTCGGACAAACCGATCATCGCCGCCACCTCTGGCTGGTGCGTCGGCGGCGGCATCGTGATGGTGATGATGTGCGACCTGATGGTATCCACCGAGAACACGATCTTCTACTATCCGGAAGCGAAGCTCGGCATCACCGGCGGCATGATCAGCTCGCTCGTCGCACACATGCCGCGCAAGCTGGCTATGGAGATGATGCTGCTGGGCAGCAAGATCAGCGCGCAGCGCGCCTATGACGTGGGCTTCGTGAACCGCGTGGTGCCGAACGGCCAACACGAGAGCGAGGCGCTGGCGATGGCAAATGAGATGCTGGACTCCGCGCCGCTGGTGATCGCCGCGTTGAAGCGCCTGGCAAGCGAGGTACTGCCGATCGGCCCGGTGGAACACATGGTCACCGTCAGCCAGACGCTTGGCCGCGTGCGAGCGAGCGAGGACATGCAGGAGGGCATCAGGGCGCACCGGGAGCGCCGCAAGCCAAACTTCCGCGGGCGTTGAGGGAGGCGGGAAATGTCAGCGGTGGAGCAAGACGATGTCGCGGGCGTGACAGCATGGTTCGAGACCCTCGCCACGCACGTGCGCGAGGTTGATTTTGCTGGCGCGCGGCCGATCTTTGCACCGGACATGATCGCGTTCGGCACGTTCACCGATTTCATGACAGGGCGCGACGCGGCAGAACAGCAGCAATGGCGCAATGTCTGGCCGCACATCGACGGGTTCCGCTGGCGTCCCGACATCAAGGCGATCGTCTCGCCGGACCGGTTGCAGGCTGTGGGAATGGGTGTGTTCGATTCTACCGGGTATCGTCAGGATGGTACGCCGTACGACCGGCCAGGCCGGGCGACCGTGGTTCTTGTGCGCGCCAACACGGACGCGCCGTGGCTTGCGCAGCACACGCATTTGTCGCTATTCCGCGACGTGCCGACGCGAAGCCTCAAGAGCAAACCGGAAAAGCGTTAGCTCAACACCTCAGATCGGCTTGCCCGCGCTGCCGCGCCATGCGTCGCGCATAAGCGTGTTGCTTGGCAGCGAGCGGTCCATAACCTTGCGTGCAGCTTCAGCTCCAACCACGGGCAGCGCTTTCGGATCGAGCAGGCCTAACTGTACCAGGACGGAGGCCTGGTCCCAATAGATGTGCTCGTGCACCAGCTTGTCGCCCTCGAACTGGATGATGGCGACCGTTGCAATGCTTACCTCGCGCCCGGTCGGTGCGATGCCTGGCAGCATCCAGTCGATCTGCGTCGTGTGGGTGAACTGCACCACAAACTCGTTAACGATGCGGTCGGTCCCAACCGTGCGGCTCACCGGAGTCATGCGGAAGTCAGGCGGGTTAACACCGATGAAATGGTACTTATAGAAACGCTTGAGCTCGTCGTGTCCGACGCCGCCGGTCATGGTCGGGATGTGGTTGACGTATGGCTGCGGAACCATCGTGGCCATCGTGGCATCGACATCACGCGTTTCGAACTCGCAGCGGCAATGTGCCTCCCACAGTGCTACGATATTATGATCCGCCATTGGTCCGTCTCCTCGACGCTGCGATGGTATGAGGCACCGTAGAACGCCCCGATCGCCTGCTGCAATCTGCCGCATGAACGTGTAGGTTGACCACCAGGTCATCCATATCATCATCGCTCACGTTCTTGTACCAATCGCGACCCGTGGGCCGACCATGACGATGTAGGCGCCTCCGTTGCGGCGCTCGGAGCACTTGTTACCTGGCAGATCCTAAGTGCGATCTTGATCTGTGTATCCATCCAGTGAACGATCCCGTTCTCGTTCGCGGGCGTGAGGTGACGCGGGTGACAGGCCCGCCTGTCTACACCTCGATCACCGGGCGGCCGCCTCAAAGCGTGCAATGACAGCAGCGATAAGCCAAGGGATGTCGCTCCGATGACCTGCGTTTTCACTTGATCGATTTGACCTTTTGGTACAATCGCAGTAACTCGGGATCAGCGCTTTGAACAGCTGCAATGACGGTGTCAAATTCTACCCTGCGCTGAACACTCGACCTCCGGTTCAGGGCTTCGTCGGTCCCGGTGCGGCTGTGTCTGGCCGGTCGGTCGCGCTGCCGGTATTGCGCACGCAATCGCGTGTCATATTTTCGTAGCCGTAACGCTGCGGCAGACCGTGATCGACGACACTGTACGCGTCGTTGGCCGAATAGGGCGTGTTGCTGTTGTTGATCGAGTAGATCGAGTCGCGATGCGTGCGGTCATAGACGGCATCGGCGTGCTCCCGGCAGGCGGCGAGCGTGGCTGCATCGGCGCGGGCCTGCGCGGTCGGCGGCGGCGGCGGCTCGCATGCCGCAACCGCAAGCAGGACCGGCAGAAGCGTGACGAAGGGGCGGCTCATGGCGCCGGTCCTGACAATTGCTGTGCGGTCTCGCCCTCCAGCGCGAAGCAGAAAGTAAACTGGGCAAGCTTGTTGCGGAACCCAGCTTCGTCGAACCGGGCGTCCGAGGTCAGCGGAATGCTGGCCGCGGTGCGGAGCAGCGTGGGGTTGAGGTCCGCGCCGTCGCGCTCCAGCCGGCACAGTGTCGCGGCCCAGGAGGCGCGGGCCATCAGATCCACCAATGCCAGCAACCGAAGACAGAGGGAGAGCCCGTAGCTGTTGCCCATGCCGACCGTGACGTCGACGGCTCCGACCCAACAGCGCGCGTCGCGGTCCGCGATGGCGAGATCGGTATAGGAGCCATCGTCACGCTGGAACCGGAACCCGCGCGTGACACCCCAGCGCTTCGCCAGAGCAGCGTCGTGCGCGGCGTGCCACGCTCGCTCGAGGTCGCGCCGGAGCACGGGCGGCAATGCCTCGGGTGGCTGGTCGATGAGATAGGTCACCGCCCCGTCAGGGCCGACGCCGACACGCACCGATGGTGGATGCTCGGTTGGTTCCATCGCATGTGAGGATGGACCCGCGAGACCGCTTGCGCCAGCCTAAGCGAGCCAGTTCGGAGGAGATTTAACCCATGCAGGAACCATCGAGGCTCACGGCCACCGAAGCGGCGCGCCTGATGCGTGACGGACGGTTGCGGCCGGCTGATCTAATGGACTCGTGCCTTGCGCGGATTGCCGAGCGGGAGGGTGCGGTGCGGGCCTTCGCGTGCTTTGATCCCGCCGCGGCGCGCCGTGGCGGGGCGGCGGCACCGCCAGGGAAGCTGCACGGGCTGCCGATCGGGGTGAAGGACGTCCTCGACACGGCGGACATGCTGAGCGAATACGGCTCGCCAATCTGGCGCGGATGGCAGCCGCGCGCCGATGCCGCGGCGGTCGCATGGGCAAGGGCGGCAGGCGCCGTGGTGGTCGGCAAGACGGTGACCACGGAATTCGCCACGCGGAAGCCGGGGCCGACCGGCAACCCCCACAATCTCAAACATACACCGGGGGGCTCGAGCAGCGGGTCGGCAGCGGGCGTTGCGGACGGTTTCTTCCCACTCGCCTATGGCACCCAGACGGCGGGCAGTGTGCTGCGGCCGGCCGCGTATTGCGGCGTGGTGGGCTACAAGCCGACCTTCGGGATGATCAATCGGCATGGCATGAAGCTGATGTCGGAAAGCCTTGATACTGTGGGAGTCATAGCCCGCAGCGTCGCGGATTGTGCATTGTTTGCCGGAGCCGTGGCGGGGCGCGATCTTGGCAATCCCGATGCCAGGCCGCAGCGGACGCCACGCATCGGCATCTGCTGTTCGCCGGCATGGGACAAGGCATTGCCGGAGACCCGGGCATTGCTGTCGCGTGTAGCATCGGCCGTCGGGCGGGCAGGCGCCAGCGTGGTCGATCGCGAGCTTTCCCCTGGTGTGGCGGCGGTCGCGGAGGCGCATCCGATCGTGATGAACAACGAAAGCGGCCGGGCGCTGGGTTGGGAGTTGGCAAATGCGCGTGATCAAATCAGCGAGGGGCTGCGCGAGAGGTTGGAATTCGGTCTGTCGCAGAACGAAGCCGCGGTTGCCGAGGCGCATGCTGTGTTTGACTGCGCGCAGCGCGAGTTTCCCAACTGTATGGAGGGCCTGGACGCTCTGGTGACGCCGTCTGCACCCGGTCAGGCACCTGCTGGGCTGGAGTGGACCGGCGATCCAGTGTTCAACCTTATCTGGACGAGCCTGCACGTGCCGTGCGTGACGGTGCCTGCGGGCACCGGTCCGGATGGCCTGCCGCTCGGCATCCAGATCGTCACGCGGATCGGCGAGGACCGGGAGGCGCTGGCATGGGCACAATGGGTCGCGGCAGCAATAGGTTGAATGAGTTCAGCCCCGTCTTCGCGACATGGCATCTGCGAGAATCCCGCGCCGCGGACGCGACGGGGTTTTCCGTTCATTGCGGTGCTTCACGCATACATAGGGGACGCAAGCAGCACATGGGATCACGCCATCAATACCCGCCGCAGCTTCTCTCTCGCGACCTGGCCAGCCGTCAGTGAAAGGGCATTGACGATCGCCAGGCGGAACCCTCCGGGCGGCATTGCATGGTGCGCCGGATCCTTGTCCTCGTGGAACGTGATCTGCACGCTGGACACGCCGGGCATGGCTCGTACCTCGTCAACCAGTGCCGTCGGCGGGTGCCGGTAGCGCCGCCCATGGGGGCCAAACAGCACCACGCTGTAGCCGTCGGCGCGATCGCTGTCGGCATAGACCCAATCGCCCGTGACGTGCAGGCGCACCACAGCCTCGACCCAGCCAGAACCATAAAGATCAGGCCATTGGTCGGCGAAGCGCAGATGCGCCTCGATGATGCGACCGCCGATTGTTTCGAAATTCGCCATTCCGGTGAACCCGGTCAAATGCTTGCGGGCCCAGCCGCCGCACCAGTCCTCGATCTCCGGCATCGGTTCGGCATGAATGAGCCAGTGGTCGAATGTGCCGCCGGGGGCAGCGGCGCCGGTGGTGTGACGCCACCAGCGTGGCTCGCCGTCCACCCGGGCGACATCGGTGCTGACATGCGGCCCGGTCAGCAGGGTGCACCAGAAATGCCCGGCGGTTAGTGCGGCGCGGTATTCGTCGGCGGACGCGATCACCTGGCTGCCCGAGCCCATGCCGCGCAGGTTCATGATCGGCTTGGAGAACACTGGGAAGTTCGGCGGCATTACGCCGTGCGGGGCGGCCTGTAGGCCCTGCGACAGCGCCACCGTCAGTTTGTCGTAGATCCAGCGATGTCGCGGATACCATTCCCAGGAGTCCGAATCCTCGGTGGAGATGCGGACTTCCTCGGGGCAGTCAACATGCTCGAAATACTGGAAGCGCCAGGGATCGACTTCGCAGATCGGCATGGTTTATCCGAACTTCACCCGATCGTCTCGGGCCGCAGCCGTTGCGGCAGGGTCGCGAGCGAATCAGTGGTGTCGAAGTCGCGCAGGACCGCATCGTCGGCCATTTCCACCTCTGCCACCGTCTCGATGTGCTTGCTCAGCAGGAATCGCGCACCGGAATCGCCGGAAATCTCCAGGATTTCCGGGAAGTACCGTCGATCCCATAGCATCGGGTTACCCTGCTTGCCGCGGAATGTCGGCAGCACGATCAGCCGCCCCTCGTCCGGGTCGTAGGAGGAGAGCAGACGGTCGATCATCCGGCCGGTTACCAGCGGCATGTCGCCCAGGCAGACCAACGCAGCCGCGCACTCCTTCGGCACTGCGGCAATGCCTGACTTCAGGCTGGCCGATAGACCTTCCGCATAGTCGGCTGCGTGGACATAGCGCACCGGCCGCCCGCCCAGCGCATGCTGGATCTGTTCCGCCTGATGGCCTGTCACCACCAGGATCGGACGCGCGTTGGACGACAGCACGTTGTCGATCACGCGCGCTATCATCGCCTTGCCCGTGCGGTCGACGACCAGCAGCTTGTTGTGCGGCGCCATTCGGCGCGAGCGCCCCGCTGCCAGCACAACAGCGGCGATGGTTGGCGCACTGCGTGGAGCGACGCCGCTCCGTAGCGTGGCCGGCGCCTTCTCGCGCGGCAGCGGGCGAGTGTCGATCTCCTTCAATAGGCCACCGACACCCATGCGCATGATCTCGGCGCTGCCAACCGAGCATCCCGCGAACAGACGGGTCAGCACGAAGTCGATGCCGTTCAGTTTCGGGCTGCGCGCACAGCCGGGCAGGACCAGCGCAGGCTTGGTGCCGATCCGTCCGAGACAGATCAGGTTGCCGGGGTCCACCGGCATGCCGAAGTGCAGGATCTCGCCGCCCGCCCGGACGATGCCCGCTGGCCCAACGTCGCGCCGGTCCACCACCGCCGAGGCGCCTACCACGAGCAAAAGATCGGCGCCATCGGAAATCAGCGATTCCAGGGCGTTGGCAATCGGAGCTTCCTCGTGTGGCGTGCGAACGGGCGGCAACAGCGATCCGGTGAGCTGGGTCACCCTCTGCTCGGTGGCGGCGATGGTCTTTTCGGTCACGCTATCCTTCAGGCCGGGCAATTCGGTGACGACAAGGCCGACCTTCAGGTGGTGAAACGGATGCAGGGTGAGCGGCGAGCCGCTCTGCCGCACCAGCGCCTCGGCGACCGCGAGCACGTTGCCGGGCACCGAGAACGGAATGATCTTGACAGTGGCAACAAGATCCTTCGGCGCCACCACCGCGTAGTCCGGCAAGGTGCCGATGGTGAGTGACTCATCGATGGTATTCAGGCGATTGATCATCGCGGTATCGACGCGCAGCAGGCCCGGCACCTCGGCAGCCAGGTTCACCCGCCCGGTTGCCGCGCGCGAACGGGCCAGCAACGGCGAGACCAGCGGCTGTGCCAAGCAGTCGGCGGCGATGTCTTCCGGAACATCACCC